>Ga0157369_10007632_pt1 | contig 12444 bp, 10 predicted proteins | sample C25metaG_FD_113461 | JGI IMG/M metagenome (GOLD analysis project Ga0157369, IMG submission 113461) | Corn rhizosphere microbial communities from Kellogg Biological Station, Michigan, USA - C2-5 metaG | ecosystem: Host-associated > Plants > Roots > Rhizosphere > Soil | place: USA: Michigan...
AGCGTGGGTGACCTCATCGGCGACGTCGACCCCATCAAGGTGGCCGAGGGCCGCACGCTCGGTGACCCCGAGACGGTGCACTACGGCCTGGTGCCGCGCTTCAACCGAGGCATCTTCTCGGTAAACGAGCTGCCCGATCTCGCCGAGCGGATCCAGGTCGCCCTGCTGAACGTGCTCGAAGAACGTGACGTGCAGATCCGCGGCTATGCCTTGCGGCTGCCACTCGACGTCCTGCTTATTGCGAGCGCCAACCCCGAGGACTACACGAACCGCGGCCGCATCATCACCCCGCTCAAAGACCGTTTCGGCGCCGAGGTGCGAACCCATTACCCGCTGCGGCTTGCCGACGAAGTTGGCGTTATCCAGCAGGAGAGCGAGCTTGCGGCCACCGTGCCCACGCACCTGCTCGAGGTCATCGCGCGGTTCACGCGGCTGGTGCGCGAGTCGACCGCGATCGACCAGCGGTCGGGCGTCTCTGCGCGATTCGCCATCGCGGGCGCAGAAACCGTTGCAGCGTCGGCACTTCGGCGGGCCGCTATTACGAGCGAGGCGGACGCCGTCGCGCGGGTGTGCGACCTTTCGTCGATTGTTGATTCGCTGCAGGGCAAGGTGGAATTCGAGGTGAGCGAGGAGGGTCGCGAGCGTGATGTGCTCGTGCACCTGTTGCGGCGCGCCGTCGCCGAGACGTTCCGAGCAAAGCTCGGCACCACCGACCTATCCGGCATTCTTTCGAGATTCGAAGAAGGAGCCACCGTCGAGACCGGCGAGCTCGTCCCGGCGTCCGAACTGTTGAAGCGGGTCGGGCCGGTGACCGGCCTTGCGAAGGTCGTCGAGCGGCTCGGCGTCGAAGGCGGCGAAGACCCGGGTCAGGCTGCGGCTGCACTTGAGTTCGCGCTGGAAGGGCTCTACCTCACGCGCCGGCTGAGCAAGGACGAAGTTCCCGGCCGCACGGTCTACGGCGGTTAATCAGATGAGTCAGCCGGCCTATCGTTACGGGCCGTGGCACGATGGCCCTGACCCGCTCGCGCCGCCGTACGACATCGCGCGGGCTCTCGACGAGCTCGGCGATTCGGTATTGGACGGCGCCAACACCTCCGATGCGCTAAGGGAATTGCTGCATCGCGGCGCGCCCGGTGTCAGGGGCGTTGACGACCTCTTGCGTAGGGTGCGCGAGCAACGCCGGGCGCTTCGCGAGCGCGGTCGGCTCGACGGCACGCTCGAACAGGCCCGCGCGTTGCTCGACAAGGCGGTCGGTCAGGAGCGGGCAGCGCTCTTTCCCGACCCGAGTGACGACGCGCGCCTTCGGGAGACCGAACTCGACACGCTGCCCTCCGACCCCGCGCGCGCGATTCGTGCCCTTGCCGACTACGACTGGCGTTCGCCCGATGCTCGTGCCACCTACGAACAGCTGAAAGACCTGCTGCGACAGGAGGTTCTCGACAGCCAGTTCCGCGGCATGAAGAACGCGATGCAGCAGATGCAGTCGGGCTCGCCCGATGCGTCGGCCGCGATGCAGGCCGTGAAAGACATGCTCGCCGACCTCAACGAGATGCTCGCCGCAGATGCGCGAGGCGAGCACACCCAGGAACAGTTCGACGAGTTCATGGCCAAGCATGGCGAATTCTTCCCCGACAACCCGGCCAACCTCGAAGAACTCGTCGACTCGTTGGCTCGCCGTGCTGCCGCGATGGAACGCATGCTCGCCTCGATGACGGCCGAGCAACGCGATGAACTGGCTGCGCTGATGGCGCAGGCGATGGAGGACATGGGCCTCGCCTCCGAAATGGCTCGGCTCAACGACGCCTTGCGGCAGCGGCGGCCTGACCTCGACTGGAACGGCCGCGCTCGCATGCGCGGCGACCAACCGCTCGGAATGTCCGACGCCACAAGCGTTCTCGAGGAGATGGCCGACCTCGAGAACCTTGAGTCGACCCTCGGCCAGGACTACCCTGGCGCCAGCCTCGATGACGTCGACGAAGATGAGGTTCGACGCGCACTCGGCCGCCAAGCCGTCGACGACCTACGTCAGTTGCGCGACATCGAGCGCGAACTCGAACGCCAGGGATATCTCCGGCGCGAAAACGGCAAGCTCGAGCTCACGCCGAAAGCCGTGCGGCGGCTGGGCTCGACCGCACTGCGCCGCGTGTTCGCGTCGCTCTCGTCGGCCACGCGGGGCGACCACGACGTCTCGGACGCCGGAGCGGCGGGCGAACTCACCGGCGCATCGCGACCCTGGCAGTTCGGAGACGAGCAACCACTCGACGTCGTCCGCACTGTGCAGAACGCGATTCAGCGAAGCGGGCCTGGGCGCGGCGTCCGCTTGCATGTCGATGACTTCGAAGTCGTTGAAACCGAAAGGCGGACGTCGGCGGCAGTCTGCCTGCTGGTCGACCTGTCATGGTCGATGACACTTCGGGGCACATGGGGAGTCGCGAAGTCGACGGCCCTCGCATTGCATTCGCTGGTGACCACACGCTTCCCGCAAGACGCGTTGCAGGTAGTCGGATTTTCCAATTACGCAAGGGTTTTGCAGCCGACCGAACTCGCCGGCCTCGACGCCGAAATGGTGCAGGGCACCAATCTGCAACACGCCCTGCTGATCGCCGGGCGTTTCCTCGACCGGCACCCCGAGCACGAGCCGGTGGTGCTGATCGTCACCGACGGCGAGCCCACGGCCCATCTGCTCGCCAACGGCGACTATGCCTTCGACTGGCCGCCCTCGCGCGAGACGCTCACGCTGACCCTGGCCGAGACCGACAAGATGACCCGCCGCGGTGCAACGCTCAACGTCTTCATGCTCGCCGACGACCAGGGCCTCGTCGACTTTGTCGATCTGCTCGCCAAGCGCAACGGGGGGCGGGTGTTCGCGCCGTCCAGTGACAAGCTCGGCGACTACGTGGTGAGCGACTACCTACGGGCGCGCCGCGGCCGCCGCGGCTGACCTCAGCGTCGGCCGAAGTCGACTTTTTGCCGGTCCCGAGCGAGGCGTAGACCCCCGAAGCTGGGCATACGCGCCACGCTCGGGGGGTGTAACCCCCCTGAGCGTGATCGACTGCGCACCGCGGGGGGCGCGACTGCGCGCCAAGGTAGCGTGCACAACGTGAACCGACTGCGGGCCAGGCTCTTCGGCGATCTGCCGGCCGAAGTCGGTGTGCTCGCGGCGGTCGCGTTCAGCGTCGCAGTCGGGTTCGGAATCGTCGCGCCAGCGATCCCCGTGTTCGCCCGCGATTTCGGCGTCGGGCGCGCCGCGGTGGGCCTGGTGCTGTCGGCGTTCGCGCTGATGCGGCTTGGGTCGGCGCTCGGCGTCGGCCGGGTCGTCGACGTCATTGGCGAGCGAGTCGTGCTGGCGACCGGCATCGCGATCGTCGCCGTCAGTTCGGCGTTGGCCGGCCTCGCGCACAGCTACCTGCAGTTGCTGCTTTTGCGCGGCGCCGGCGGCATCGGGTCAGCGATGTTCTCGGTCAGCGCGATGGGTCTGCTGCTGCGCACGGTCGACGCGCGACATCGAGCGAGATCGGTCGGCCTCTTCCAGGGCGGTTTCTTACTCGGCGGCATCTCCGGCCCAGCGATCGGCGGCCCGCTTGCGGCGTGGTCGATCCGGGCGCCGTTCTTCGTCTACGCAGGAACGCTCGTTGTCGCGGGCTCGGTGGCGTTGATCGGTCTGCGGCACACCCCGCTCGCGCCAAAGATCAACAAGGCTGACGTCGACCAGCCCCGCCTGGGTTTGCTCGATGCCCTTCGCCAACGCCCATACCGCGCGGCGCTGCTGGCGAATCTCGCCGACTCCTGGGCCGCGATGGGCGTGCGCAACACGCTCGTCCCGCTTTTCGTCGTCGAGTCGCTGAACCGCGGCACCGGCTGGGTCGGCGTCGGCTTCGCCCTGGTGGCCGCGACCAACGCCGCCGTTCTCATGCCGGCCGGACGCATCGCCGACGACCGCGGCCGGCGTCCGGTCATCGTCGTCGGCTGCGTTCTGTCGGCCGTCGCCATGGTGTTGTTGGCTGTCGCGCCCGACATCGTCGGCTACGTGATCGCCATGCTCGTGTTCGGCGTCGGCTCGGGCATGCTCGACGTCGCGCCGGCAGCGGTGGTTGGCGACGTCGCGGGTGCGCGGGGCGCGCGCGGAGGCATGGTCGTCGCGGCGTTTCAGATGGCCGGCGACACCGGCTCGGTGAGCGGCCCGGTGGTGGCCGGCTGGCTCGCCGACACCTGGTCGTACGGTGTGGCGTTCTGGGCCACCGGAGGCGTGCTCGTCGCGGCCGGCCTGCTGGCCGCGCGCTCGCGAGATCCTCGCCCCCAGCGCGACCTCGCACTGGCACAAACGGGTTAGCTTTGCAGCCGTGCGGAATGAAACCGTTATGGCGGTGAGAGTCGGCACCTGCGGTTGGCAGTACGACGACTGGCGTGACGCGTTCTACCCGCACGACCTCGCGAAGACGAAATGGCTACCTGCATACGCCGAGACCTTCGACACCGTCGAGTGCGACAACGCCTTCTACCGGCTCCCGACGCGCGAAACGTTCGAGAAATGGGCGGCCTCGTTGCCCGACGGATTCACGATGGCGGTCAAGGCAAGCCGATTCCTCACGCATATCAAGCGGCTGAAAGACCCAGAGGAGCCGGTAAAGCGACTGCTGGAATCGTGCACCGGCCTCGGCGATCGGCTCGGCCCGATCCTCGTGCAACTGCCGCCCACGATGAAGGCGGACGTCGAACGTCTCGACGGCTGCCTGCGCCAGTTCCCGCGCGACGTCAAGGTGGCAGTCGAACCGCGGCACGACACGTGGTGGACCGATGATGTGCGGCGGGTGCTCGAACGCCACGCGGCTGCCCTCACCTGGTCCGACCGGCTCGGCAAGCCAGCGGCGCCGATGTGGCGGACGACGAGCTGGGGTTACGTCAGACTGCACCAGGGCCGTGAGGAATTCCCTCCGGATTATGGGAATTCGACGCTACGGCGCTGGCTGCGGCAGATCGACGAAACGTGGTCGACGTCCGATGAAGTGTTGGTCTACTTCAACAACGACCCCGGTGCCGCCGCGGTACGCAACGCGAAAAGCCTGCGAAGCATGACCAATCGACTAGTGTCGTGAGTCAGAAGTTCGCCGCTGGATGTGGCGATCCGGGCGTATGCATCGCAAGGCGGAGGAGGAGCGAATAGTGGTGCTATTCGCGACGACGACAACGCCGCGAGGCGCCGTACGGGCGCCGCAGGCGGCGGTAATGAACTTCTGACTCACGACACTAGAAGCGAAGCGCCTGATCGAGGTCGGAAAGTAGGTCGTCGGCCGACTCGATGCCGACCGACAACCGAATGAGATCAGCCGGCACCTCGAGCGCGCTGCCGACAACGCTGACGTGAGTCATGCGGCCCGGATGCTCGATCAGCGACTCGACACCACCGAGGGATTCAGCCAGCGTGAAGAGGCGGGCGCGATTGCAGACTTCGACAGCCGCGGCCTCCCCGCCGGCGACCTGAAACGACAGCATGCCGCCGAACGCCCGCATCTGCTTGGCAGCGATCTCGTGCCCGGGGTGGCTCGCCAGCCCCGGGTAGCGCACCCCGGTGACCTTGTCGTGCGTGTTGAGAAATGCGGCGATGCGCTCAGCGTTTGCGCAGTGCCGTTCCATACGGACAGCTAGGGTCTTGGCCCCGCGCAGCACCAGCCATGCGTCGAACGGTCCGGCGACCGCACCGATCGAGTTCTGGTGGAAAGCGAGCCGCTCGCCCAACTCGGCGTCCGAAGTCACGAGCGCACCACCGACGACGTCGGAGTGACCACCGAGGTACTTCGTCGTCGAATGAACGACGACATCGGCGCCGAGCGTCAGCGGCTGTTGCAGGTAGGGCGAGGCGAACGTGTTGTCGACGACGAACGTGGCGCCCGCGTCGTGCGCAATGCCCGCCAGCGCCGCGATGTCGGCGATACCGAGCAGCGGGTTGCTGGGCGTCTCACACCACACCAGCTTGGTATTCGGCCGCACTGCGGCGCGCACCGCGTCGACGTCGTCCAGCCCTACTGCAGTGTGCTCTACGCCCCACCGATCGAACACGTGCGCAATCAGGCGATAGGTGCCGCCGTACGCGTCGTTCGGAAACACGATGTGGTCGCCAGGCGCACAAACAGTGCGGACGACGCAATCCTCCGCCGCGAGGCCGCTCGCGAACGCAAGGCCGCGGGTACCGGCTTCGAGCGCGGCCAGGCACTCCTCGAGCGCAGCCCGCGTCGGATTGCCGGACCTGCTGTATTCCCACCCGTCGCGAGGGTTGCCCACGGCGTCCTGGTGGAAGGTGGAGACCTGGTAAATCGGGGGTACGACCGCGCCCGTGCGCGGATCGGATGCCTGCCCGGCGTGAATCGCGAGCGTCTCGAACGCTTGGTTGTCGGCCATGCCCCGAGGCTATCCCGCCCGGCTCCGGCCGCCTGCGCGGATGCGGACCCCCGAACCGCTAATTTGCACACGACAGAGAGGACTCCGACGTGGCGTGGCACCGTAAGCCGGTCGAGGCCGTGACATCGCTGCGGCCAGCAGCCGTCGCGATCTCCGAAGCCAAAGAGCTCATCGTGCGGCCGAAGTTCCGCCGGGCGATCGCCGGCACGGTGATCTTCATAGGCGCGGCGGCCGCTACCGCGGCTCTCGGCGGCATCCACGCCACGCACTCGGTCACCAACAACGGAACCAAGACGCTTGAGGCGTATGGCTCCCACCGGTTCGGCAGCTGGATCGCGATCGTGGTCTGCTTCCTCGCCGGGATCACGACGATCCGGCTCATTGCGAACGAGATCGCGCGAATCGCCCGGCTGCGGGGTAGCCCGGCGGCGGCGAACTCGTTGCGGGTGGTCATCCAGATCGTCGGTTACCTGCTGGTGCTGGTCGTGTTGCTCGGCCTGCTTGCGGTTCGAGTCGAGAGCGTGCTGCTGTCTGGGGCGATCGGCAGCGTCGTGATCGGCCTGGCGGCACAGCAGTCGCTGGGCAACGCGTTCGCCGGCATCGTCCTCCTGATCTCGCGCCCGTTCGTCGTCGGCGACTACATCACGTTCCGGTCGGGCGGCATGGGCGGGCAATACGACGGCGAGGTAACCGGAATCACGCTCATGTTCACGACGTTGGACACCGCGGAAGGGCCGATGAACTTCCCCAACGCAGCGGTGCTCGGAGCCGCTGCGACGGGTAAGCGCGAACGGCCCACCAGCGACAATCCGCTGTTGCCGTAGCCGGAGGTAACGTCAAACACATGGCACTCTTCAGCCGCCCCTTGGCCATTCCGACGCGTGAGCAGGCCCTGCCCGGTCGCGCTCAGCGCCCGTTCCACATCGGCTCACAGCACGCCGTGCTCGGCACACCCCTCGAGCCGCCGTTCCCCGCCGGCCTCGAGGTCGCGGTGTTCGGCATGGGCTGTTTCTGGGGAGCCGAACGCAAGTTCTGGCAGACGCCGGGCGTCTACTCGACGGCAGCCGGCTACGCCGGCGGCCACACGCCCAATCCGACCTACGAAGAGGTCTGCTCGGGCGCGACCGGTCATGCCGAGGTCGTGCAGGTCGTCTTCGATCCCAAGATCGTGAGCTACCGCGACCTGCTCAAGATCTTCTGGGAGGCACACGACCCGACCCAGGGCATGCGCCAGGGCAACGACGTCGGCACCCAGTACCGCTCGACGATCTATGTCTCGGACGACGAACAGCGCGCAGCGGCTGAGGAGACGAAGATCGCTTACGAGAAGGGGCTGTCAGAGGCCGGGTACGGCTCGATCACGACCGAGATCGCATCCTTGTCGGACGCCGGGCCGTTTTACTACGCCGAGGACTACCACCAGCAGTACCTGCACAAGGTGCCCAATGGGTACTGCGGCATCGGCGGTACCGGGGTCTCGTGCCCGGTTGGCATCGGGCTGGCGACCGACGGCGATTAGCCCCGCGACGAACTGGAACGGACGGGCAAGTTCGCGCAGCAGCAAGCGGGATGTTGCGCGCAAGGGCTGGCGATGATGCCTCGGTCGACTCGGCACCGGCACTCGGCGCAGTCAATCTCCATGGGGCCGACGGTACCTCGCGAGCGAAGGCGGCCGCGCGTACTATCCGGCGCATGCCGGTGCGCACGGTTATCGAGCACGGCCCGAAAGGCAAGCGGGCAGTAGCATTCGCCGTCGACTGGCCGGGCTGGAGCCGGGGCGCCAAGACTGCCGACCTGGCGCTCGAGCTACTCGAGTCATACCGCGAGCGATACAGGCCGGTCACCGCAGGCGCACGCATGGCGAAGGAGTTCGACGCCGCCGGACCGCTCAAAGTTGTCGAGGAGCGGGTCGGCCCTGGCTCAACCGACTTCTGGGGCATCTCGTTCGCTCCGTGCGACCTCGAACGAGAGCCGATGCCGGACGACGAACTGAACCGCAAGCTCAAGCTGCTGCGCGCCTGCTGGGCGTTCTTCGACGGCGTCGCCGCGCGAGTTTCGCCGGAGATGCAAAAGGGGCCGCGTGGCGGCGGGCGTGATCGCGACCGGATCATCCGCCACACCATCCGCACCGAGAGCGAGGAGTTCGCGAAGCGGCTCGGGTTGCACATCCCTGAGGAGGGCGCGCTCACGCCCGAGGGCCTGCGCGCTCACCGGGAGACCTACATCGCAACGATGCGGGAGTACAACGCGGGCGAGGGCAGGCGGATGCGCTCGTGGAACCTGCCGTTCCTCATTCGCCACAGTGCCTACCACACGATGGACCACGCCTGGGAAATGGAAGACAAGGACGTCACGGGCCGTCAGTGAGCTAGGAAACCCAACAGGTCCTGCCGGGTGAGCACCCCGGCGGGCTTGCCGTCGATCAACACCACTGCGGCGTCGGCCTTCTCGAGCGCAGTCATCGCGGCGGTCACCGGTTCGCCGCCGCCGATCATCGGCAAGGGTGGCGACATGTGCTTGTCGAGAGCATCCGAAAGCGCGGCATGCCCGGAGAACAGCGCATCAAGCAGGTCGCGCTCGACAACCGACCCCACAACCTCAGCGCTCATCACCGGCGGCTCGGCACGCACGACCGGCACCTGGGAGACGCCGTACTCGCGCAACACGTCGATCGCCTCCCGCACCGTCTCGGTGGGATGCAGGTGCACCATCTCGGGCAGCCGAGTTCCCTTACGCCGCAGCACATCGGCGATAGTGATGTCGTGCTTGGCGGTCAGGAACCCGTAGTCGGCCATCCACTCGTCGTTGAAGATTTTCGAGAGGTAGCCGCGCCCTGAGTCCGGGAGCAGCACCACGACGACGTCGTCCGGGCTCATCTGTTTTGCCATCGCAGCGGCGGCGACGACGGCCATGCCGCTCGAACCGCCGACGAGCAACCCCTCTTCGCGGGCGAGCCGGCGGGTCATCAGGAAGGAATCCTTGTCAGACACCGGAATGATGAGGTCGCAGATGTCGCGGTCGTACGTGGTCGGCCAGAAGTCCTCGCCGACGCCTTCGACCAGATAAGGCCGACCGGTGCCGCCCGAGTAGACCGAGCCCTCGGGGTCGGCGCCGACGATGCGAACCGCGCCGTTCGACACCTCTTTCAGGTATCGCCCGGTGCCGCTGATCGTGCCGCCCGTGCCGATGCCGGCGACGAAGCAGCTGATCGTGCCGTCGGTTTGCCGCCAAAGCTCGGGCCCGGTGGTCTCGTAGTGCGAGCGCGGGTTGTCGGGATTGCTGTACTGGTCGGGCTTCCAGGCACCTTCGACCTCGCGTGCCAGCCGATCGGACACCGAGTAATACGAGTCGGGATGCTCGGGCGCCACCGCGGTCGGGCAAACCACAACCTCGGCACCATACCCCTTGAGAACGTTGATCTTCTCGGCGCTCATCTTGTCGGGCATCACGAAGATGCAGCGATATCCCTTGCGCGCAGCGACGATGGCGAGGCCCACGCCGGTGTTCCCCGAGGTCGGCTCGACGATCGTGCCGCCCGGCTTCAGCGCGCCGGTGCGCTCGGCGGTCTCGACCATGCGCACTGCAATGCGGTCTTTGACCGACCCGCCGGGGTTGAGCTGCTCGACCTTCGCCAGGAGTTGGGCGCCGCCCTCCGGCGCGATGCGCCCGAGCCGCACCAGCGGAGTGTTGCCGATCAGGTCGAGCAGGCTGTCATGAACGTCCACGAACGCGAGCCTAGTGTCCGGCCGCTTGGGTTGCGGGCAGCGGCCTCAGGTCGACTTCGGGTACCGGGCCGCGCCGCCGGGTCGCCAGATATGCGGCGCACCCGCCGACCACGATGCCGATGACCGCGAGCAGCACCCGGTACGACACCAACGTCGACAACCCCGCGCCGAGCGCGATCGAAATCGTCTGCGGTGTCGAGATCAACGTGTCGGTCGCCGAATAGACCCGGCCCTGGAGCGCGGGTGGCGTCCAGCGCTGGACGCCGGTGAAGAGTGCAACCACTAACCACGGCACGCCAAACCCGAGCAACCCGATGCCGAGTACCACGACGACGAGTTGCGACACGATGCACACTGCGCTGCCTGCGGCGAGTAGTGCCATGCCGAGGGCAGCCGTCCGCAATTCGCCGAAGCGCTTTACCGCAGTGCTCGCAGTGAGCCCTCCGGGTACGGCCGTGAGCCCTTGCGCCATGAACACCACACCGACGAACGCTGCGCTGCGATGCAACCCCTGGGTCACCAGCGCGAAGCTGATCGTCTCGAGAAATCCGACCACGAGCAGCACGACGCCGACCGATCCGACCATCTGCCGAAGCGACGTCGTCACCCAGACATGCCTTACGCCAGCGGAAAGTTCTGCCCGCCAATGCGTGCGCTCGCCCACCACTGCCGGGCCGGCTTGACGCAACCGCATCAGGAGGAAGGCGGCGACCAGATATGCGCCGAGCTGGAACCCGATGACAGCGCGCGGTCCGACCAAGCTGAACAACCCCGCACCCGCCAGTGGCGAGAGCAGCCGCATGAGTTCATTCGCCGTCTGCCGCACACCGTTGGCCGCGGCCAGTTGCTCGTCGGGCAACAGCGTGCGCAGCAAGGCGGACGACGCCGAGCCGAGGAACGTGTACGCCGCGCCTTGCCCGAGCACCACGACATAGATGAGCCACACTTGATGCTTGTCCTGCACCAGGAAGAGCATGCAGACAAGCACGAGCGTTGCGAGGTTTGCCAGCCGCAACACGCTGCGTTTGGGGCTTCGGTCGACGACAAACCCGGACAGCGGCGAAAAGATCGACGGCAGCGTGAACGCGAAGAACACCAGGCCCGCAGCGGCGTTACTGCCGGTCAGCGTCTTGACCCAGATGCCGAGACCGAGCCACAAGGCGCTGTCGCCAAGCATCGACAGCGCAGTCGCGAACAGCAGCCGCCGGACGTCGGCGTGCCGCAGAATCTCTTTCATTTCCGGCCCTTCTTCGATTGCGGGCGCGGCGGTCGTTGCTGGGCTGGCGGCGCGACCGGGAATCCATGCATGATGAGCGCCACGGGAAGGCCATCTTTCGGGCGCGGGTCGTCGCCGATCATCCGACCGCGAAAGGGCTCGAAGAGCTTGTCGATCGCCTCGCCCATCGCCTTCAGCTCGGCGGCCGTCAGAAACGTGGGCCGATAGCTCGCGAAGGCGGCTTCTTGCCACTCGGGCGGATAGTTGCGGGCGGTCGCCTGCCAGGTCGCCAACCGCTGCTGGCGGGTGGCCTCGACGACCTGGGTCAGCGCAGCCCCGGCGAGCGCCGTCTCGGGGTCGCTCTCGCTCGCGGTGTAGTCGGCGCCGCGCACGACCCGCCACGGCCGTTGCCGGCCACTCCCGCCGCCGGCCTCCTCGATGTAGCCGTGCTTGGCAAGCTGGCGAAGGTGAAACGAGCACGAGGCCGGACTCTCGCCGAGATGCTCGCCGGCCTCGGTCGCCGTCAAGGGCCCCTCATAGGCCAGCAGTTCGAGCAGCGCGAGCCGGGTGGGATGCGCGAGCGCCCGCAAACCACGCGGGTCGGTAACGCTTCGATCGTCGAAAGCCATGTTTCGAAAGTATTCTTTCGATACTGCACCCGTCAACCCCGAGGCCGAAGTCGATCACGTTCAGGGGGTCTAGCCCCCGAGGACAGGCGTGCAGACCGTTCCTCGGGGGGTCAAGGCTGTCGAGGGCCCCGCGCGACGCGGCCGAAATCGGCGTTAGCGTTGCGAAGAGCGGGCCACGAACGGCCGGCCACGAAAGGAGAGCCCCCATGCCCGAGGCCGTCATTGTGTCGACCACCCGGTCGCCGATCGGCCGCGCGAAGAAGGGCTCGCTGGTCGACGTCCGCCCTGACGATTTGACGGCAACGATCGTGCAGGCTGCATTGGCGAAGGTGCCGCAGCTCGACCCGCACGACATCGACGACCTGATGCTCGGGTGCGGCATGCCGGGCGGCGAGCAAGGGTTCAACATGGCCCGGGCCGTCGCCGTCCTGCTCGGGTTTGATCACCTGCCCGGCACGACGGTCACTCGTTACTGCGCGTC
>Ga0157369_10007633_pt1 | contig 12444 bp, 13 predicted proteins | sample C25metaG_FD_113461 | JGI IMG/M metagenome (GOLD analysis project Ga0157369, IMG submission 113461) | Corn rhizosphere microbial communities from Kellogg Biological Station, Michigan, USA - C2-5 metaG | ecosystem: Host-associated > Plants > Roots > Rhizosphere > Soil | place: USA: Michigan...
ATGTTGTCGCGAGTTCCATTGCTCGAAACGCCGCGACTACAACTTACCCCTCTGTCCCTCTCCGATGCGGCCGCGATTCAGAAGATCTTTCCGAAGTGGGAGATCGTCGAATTCCTGCTCGGAGGCGTGCCGTGGCCATATCCTGAAGACGGGGCAGTGGCCTACATCCGAGATGTCTCCCTCCCTGCCGTGGAGCGTGGCGAGGAGTGGGCCTGGTCCATTCGTTTGAGATCACACCCGGAAATCTTCCTCGGCGCGATCAGCCTGTTTGCGAAACAAGATGAGAACCGCGGATACTGGCTCGATCCTGACCACCAACGAAAAGGCTTGATGGGCGAAGCATGCGAAGCGACCAATCGCTTCTGGTTCGAAACCCTGCAGCGTCCAATTCTGAGGGAGTTAAAGGCGGCGGCCAACGTGGGTTCGAGGAAGTTGTCCGATCGACAAGGCATGCAGCTCGTCTGGGAAGGACATCGAAATTTCGTATCAGGTTGTCTTCCCGCGCAGATCTGGGAGCTGACTGCGGACAGGTGGGACCGCTGCGTGCGAGGCGAGCCTTAAGGCTCCGTTATGCCTGCAATGGGTCGAAAGCAGACTTTAGGCTTTCGCATCCAGCTGCACGGTGGCGGCTCGGACGGCGTCATATCCCCTGCATCCGCCATCGCATCTCTCTCGCTCAGCGCAGCAGTGCGCGATATTCGCCCGCGGCAAGCCGCCGCGCCGAGCCGACGAGCCGCTGCGCCTGGGAGCGGATGCTGGGCTCGCGGCTGCGCCAGCGCGGTTGGCGGACGGACCCGCCGAAGAGCACCTCGGCGATGTCGCGCTGGCCGGCGCCGGCGGCGAGCGCATCCCACGCCCGGAGCATCATGATCCAGCGTCTCGCGCGGGGCTCCCGGCGGTGCAGCATGCACGAGAAACGTCCCGTCCGCGCCAGCACGAGAAAACGGCCCAGAGTCAGCAGCGACGTCTCGGCCGAGACGAGCCCTGCGATTATATAGTCGAGACAGGCCGGACCGGACGTGAAGGCGCCCTGCCGTCCGTCGAGCCGGATGCAGCGCAGCCCGTCCGAAAGGAGCAGATGCTCGCCGGACTGGTCGGCATGGATCCGCGCGATGCCGCGGAGCGGATTGAGATCGAAATCGTCGCGCGTGCCCCAGGATCGTGCGGCGCGCACCTCGAGCACGTAAGGATGGACGTCGCGCCGCCACAGCGGCCGAGCGTCGGGAACTCCAATATGCGGCGCTTCGAACGCGACCAGCCCGAACGCTTCGGCGCCCATTGCCGCCATCGTGCGGCCGCACCCAACGCCGACCCCGCCCAACGCACACTCCGCGGCGGCCTGGTAGGGGGGCGTGCGCCGAAGCCACTCCCAGGCGAACAGCGACCGGTCGGCGCCGAGCAGGGGCGCATAGGCCGCGCCGTCGCGCCAGTCGGGTCCGGATGCCTCGTCCGAATGCACGCGCCAACGGGAGCGGACGAGCTCCCGTCAGCCCATTCACCCATCTGGGGGAATTGCCTCCTCGAAGCTGATCCACTCGTCGCGAAGCCCGTAGACCACGAGCTGGGTGCGGCTGACCGCGTCATAGGCGGCCCGGGCGCGCTTCACATATTGATGCGCAGTCTCGATGCTGAGCCCGAGAATGGCGGCGATCTCCCAATCGGTCTTGCCCCGCGCCACCAGCCGCAGGCATTCGAGCTCGCGGCGGCTGAGCCGCGGGCGCGAACGGCGCCGCATGCGCCGCCGGAGACGCCGTGCGGCGCTCAGCGCATGAGCTCCGACCAGCTCGGCGCAGTGCAGCCGTGCGGCCGGGAGATCGCTGCCCGTCCGAACCGCGAACGAGCAGGAGGCGGCGGGCTCGCCCGGAACGTTGGCGGGAACGGTGAAGCCACCGCCGAGGCCGTGATGGCGGCTTCGCGCAAGGATCCTCCGGTGCCGCCCCTCGAGCCGGACCAGCGAGCGGAGCTCGCACCAGCCGAAGCCGACATTGGTCCGGCGGCTCGCGAGGTGGACGGGATCATGCGGGGCATAGCCGCGCTCCATGAGCTCACTCACCCAGCTTTGCGGATAATTGTCGATCCGCACCAGTCCGGAGCAATCCGGATGGAGAACGGCGTGCTCGAGCAGCGCGAAATAGTCGAAGCCAAGCTCGCGCGCGACATCGCCCAGCAGAACGGCGAGCTGCGGCAGGTCCCCGCACGACCCGGCGGCGTCAGCGAAGCGGTCGCTCAGCCGCCTCATGCTTCGCTCCGGCTTGGGACAATCGCCTCGCCTTCGGCCGCACTGCACGATCCTTCCATTGACCTTGCGTCCAAAAAATTTTTGTCAAATAAGTTACTAACAGGTGAATATATTTGAACGGGCGGCAGCCGCTTGTTACCTGCGGGGACGCTCGGGAGCCGCGCCCAAGCTTTCCGGTTTGAGACGGAGAGCTCGCGCTCGTGAGAAGGGCGCTGCGGGACAGACGTGACTTGGAACACCGTCCCACGGCGGAGCCGCAGCCGGGGATGTTCGACCGTGTAGATGGTTTTGTCAGAGAGGTTGGCGGGCTCGAGACCGAAGAGGCGCTTGCTGGCGCCCTCGCCCGGGTCACGCTGGATCTCGGCTACCGTTATTTCGCGCTCACCCATCATGTCGACGTGGGCAGGACGAGGGCCGCGATCCGGATCCACAATTATCCGCGCGAATGGGCGCGATGGTTCGACGAGCAGAAGCTCGGCCAGACCGATCCGGTCCATCGCGCCAGTCACATGACCAGCATCGGCTTCCCCTGGTCCTGCCTCGACCGGCTGATTGCCTTGAGCGGGCGCGACCGCGAGATCCTCGAGGCCGCGCGCGAGCAGGGGATCGGCGACGGCTTCACGGTGCCGGCGCACGTGCCCGGCGAAGCCCACGGCTCGGTGTCCTTTGCGGCCGGACCCGGCGAGGGACCCGACAGCGCGACCTTCCCGCTGATGCAGCTGGTCGGCGCCTTCTCGTTCGAGGCGGCGCGGCGGATCCGTCGCCTGCGCGAGCCGCCGCCTTTGCTCCCGCGCCTCACCGAGCGCCAGCGCGAATGCGTCACATGGGCCGCGCGCGGCAAGTCCGACTGGGAAATCTCGAGGATCCTCGGCCTCAGCCATGAGACCGTGATCCAGCATTTGAAGGAGGCGCGCGAGCGCTACGGCGTGCCCAAGCGGACCCTGCTCACCGTCCACGCCTTGTTCGACGGGACGATCGCCTTCTTCGACGTCCTGCGCCGCTGATCCCCATTTCTGGGGATACCGCGCAAGCGCCGCGGTGACGATCATCGCTCTCCCACCTTTGGAGGAGCCGCGGGGGATGAGAATAGTGGAAAGCAGTGTCTCGACACCCGAGCAGAGCCGGACGCTCAAGTCGATGTTCGAAGCGCGCAAGCAGGTGTTCGTCGACCTCCTCAAATGGGACGTGCCGGTGGTCGACGGGCGCTTCGAGCTCGACCAGTTCGACGACGAGCATGCGATCTACGTGATCGTCGCCGGACTGGAAGGCCAGCATCTCGGGTCGGCACGCCTCCTTGGCACGACCCGGCCGCATATCCTCGGCGAGCTCTACCCGACGCTGTGCGCCGGCCCGGTGCCAACCGGACCCGACACGTTCGAGATCACCCGCTTCTGCCTCGATCTCGGCCAGGGCGCGGCGCGGCGCGGCGAAACGCGCAACCGCCTCGTGAGCGCGCTGGTGAGCACCGCGCTCGAGCACGGGATCCGCCGCTACACGGGAGTCGCCGAGATGAGCTGGCTTCAGCAGATCCTCGCCTTCGGCTGGGATTGCCGTCCGCTCGGCCCGCCGTGCGCCATCGGCGGCAGCCTTCTCGGCGCCCTCGAGATCGCGATCACCGAGCAGACGCCGCGGCTGCTCGAGGCCAACGGCATCTGGGTTTCGGACGACCTTCGCAACGGCAGCTTCGCCGAAGCCGCGTGACAAGGAGCAATGAGATGAATGCACCCCTCACCAACCCGGAAACAATCGTCGAGCGGTGGGCGGACCTGCTCCTCGAGCAGGGCTATTGCGTGATCCCCGAGCTGTTTCCGCGCGCAACGGTCGCGGCCCTCGACCGAGACCTCGAGCGCGACTTCGCCGAGACGCCCTTCTGCACGGGCGGCTTCTATGGTGAGCGGACCAAAAGGTTCGGGCGCTTGCTCGTGCGCTCGCCGATTGCCGCGCAGCTGGCCCAGAATGCGCTGGTGCTGGCGATCGTCCAGCGCCTGCTGTCGCCCTGGTGCCACACGGTCCAGCTCAACCTCACCCAAGCGCTCGCGCTTCACCCGGGAGCGCCCCCACAGCTGCCTCACCGCGACCAGGACATGTGGCGGGGCAGCGTCGGCGAGATGGAATATCTGGTCAACGTGATGTGGCCGTTCACCCGCTATACGCCGGAGAACGGAGCGACGATCGTCTGGCCGGGAAGCCATGGGCGCAAGGCGCTCGATCCAGAGCCGCCGGAAGGCGGGTTCGCGGTCGAGCTCGAGCCCGGCTCGGCACTTCTGTTCCTCGGCTCGACGCTGCACGGAGCGGGCGGCAATGCCAGCGGCGAAATTCGCCGCGGAGCCATCGTCAGCTACTGCCTCGGCTGGCTCAAGCCCTATGAGAATCAGTGGCTCGCCTATCCGCCCCACGTCGCGCGCTACTTCGACCGCGAGCTCGCCGAGCTGGTCGGCTACGTCCAGCACCGGCCCAATCTCGGCAATTACGAAGGCCAGTGCCCATCCATCCTTCTCGGCGGCGAACCGCCACGGCGGATCGGCGCGGTGGACGCTCTGCGTCCGGACCAGGAGGAACTCGTGGCCGAGTTCGTCCGCAACCAGCAGTGGGCGCCGCCGCCGAGCGCGGACTGACGGCACTGACGGGGATGACTCCGCCGGGCACCTTCGAGCGCGTCTACGCCGCGATCAAGCAGCGGCTGCGCGAGGGCCTGTACCGCCCCGGCGACCGCCTCGAGCCTGCGGTGCTGTCCGATGAGCTCAATGCCAGCGTGACCCCTGTCCGCGACGCGCTGCACCGGCTGACCGGCGAGCGCCTGGTCGAAGCCCCGAGGCACGAGGGCTTCCGGGCGCCGATGCTCACCGAGACAATGCTGCGCCACCTATACGCCTGGCATCTCGACCTGCTGCTGCTCGCGGTGATGAAGCATCGTCTCGCGACGGCAGACGCGCGCGACGGCGTCATCGAGCAGGACGAGACCGGGCGCTCGCTGCTCGAGCGGCAGAATGCATTGTTCGTCTCGATCGCACGATCCGCCGCGAACCCAGAGCATGTGCTTGCGCTCCAGGCGCTCGCCGAGCGGCTCGAGCCGATCCAACGCATGGAACGGCTCGTGCTCGAGGGTCTCGAAGCGGAGACGGCGGAGATCGTCGAAGCCCTCCAGGCACGGAACCAAAACGCCCTGCGGCGTGCACTCGTCCATTATCATCGCCGGCGCGAGCGGGCGGTGCCGGCGCTGCTCGCGATTCTACACGAGAAATGAAGGGCGCACGGGCTGCCACTGATTCAATCGACCGAGCCTCGATAGGCCCTTCCGAGTTCGTGCCGATCGCCGAGCAGCTCAACCTGATCGATGACATCAACCGTCACCTGATGGGACTCGCGTTCGAGGCCGCGAAGCACTGGCCGGCAAACATCAAGCTGGCCTTCAACCTCAGCGCGATCCAGCTGTGCTCGAAAGGATCGGCGAAGGCCGTCCTGCATGCGCTGAGCGCCGCCGGTCTGCCACCCGAAAAGCTGCAGGCCGAAGTCACCGAAACGGCGCTGCTCGCGGACTTCAACCGGGCGCGGGCCAACCTCACCGAGCTCAAGCATGCGGGCGCGACAATCGTCCTCGACGATTTCGGTGCCGGCTATGCGTCCATCGGTTACCTCCGCGAATTGCGGTTCGACCAGATCAAGCTCGACGGCGTGCTGGTCACCGCGGCCCAGCGCAGCGCCGACGGCAAGCGCCTGCTTCGAGCGGTGATCGGGCTGTGCGAGATTCCTCGGAGTGTCGACGGTTGCCGAGCATGTCGAAAGCGAGGAACTGCTGGCGCTCGTCGGCGATCTCGGCTGCGCGGCGGGCCAGGGATTCTGGCTCGAGGCGCCGCTTCCCGCCGAGGAGCTCGAGAGCCGCCTCAAGGTGCTTCCGATCCGCGCCAGGCTCGGCCGAAGAGCGGCCTGAGACGCGAGCTCGCCGTACCGCTTCGGCACAGGGCCGGGGCCTGCGGACCCGATCAGCACTGACGGGCGTTGACGAACCGACGCACCCAAGCCCCCTTCGGAGTGCGGCAAAGGGCGGTCCACCGTGGGAGGGCCGCCCTTTTTTTGCTTGCAGCTTTGTAATGCCACGCCCGCCCCAGACCGTCGTACAGCGCACTCAGCCGGGGGCTCAGCCGTGAAACCGTACCGCGTCTACTGCTTCGATGGAGCAAGCCGGATCGTTCTTGCCGAATGGATTGAGGCGGCGAATGACTGCGAGGCGCTCAAGGCCGCCCGGGTGCTGATGGACTGCTTCAGGAGCGAAGTCTGGGACAAGGACCGGCTCGTCGGCCGGATCGAGCCGCGTGACAATTCGAACTGAAGAGGCGCGGGATCGCCCTTGCCTCTATCCGGGCCGCCTGTAGCTGCGCCCTCCTCAGTCAACGATGCGGGTTCGCGGGTTCGCCGAAGGCCGTCAGGAGATCGGTGAAGGCGCCAGAATCGGGAACCGGAAAGGCATGCCTGAGCGCTCGAGCGAGATGGTCACGCGCTTCTACCTGCTGACCTGATGACGACCGATGCACCCTCGGCGCGCCCTCGCGATCTTTCAGATTAGCCACGCGATCCCCCCTCATTGCCAGATGTAATCCTCCGGGGCGCGGGCGCGTTCCACGCCAGCGCCCGCAGGAACATCTGAGCCTCACCCCTCGCCCGGCTTCGGCCGCTCCTGACGCCCGGACAGCTTCCGCGAGCCATGCTGACCGCAATACAGCACGCCCTTGATAATCACGCCCGCGGCCTGCCTGCAGCCCTGCACGGAGCAGCGCGGGAGGTCGGGCTGGCTCAATGGAGGTGGCTTTCCGCCGGGGCGATCGCGAGCTCGAGCTCGTCCGCCGCCGCCTTCAACCTCTGCTGTTCGGAGGCGGGGGCGTCCTCATCGCTCAACAGCCGTTGGAGCAGTTTCCGCGCGCCATGGAGCTTTTCGAGGACGAGACGAAGATTCTGCTGGTCGAACTCGCGACGGGCATCCGAGAACAACATGGTCGATGCATAATTATGTCAGATAGGAGACAATACTGACGCAGATTAGTGTTTATCCGCGAGCCGTTCAGGAACAGTGCGGCCGAGCACGATATCGGCTGTTCATCCAAATTCGTGGAGAGAGAAGTGGAGCCTGTCCCACTGGAGCGCTTCTGTGAGTTCGTGAGCCCGAGCCCTGCCGAGCTCGACGCGTTCGCGGACGCAACGACGTGCCGGCGCGAGTTCAAGCGAAGGCAGGCGATCACCCGCCAGGGCGATCCTGTGGGTGAGGTCTATCTGCTCCGGAACGGCTGGGTGACGAGCAGCATCGAGGTCGATTTCAGCCGCTGTCAGCTGGTCAAGATCCACCTTCCCGGAGACATTGCAGGGCTGCCCAGCATCGCGCTCGCGCAGGCCGCCGAGACGCTTGTTGCAGTCAGCCCGGCAACCGTCGATGTGATTCCCCTCGAGCGCCTTGGCCGGCTGTTCGAACGCGCGCCGAGGCTCGCGTTCACTTTGTTCGTACGTTCACAGCAGGAGCGGGTTCTGCTGATCGATCACCTTGCGGCCGTCGCCCAGACGACGGCGGTCCAGCGGGTCTGCGCCTTTCTTCTGCACGTCTATCGCCGGCTGAAGCTGTTCGGCCAGTGCACGGACCAGCTGATCCGATGGCCGCTGTCGCAGGAGCATATGGCCCAGGGCGCAGGGCTGACGTCGATTCACGTCAACCGGACGTTGAGGGAGCTCAGGCGCAAGGGCATTATCGCCCGCGAGGGCAGGAGTATCCGCTTGCTTGACCTCGATCGACTGAGCGAACTCGCGGCGCTTCCCGAGCGGGCATTCGTCAGGGAGCCGCCGTGGCTGATCTCGGTCGCCGAGACGTCGCCCGCTGGCGAAGCGAATCCGCGCCGGCAGAAACCGGACTGAGCGCGCCCGGTCCCTGATCCTTCCGGCACCTTCGCGTCATGCGTGCGATCTGGGCAGCGCGTAAGCGATCACGCTGTCTCCCATCGGCGTTTCCATGAAGTGGTGGCCTCCGGCGAAGATCACCAGATATTCCCGGCCGTCCTGCTCATAGACGATCGGATTGGCCTGGCCGCCGGCGGGCAGGGGCACGGACCACAGGACCTTGCCCGTCTGCTCGTCAATCGCGCGGAGCAGGTCGTCGGTCGCAGCGGCGATGAAGATGAGCCCGCTGGCGGTCGTCACCGCGCCGCCATTGTTGGGGGTTCCGATGCTGAACGGCAGCAGGGTCGGAATGTTCATGGGTCCGTTGCGGCGGGCCGTTCCGAACGGACGGTCCCACAGCGTCTTCCCCGTCGCGATGTCGATCGCCCGGATTCCGCCATAAGGCGGCCGTTTGCACAGGAGCTTGGTGAATGGCACGCGCCAGCCCGCATTGACGTGGACGGCCCAGGGAACGCCCCATTGCGGATCGACGGCGTGCGCCTGAGTGGACACGATATCGGTTGCAAAGCGCGGCTTGATGCCCTGCTTGTTGGCCTGCGCCCGCGGCACGAGCTTCACATGATTGGGCATGTCATTGTAATTGGCGATCATCACCCCGCGCAGCGGGTCGATCGACACACTTCCCCAGTCGCTGCCGCCATTGTAGCCGGGATATTCGATCGTCCATCGGTCGGCGCGTGGCGGCGTGAACTCCCCCCGATAGTCGGCCCGGCGGAACTGGATGTGGCAGATCATCTGGTCGATCGGCGACATGCCCCACATGTCTGATTCCCTGAGGTCCGCTTTCTTCAGCGTCTGCCATAGCGACACCGGCTGGCGCGGCGCGCGCTCGCCGGGCTCGACGCCGCCCCCGGGGGCAGCGATGGAACCGACCGGAGTCAGCGGCCGTCCAGTCGTCCGGTCGAGGATGTAGAGGTCGCCCTGCTTGGACGGCAGGACGACTGCCGGACTCCCGTGATAGTCGATCAGCGAGGGCTGGCTTCCAAGGTCATAGTCCCAGACATCCTTGTGCGCCGCCTGGAAGTTCCAGCGCGGCTTTCCGGTGGTGACGTCGATTGCCACCAGCGAGCTCGAATAGCCGTTCACCTCCGGAGGCCGGCCGGTGGAGATATAATCGTCGGCCATGTTGCCCATGGGCACGTAAACGAGCCCCAGCTTCTCGTCGCCGGCGCTGGTCGTCCAGCTGTTCGGCGTCCCCCTCGCCCAGCTCTGTCCCGTCGGCGGATAGCCGTTCCAGTCGGGGTGCATCATGTCCCATGCCCAGGCGAGCTTTCCCGTCCTCGCATCGAATCCCTGGATCACGCCCGAGGGCGAGCAGCGGCACTGGCCGTCGAGGATCTGGTGGGGAACAACGATGACTCCCCGGACGATCGTCGGCGCGGAATTGATCGAGGCGAGGCCCGGATAGACCCATCCCATGCCGATCTTCGTGTCCTGCTGGCCCGTTCCGTTGAAATCGGTGCACGGCTTGCCGGTGAGCGCATCGACCGCGATCAGGCGGCTGTCGAGCGTGCCTTCGATGATCCGGCTGGCGCACGCCGTGTTCGCCGCGGCTCCCGGGATCTTGTAATAAGCGACGCCGCGGCACGCGGTGGTGTACGGGATCCACTTGTCGGGAACCTTCGGGTCGACCCGCCACACGGGCTTGCCGGTCGCCGCATCGAGCGCGATGATCACGTTCTTCGCCGTGCAGGTATAGAGCAGGTTGCCGACCTTGAGCGGCGTGTTCTCGGTCCCGTAGAGCTTGCCATAGTCCGGATTGGTCGGAAGGCCGCCGGTGTGCACTTCCCAGACCTTGCGCAGGTCGCGAACGTTATCGGGGTTGATCTGCGTAAGGGGCGAATAGCGCCACGCCGCATTGGTGCCGCCCCAGGCGGGCCAGTCGGCGCCCGTTCCGGAGCCCGACGGGTCCCCCATCCCCGGCGATGACTGCGGCGGCAGCGCTGCCGCCGCCGTCCCGCCACTCGTCCCGAGGACTGCGAAGCTCGCCGCCACGAACAGCAGTCCGAGCGCGATTCCGCCCCCCGCGAGCTTCCACCGGTTGCGGTCCGCCGTCAGGGTCGCCATCGCCAGCAGCACGAGCATCAGAATCACCAGCGGCGCGACGAGCCAGGGGATCATCGCCCAGGCGTTGCCGCGTGACTCGGCGAAGCCCCAGACGGCACTGAGAATGAACAGTCCGACGTAGATCCAGCCGCCGAGCAGGAGTCCCTGGAACAGGAACCAGGCCGACGCGAGCAACGCGATTCCGGCGATCAGGAAATAGGGCGAGCCGTCCAGCACAACCAGCCACGCGCCGCCGAGCGTCAGCACGATCCCGATCAGCGCAAGGAGCAAGGATGTTAGTCTCGCGGGCCACTTCATTCGGACGGCCTCCCTGACTCGCGACGAGGGTCACCGGGGTGGGCGCTCGCGCTGTTCGGCAAACGAGCGCCCGGCGGGCTGCGTTCCACCCGGCCATCAAGTTCATCTTCGCGCGTCCCGGGCGCCCGTCTCCAGCGCCGGGCCGAATTCACCCTCAGAAGCTTCCGACGCTGCGCGCGGTGCGGTGCAGGTCCGCCGTGAAGACCAGCGACCACATTCCGCGGCAGAGGAAGCTGATTCCGACCAGGTAGCCTAGGAACGCGAACGCATCCGCAGGCGGCAGGGACAGCACGAACCCGCCGAGCAGGAGGTTGACGATCCCAACGAAGATCAGCCAGCCGCGCCCGGCGCGAATGCCGAAGGCCATGGCGAGCTCGAACAGGCCGCCAACGGCGAACCAGGCGCCGATCACCCAGACGATCGAAACGGCGCCCGCGACCGGATTGTAGAGGACGATCGCACCGGTGATGAGCGCGAGCAGGCCAAGAACCACGCCGATCCACCCGCCGCGGTGACGGATGTTCGCGAATCCTGCGACGAGGGTGAACACCCCGCCGACGCAGAAGATCGCTCCCAGATAGATTCCCGCGACGAGGCTCGCGAGGAGCGGCTCGGTAAGGGCGAGCACCCCGACCACGAGAAAGGCGATTCCGGGCACATAATCCCAGCCCGGCCAGTCCCTGAGTGACCGGTGTGTCTGCACCGTCCGATCTGCTGTGGTTGATTGGGCCATCGATCTCCTCCTTTCGAGGGATGGACCGCGCGCGATTTACGCCGCCGGCGAGGCGAGGTCCACACGCCTTGGGACATTAAAACGGAGCCCCTCGGGCTGCGGGCCAGACAAAGGCGTTCGTGAGTTTTCGAGTGCGCACGAGGCCTCCAGGAGCAGTTCATGAGCCCGACGTCCCAGCCAATGGATCTCGAAGACCAGGGAGCTTCGATCGCGTCCCGTCTCAACTGGCTGCGCGCCGGAGTTCTCGGCGCCAATGACGGCATCGTCTCGACCGCCGGCATGATCTTCGGGGTCGCCGGCGCGGCCGTCAGCGACCGAACGATTCTCATCGCCGGAATCGCCGCGGTCGTTGCAGGCGCACTGTCGATGGCCGTCGGCGAATATGTCTCCGTGTCCTCTCAGAAGGATTCCGAGAAGGCGGAGATCGAGATCGAACGTCGGCAGCTGGCCGCCAATCCGGGCCATGGTTTGAAACAGCTTACCGGCTTGATCGCGGCGAGAGGAATCGACCCTGACCTTGCTCACGAGGTCGCGGTCCAGCTTAGCGAAAAGGATCCGTTGACGGCGCATGCACGGCTCGAGCTCGGCATCGATCCTGAAGCTCTGACGAACCCCTGGCATGCGGGCATCTCTTCGATGATCTCCTTCACGCTCGGAGGGCTCGTCCCGCTGTTAGCCTTTCTCGCATCGCCGCATTCCGCTGAAGTGGCGGTCACCGCGCTTGCCGTTGTGCTGGCCCTCGCAATAACGGGCTCCGTCTCGGCGAGACTAGGCCGCGCCCCAATCGGTCGCGCGGCGCTGCGCACCGTAGCAGGGGGAATGGCCGCCATGGCCGTCAGCTACGGCATTGGAGCGACCATAGGCGTTCGACTGTAGGGGCTTGGGCCGACCCTGCCGGAAGCGCGGTGCCATTCAATTCCGCGATGATGATGCCCATGCGAAAATTCGCTGCTCAAGAGCAGGGCGCTCGATCGCCATGCCTCGGCGCCCTTCTTCGCTTCGCCCGCGTTTGACCTTTTGACGTCACTCAGAACAATCGGACTATATGAGCCTTATATGCTTCGGACAGTGTGAGGACGCGCCTAATGTTCGCCTGTCATGGCCATGACGCTGCAACGAGGAGAACAGCGATGAACCGCGAACACGACCATGACGACCTGATCGACCTCGGAAC
>Ga0157369_10007634_pt1 | contig 12443 bp, 14 predicted proteins | sample C25metaG_FD_113461 | JGI IMG/M metagenome (GOLD analysis project Ga0157369, IMG submission 113461) | Corn rhizosphere microbial communities from Kellogg Biological Station, Michigan, USA - C2-5 metaG | ecosystem: Host-associated > Plants > Roots > Rhizosphere > Soil | place: USA: Michigan...
CCCGCGACCATTGGTTCGATCTGCGGGCTCTACCTGCACTCTCCTGCTCCTGAGGGAATGTGGATGGAGGCGTATCAGAGCACGTGAGAACGTGTGCCTGCGCTCCTGAAACGCGTTGCGCCGTTCCCGCCACTCCACGCATCCCACCCTATGAGGAGAGAAGCATGAGCGAACCCGCGCAGCACCACGCGATCAATTACATCGAGTTCACCACCACCGACATCGCTAAAACCAAAGCTTTTTACGAGCGCGTTTTCAGCTGGAATTTTCAGGATTACGGTCCTGACTACGTCAGCTTCGATCGCGATCACGCCGGCATCGATGGTGGCTTCCGCAAAGGCGAGCCGCGTCAGACGCAGAGCGATACCGCCCCCCTCATCGTCCTCTACTCGCAGGATCTAAAAGCCACGCAGGACGCGATAGTCGCTGGCGGTGGGTCCGTGGTGGTCCCAACCTTCGATTTTCCCGGCGGCAAGCGCTTTCACTTCTCCGACGGACAGGGCAACACCCTCGCCGTCTGGTCGGAGTAGCGGAACACTGAATTATCTGCTCGCAATCAAAACGCCCCGGAGCCACTGCGCTGCCGGGGCGTTCGACTCTAGTCCCTATGTCCCTTAGTCCCTCAGTCCCTGCATTAATTTACTTCCGGCGCCGGCAGCGCCTTCCGCCGTCTCAACTCTTCGCGCACCAGCGACAGCCCCAGGATGCACCGCTCGAATCCATCCGCCAGGCGCGCAAACAGTGGTGCTTCCTTCTCATACTCGAACATGTTGAACTGGCTCACGATGAAGTAGCTTTCTTTTCCGGCTTGTATCAATTCAGTCAGGCTCGGATGCACACCCTTCCGGCGCGACCCCGGCACGTTTGCCTCGGGATACATGCCGCCGACAAACAGCGCATAGTCGCCGATGTACTTGCGCATGGCGCGCTCCACATCGAAGGATGATGCAAAGCCGTTCACCGGATCGGCTGCCAGCATCATTGCCTCCAGTTGCTCGATCGGACGCCCCTCCGCATCGCGCACCTGGTAGAGCTTGTCAGTTTCTGAGAACTCGCAAAGCAGGTGAGCTACATACCCCGTGACATCAGGATCGTGCAATCCCAGTCTTCCTTCGTAGCTGTTTCGGACGACCTGCCGGAAGAACGGCTCGAGGGGATGAGTCTGGTTCGTATGATTCTGGCTTTCCATATAGGACCTCCTGCACTGCACTTGCGCGCATCGGCACTTGCTGTTTGCAGTGGCCGGTTCCGCAATCGTGCAGCCGGGGAAGTCCAGCCACCGCCTATTTACATGGTGTTGACACAGAATGTAGCGAAAATGTTGCTCTTTGCGAAGGGGGAAGGATCAACTTAGTTGGCAGAGAGGGTCACCAATTGCGAGGCATACGACCGCAAATCGTTACCCCGGGAACACTTGACGATGTCCCCGGGGTACGAACCACCAGACCTGCTCTCTATGACTGCTCTTATGACTGCTGGTGCTTTATGAATATGGCTAATGTACCGGTGCTGGCGGATTTATCGTTCGCCACAGATCCCTGCGGGCGATGGCGAGACCAAGAATGCAATGCTCAAACACGGATGAAAGCTGCGCATACAGAGGCGCCTGCTTCTCATACTCAAATACGTTGAATTGGCTGACGATGTAATAGCTCTCTTTACCTACCCGGATCAGCTCTGAAAGTGTTGGCCTCCCCGAGTGCGCATTCGGATCCGACTCAATCGCCTCCGGGCACATCCCGGCGAGGAAAAGTGTGTAGTCTCCGATGTACTTGCGAATCGCACGCTCCGCGATGAACGATCTTGCCGTGCCGTGGATCGGATCCGCCGCCCGAACCATCTCATCCAGCCGCTCGATGGGTCGGTTCTTTGCGTCCCGCAGGCGGAACAGACTGTCAGGCTCTGCAAATTCGCAAAGCATCCGCGATACGTAGCCGGTAATCTCCGGCCCAAGCCCTAACCGGCCTTCATAGCTGTTGCGTACTGCTTGCTGAAAGAACGGTTCGAGCGGATGAGTCTGCACCTGCATAGAATCCCCGGCCAAAGCGATGCTCAAGCTAAAAAGGGTCCCGGATGCAACTTGCGCAGTCCGGACCCTCGCCCGGCTATCGCTGGATTTTGCTTGCGTTGAAAGAAACTTTAAACGAATTGTAGCACCGGGTATGTGAGACAAATCACTACTGCATGGGTCCGACAAACATTGGTAACCAAGAGCTTTAACCACAGTAAAAAGGGCAGCCCGTGTGGGCTGCCCTGTGAGAATCCAGGTCCAAATTTCTAAACCGCTGCAGGCGCTCGCGATTCCAGCTCTGCCAGCCTCTTCGCCAGCAGTTTTTCCAGGTTCACCAGCGCGCCTGAGAAGCCTTCGATGCCTTCCTTCAGCTTGTCGGTGGCCATACGATCGTCGGCATGCATCTTCTTGAATGCCGCCTTGTCCACCACAATCCGCTCAATATTGAGTGATTTTGCCTTTTCCGGATCGAGTTTCCGCGGTAGATCGCCCTCTGTCTTTTCTAGTTCCCCAAGCAACTGAGGCGAAATCGTGAGCAGATCGCAGCCCGCAAGTTCCTTGATCTCGCCGATATTGCGGAAGCTCGCGCCCATCACCTGCGTCTTGTATCCAAATTTCTTGTAGTAGTTGTAGATGGTTGTGACGGACTGCACGCCCGGATCATCCGCGCCCTGGTAGTCCTTGCCAGTGTCCTTCTTGTACCAGTCCAGAATGCGTCCCACGAACGGCGAAACCAGCGTGACACCGGCTTCCGCCGCGGCCACGGCCTGGTGTATTCCGAACAGCAGCGTCAGATTGCAGTGAATGCCTTCCTTCTCCAGCACTTCTGCCGCGCGGATGCCTTCCCACGTCGAAGCAATCTTGATCAGCACGTGATCGCGCCCGACCTTCGCCTTGTCGTACTGCGCAATGATGCTGCGCGCCATCGCGATCGTACCCTCGGTGTCGAACGAGAGCCGTGCATCCACTTCGGTAGATACGCGTCCCGGCACGATGGCCAGGATCTTCTTTCCAAACGCGACAGCAAGATTCTGGAATGCAAGGTTCGCCACGTCTTTATCCGCGGCCGCGTCGCCCAGTTCCTTCTTCGCCTCCATGATCACGCCATCCACAATCGGCTGGTACTGCGGCATCTGGGCAGCGGTGGTGATCAGCGAAGGGTTGGTCGTAGCGTCGGTCGGGCGGAATCTTTCCATTGATTCGATGTCGCCGGTATCAGCCACCACGGTGGTGTACTTACGCAGTTGTTCGAGCAGATTCTGTGGCATGTTTCCTCCTGGGGAAGGGGCCCCAGCGCAGTCCGCGCCGGCTCCAGTGTAACCCTTCATTTGATTCCCGCGCATGGGGCAGGTTGCATCTTCCTACGCCTGCTTCCGCGCTGCTGCAAAAGTATTCGATAGAGTGCCAAGGCCTTGAATTGAAACTTCAACGTTGTCGCCTGCCTTCACTGGCCCCACACCCGCCGGAGTTCCCGTGAGCAGCAGATCCCCCGGTTCAAGCGTAATCGCTGCCGTGATATAGCCGAGCAGCTCCGGGATCGAAAAAATGAAATCCAGCGTCGAGCCCTGCTGCCGCAACTCGCCATTCACACGCGTCTCCACAGTGACCCCCTTCGCGAGATCCAGCTCATCGCTCACCACCGGTCCCACAGGGCAAAACGTGTCGAAGCCCTTGGCCCGAGTCCACTGCCCATCCTTTTTCTGCAGATCGCGCGCTGTCACGTCATCGGCAATCGTGTACCCGCGAACATAGCTTCTCCAGTCCACATCCGTAGACAACTTGCTCGCCCGCTTGCCAATCACCAGCGCCAGCTCTCCTTCAAAATCCACCCGTTCCGATTCCGGAGGCATCATCACTGTCCCTCTGTGCCCCAGCAGCGAAGAAGGCGGCTTGAAGAACAGCAGCGGCTCCGCCGGTACCTCATTTCCGAGTTCTTTCGCATGATCGCGATAATTCCGACCCACGCAGACAATCTTCGACGGCGTAACCGGCGCCAGCAGTTCAACAGAACTCAGCGCCAGCGGCTCGAAATCCAGAATCGTCGGTAGGGCCTTCTGATGCCTCAACCGGAATGCGACATCCTCCTCCGGCGCATGCGCCAGATCCACAATCCACGGCTCTCCTCCGCGATTCTCGACCTTTCCGTACAGCACTTCCTTCTCAAACCGAAACCTGCAATACCTCATGGGCCACTCCTCACAAATCGCGCCTTCAATCGGTCTGTTGCTTTCACACGACCCGCTAACTTGCTAACTCGCTATGGCGCATAGCGCCGCTAACTCGCTAAAAGATTAAGAGCCCAAGAAATCGAGACAGCGATCGGCCGCTAACTCGCAGGCACCGTCTCCTGCGCCTCGGTCGACCGCGCACTCTCATGCCCACCCTTATCCACTGCAGTCACAGCGTACCTGTACGTATGTCCTGCCTGAACGTGCGCATCGTGAAACGCAGGCTCCACCGCCGGCGCCCCCGCGGAGATCCGCTGCCACGCGCCCCCGTCGCCACTTCGATAAACAATGTAACCCGCAAGGTCGGCTTCTGCATTCGGTTGCCAACTCAGGTCGATAGCCGGTGCGCCGCCGTTCTCTCCCGAACTCGCAACCGCAACCAGTCCCGCAGGAACCGCCGGCGGAAACACATCCTCGACGTCCACCTGCACAGGAGAAGAGAATGCACCATCCAGTTCCAGCGTTTTCCCGTTCACCGCTACACGCAGCACGCGCTGCGCACGATACGCATAGCTCTGGCCGAAATGCACCGTCTTGTCAATCGCGCGTCCCTGGTCGCCCGCCTCGACCAGAAAATTCTGGTTCTCGGGTTCCGGAGCAGGAGTTAACGGTCCGTGTTCCGTCTTCGCCGTTGCGCTCAACGACTTCCTTTCCAGCCGCACGGCAGTGCTCTCGCTGTCCTGTGTCCAACTCAGCACCACGCCCTGCTTCTGTACTACGGCCTTTAATCCCTCAATCTGCGCGGGAGCCTCACCCGCCAGCACAACGGCCGCATTCGACATTCCCGCCGACCGACCTTTTTTATTTCGCAGCTCAACAAAGTAGCTGATCAGCCTTGGCGCGCCTGTCGAAAGGGAAGCTGGCAGCGTCTCCATAAACGTGCCTGCTTTCCCCGGTCCCGCAATTCGATCAGGCCCGGTGGCATCAAACCCACTCGCATCGCTTTCCCGCCTGCAAATCCGCACCGGCACTTCGCCCTTGATCGGCGTCTTGTCTGTATTCCGTTTCGGCATCGTCCAGGCCAGCGTCACCTGGTTGCCCGCTCGGGTCGCCGAAAGATCCCCTATCACGTCAGGAAGATTCAGCGACGGCGGCTGCGGAGCTCCGGGCGTGCCGCATCCCACAACCAGCGCGCACACACCCAACCCCAGCGCACACCAGCCCTTTCGTTCCATCAAAATCATCGCTTTAAGTCTAATGGAGCGAGCCGTGACGCTATTTCCTCGCTTTCTCCTGCCGAACTAACCTGAGACGGAACACAGATTGCTAGTACACGTGATGAACACGCGATTTTGCACCTTGATTCAGTTTCGGTGGAAAGGAGCGAACAAAAATGGCCCAAACCTACACCATAAAGTTCATACATCGGATAAACGGAGACGGCTCTATAGATTCCATCTGCCGCGAGTGCTTTGTGACCATTGCGACGGCGTATTCACGATCCGAATTGGAGCGCGATGAGCAAGCACATGCCTGCGAGCCCGTGCTTCTCGAACGGTATAAAAAGGTGATGGCACACTGAAAAATCTTCCCTCTGCAGGTTGTGCAGACCTTCCAGGTACACGAACTGGCTGTTAAGGCAATGCCACTCGTCTAAGCTTCCCTACGACGACCCGGCTCGAAGCCCAATTCATTCAGCGAGTTTGCACAAACTCGGGGGTTTGATGACCTTTTCACCTTAGAGCAGGTGCCATCTGAAGCATTCGTATGTAGTTCCTCCTCTGCACGTGAGCACATGCAACGGCCTCTTGAGGCATCGCATCTGACCGCAAAGCTCAAACGAGGTTTTACTGGTGCTCTAAATCCAGAAACTTCAAAGGAGTCGGGGATACGGCTCAACAACACGTTGACCCGCGTCACATTTCCCCATTGTCTCGAGGTGACACATGCATATCAAACGAACCGGCCCCCTGACCTGGGCCCTCGCTGCGTTTGCTCTTCCGATTGTCGTGGGCACGCCGCTTGCGACGCACGCCCAGGATCAAGCCAGTCCGCCGTCCTCCACAGCACCTGACAATTCGGCGCGTAACAAAGCCCAAACCAGAACGGCTGACAATCAGAAAGAAAACACTCAAGATCGCCAGATCACGCAGAAAATTCGCCGATCGATCACGGCAGATAAAACTCTCTCCACGTATGCGCACAACGTGAAGATCATCACGCAAGGTGGAGAGGTGACACTCAAGGGTCCCGTTCAGAGCGACAACGAAAAACAGACGATCGCTTCCAAAGCTGCCGATGTCGTTGGGGCTGAGAAGGTGAACAATCAGCTGACCGTGAAGCAGTGATCGACAACGAAAGAACTAACTCGTCAAAAACAGGAGTTTCACTATGGCAGGTAAAAATACAGCAGCATTCGCAATTTTCCCCTCGCGGAGCGAGGCGGAATTGGCACTAGACCAACTCACCTCGGCCGGCTTCTCCAGCCAGGATGTGTCAGTTCTGATGGCCGACAAATCAGGAACAAGAGATTTTGCAACGGAGAAAAACACCAAAGCGCCTGAAGGCACAACGACTGGCGCCGGCGTCGGCGGCACCATTGGCGGCACCATTGGATTGCTGGCAGGGATCGGCGCAATCGCCATTCCCGGAGTGGGCCCTCTCATCGCCGCAGGTCCAATCATGGCCACACTCGCTGGACTGGGTGTCGGCGGAGCAGTCGGCGGAGTAGTAGGAGCCTTGATTGGAATGGGTATTCCCGAGTACGAAGCGAAGCGCTACGAGGGACGCGTGAAAGAAGGCGGGATCCTGGTATCCGTTCACTGCGACAGTTCAGATGAAGTTTCACGTGCAAAGGACATTCTGAAGAGAGCTGGCGGCGACGACGTTGCCTCCTCAGGCGAGAAGTCCGTCAGCAGCCACACAATCGATTCCGATAGGACGAGCACCTATAGCCGCAGGGAACCGCGGTCGGAAGTCATCTCGACCGAGGACGACGTTCTCGACGAGGACATACGCTCGAAGAGGGTCGTGTAAAGAGAGAACCGGTAGCGAATAGAACATGACCTGCGCGGACGATTCCGCGCAGGTCATTTTTTTGGGAGGAATTCGCTTCGGCTGCCCTTCTCAGCATTGAAAAATTTGCGCGGATGATGAAACGGTGGCCTCTTTCGAATCACCATCCGCCAGAATTCCCCGGCCCCTGAGAATCGGCATGCCCTCAGTGTGATTCCTGCGATCAAAATGTGTGTGGTGCCCGCGTTCTCTACCAATGTGGTGTTCCAATGAGTTTTGAAGCAACCTCTCTCCACGCTTCACCGATTCGGTTAGACAGTTGGAAGGGTATTGCTCAGTACCTCCGCCGCGGTACGCGAACTGTCCAGAGATGGCACGTGGAATACGGGCTGCCGGTTCGCCACATTGGCGGAATCTCGACGGCCGTCTTCGCATTCAGCGACGAGTTGGATCGCTGGTTACGTCATCACCCTTTCGACTCGTCGGCATTCACTCCGTGAAATCAGGGGGCAGTCCGGTCCGCATGCAGTTCAGGACTACCCTCGGATTCCTCTCTACGACTTCAGCCCATCGCGATATTCCATTGCCTCAAGTTCGACTCGGATTGCATCCTCAACAGGAATCACGAGCCTTGCTTGAAATTCGAACGCGGGAAGCATGGAGCAGAATTTGTGCACCGTCGATGGATCATCGCAGTCAACCAGCATGTACCCGCCCCAATCTCCGACGCGGATAACGAACACTTCGATCTTGAAGTTCGCGGGAGCCTTCCACGGACGAAAGACTTCAAGAATTCGCTTCTGAGCATTCTCGTATTCAAGAGGCGAACCCTGGGGGCGTTCAAACCAACTAAGCATATACTTCATCGATTACCCTCCTTTTCCTGTCTGGCAGTGTGGCACGAGTGTACACGAGCGCGACCTCTGCTAAGACCGCGCGTTCAAAGATTTCGCCCGTGTTGCGCAGTTTGGTCTGTTTCGGACTTCTGCCCCTGCCCGGCCTTAGCGGAAGCGATGGCAAATACACTCTTAGCCGGAGGTTGATCAGTAATTCATCTTCCGATTAGCAATCCGTTCTGCGGTCCGAGTATCATCACCGATCATCGGCTTCAAGCGATACTTCGGAGAATGCAACTATGATCGTGATTACCGGAGCGTCAGGAAGGACTGGCGGCGCGGCAGTCAGAGCGCTGCTCGAAAAGGGCGCGAAACTTAGACTGGTCGGAAGGGACGCCAGGAAACTCGAGCCTCTTCTGCACAATGGCGCAGAGCCATTCGTCGGGGACCTCAACGACACCTCTTTCCTCACCAGAGCTTTCGAGGGAGCGACGGCTGTTTACCTGGTTGTGCCCGAGGATACCTCTCAGCCGGATTTGCGTGCGCATCAGGAGCGTGTCACAGATTCCTTTGCCGCTGCAGTTTCAAAGGCCAGGGTGCCATACGCCGTTGCCGTCAGCAGCATAGGCGCGCAGCACCCCGCGAAAACGGGCCCTATCGTTGGTTTGCACAATTTGGAGCAGAAACTGAGCGGCGTATCGGGCTTGAACGCGCTGTTTTTGCGCCCGGGATATTACATGGAAAATCTCATGCTCAGCCTTGATCCCTTGTGCTCGATGGGGATGCTCCCCGGCGGTATGCGGGGTGACTTCGCCATGCCCTGGATCGCCACGAAAGATATCGGGGCATATGCCGCCACCCGTCTGCTTTCACTCAACTTCTCGGGGAGTTCCGTTCAGGAGCTGCACGGCGAACGCGATATCTCAATGGATGAAGCGGCGGCCACAGTGGGCAAAGCGATCGGCAAACCAGATCTTAAATATCAGCAGGTTCCGTTTCCGGCCCTGGAGACGGTTCTGGTTCAGATGGGAATGCCGAGTAAGAATGTGGCGCTGCTGATCGAAATGTGGAACGGAGCGAACGAGAGTCTCATCGTTCCTCAACAGACCCGGTCGGCGGAGAACACAACTCCCACCACTCTTGAAACGTTTGTCGATCAAGTTTTCGCTCCAGCCTACCGCGCCATGAATGCTCGCACATAGCAACACTGGGCTCTTCAAAGCCGGGCGATGTGCAAGGTGAGTTCTACAGCTCATCGCCTCAACTCCTGTGCTGAGCCGCCTCAGCCCGTAGCTGAGCCTTGAATCGCCGCGCCTTCATCCGGTTTCCGCAGATTTTCATGTTGCACCAGCGCCGCGTGTGATTCTTGCTCGTATCCACAAACAGCCAGCGGCACTCTGCATTCCCGCACTCCCGTAGATGATGCATCTGCTCCGATGTCATAAATTCAGCCGTGCTCAAGCTCAGCAGCCACAGCGGCAAAGTGGGAAGGGAAGTGGACTGCGGCAGAGTCCAGTTAAGCTTCTCGCCATCCCACTTCAGCTCCTGATGTTCCTTCGCTTCTGCGAAGCATGCTTCCAGTCGGCGCAGCGCAGACGCCGATGGCCTCGTCCCGTCGACGGCGGCATACAGCACCTCCGCCGTCGATTCGCGCAGCTTGCGGACGGCCTCCACAACCTCTTCGTCTTTGCTCTCCGGCACGCCGCGCAGCAGCTGCCGCGCGTCCGCCGTGGTCAGCAATCCGCTCTGCTCAGCGAACCCGAGAACATCGCCGTAGTCGTTCAGCAACTCTTCCGGCCCCGACTCTCGGAACCGCCAGTCCAGCGTATTAACCAGATCGAGCGCCGGGTGCCCACCGCTCAGTTCGAATACACGCCCCTTCGCTCCCGCTCCGCCCGCTTTCACAGAACCGTTATCCACCGCTAACCCCTCAAGACATGTTGACAGGTTAGCCGGTCGATGTAAATATGGTAACCAGCTATGGCGGATTCGATGGTTAGCACGGCCCTGATGGACAAAGGACACCAGTCCTACCGTGCCCGCATGCTTCTGTCGTTCTTCGCCATCTACGTGCTGTGGGGCACTACTTTCCTCGCGATCCGCATCGCCGTCGAAGAACTCCCACCGCTGTTCGCCGCAGGAGCACGATTCTTTATTGCCGGCGTCGCTCTTTACGGTTTCATGCGTGCCAAAGGAGAAGCCAGGCCCACCCTCATCCAATGGCGCAGCCTCGCCATCATGGCCCTGCTCATGTTCGTGGCTGAGTATGGCCCGCTCTTCTGGGCTGAGAAATATGTTCCCTCCGGCGTCGTCTCCGTTCTCGCCGCCACGCTACCCATCATTACCCTGATCCTGGAAATGTTGATCCTGCGCCAGCAGCGGATGCGCCCCATGCTGGCCCTTGCCGTCCTCATTGGCTTCAGCGGCGTGGCCGTTCTCCTTATGCCAGGTGGAACACAGCACATCGCGCTCATTCCCTGTCTCGCGATCCTCGCCGGAGCGACAACGTGGTCCCTCGGCGCGGTCCTCACGCGTTCGATGGAACTGCCCACATCCCACCCCACCACCGCAGGCGCCGCCATGATGGTCGGCGGCGCGATGCTTCTCGCTTTATCCGCCGGCTTCGGAGAGATGCACCCCTTCCCCCACGTCTCCACCCGGGCTGTGCTCGCCATGCTCTACCTCATCATCTTCGGATCGCTGCTCGCCTTCACAGCCTTCGTCTGGCTGCTCGGACACATGCCCGCCACGCGCGTCTCCAGCCACGCTTACGTCAACCCCATCGTTGCCGTTGCGCTCGGCTACTTTGCCGCCGGCGAAATCATCACCTGGCGCATTATCGCCGGCTCTCTCCTCGTCCTCGTGAGCGTCTTCCTCATCCTCCGCCGCGACTAGTCCGCAGCGCGCCTCGTGGGACCAATAACTATATAGTTTCGCTAACGCCCGATCTCTGATTCTGTGACAGTTCGCCTGTCTCATGCAGTATCCTTGCCTACGAATCAAAGAGGACCGGTTCCGTGCTCATCTTCGCCGCTATCCTGGCTATTTTTGTCTATGGAATGATCGCCGCCATGCTCGGCACGATCCTCCCCGAGCTCTCTGAGCGCTTCCACCTCACCCCCACGCAGAACGGCACCATCGCGACGGTCCAGGCACTCGGCCTCATCATCGCCTCCCTCGCTGTGGGCCCTCTGCTCGACACCCAGGGTGACAAGGCCGGCCTCATCCTCGGCCTCGCCTCCATCGCCGCGGCGCTCTTCCTGCTTCCGCGCGCCGGGAGCTATCGCAATATCCTCCTCCTGCTATTCCTCCTTGGAATGGGCGGCGGCATCGTCGTCACCGGAGCCAACGCGCTCGCCAACGGCGTCGGCGGATCTCAGAGCGCCATTGTTCTCAACCTCGTCAATCTCTTCTTCGGACTCGGCGGCCTCGCTACCCCCTTCATCGCCGCCAATGTCTTCAAAAAGAACTGGGTCCGCCTCTGCTACACCATAGCCGGGCTCACCGTCGTCGCCCTCGCTGTGCAGGCCTTCGCCAAAATGCCTGCCCCCACCGGCAACGCGCAATTCCTGCTCGCCCAGGTCGGCCCCATCCTCGGCCGCCCAGTCATCTTCATGCTCGGCCTTTTCCTCTTCCTCTACATCACCTGCGAAGTCGGCGTGTGGAACTGGCTTCCGCGGCACCTCATCGCGCAGGGCATCCCTGAGTCGCGTGCCCTGAACATCCTCTCTCTCGGATTCGCCCTCGGCCTCCTGATTGGCCGCGTCGCCATCTCGCCCGTTCTTGCCCACGCGCCCGCGATTGAAGTCACCCTCGGCGCCTCCATAGCCATGGCCATCACCACCTTCCTCATGCTTCAGACCAACAAGCCCGGCCTCGCATTCGCGCTCGTCTTCATTGCCGGACTCTCCATGGCACCCGTCTTTCCCACCACCCTTGCCATCACCGGCCAGGCCTTCCCGCAAATGACCGGAACCGCCCTCGGCTTCGTCATCACCTGCGGCTGGGTCGGACTGGCAGTCAGCTCCCGCATTATCGGGTCGATTGCAGGCAATGATCCACGCCGCCTCAAAAAGGCGCTCCTCATCTTCCCCGCATCCGCGGTTCTCATGATCGTGTTGAACGTAGCAATCTGGTCCATAATCCGGTAAGTTTTTCGCAATCATGGAAAGCGCCTCATTGAGATTGCAGCTTGTAGATACGAAGAGCGTCAGGGCACGACTTAAGTCGTGCCGTAAATGCCAGAAAAGAGTTCAGGGGCTTTAGCCCCTGCGAGAGACCTATGCCAATGACTGCGACCGCATTACCCGGCTACTCTGACCAAAACCGTCGCCGCTACAATCTTTTTCTCCTCGTCGTTGCCGGACTCGGCGGCCTTCTCTACGGCATCGATGTAGGCATCATCGGCGGCGC
>Ga0157369_10007635_pt1 | contig 12442 bp, 12 predicted proteins | sample C25metaG_FD_113461 | JGI IMG/M metagenome (GOLD analysis project Ga0157369, IMG submission 113461) | Corn rhizosphere microbial communities from Kellogg Biological Station, Michigan, USA - C2-5 metaG | ecosystem: Host-associated > Plants > Roots > Rhizosphere > Soil | place: USA: Michigan...
CGTCAGATGCTCGAACTCCATGCGCGGATGGGCAACGGTTCCGAAGGCGTCTGCGAGCTCACGCCAGCTGACGTCTCGGCCGTCGCGCTGCGCGGGATGGAAGATCCGCGCGCAGGACTCGTAGCCCGACGGCACGAGCCGGCCATCGAACGTCGAGCTCCACCGTGCGACGACCCAATCGGCGACTGCTGCGTCGCGTGCCGGTGCCAGCACCCGCGTGCGAGTGGGCTAGCGGTGAACCTTGAGCGTCGCGAGCCCGGCGGGGACCGAGTCGCCGAGCTGTGCCGGCCACGACTTCAGATCGATGCGCCCGCCGGGCACGGCGGCGAAGCGCGAGAACGACTGCCGCTGGTTCTCCCAGAACGTGAGCGTCTTGCCGCGCGCCGAGGCGGGCAGCGTCATCGAGAAGGCGCCGTTCGCGGTCGGCCAGGTCTCCGAGACCGGCGTGATCACCTTGCCGCCGGCGGTGACGCCGACCACGAGGCCGCTGTAGACGGCGCCGGTGTAGGAGGTCGGCTGTTGCACGGTGTAATTCGTGCCGTTACCGAGCTGGATGTTCATCGTCGAGCTCTTCAGCCGCGCGAAATTGACGTTCTGACCGATGTTGCCGCCGTAGGCCGTGCTGCCGAGCGCGATGCCGACTGCGAGCGACACCGGGTCGGCCGACGTCTCGTCCGAGGCCGCGAAGAACGACGTGTAACGGCCGTTCGCGTCGCTCGCGGACGAGTGCGTCCAGAAGTCGCGATCCTGCGTGCGCGTGATCACGACGGCGCCCTGGACCGGCTTGCCGGACGCGTCCGTGATCGTGCCGGACAACTGATACGTCAGCAGCCGCACCTTCGGCGGCACGGCGCCCCGGGTGCCTGCGACTCGGCCCGTGATCACCACGTGGCCGCCGGAGATCCGCGCGTGCAGACCGGTGATCGCATAGGCGACGGTGATTCCCCCCTCGGCGCGGAGCAGTGCGCTCTTCTGACCTGCCGAGACTGCCCTGCCGCCGATCGTGGCTCCGCTGAGCGATGCGATCCGAACGATGCGACGAGCGGGCATCGTCGAATCGGTGTCGAACTGGAAGCCGCCGTTCTTCGCGGTCGCGCGCGGTACGAGGTAGCCGTCGACTCTGACGTGCGCGCCCGCAACAGGATGGCCGCTCCAGAGCACGCGGCCGGTCACCGTCGCGACGTTCGACGAGTTCGCCTCCCACGGTCGCACGATCACCGCACCCTGCGCGGCGATGCGCCCCGCGCCGCTCGCGGCGGCGGTCTCGTGCGCGCGCGGCTTGCTGCGTGCCGGTGTTTCGACGCTCTGCAGCGTGCGCGTCACGAGCGGGTGCGGCGACTGCGTTTGCGATGCGCCGAGCGCGAACACCTCGAGCTGCGCGGCCGTCCCGCCGTTCGACGACGTCGGCGTGCCGCCCACCGTGATCGCGACGTACTCCTTGCCGTCCACGGAGTAGATCGACGGGCCGGCTGCGATCTGGTGGCCTGTCTGGAACGTCCAGAGCACGGTGCCCGTCTTCAGGTTGAACGCGCGCAGGACGCCGTCGCCGCCGCCGGCGAAGCCGAGCCCGCTCTCCGTGGTAGTGACGCCGCCGCGCTCCGGCTCGGGCGTGGTGAACTTCCAGACCTGCTTGCCGGTTGCGACGTTGATCGCGCTGATCGAGCCGTGGTCGTGCCAGCCCGGGAGCTGCGTGCCGAAGTTGCCGTTCTGGAGCCCGAGGAAGACGTCGCCGAGCGTGAACTTCCGCTTCTTCTGCGTCGGCGTCAAGATCGACTGGACGTCGACGGCGGCAGTCTCCGACGCTGCGTTGAAGATGTAATTCGTGTTCGGGTCGTAGGCAGCAGGCGAGTAGTTGATGCCGCCGAGCGAGCTCGGGTAGACCGCGACCGACTTGCCGGGCTGCAGACGCGGGTGCTCGACGCGGTCGATCACCTTGATCCGCTGGTAGATCGGCCGGCCGTTGGCAGCGTCGTAGGCGAACCAGTAGCCCTCCATCGTCGCGACGGAGACGATCTTCTCGCTCTTGCCGCCGATCTTCGCGTTGTAGACGAGCGGCGGCTGGGCGGTATCGTACGACCACTCGTTGAAGCCCATCTGCTGCTGCCACCACTTCATCCGGCCGGTGATCAGGTTGACGGCGACGAGCGAGTCGGCGCGCGGGTTGTTCCCCGGGCGGACGGACGGGAAGTAGAGCGGGGTCGCCGAGCCGGTGCCGAAGTAGAGCGTGTTCGTGCTCGTGTCGACGGTGGTCGGCGTCCACACGACACCGCCGCCGGCGAGTGTCGAGCCGCGGCGCCATTCCGTGCCCGCTGGCGGGATCGTCCAGAACGGGTTCGGCCAGGCGGGACTGAGATCGCTCGTGCGGAACGCCATCACGAACCCGCGCACACCGTATTCCGAGCCCGCGGCGCCGAGGATCAAGCGATGATTCGCGCAGATCGGCGCGCTCGTCTCCGAGTAGCCGGCGTTCGCCGAGGCCCCAGGAACAGCGCGCGCGATCGGCACCTGGCGCTCGAGCTTTCCGGTCGACGCGTTGATCTGGGCGATCGTCATGTCGAGCGTGAGGATGAAGACGTGACCGTCGCAGAGCGCGACACCGCGGTTCGCGACGATGCCGAAGTTGTGGAAGACGCCGACGTCGTTCGGCGTCCACCGCCACTTCACCTGGCCGGTCGTCGCGTCGAGCGCCCAGACGTTGTCGTCGTTCGTCGTCACATACAGCGTGCCGTTCTTCTCGACCGGATAGGACTGCTCGCCGCGGCGGACGCCCGGATCGATCTTCTGGAAGTCGACCGTGAAGAGGCGCCCGAGTTGGTCGACGTTTCCGGGCGTGATCGCGGTCAGCGGCGAATGGCGCAGCTCGTCGGGAGTGTTGCCGAAGCCGCCCCAGCCGACGTTGGCCGCCGATGCGCCGGACCGGGCGTTCGCGGAACCGAGAAGCGTTCCGAATACGAGAGCGACGGCAACGAGCGACACCGCCCGGCGGAGCTTGCGTGAAATCACCTGACTGCCGATTGTAGGCCTCGCCCGACCTCCTGCAGGGGGACGAGTGCAAAGAAGAGGCAAAGGAACGCGACGAGGGCGAGGTAGGGCGCGAGCGGCGAGCGGCTCGGCGTCGCCGCAGCCGCGGTCCTCGTCGGGCCGGTTCCGGCAGCGTGACGCAGGTACGAAGCGGCCGCGCCGACCTTGCCTTCTTCGAATGCACGACCGCCGAGTGCGGAGGCAACGTCGCCGAGGACGACGCGCCCGAGGGGGTCGGGACGGTACGCCGTCTCGGGCTTGCCGGTCGCTTTGTAGACCGCCTCGTCGCTGCGCCAGAAACGCACCGCGATGAACCGGTACCCGCGCGCCGGCGAGAGCTGGCGCGCGACTTCCGTCGTGTCGACCGGATTGCTCTCGCCGTCGGTGAGCAGCACGACGAGCCGTGTGGTCGTCTTCGCGGGGAAGTAGCCGCCGGACGCGATGTCGCCGAGCGCGGAGTACGTCGTCGCGCGGATGTCGGTGCCGGCCGGCGGTGGGCTCTCGATCGCGACGGCACGGCCCGCGACGGCGTCGAAGCTCCCAACGTCGGCGACGGGCAGCAGGTCGGGGAGGACGCGGTCGGTCAACGTCGCGACGCCGGACGGCACGTCGGCGATCGCCGCGCGGAGGTGCCGAGCGGCAGCGACCGCCCGGTCGAGCCGCGTCGGCGCCGTCGGCGTCGTGGATGCGGCCATCGAGCGCGATGTGTCGAAGACGAAGAGCGCCGCGGCGTCCGTTCGGACCCGAGCGCTCGGGTTGTGCGTCAGCGCGGGCTGCGCGGCAGCGAGGCCGAGGACGACGATCGCGCCGGCGGCAGTCCAAGCCTTCACCGATTGCCGCCGCCCGGGCGGTGCGAGCCCGAGCGCGCTGCCGACTGCGACGGCGTGACGCTGTCCGACGGCCCAGGCCGCCAGCGGCAGGACCGCGGCGAGCGCGGCGAGCGCGGCGAGCGGCGTCAAGAACGTCATCAGTAGCCGGTCCCCGGAACGCCGCCGCCGGCGCCGCGACGCCCGCCGCGGCCGAACGACCCGCCCGGGCCTGTGCCGGTGCGGCTGCCCTGCGCGGCGGTCAACCGCAGCATCAGCTCGAGATCGAACTTCGCGGCGAGGTTCGTCGGGTCCGCGCGTACGGCATTCGAGAAGTCGGAGATCGCCGCGTCGGCGCCGTTCGAGCCGGCGCCGGCGGCGGACTCGCCGAATGCGAGGATTCCGAGCAGCGTCTCCGCCTGCGACGCATGCGGGCCGTGAGCGCTCGCCGAGAGGGCCGTCTCGGCTTGCGAGCGCAGCGTCTGCAGCTCGACGGCGGTGTCGAGGCGGTTCGGGGTCGACTCGGTGATGCGGTACAGGCGCAGCGCGCGACGGAACGCGATGTCGTCGCCGGCGCCGAGCAGGTCGGTCGCCGCGCCGCCGAGCCGCGTCGACGGCACCCACGTTGCGCGGTGAGGTGTCACGGCGTACGCCGCGTCGCCCTGCGTGAACGCGATCGGCACGCTGCGCACGTCGCCCGCGAGGAGCGCGGCGAGAACGGCGACTGCAATGAGGACAGCCGCGCCGGCGATCTTCATCGCGCGCTCCATTCGAGCCGCGGCGACCAGGCCTCGCGCAGCGCGAGCGCTGCCGCAGCCGCGATCGCGAGCAGGAGGAGCACGCCGGGGAACCGCGTGACGTCGCGGGGCGGCACCTGGTCGAGCGTCGGCGCCTGCGTGACCGGCACCGCGCGTCCGAGCAGGCGCTCGAAGAGCGTGACGTCCTGCGGCGACGCGTCGAGGCCGACGACGCGCACGGGAATAGTGTCGCGACGATACGCCGCCATCACGGCGGCGAGCGGCGCCAGGTCCTGCGGGTCGTCGTCGAGGTCGCTGACGAGCACGACCGTCGGCCGGCGCGACTGCGCCTGCGCGATCGTGTGCGCGAGCTCCATGCCGGACGAGATCCGCGTCCCCGCCGTGAACGTGTTCGTCCAGGGATTCGGCGGGAATGTCGGCGCTGCGCCCAGCTGCGACTCGTGCGGCAGGGTGAAGTAGCGGACGAACGGATCGAGATCCGACGCCGGGACGCCCGGCGGAAGCGCCTCGTAGGCGATGTCGGAGAAGACGACGAGCCCGACACGCGCGCCGCTGTGCGAGAGCGCCGCCAGCGTGCCGCCGATACGGGCGTACGTGTCGGTCGAGATGCTCGCCGAGACGTCGAGCACGACGACGGTGCTCGCGTTCCGCGGGAGCGGGACGACCGTGCGCGTCGACGGGTGCCGCGAGACGACGAAGAAGGCGATCGTCGCCCCGAGCGCAACCGCTGCGAGTGCGGCGCGAATCACAAACGTCAGCTGACCACGGGCGCGCAGCGCGGGCGCGTCGGCGAGCGGGATCGTGCTCATCCGGCGCGCTCCGCTTCGACGTCGCCGACGAGCGCGTCGATCGCCTGCGGATCCGGCGGCGGCTCCGACCACGCGAGGTCGCTGACCGTAGGACCGAGGCGAACGTCGCGACTCCGCAGGACGCGCGCGAGGAGCGCGAGTGCGCGGCGTCGATCGGGAACCGGCCGCGTCTCCGCCTCGCGCACGAGACGCAGCGCCCGGTCGAGCTCGTCGGCCGGTCCCGTGCGTCGGCGCCGGCGCCCGACTGCGAGCACCTGGAGGGCGACGAGCGCGGCTGCGCCGCTCGCGGCGAGGACGGCGATCACGTCCAGCACCGTCGCGGCCGTCGACGGCGAGATGCGATAGGACGGAGCGGGCGGTGCCGTGTCCGCGGCGAAATGCGGCGTCGCCCGCGCGAGATCCGCGGCCGCGACGCGGCTGCCGACCTCTAGCTGCGGGGCTGCCGACGCGGACGAGACTGACCCGGCGCGCGTGGTCGCAGACGCGCGAACGGGATGGAGCGTGACCGTCCGGGCGAGGCACGGAGCGCTCAGGCACGCAACGCGCTGCACGATCGAGACCGTCTCGAGCCGCCCGGAGACGGTTCGCGAGGTGCGTGCAGCGGAGAGCGCGGTCAGCGGCGCGAGGTCGGGGGTGAGGTGCAGTGTGCTCGGCCGCACCGCGCCCCGGTCGAGCTCGACGTCGATGCGCACCGTCGTCGGGTCGCCGAACTGCACGAGCGGCGGTGCGAATGTCACGTGCACCGCGACCGGCGCGCTGGGAGCTCCGCCTGGTGTGGAGCCGGAGTGTGCGAGCAGCAGGATCGCGGCGACTGCGACGCCGGCGGCGGCCAGGACGACGGCGGCCTGCCTCATCGCGACCACCGCCGGCGGCGCCGCTCCTCCGCCCAGGCGATGAACGCGCCGTCGACCGCCGACGGATCGCTCGCCGTGATCTCCACAACATCGAGGCCGAACGACTCGAGCTCGGCGACGACCGTCTGGTAGCGCTGTTCGTTCTCCTCGCGGCGGCGGCGCACCTGCCTCCTGCTCAGGCGGACGAGCGTCACGTCGCCCGTTCGCGGATCCGCGACGGGGACCGCGACGCCGGCGACGTCGGGGAAGCTGCGCTCCCAGACCGGGTCCTGGATCAGAACGGGCACGACGTCCCAGCCGTGCGCGACCGCGTCTTGCCAGGCCTCGGCCGTCGTCGGCGCGAGGAAGTCGGAGAGCACGAAGACGAACGTCGAGACCGGCAGGCCGGTGCGGTGCTCTTCGAGGAAAGCGATCGAACGCTCGACCGTGTCCTCCGGGGCGTCGAACGGTGTGTCGCCGTTTGCACGTTCGACGACCTGCCATTGACGATCCCAGCGGCCGGGCGGCAGCCAGTGCGCGTCTCCGTCGGCGAAGTCGAGCTCGGCGATGTCGGCGCGCGCAGCCGCGGCACTCGCCGCGATCGCCGCGACCGCCTCGCGGAGGGCACCATGCTTCGCAAGCCATGGGAACGGCGGCGGATACAGCGACATCGACGGGCGGCGGTCGACGACGACGACGACGCGCGCCGCTTCGTCCGCGGCGTGGTCGCGCACGACGAACTCGTCGCCTCCCGTCGCCGACGACGCGCGGGCAGAAGCAAACCAGTCGATCGAGGTGATCGGGTCGCCGCTCTGATATGGACGCGTCCCGATGACGTCGCCGCCTTGACCGCGGCGTCGGCTCGGCAGGTCGCCGAACGGAAGCCCGGTCGAGCGACGGCGCGGCACGAGCGGGAACGTCCGCCGCTCGCCGGTCGTCGCGGTCATTCCCAGGCGGGCGCCGGCGGCGGCGCGAGCTCGAACGCGCGTTGCCGGATCTGCTCGAGCAGCTGTGCCCGCCCCAGCGTCCGGCGCTCTGCGAGATAGGCGGAGGTGAGCACCAGGCGGTGGCCGAGCACCGGCAGGAACAACCACTCGACGTCCTCGGGAACGACGTGGTCGCGACCGTGCACGAGCGCCCACGCGCGCGCCGTGCGCTCGAGCATCAGGCTGCCGCGCACGGACGCCCCGATCGCGACGCCCTCGGCTTCGCGCGTCGCGCGAACGAGCTGGACGATCCACTGCAACATCAACTCGTCGACGTAGACGTCCTCGACAGCGGCTTGCAGCGCACGGAGCTCGTCGGCGCCGAGCGCAGGCTCGAGCTCGTCGAGCGGATGTCCGTGCCGTTGCGCTGCGACGATCGACACCTCTTCGCCTTCGGTCGGATAGCCGAGCGCCGTCCGGAGGACGAAGCGGTCGAGCTGCGCCTCCGGCAGCGGGAACGTCCCCTCGAGATCGATCGGGTTCTCGGTGGCGATGACGAGAAACGGCGTGGGGAGGGGGCGCGTGACGCCGTCGACCGTCACGGTGCGCTCGCCCATCGCCTCGAGCAGCGCCGATTGCGTGCGCGGCATCGCCCGGTTCACCTCGTCCACGAGGACGACGTTCGCGAAGACCGGGCCGGCCCGGAACTCGAACTCGCGCGTCTTCTGGTTGAAGATCGAGAGCCCGGTGACGTCCGTCGGCTGGAGGTCGGGGGTGCACTGGATCCGGGAGAACGTGGCACCGCCGACGCTGGAGGCGATCGCTCGCGCGAGGATCGTCTTCGCCGTCCCGGGGACGTCTTCGAGGAGGACGTGGCCGCCGGAGATGAGGGCCGAGAGGACGAGCGCGATCTGCTCGTGCTTGCCGATCACCACCTGCTCGAGGTTCCCGAGCAGCCGCTCCGCCGATTCGATCGCCGACCGCTCCAGCTGCGCCATCGGCAACACGCTATCGGCCGCGGCCGATTCTTACGACCTCCTTACGACTTCCGGCTACTAGTGATGCGTGCGCAAAATCCCCGCACTCGCCGCTGCGGTCGTCGTCGCCGCCGGGCTCGCCGGCGCGGCCCATGCGACGACCAAGACCACCGCTCCGGCTCCGACGCCGACGAAGGGCGTCGTCCTCGTGGCGACGAACCTCCAGTACGAGAACGCGGCCGCGGCCGGCACGGGGATCGTCCTGACGAAAACGGGCGAGATCCTGACGAACAACCACGTCATCCGCGGCGCGACGACGATCAAGGTGACCGTCCCGTCGACGAAGCGGACGTACACGGCCGACGTGCTCGGCTACGACGTCAGCGACGACATCGCGCTGATCAAGCTCGAAGGCGCCACGAATCTCGCCACTGCGACGCGGGCAGACTCCTCCAAGCTGAGGATCGGGGATCTGTCGACGGCCGTCGGCAACGCCAACGGCGGCGGCAAGCTCGTCATCGCCCGCGGCAAGGTCACCGGTCTCAACCGGGCGATCACGGTCAACGACGACCAGGGCGGCACCGCCAACCTGTCCGGGTTGATCCAGACGAGCGCGCGGCTCGTGCCCGGCGACTCGGGCGGCCCGCTGCTCGACGCCAAGGGCCGCGTCATCGGTGTGGACGCCGCGGGCTCCTCGAGCGCCGCGTTCCAGGCGTCCTTCGGCTACGCGATCCCGATCAACAAGGCGATCTCGCTCGTCCGCCAGATCGAGTCGGGCACGGCGACGTCGCTCGTCCACATCGGCAAGACGGCGTTTCTCGGCGTCGCGCCCCTCGAGGGCCCCAACGGCGTCGCCATCGATTCGGTCGTCGACGGCCTGCCCGCGGCGACGGCGGGCCTCGCCCGCGGCTTCGTGATCACGGCGATCGACGCGCAGCCGATCCACACGGTCGACGATCTGCGTGCCGCGATCTTCGCGCATCACCCGGGCGACACCGTGACGATCGCGTACCTCGACGCACTCGGCGCCGCCGGGACCGCGTCGATCACGTTCGCGGACGGCCCTCCCCAGTAAGAGGAATAGGGTGACGGCGGATGGTCCATCCGCCGGTCGTCATCCATGTCAGCCCGCGCGCCGCCGCGGACCTGCTCGCCGAGCTGCTCGGCGAGGACTACGGCGCGATGGTCGCCGAGGGCTCCGAGGCCGAGGCGCTCGTCAATGTCGAGCCGATCGACGAACGTCGGCGGGGCGTCGTCATCTACCGGGTGATCCAGGCCTCCCGGACGGTCGCCGACCGGCATCCCGACGCCCGCATGTTCCTCGTGACGGAAGAGGGCAGCCGCTGGCGGCTGCCGCCGCCCGCGCTCTGATTTGCATATTACGCACTAAGTCGCGTATTATGCGATCGTTGTGCCGACAATCGCGATCATCGGCGCGTCCGGGTATGCGGGCCAGGAGACGCTCGACCGCGTTCTCCGCCACCCGGAGCTCGAGGTCGTCGCCCTCGGCTCGGACTCGCTCGCCGGCGAGCCGTCCTCGGCGCTCGACGTCCGGCTGAACGGCTCGCTGCCGTGTTTCACGCCGAATGCCGAGGCCGCCGCGGCCGGCGCCGACCTTCTCTTTCTCTGCCTCGACCACGACCGGGCGGCCGCATTCGCGCCTCCGGGCGGCACCGTCGTCGTCGACCTCTCGGGCGCCCACCGCCTCCAGGACACCTCTCTCTATGGGGAGTGGTACGGCTGGGAGCATCCGGCGGGCAACGCGGGGTGGAGCTATGCGATCCCCGAGCTCCTGCCGCCGGCGGGCGAGCTGATCGCGAACCCGGGGTGCTACGCCACGGCCGCCATCCTCGCGCTCTGGCCCGTCAAGGATGCGATCGAGCCGGCGAGCGTCGTCGTCGACGCGAAGTCCGGCGTCTCCGGCGCGGGCCGAGAGCTGAGGCGAAGCTCGCATGCCGGCTTCGTGCTGGAGAACCTGTCGCCCTACAAGGTCGGGGCCCATCAGCACGCACCCGAGATCGCGCAGGCGCTCGGCTTCCCCGTGTGCTTCGTTCCGCACCTGCTGCCCGTCCGGCGTGGGTTGCTCGCGACCTGTTACGTGCAGCCCGCGCAGGACCTCCGGCCGCTGCTCGAGGAGACGTACGCCGGCAGCGCAGTCGTGCGGGTCCTGCCGGAGGGGGTCGTCCCGGAGCTCGCACGCGTCCAGCACACCGATGGAGCCGAGATCGCCCTCTTCGAGGATCGCGCCACCGACCGCGCCGTCGTCCTCTGCGCGATCGACAACCTCGGCAAGGGTGCAGCCGGCCAGGCGATCCAGAACGCGAACCTCGCACTGGGTCTCGACGAGACCGCAGGCCTGCTGCTGAGCGGAGTGCTGGTATGAGCGTGACGGCTCCGAAGGGCTTCGTCGCCGCGGGCGTGCACTGCGGCATTCGGAAGAACGGCCGGCGCGATGTCGCGATCGTCCGTTCGCTCGAGCCTGCGACCGGCGCGGGGATGTTCACGATCAACCGCGTGCAGGCGGCGCCGGTCGTCGTGTGCAAGGAGCATCTCGAAAGCGCGCAGCCGCAGGCGGTCGTCGTCAACAGCGGGAACGCAAATGCGGCCACCGGCGCCGCCGGCGTCGCGCACGCGCGCGCAACCGCGGCGACGGCCGCACAGGTGCTCGGCGTCGCCCAGGAGGAAGTGCTCGTCCTCTCCACGGGCGTCATCGGCCGGCCGCTGCCGGTCGCGAGCGTCCTCAACGGCGTCGCCCAGGCCGCCGTCCAGCTCTCGCGGCACGGCGGCGGCACCGCGGCCGAGGCGATCATGACCACCGATACATACGCGAAGCAAGCGGTGGCGAGCGGGTCCGGCTTCACCGTCGGAGGCATGGCGAAGGGCTCGGGGATGATCCACCCCCAGATGGCGACGATGCTCGCCGTCGTCACGACCGACTATCCGCTCGCGGCCGGCGAGGCGATCGATGTCCTGCGTCCCGCCGTCGACGCGAGCTTCAACTCGATCTCCGTCGACGGCGAATGCTCGACGAACGATGCAGTGATCCTCCTCGCCAACGGCGCAAGCGGGGTCGAGCGGACGCCGGAGACCGACGTGGAGTTCGCGGCGTGCGTCAAGCGGGTGTGCGGCGAGCTCGCGAAGCACATCGTCGCCGACGGCGAAGGCGCGTCCGTCGTCGCGGAGATCGCGGTCCGCGGCGCCGCGAGCGACGGCGAGGCACGGGCGATCGCGGAGCGCGTTGCGACGTCGCCGCTCGTCAAGACGGCGCTCTTCGGGCACGACGCGAACTGGGGCCGCATCGCCGCCGCAGCCGGCTCGGCGAAGTTCGCCGACGGCTTCGCGGCACTCGACCCCGAGACGCTCACGATCGTCATCGACCGTGTCCCGGTCCTCGTCGACGGGTCGCCGACCGGCGACGAGCCCGAGCTGACGAACGGCAGCTGCGCGATCGAGATCGACCTCGCGCTCGGCGACGGCGCCGCGACGTACCTGACGACCGACCTCTCGTACGACTACGTGAAGATCAACGCGGAGTACCGCACGTGACGCGCCGCGGGCTGGTCGTCCTCAAGGTGGGGGGCGCGTCGGTCGGACGGATCCACGTCGGCGACGAGCCCACGGTGGTCGTGCACGGCGCGGGCCCGCAGATCTCGCAGGAGATGGAGCGCCGCGGCCTCGCGCCGCAGTTCGTGCACGGACGCCGCGTGACGACCCGCGAGGTGCTCGCGATCGTCGAGGAGAGCTTCGCTGCGGTCAGCGCAGCGGTGTGCGCCGCGATCGGTCCGCGAGCGGTCCCGCTCAACGGGGCGGAGATCGGACTGGCCGCACGGCAGGTCCCGAAGCTCGGCCTCGTCGGCGATCCACTGCCCTGCGCGCCGCCCGCGATCATCGGCGTGCTCGCCGCAGGGCTCGTGCCGGTCGTCTCGCCGCTCGCGCGCGGGCCGCTCAACGTCAATGCGGACGAGATGGCGTCAGCGCTCGCCGTCGGTCTCGGCGCAGAACGGATCAGCTTCGTCACGGACGTCGCGGGCGTGTACCTGCACGGCGAGCTGATGGAGTCGATCGCCGCCGACAGCGCGGAGTCGATGATCTCGAACGGCCTGTTCGACGGCGGCATCGTGCCGAAGCTGCTCGCCGCCGCGCACGCGGCGAAGAACGGCGTCGCCGCCGACATCGGCCTGACGGCGGTCGCCGCATGAGCGCAGTCTCGACGGAGCTCGGCAAAGAGCGGAGGCGCCGGCCTTGCCGGCGCCGGGGGCGGCTATGAGCCCGACGACGCTCCAGTCGATGCTGCTCCCGACGTATCCGGCTC
>Ga0157369_10007638_pt1 | contig 12440 bp, 9 predicted proteins | sample C25metaG_FD_113461 | JGI IMG/M metagenome (GOLD analysis project Ga0157369, IMG submission 113461) | Corn rhizosphere microbial communities from Kellogg Biological Station, Michigan, USA - C2-5 metaG | ecosystem: Host-associated > Plants > Roots > Rhizosphere > Soil | place: USA: Michigan...
AAGCAGCGCGAGCGCCTCATCCTCTGGCCAGCCGACGATGCCGACCGCGTGGCCGCCGATATAGAGAGACTTCCGGCCGTAGGGCATGGTGCGCACGAGCGGATGCGTCACCGGGGGAAGGCCGGCGCGCTGCTGCTCGGTCACACCCGTCAGACCCAGGCGTTCGCGTCCGCGCCAGAAATCATGCACCGCGATGAGTCCGTCGATGCGTTCGCGCGTGGTTGCGGGGAGTGCGTCATATACGGCGCGCGTGTCGATGAAGTGCGTATCCCCGCCTTCCGGTGGAACGATGTGGCCGCGGAGCAGCGACCACTTGGTCGGAAGCCTATTGAACGAGCTGTCGGTGTGGAAACGCTCCGCGCCGCGTGCAAGGCGTCGCGCTTCTGAATGGTAAGGGATGATCTCTCCGTTCGCATCCAGGTTCGACGCGTCGAACAGTTCGCGCCGCAGCCGGCGCGCGACATTGAAGCGGCCCATCTTGGGTGGCAGTTCGAGCGGGCCAAAGGCTCGGCTGAAGCGGATGTGATCGTCATCGGAGTCGCTCGCATCGCGCACCACGCTAACCGCAAACGTCGCCATCGCGTCGTCAACGGTGCGAACCAGCTCCTCATCCGGCTCATTGCTGAGGTCCGCGCCGATAATCTCCGCGGCGAAGATGGGATGCAGCGGCAGAACGGTCAGAGGCATCGCATTCTCCTGACGATGCGCCCTCATTTGGCGCAGTGAATGCTCTCTCGACCAGTTTGAGAGGGCGATTTCGTCCGGCTCCACTTCGGACGAACTCGAACACGACGTGCATGGTCTGCACGGCGTGAACTCGGAGCGCCGATCGCGTGCGGAAAGCATCACTGCAATGCAGCGAACCGTTTTTCTTTTATTGCGTGACGCAAAATCCTCACCTGCAGAGCAGTTCGGGCCTCTACCGCTCGTAAGTGTAACCAACAAATATTCTGTAAGCATTTGTAATACATACGTTATTATTTGAATTCGCGCTCAGTCGAACATCGCTTCTCTCTCAATCGCGGATGATCGGGCCCCAGATTGATAGTAACGTTCGTACCGGAGCGGGCGAAGAATCGAAAGAATTTGAAGCCCGCCTGAGGAGATCAGCCGAGGTGCGCATCGTGTCGCGGCGAGCGGCTTTTGCGCCGAAGCAGGAGAGGGGACGTATGACCAATTCAAGGATTGGCCGGGCATTGTTTGCCACGGCTGCGGTATTGGCGAGTGCCGGGGCCGCGTTTGCACAAACCCAGACGGCGGCGAATACCACAAGCGGCATCGAAACCGTCGTGGTCACGGCGCAGTACAAGACGCAAAACATCCAGGCGACTCCGCTTGCGATTTCGGCGGTCACCGCTCAAGACCTCGAGCAGCGCGGGATTAACGACATCTCGCAGCTGGCATCGAGTGTTCCCGCACTCACGCTGAACAAGACGCCGGGCGCATTCGGCAGCGGCGTGCAAACCTACATACGCGGCGTCGGCCAGTACGACACCGCATTCGCCGCCGAGCCCGGCGTCGGCATGTACATCGACGATGTCTACTACGGCACGATGTTCGGCTCGAACTTCGATCTTCTCGATTTGAGCCGCGTGGAAGTTCTCAAGGGTCCGCAGGGCGTTCTCGGCGGCAAGAACAACATCGGCGGCTCCATCCGCATGATCAGCCAGAAGCCGACGGACGATAACAGCGGCTATCTTGAAGGCACGTACGGCGCATACAACGAAATCAACATCAAGGGCGCCTTCAACGCGACGATCATGCCGGACCACCTGTTCCTGCGTGTCTCCGCCGTTTCAAGGGAGCAGAATGGATATGTGAACGTCATCGATTATGCCTGCGCCCATCCGGCGACGGCTGGAAACCTGCCTTCGTTCACGCAACATCCAGACTGCAAGATCGGCACCGAGGGTGGAACCGATGTGTCCGGCGCGCGCCTGGCGGTTCGTGCGCTCTTTCCTCACCACATCGAGGACAATTTCACGGCGGACGTCATCCGCGACAATTCCGAAATGCAGGCAGACACCCTGGTCGCAGCCGATACGGGCGACGGTTTTGTCTACTTCAACAACGACGGCAACGGTGTGCGGAAACTGGCGCGCGACAAGTTCTTCACGCCGAATTCGCTTGGCGTCGTGGGATTTGCGAGCGGCATTCCCGGCTGGAACAATGCTGCCAAGGTTTGCGTTGGACCGGGCGGGGGACCGCCCTGCTGGGGACCTGGCCCGATCGGCCTGTTCGGCATCCCCTGGGATCAGCGCTTCGTTCCTGCCAATTCGCTCAAGACGAGCTACGCCACCCTAACTGACCAGCAGGGCCACGTTTACGACGACGGGGCAAAGGTTCACGCCTGGGGTCTGAGCAACACGATCGACTGGGATATCCTCGATAACGTCCACCTCAAGGTGATCACGGGGTATCGTAACTACAACGCGGCCAACACCGGCGACAACGACGTCTCGCCGATGTCCTACCAGTTGACCACGAGCCTGCCGACCAACCGCGAATTCCAGCAGGAAGAGCGCTTCACCGGTACGTGGCTGGACGACAAGCTCGATTGGACCGCCGGCTTCTTCTACTACGACCGCACCAATACGCAGCATGGCCCGGTCACGCTCGACGCCAACTATGACGAGGGCGCGACATTCCTGGTCTTCGAACAGAACGACAGGTACATAACGACAAACAAGTCCGCATACGCCCACGCGATCTATCATTTGTGGGATAACCTTGAGTTCTTCGCCGGCATTCGCTACACCAGCGAGCGCAAGACCTACTACTTCGATCACTCCGGCGTCGTGCCAGGATATCCTCTTGGCGGTTTCTTCCGCGACACGGTCGATCCCAATCTGGACTGTAACCGCTTCGTTGGGCACGCCTGCGATCACAGCATCCATCCGGCGCTCGTGCCGCATACATCCAAGAGCGAACGTCCGGACTATCGTGCCGGTCTGGACTATCACGTCACCGACGACATCATGACCTACTTCCAGTTCTCGACGGGCTATCGTACCGGCGGCACGAACTCGCGGCCGTTCGCACCCGATCAGCTGGACAGTTACGGACCGGAACAGATCAAGAGCTATGAACTCGGTGCGAAGACCGACTGGTTCGACCATCGCCTCCGCCTGAATGGGGCGGTCTATCTGGCCAACTATACCGACATCATCACGCCCTTGGCGCAGACCGATTTCAGCCTCGGCTTTCCGCTTCCCTACGTGCACTACGTCAATCTGGGTTCGGCCAAGGACAAGGGCTTCGAACTGGAAGCGACGGCCGTGCCGATCGACAATCTTGTAATCGACGCGTCCGTCTCATACACGCATCTGAGGTCCACTCCGCTTCCAGGTGCGGTATCGTGCCCCACGGACGGTCCCGCGGTGTGCGGACCGGGCGTGACCGGCCAGTTCCTGGACGGCTGCTCGCCTTCGGCTGCTGCCGCCGGCGTCTGTCCGCAGGTCGCTGTGGGCACGGTGAGAGAGGGCAGCAAGCCCATCCTCTTCCCGGAGACCACGGCCCATATCGGCGCGCAGTACACATTCCCGCTCGGCGCCGATTGGGGTCACCTGACACCGCGCCTCGACTGGTCCTATCAGTCGACGATCTATCAGGACGGCAACAACAACCCGTTCACGGCGATCAAGTCTCGCGGTCTGCTCGACGGCAGGCTCACCTGGGATGCGCCTACAGGCGGTTGGCAGGTTGCACTGGCCGGAAGTAACCTGACCGACGAGAAGTATTTCCTGAACATGTTCAATCTGGCGATTTTCGGCCAGGGCACGATCGAGGGCCAGCCGGGAATGCCGCGCATGTGGTCAGTCACTGTCAAGAAGGCCTTCTGATCGCCGGCCATGTGCTACATTGGAGGGCGCGGCTGCAAGGCCGCGCCCTTTTCTTTCAAACGGAGAGAAAATGGATACGGAACAGAAGATCGCTCAACTCGAAGCCACGGTCGAAAAGCTCGCGAACCAAATCGGGGTACTCGAAGACGCAAACGCGATCCGGCGGCTGCAGTACACCTATGGCTATCTGATCGACAAATGCATGTATGCCGAGACCGTCGATCTATTCGCGGACGACGGTGAAGTCCGCTTCATGGGTGGCATCTACAAGGGCAAGGACGGCGTTCGCCGTCTTTATATCGGCCGCTTCCGCAAGAACTTCACCAACGACTACAATGGCCCGGTATACGGCTTCCTGCTCGACCATCCGCAGATGCAGATGATCATCGACGTGGCGCCCGACCGCAAAACCGCGAAACTCCGCGGCCGCAGCATGATGCAGGCCGGCCGCCATGAGAGCATCACCGAGGGGGGCGCTCTTCCGCGCCAATGGTGGGAAGGCGGCATCTATGAGAACGAGTACGTGAACGACAACGGCACCTGGAAGATCAGGGTGCTGGACTACAATCCGCTCTGGCACGGCATGTTCGAAAAAGGCTGGGCGCACCAGCCGGCGAATGCCTATCCATTCTCGGCCAAGACCTATCCGGAGGATCTGCTGGGCCCCGACGTAATCGCGCCCGAAGCGCATCGCAGGCTATGGCCGGAAACCCCGCTGGTGCCGTTCCACTATTCGCATCCGGTCACGGGCAAGCCGATGGTGCCAGAGCAGCCGGAACAGTGGCGCGCGAAATAGAACGCAACGCGAAGGAGGACAAGATGAAGATCAACCGCTTCGTTATTTCAGTCTGCTTGGGATTGGCCGCGACGATCATTGCCTCCAGCGCAATGGCCAATCCGGCTGCGAACAAGAAGCTGGTGATGGCTGCGTTCGATCTTCTGTTCGTCCAGCACAAGGTCGATCAGGCGGTCGATACCTATTTCGATCCGGGTTACATCCAGCACAATCCGATGGCGGCGACCGGCGCCGAACCGATGCGCAATTTCTTCAAGGCGTTCTATGCCGGAAATCCGGGTGCGAGCGTCAAGCTGGGCCAGGTCCTCGCCGATGGCGATCTGGTGGCGGTGCACTATCTCACCAAGTTCAAGCCCGAGGATCGCGGCTTCGCGGTGGTCGATATCTTCCGGGTCGCGCACGGCAAGATCGTCGAGCACTGGGATGTCGTCCAGCCTGTCCCCGAGAAGTCCGCCAACGACAACGGAATGCTTTGACGCTGCTTAAGCGGGCGCTTTCCGTGGCCCCATGAAGCGGCGGGCCAGACGCGCCATGAACGGTACGAAGCGCGGACGCTTGAGGCGTTGATCGTAACCGCCAAGCCGCCTGTCGTTCTCGCGCAGGCACACATCGATCAGGCCCGCGACGTCGATGTCGGCGCCGAGTTGCTCGGCGCCGGTCATGGTGAAGTTGTTGTCCTGCTGTCCGTGGCTCATGTCGCGCGCGATGCCGAGCCGCTCCCAGATCAGGAACGCCCAGACGCCGAGTACCTTGAGTTCGAACCAGGGCCTGCGCCACAGCGGCATATTGCGGCGCCACCACGCGACCCAGTTCACGAAGAACAAGATGTGACGGCCTTCCTCCTGGATCACGGGCTCGAAGGTGTCGACGAGCTCCGGCGGGAAATAGCCGGTGCTCTTGGCGGCGTCGAAAAGGCCGAACGCGAAAAAGCTGTCGATGCACTCACTGTAGCCGGTGACCATGAACGCCCATTCCGGATCGCGCGGGCGGTCGTAGGGCGGCTCGGGCGCGAGCTTGATGCCGTACGCCTCCACGAGATTGGAGAGCACATGACGATGGCGGCGCTCTTCGAAACCGTTGAGCTCGATCGCCTTGCGCAGCAGCGGATCCGATACCCCCTCTGCATAGGTACACACGTAGAGTCCGGCGCGATTCTCCGTCTGCACCGCGATGTCCCAGATGGGCAGGCCGGTGATGCGGTCCTGCGCATCCTTTTCGAGCTTCGGCCAGTCGATGACGGCGGGGCGATAGGGATTGAACGTGTCCAACAGCGTCTTGCAGAACAGCCGCTTGTGCTCGTCGCTGCCGAGACGGATCGGGCCGCTACCGGGCCAGGTGCCGGTGTCGGTGGTCAGATCGGGCGGAATCGCAAAGGCTGGGCTGCTCAACTGTGGTTCTCTGTATCGTTTTCGGACGCAATCCGCGGCCGGGAATAATACCGTTCTGAAGCCCAGCGCAAAAGCGGGCCGTATACCAAACATGTAGGTACTGTCATCGGCCTTGTCCAATCACCAAACCGGCGTGCTAAGGGTTCCCGGACAGGCTCGTGGGACGCAGCATGCAGGGTCCGACTTCGCACCTCTATTTTTCGCAGCGTTTGCGGCTTCATTATGTGACGTGGGGTGACGAGAGCGCCCCGGCGCTGCTTCTGATCCATGGCGGCCGCGACCATTGCCGCAACTGGGATTGGGTCGCGGAGCGCCTGGCGGATCGCTACCACATTGTCGCGCCCGACCTGCGCGGCCATGGCGACAGCGAATGGGCGAGCGGCGGCAGCTACAGCGAGATCAATTTCGTCTATGACATCGCGCAGCTTGTCCATCAGAAAAAAATGGCGCCCGTGACGATCATCGGCCATTCGCTCGGTGGCTCCATCGCGCTCCTGTATGCAGGGCTGTTTCCAGAGACCGTACACAAGGTGGTTGCGATCGAGGGGCTCGGTCCATCGCCGGAGACGCTCAAGCGCCTGCGCGAAAAAACCATCGACCAGCGCCTCAGAAGCTGGATCGAGATGCGCCGCGAGAATGCTGGACGTGTGCCGCGCCGGTATCCGACGCTGGAGGATGCAGTCGCGCGCATGAAAGAAGAAAACAAGCATCTCGACGATCCGCAGGCACGCCATCTCACCGTGCATGGCGTCCTGCAGAACGAGGACGGCACCTGGTCGTGGAAGTTCGACAATGCCGTGCGGCTCGGCTACGGACCCGGCGGTCTTCTACAGGAGGACCAGTATAAGATCTGGGGTCGCATCGCGTCCCCGGTGTTGCTGGTCCGCGGCACGGAATCGTGGGCTTCGGATCCCGTTGTCGATGGCCGCATACGGCACTTTCAGAACGCGAAACTGGCGAATATCGAAGGCGCTGGCCACTGGTCGCATCACGATCGCCTCGATGTCTTCATGGAACATGTGAACAGCTTTCTGGCCGGGCAATAGAACTTGCCGAATTGAGCATTCGTACGCCGATGTGGTTTGCAACCGCACGGCGGACGCGCGATCCTCTCGCGGGCTTATAGGAAAGCGTCATGAGCGAGCACCGCGGCTCTCCTGAAAATGCAGGCGTCCTCTTTCCATCGCAGCCGATGGTGATGTTTGGTGGGGGTGGAAGTGTAGGCGGCGCCGTCAACCGTGCCGAGATGGAGCTGATCGACTGCGAAGTCGAAGGCAAATTGCCACGCGATCTCGATGGCGTGTTCTATCGCGTCGGCCCCGACGCCCAATATCCGAAACCGCCGCAACATGTGCGCGACATCATGTTCGACGGCGAAGGCCATGCCAGCATGTTCCGCTTCAAGGACGGCCATGTGGATTTCCGGAGCCGCTGGGTGCGCACGCAGCGCTGGAAAGCGCAACGCGCGGTGCGGCGTTCGCTGTTTGGGATGTATCGCAATCCCTTGACCGACGATCCCTCCGTGAAGGGGCTGAGCCGCGGCACCGCAAACACGCAGGTGTTCTTCCATCACGGCAAACTGATGGCCTTCAAGGAAGACAGCCCGCCCGTCGTGCTCGATCCAACGACGCTCGAGACGGTGGACGACTACTACACTTTCGGCGGCGCGCTCGAGGGCGAGACCTTTACGGCGCATCCCAAGATCGACTCCGACACCGGCGAACTCATCGGCTTCGGCTATGAGGCAAGGGGACTCGGCACCACCGATGTCGAGATTCTGTCTCTGGACAGGAACGGCAAGCGCACCTGGCACACCTGGATGAAAGTGCCTTATGCGGGGATGATCCACGATTTCGCGGTCACGCAGAGTCACGTTGCGTTTCTGGTCGTGCCGCTGGCGGTCGACATGGAGCAGATGCGCGCCGGCGGGTTGCACTACTCCTGGGATTCGACGCTACCGACATACTTTGGTGTCCTAAAGCGCGGCGGTGACGGGAAGGACGTCCGCTGGTATTCGGGGCCCACGACGATGTGCACGCATACGATGGGCGCCTGGTCGGAAGGCGAGAAGCTCTTTGTCGACATGGATGGCGGCGACGGAAATCAGTTTCCGTTTTTCCCCAACAAGCACGAACCCTGGGACCCGATAAAGGCGATGGGCCGGATCCGCCGCTTCTCCGTCGATCTTGCCGATCTGAGCGCAAACAGCTTCGGAATGGAAATCCTTCATCCAGAGATCGTCGGCTTTCTCGCGCGCCAGGACGACCGCTATCACACGCGTCCCTATCGCTATGGTTTCCTGCTCGGGAGTTCGGCCATGGGCGGCGGCGTGAGCTGGAACATGGTCGATCACAAGACCGGCAAGGTCTCAACCTATGCCCCAGGTGGCGACACGATGCTGGCGGAGATGTGCTTCGTGCCGCGCAACAAGGGTGCCGAGGAGGGCGACGGCTATCTCGTCGGCGTCGCGACCCATACGGGCGAACGCGGGCGTTCGGACCTCGTGCTCGTCGACACGCGCGATCTCGCGGCCGGTCCTGTCGCGACGGTGAAGATGCCGCACAAGATTATCGAGCAGGTTCACGGCTTCTGGGTCGATGGCGGTCAGCTCCCGGTGAGTTGAGCCGTTTCATCTCGCGCGGGTCCAGGTTTCAGAACGGCAGAGCACCAGGCGGCAACCTTCGACTTTGAGTGTGTCCGGGGAAACGAGAGTCAAGGTGGAATTGCCCGTTTCGTCACCTGTTTGCGGATCGTAGACCGTGCCGCCACGCCATTCGGACGGGCCACCACCGTAACCTTCCAGAATCAACAAGCCCTTCACGCGGCGCGCTCTTTTCGCGGGATCGGGATTGTTGACATCGGGTTGCGCGGGGTTGGCGCGCAATTGATTGCCATCGATGATACGCCCGCAGAGCGTGGTGCCGCAGGGCTCGATGAGGACGCGGCCGTTGTTTTTCTCCGTCGCCCATGTCCCGAAGACACCACTTGCCGCCGCAAGCGACGGCAATGCAATCGTCGCGGCGCACAAGCAAACGAGATCAAGCCACCGCATGGCCGGTTTCCAGCGTCGCTGCCACATCGGCAATCAGGGCGCGGTCGTCCACCAACCAGGGATGGAACCCCGGCTTGAAGTACGCGAAGTAGCTGGGCGCCACGCGTCGCGCGAGGCCGGGCTCGATCCAGAGATAGCGCAGAAGCGCACGCCAGCTTTTCAGCGTGTCGATGCCGTCGCGGCGGAAGAACTCGCCCACGCCGAACCCGACGAACCGGAAAAACAGGATCGTGGTCAGCACCATGGAGACGCACCGCATCCACCAGCGCCGGAGCGGCGAGAAGCGGCGTGCCGCGAACAAGAATGTGTCGTAGGCGACCGCCTTGTGCTCGATCTCCTCCATGGCGTGCCATTCCCACATGCGTCGCAACTCGGGCGGTGCGCCGGCGAGATCCTTGCCGTCGGAAAGAATGGCGTGGGCAAGGATTGCGGTGAAATGTTCCAGCGCCATCGTTCCGCAAAGCTGGTCGATCTTCGGAAGCTTGCGGCCGAAATCGAATTGCTTCTTGAGATAGCGGTCGATAGGCCCGAAATCGAAACTTCCGCCCCCGATGCTGTTGTTGAAGACGAGATGCTCGCGGCTGTGAACGGCTTCCTGGGCGGTGAACGCGGCAATCTGCCCGGCGAGTTTCGGATCGGCGGTATCGCGGTAGGGCCGCACGGCGTCCATGAAGAAGCGTTCGCCTTGCGGAAACGAGGCGGAAAGCGCGTTAAAGAAGGCCGTGCCGATCGGATCTCCGCCCAGCCACCAGCGTGGCGGAGGCGACCCGCGCCGGAACGCGAGATCGCGAGGCTGGATAGTCAAATCGACTGGGGTTTGCGTTTCAGACACCAAAGTCCGATCCTCTGGTTGCCGCTTCGGACCCTAATTTCATACTGACACAGATGTCAACAGGTAAAACACCAAGTCGCAAAGGACATCTCGAGCCGCGCCGCCGCCGCTCGGCCGACGAAGCGCGCGGGGAAGCGCTTGCCGTTGCGCGCAAGCTGCTGATCGAGCGCGGTCCTTACGCGGTGACGCTCAAGGCCGTGGCGGAAGAACTCGGCGTGTCGCACACGAATATTTTGCATCACTTCGGCACGGCAGGCGAACTCCAGTCCGAGCTGATGAGCACGATGGTGCAGGATCTTGAGGCGGCACTCATGGACGCAGCTGCGCATCTTCGCTCCGATGCCGCCGCCCCGCGTGCTTTGATAGACCACGTGTTCGATGCTTTTGACAAAGGTGGTGCAGGCAGACTTGCGGCCTGGATCGCGCTTTCAGGCAATCTCGGCTATCTCGAGCCGGTGCGTGAAGCCGTCGCCGAACTTGTCATGGCGCTGGAGGAGAAATTCGCCCAGGAGAAAGGCGATCCGCACCAGGGCATCACCTCGGCTGTGCTTTTTCTTGCGCTGATGGCGTTCGGAGATTCCCTGATCGGCGAACCGCTGAAGGATATGGTCGATCGCGAGCGCACAGCGGCAAGGAAGGTTGCCGCCTTTCTGCTGCCCAAGTTTTTTCTTTAGCGGCCCAGTCTCTCTGGCCCCCAACAATTGTTGCGCTGCGACGCAGCATTCTCTGCGGTGCTTAGCTTATTTCGCGCGCATCAGCTGGAACTGCATGGAACCTATTGACATCGATGTGCGTTGCACTGGTCGATGAAGTTCCACGCGCGATGTTCGTGTTGGGCGAGCAAGACGCGGGGAGGCCGGTTTCGCCGGCTGCATTTGAGGGGAACCAAATGCGGAAAAGCTTGCGCCTGCATACACTTGCAGGAGGTGTGGCGGCACTGACGTTGGCCGGTTGGGGGGCGCAGGCGAACGCGCAAAGCGCCAAAGGGGCAAGCTCCGGCGGGATTGAAACGGTCGTCGTGACCGCGCAGAAGCGGTCGGAAAATATTCAGAAAGTCCCAATCGCGATTTCGGCCTTCACCCAGAAGGAGCTCAAGACCCAGCAAATCGCGGGCGGCCCGGACCTCATCAAGGAAGTGCCCAACCTCACTTTCTCGAAAACCAATTTCACCGGCTACAACATCCAGATTCGCGGTATCGGCACGCAGGCGATTTCGGTGACGACCGATCCCGCTGTCGCCATCGCCTTCAACAATATTCCCTTCATCCGTAACCATTTCTTCGAGCAGGAATTTTTCGACGTCAGCGATGTCGAAGTGCTGCGCGGGCCGCAGGGCACGTTATATGGCCGCAACGCGCCGGCTGGCGTCGTCAATATCGCGTCGGCGCCCCCGGCAGACCAGTTTGAAGCGAATGGCTCCGTCGACGTCGGCAATTACAACGAACGCCGCCTGGAGGGGATGGTGAACATCCCGATTGTCGACGACAAGTTGGCGCTGCGCGTCGCCGGGGAATGGACCAGCCGCGATGGCTATGCCTTCAACGAGTCGACCAACTCGGCGATCGACGGCCGCAATCTCTGGTCGGGCCGTGCGACACTGGAATTCAAACCGATCGAGGGCCTGAAGGCTGATCTCATCTGGGAGCATTTCTGGGAAAACGACAACCGGGCCCGCTCCACCAAACAGCTTTGCGAGAAGGATCCGGGTCCGTCGGTCGTGGATGGTCCGGCCGGTCCCCAGATTCCGTCGGCGGATAATTTCGGCTCCCAATGGCTGACGCAGGGTTGCCTTCCGGGGCCGCTTTACGGACCGAGCGCATTCCAGACGCCCAATGGCGCCGGCATTCCTTTCGTCGATGCGCTGGAACTGTTCACGCCTTTCGTGGCGCCCGGGACCGATCCCTATGCGGGACTTACGCAGTCACAGAATCTGCGCGTCATCGATTCACTTCTGAACCCGAAATACAAGGCGAAGAACGACACGCTCGAACTCAACGTCGATTACGTCATCAACCCGTCGCTCACCTTCTCTTCGCAAACGGGCTACAACAACGACTTCCTGTACTCCACCGAGGATTATAACCGCTTCAACACCCAGCCGATCTTTCTGGACGCGCATAGACATACGTTGGTAGGCCGCGACGGCGAATATTGCGATCCGCAGCTCGGCTGCTCCGACACCATGGTGGGCCAGGACGTGTCGCAGGAGAAGTCCGAGGAGTTCTATCAGGAGCTTCGACTGACATCGAGCTATGAGGGTCCGCTGAACTTCGTGCTCGGCGCAAACTATCTGCACTACACGACGTCGGAAGACTATTACGTCTTCTTCAACGCGCTCAGCCTGTTCACGGAGTACGTCAACTCGATCAACGGCGGCGATCCGCTTCCAAGGAATGAGGATCACATTCCCTTTGATTCTCAGCTTGCCAACAGCTGCGGCCCGATCCAGGCCGATCCCAACAATCTCAAGAATACATTTCTGGGGCTGGGCTGTGCCTATGTCGACCCCAACGGGCTCGGAAGCGTCGAT
>Ga0157369_10007642_pt1 | contig 12436 bp, 11 predicted proteins | sample C25metaG_FD_113461 | JGI IMG/M metagenome (GOLD analysis project Ga0157369, IMG submission 113461) | Corn rhizosphere microbial communities from Kellogg Biological Station, Michigan, USA - C2-5 metaG | ecosystem: Host-associated > Plants > Roots > Rhizosphere > Soil | place: USA: Michigan...
GACACCGGCGATGAGGCGCTGCTTCTCGGCCTCGGGGATGCCGAGCCGGTCGTAGGTGTTCTTGATGTCCTCCGGCAGGTCGTCCCACGAGGCCGCCTGCTTCTCCGTGGAGCGCACGAAGTACTTGATCGTGTCGAAGTTGATCCCGGACAGGTCGGAGCCCCAGCTCGGCATCGGCTTGCGGTCGAAGAGCCGCAGCGCCTTGAGGCGGAGCTTGAGCATCCACTCGGGCTCGCCCTTCTTGGCCGAGATGTCGCGCACGACCTCTTCGGACAGGCCGCGCCGGGCGGACTCGCCGGCGGCGTCGGGGTCGGCCCAGCCGTACTCGTAGCGGCCGATGCCCTCGAGCTCGGGGCGTGCCGTCGTCGTCATTCGGACTGCCTTCCCTGGGAAGTGGTGGAACTCAAAGGTGGTACGTGGGTCGTGCACACGTGGTCGCCGTGGGCCAGCGTGGCCAGGCGCTGCACGTGCACTCCTAGCAAACGCGAGAACGCGTCCGTCTCTGCCTCGCACAGCTCGGGGAACTCCCGGGCGACGTGCTGCACCGGGCAGTGTCCCTGGCAGAGCTGGATACCCCTCGCCGGGGAGCCCCCGCTGCGCACGGTGGCGGCGTACCCGTCGGACGTGAGCACGGCGGCCAGGGCATGCGCGCGCTCGCCCGGCTCGCCGCCTGCCGCGTCGAGGACAGGACGGTAGCGCCGCTCGAGCTCGCTCGCGCGCTGCCCGGCGAACGCGCGGACGGCGTCCTCACCCGCGCTCGCGCGCAGGTAGCGCAGCGCCGAGGTGGCGAGGTCGTCGTAGTCGGCGGGGGCCAGGGAGTGACCGCGCTCGGTGGCGACGTACCGGCGGGCGGGGCGGCCCCGCCCGCGCCGCAGTGCCGTTGCCTGCCAGACGGTGACGAGATCGTCGGCGGCGAGCGCGTCGAGGTGGCGGCGCACTGCTGCCGGAGTGAGGCCGAGCCGCTCGGCGAGCTGAGTGGCGCTGACCGGCCCCTGCTCGAGCACGGCTCGCCAGACCCGGTCGCGCGTGCGGGCGTCGACCGGCGCCTCGGGGACGCCGGCCGGAGCCGTAGCCACCCGGTCGCCGATTTTCATACCACCATTGTGACGTTATTCGGACCGCCCCTCAACCCGGGGGTGGTGCGGCGCTGGTCACGTCGCCCGCGGGACGAGGGCGGCGGAGCGCACGGTCGGGACCGCTGCCTACACTCCGCGATGTGCCAGCCCCCGCCGTCGAGGTCACGGGCCTCGTCAAGCGCTACGACGGCAGAACCGTCGTCGACGGGCTTACCCTGCGCGCGGATGCCGCCGCCGTGACCGCCGTCCTGGGCCCGAACGGAGCAGGCAAGACCACGACGATCGAGTGCTGCGAGGGCCTGCGCCGCCAGGACGCAGGCACCGTCCGCGTCCTCGGCCTGGACCCGGACCGGGACGGCGCGCTGCTGCGGCCCCGGGTCGGTGTGCTGCTCCAGGACGGCGGCCTGCCGACCGGGGCACGCGCCGGAGAGGTCCTCGCGCACGTGGCCGCCCTGCACGCGGACCCCGTCGAACCGGCCCGCCTGGCCGCCGAACTCGGCCTCGAGCCCGTCCTGCGGACCACGGTGCGGCGCCTGTCCGGCGGTCAGCGGCAGCGGCTGGCGCTCGCGCTGGCCGTCGTCGGACGGCCCGAGGTCGCCTTCCTCGACGAGCCGACCGCCGGCCTCGACCCGCAGGCGCGGCTCGCGGTCTGGTCACTGATCGGCTCGCTGCGCGAAGCCGGGGTCGCGGTCGTCCTCACCACTCACCTCATGGACGAGGCCGAGCGCCTCGCCGACCGCGTCGTCGTCGTGGACGGCGGCCGGGTCGTCGCCGAGGGCACGCCCGCGGAGCTGACGTCCGGGGCCGACGTCCTGCAGTTCACCGGGCCGCCCGGGCTGGACCTGACCAGCCTCCGCGCGGCCCTGCCCGAGGTCGTCGTCGTCGGCGAGCCGACGCCCGGGCGCTACGTCGTCGAGGGCCGCGAGGTCGCGCTCGGGCCCGGCGCCGTGGCGACGGTCACCGCCTGGTGCGCCGCCCACGGCGTCCTTCCCGAAGGCCTGGCGCTGGGCCGGCGCACCCTGGAGGACGTCTTCCTCGACCTCACCGGCCGGGCGCTGCGATGACGCTCACGGCCGCGGACCTCGCGCCCGCCGCCCGGGCGGCGCCGGCGGTGACCCGGGTCCGTTCCCAGGCCCTCTTCGACGCGCGCGTCCTCCTCCGCAACGGTGAACAGCTGCTGCTGACCATCGTCCTGCCGGCGATGCTGCTCGCCGGGTTGACGCTCGCCTCCGTCCCGGACCTCGGGCCGGGCCGCCGGATCGACGTCGTCGCCCCCGGCGTCCTCGCGCTCGCGGTGCTGTCGACCGCCTTCACCGGCCAGGCGATCTCCACGGCGTTCGACCGCCGCTACGGCGTCCTGAAGTTGCTCGGTACGACGCCGCTGGGCCGCTCCGGACTGCTCGCCGGACGCGTGCTCGCCGTCCTCGTCGTCGAGGCCGTCCAGGTCCTCGTCCTCGGCGTCGTCGCGGTGGGCCTGGCATGGCGGCCCGATCCGTTGGGACTGCTGCTGTGGCCGGTGGTCGGGCTCGCCGGCACCGCGGCGTTCGTCGCGCTCGGCCTGCTGCTCGCCGGGACCCTGCGCAGCGAGGCTGTGCTCGCCGCCGCGAATCTGCTCTGGGTGCTGCTCGTCGCCCTCGGCGGCGTCGTCGTCCCGGTCGGCGGCACGCTCGGCCGGGTCGCCGCGGTCCTGCCCTCGGGGGCGCTGGGCAATGCCTCGCGCGCCGCCCTCCAGCACGGCCGGCTCGACGCGGGCGCGATGGCGGTCCTCGTGCTGTGGGCGGTCGGGGCGGGTCTGGCCGCCGTCCGCTTCTTCCGCTGGGAGTGAGCTCACCCGACCGGGATGCATCCGTAGCCCGCGTCGCGGCGGAAGAGGGGGTGACAGCAGTTCCCCCCACCCCCAGGAGTTCCTGATGCGCTCTCTGCGCACCTTCGCCGTGGCCGGTGCCGTGGCCGTGGGCCTCGGCCTGGCGCTCGCCGCCCCCTCACAGGCGGCCGGCACGTCCGAGGTCTCGGTCCTGCACGGCGTCCCCGGTCTGACCGTGGACGTGTACGCGAACGGCAACAAGCTGCTCAACAACTTCAAGCCGGGCAGCCTCACCGACCCCGTCGCCCTCCCCCAGGGCACCTACGACCTCAAGGTCTTCGCCGCGGGCAAGGGCCCGAGCGGCACCCCGGCGATCGAGGCCAAGGGCGTGAAGGTGCCGAGCGGCGCGAACATCACCGTGGTGGCGCACCTGGATGCCGACGGCAAGCCCATCCTCACGCCGTACGTCAACGACACCTCGACGCTGGCGCCCGGCAAGGCCAGGCTGACCGTCCGTCACGACGCCGCGGCCCCCGCGGTCGACGTCCGGGCGGGCGGCACCCCGGTGTTCAAAGGCCTGACGAACCCGAACGAGGCGAAGGCGGACGTCCCGGCCGGCACCGTCAAGGCGGACGTGGTGCTCGCCGGAACCAGCACGGTCGCGATCGGGCCCGCCGACCTGAACCTCAAGGAGGGCACGAACACGATCGTCTACGCATGGGGCTCGGCGACGGACAAGAACCTGAAGGTGGCCGTCCAGACGATCAGCGGGCTGCACGGCAACCCGGGCGGGGTGCCGTCGGGCACCGGCGGCCTCGTCGACGACAGCCTCCCGCTGCCGCTCCTCGCGCTGACCCTGTTCGCCGCCGGGGGCGCGCTCGTCGCCGGCCGGCGCGTCGCCATCGCGCGCAGGCAGTGACCGACGGTCCCGGGCCCGCAGACACGGCGGGCCCGGGACCGGATCTCCCGTACATCGGCTCCCCTGGAGGCTGGGCCTGTGCGTCGCTGGCTGATCGTGCTCGTCGCGTGTGCCGCCGTCGCCGTCGGCGTCCCCGCGGCCTGGCTGGTTACCCGGCCCGCGGCGAATGCCGGCGTGCCGGTGGCGAGCGTGGGCGTCCCGGCCGCCGCCGCGAGCTCGACACCCCCAGCGGCCGGCGGCAACGGGAGCCTCCCGACGCTGACCGCCAGGCCCGCCACCCCGCCGTCAGACGCCTCCAGCCCGTACCCCAGCCGGATCCGGGTCCCCGCCCTCGGCATCGACGCAGCCGTCGAGCCGGTCGGCGTCGACGCCCGGGGGTTCATGGCCATCCCCCGCGAGGTCGCGCAGGTCGGCTGGTACCGGTTCGGCCCTGCGCCCGGCGACCCGGCCGGTGCAGCGGTGATCGCCGGACACGTGGACACCAGGCAGCAGGGGGCCGGCGCGCTGTTCCCCCTACGGGCCGTCGACGTCGGCGACCTCATCAGTGTCACCGTCCCCGGGCGGGAGCTGCGATACCGGGTCGTCGGCAAGCAGACGATCGTCAAGCAGCGACTGCCCGTCGAGGAACTGTTCGCCCGCGACGGCGCACCCCGGATCGTGCTCATCACGTGTGGGGGCCCGTTCGTCCCCGAGCTCGCCAGCTATCGCGACAACCTCGTCGTCGTCGCCGCTCCCGTGGCGGGCTCGCAGTGATCGCCGGATGGTGGGAGTCGCCCGCCCGAGATCCACGACCCGGTGCAGCCGCGGCTAGGGTTGGCGGCGGTCCCGCGGGCTCGACAGCGGCCCGTCGAGGACGCGCGGAGGTGGCGGTGGAGCGGAGGGCCGGCCACGTCGCCGAGCCCTCGGACCCTGCGGACGACGAGGTGGGCCGGCTCTTCGCCGCCGGTGACGAGCGCGCCCTCGCCTGGGCCTACGAGCGCTGGGCGGGGTTGGTGCACGGCATCGCCGTCAGGTCCCTCGGCTCGTCGACAGACGCGGAGGACGTCACCCAGCAGGTCTTCGTCTCCGCGTGGACAGGCAGGCAGGGGTATCGGCCGGCTGACGGGCCCTTGCCCGCGTGGCTGGTCGGCATCACGCGCCATCGGATCGCCGACGCCTTCGCCCGTCGTCAGCGCGACGAGCGGGCCCGGGTGGCGGCGCTCGGCATCGCCGAGGCGGCGGCGCCGTCGACCGCCTTTGACAGGCATGCGGACGACCGGGTGATCCTGCTCGAGGAGCTCGCGCGGATCGGTGAGCCGCAGCGCGGCATCATGGAGCTGGCGTTCTTCCACGACCTGACCCACGAGCAGATCTCGCAGCGCACAGGGCTGCCGCTCGGCACCGTCAAGAGTCACATCCGCCGGACGCTGGTCCGGCTCCGGACCAGGCTGGAGGTGGACGGTGCGGCACTCTGACCCTGACGTGCTCGCGCTCGTCGCCCTCGGCGAGCGGCCGCCGGCCGCCGACGCCGAACACCTCCGGGGGTGCGAGCAGTGCCGGGCGGACGTCGAGCAGCTCCGCCAGGTCGTCTCCGCGGTCCGGGTCGACGTGCCCGCGGGCCCCCCGGTCGCTCCGCCGGACCACGTGTGGCAGGACATCGCGGCTGTGACCGGTGTGCGCGCCGCGCCACGACCCGACCGCGTTGCGGGCGCGGAGCCGACGCCTGCTCCTTCGCAGCCGGTGACCGACGAGCTCGCCGCTCGGCGACGCCGTAGGCCCGGCGTCGGCCTGCGTGCGCTCGTCGGCGTGGCGGCGGCGGCTCTCGTCGTCGGCGTCGCCGGGGGCGTCGTCGGGTCGCGGCTTCTGGACCGGCCGCAGTCCGTGGCGCGGGGAACCGGGAACCAGCAGATCGTGTCGCAGATCGACCTGAAGAACCTGCAGCCGGCGGTGACGGACGCGACGGGCTCGGCCGAGGTCGTGCGAACGCCAGCCGGGAATCGGCTTGTGGTGGACGTGTCGAAGCTCCAGCCCACACCCGGCCACTTCTACGAGGTCTGGCTCATCGACAACGACATCAAGAAGATGGTGTCGCTCGGAATCCTCGACGGGTCGACGGGTGAGTTCGCGATCCCCGACGGGGTCGACGTGTCGAAATACCCGATCATCGACATCTCCGTGCAGCAACCGGGGAACCCCAAGCACTCCGGGGACAGCGTGCTCCGAGGCACGATCAAGACGTGAGGCAGCACGCCGCTGCGTTCGGCCGCCGAGCCGCCTCCTACCCTGGAGCCGTGACCGCACCGCCGACGCCGTCCGCCGCCTCCGCGGCGGCCGCTCCGGCACCGACCCGCCCACTCGACGGCGTGCTCGCGGTCCTCGCCCGCCTGCTGGGCCCGGTGCTGGTGGTCAACCTCGTCGCGCAGGTGCTCATCGTCGTCACCGGGGGCGTCGTGCGGCTGACGGGCTCCGGCCTCGGCTGCCCGACCTGGCCGCAGTGCGTGCCGGGCTCCTACACCCCCGTCGTGCAGCAGGCGCAGGGCTGGCACAAGGACGTCGAGTTCGGCAACCGGATGCTGACCTTCGCGGTCGGTGTGGCGGCGGTCGCGGTCGTCGTCTGTGTCACCGCCTGGGTGCTGCGGACCGGGGCTCCGCGCAGGCTCCTCGCTTTCGCCGCGGTGCCGATCCTCGGCGTCGTGCTGCAGGCCGTCGTCGGCGGCATCACCGTGCTGACGGACCTCGCGCCGGCAGCCGTCGCAGCGCACTTCCTCGTCTCCATGCTGCTCGTGTCGGCGTCGACCGTGCTGCTGCTCGCGCTCACACGGCCCGCGCCGGCCGGGTCCGACCGTGTCGAGGCCCGGGCACTCGCCGCGGCGCTGGCCGTGGTGGCGGCCGTCGTCCTCACTCTCGGGACCCTGGTCACCGGTTCAGGCCCGCACTCCGGCGACGCCGAGAAACCATCGCGGTTCGGCTTCGACCCGCGGTCGGTCGCATGGGTGCATGCCGACGCCGTCTGGTTGTTCGTGGGGCTCGTGCTCGCGTCGATCCTCGTGCTGCGCCTCGTCGACGCCGCGCCCCGTGCCCGCACGTGGGCACGGTGGCTGCTGGTCGTGACCCTCCTGCAGGGGGCGATCGGCTACGTCCAGTACTTCACCGGCCTGCCCGGTGTCCTGGTGGCGGCGCACATGCTCGGCGCCAGCCTGCTGACGCTCACCGTCACCGGCGTCGTCGTCGCCGTGACGGGGACGCCCGCTGCACGCGACGTCGCGTCTGCTGCCGGCGCCGCCGGCCGCTCTGGCGGCTCTGGCCTTGCGGTCAGGACCGGAGAGGCCGGGTAGAGCTCTCACGCGATTGCAGCGGGAAGCGCGGAAAGGTAGGTGTTCCGCGCGACCGTACGCGCTGCCCCGCCGGCTGGGGCAGTGCATACGAACGGAAAGGAACACTCCCCTCCCGGCGCGACAAGCCGTGACGACGGCAACGCACGCAGGCGCGCCGGCTGGTCCAGTTCAAGGGCGGGGCAGGAACGGCTCAGAAGTGGAAGAACGGATCCACGGCGACGGCGACGAAGAGCACCGTCAGGTAGGTGATCGAGAGGTGGAACACCCGCATCGGCGCGAGCTTGCGGACCCCCGCCTGAGCGCGGCGCAGCAGCAGGTGCGCCTCGACGACGAGCCAGCTGCCCGCGGCGAGCGCGACCACGGCGAAGACCGGCCCGGCCCCGCCGAGCGGCACCAGCAGCAGCGACCACAGCAGCGTCGCCCACGAGTAGACGAGGATCCGCTGCGAGACCACCGCGGCGGACGCCACGACCGGCAGCATGGGCACGCCGGCTCGGCTGTAGTCGTCCCGGAACTTCAGGGACAGCGGCCAGTAGTGCGGCGGGGTCCAGAGGAAGATGATCCCGAACAGCACCAGCGCCGCCCACGACAGCCGGCCCGTGACAGCTGACCATCCGATCAGCACGGGCATGCAGCCCGCCGCGCCTCCCCACACGATGTTCTGCGGGGTGCGGCGCTTGAGCAGCATCGTGTAGACGACGACGTAGAAGAGGATCGCCGCCAGCGCCAGCGCCGCCGAGAGCACGTTCACGACGGCGGCGAGCAAGCCGACGGCGGCGGCGCCGAGCACGACCCCGAACACCAGCGCCTGCCGGGGTGTCACCTCACCGGTCACGAGCGGACGACGCCCGGTGCGGTGCATCAGCACGTCGATGTCACGGTCGAGGTAGCAGTTGAGCGTGTTGGCGCTCGCGGCCGCGAGCGTGCCGCCGACCAGCGTGGCCGCGACGAGGCCCAGCGGAGGAAGACCGCCGGCGGCGAAGATCATGGTCGGGACCGTCGTCACGAGCAGCAGCTCGATGATCCGGGGCTTCGTGAGAGCCACGAAGGCGGCGACCCTGCTGCGCGCGGGTACCCCGGCGAGGGCCGGGCGCGCGGCGGCACCGGGTCGAGGGTCGACGGTCGTCACGGCGTCCTTAGGTGCGGCAGGTACGGCGGTGGGCAACGCGGCCAACTGTAACGCCCGGCCCGCTCACGGTGGGGGCGAGGGCGCCGGGGCATGCGGTCACCGGGCGGGTTCGAGCAGGGGGGATAGGCTCGGGATCACCGGGTCGGGGAGGTCTTGGGCTGCCCTTGGCGAAGGTGCAGACGCCGGCATGGCAGCGCGGTTCTCCCCCGGTCCCGCCAGCAAGCGACGCCGGCGTGGTTCAGTTCGCCGGCCCGACCGCCGTCGACGAGAGAACGCGAGGATCTCGTGAGCGAATCCGCCTCCTTGGACTGGACCGACCTGGACCGCCGTGCGGTCGACAACGCGCGCGTGCTCGCCATGGACGCCGTCCAGGCCGCAGGTAGCGGGCACCCCGGCACGGCGATGAGCCTGGCCCCGGTGGCCTACCTCCTCTACCACAAGCTGATGCGCCTCGATCCGTCGGACTCCCGCTGGCCGGGGCGCGATCGCTTCGTCCTCTCCTGCGGGCACACCAGCCTGACCCAGTACGTCCAGCTCTACCTCTCCGGCTACGACCTGCCGCTGGAGCAGCTCGAGCAGTACCGCAAGTGGGGATCGCTGACCCCCGGGCACCCCGAGGTGGAGCACACCGACGGCATCGAGGTCACCACCGGCCCGCTGGGTCAGGGCCTCGCGAACGCAGTCGGTATGGCGATGGCGGCGCGGCGCGAGCGCGGGCTGCTCGATCCCGACGCGCCGGCCGGGCAGAGCATCTTCGACCACATGGTCTGGGTGATCGCCTCGGACGGCGACATCGAGGAGGGGGTCACGAGCGAGGCGTCCTCGCTCGCCGGCGTCCAGCAGCTCGGCAACCTGGCCGTGGTCTACGACCAGAACCGCATCTCCATCGAGGACGACACCGCGATCGCCCTGCAGGAGGACACCGCCAAGCGGTACGAGGCGTACGGCTGGCACGTCCAGACAGTCGACTGGACCGGTGGCGAGGGCCCGAAGGCCGGCAAGGACGGGAACTACCACGAGGACGTCCAGGCGCTCTACGACGCGCTCGTCGCCGCCCGGGAGGAGACCTCCCGGCCCTCTCTCGTCGTCCTGCGGACCGTCCTCGCCTGGCCTGCGCCCAACGCCCAGAACACCGGCAAGGCGCACGGCTCGGCCCTCGGCGAGGACGAGGTCCGCGCGACCAAGCAGGTGCTCGGCTTCGACCCGGACCAGCACTTCGAGGTGGACCAGCAGGCGCTCGCGCGTGCCCGCGAGGTCGTCGAGCGCGGCCGGCAGCTGCACGCCGGGTGGGACGAGCAGTTCGCCAAGTGGAAGGCCGACAACCCCGACCGGTTCGAGCTCTGGGACAGGCTGCGGGAACGGCGGCTGCCCGCGGGCTGGCAGGACAAGCTCCCGACGTTCGAGGCGGGCAAGGCCGTCGCGACGCGGAAGGCCAGCAGCGGCGTGCTCAACGCCCTCAAGGACGTGCTGCCGGAGCTGTGGGGCGGTTCGGCCGACCTCGCGGAGAGCAACAACACCACCATGGAGGGCGAGCCCTCTTTCCTGCCGACCACCATCGAGACCAAGCTGTGGGGCCAGGGCAACCCTTACGGGCGCACCCTGCACTTCGGCATCCGCGAGCACGCCATGGGCTCGATCCTGAACGGTATCGCCCTGCACGGCGGCACCCGCGTCTACGGCGGGACGTTCCTGGTCTTCAGCGACTACATGCGCCCGGCCGTCCGGCTCGCGGCCATCCAGAAGCTGCCGGTCACGTACGTCTGGACGCACGACTCGATCGGCCTCGGCGAGGACGGGCCGACGCACCAGCCCGTCGAACACCTCGCCGCGCTGCGCGCGATCCCCAACCTGGACGTCGTCCGGCCGGGCGACGCGAACGAGACGGCCTGGGCCTGGCGGACCATCCTCGAGCACACCGACCGGCCCGCCGGCCTCTGCCTCAGCCGCCAGAACCTGCCCACCTTCGACCGCTCCGGCGGCGGGTTCGCCTCCGCGGAAGGTGTCGCGCGGGGTGCCTACGTCCTGCAGGACGCCGACGGCGGCACGCCCAGGGTGATCCTGATCGCGACCGGCTCCGAAGTGCAGATCGCCGTCGCGGCCCGGGAGGCGCTGCAGGCGGAGGGGATCCCCACCCGGGTCGTCTCGATGCCGTGCCGGGAGTGGTTCTTCGCCCAGGACCAGTCCTACCGCGACTCGGTCCTGCCGCCGGACGTGCGGGCCCGCGTCTCGGTGGAGGCCGCGGTGGCCTTCGGCTGGCACGAGATCGTCGGCGACGCCGGTCGCTGCGTCTCGCTGGAGCACTTCGGCGCCTCGGCCGACTACCAGAAGCTCTACGAGGAGTTCGGCTTCACCTCCGAGCACGTCGCCGCCGCCGCCAAGGAGAGCCTGGCGGCCGCGGGCGACGCCTGATCGCGCACCTCCATCGCACGCCCGCAATCCCAGGAGGAATCCCATGACCGACGCACTCGCCCGGCTCTCTGAGCTCGGGGTCTCCGTGTGGCTCGACGACCTGTCCCGCGAGCTCCTCGCGGGCGGCGAGCTCGAGAAGCTCGTCCGCGACAAGCACGTCGTCGGCGTGACCACCAACCCGACGATCTTCGCGAGCGCCCTCGCGAAGGGCGACCGCTACGAGGACCAGGTCACGCAGCTGGCCGCTCGCGGCGCCGACGTCGACACCACGATCTTCGAGATCACCACGGACGACGTCCGCACGGCGTGCGACGTCTTCAAGCCCGTGTACGAGTCCACCGGCCACATCGACGGCCGCGTGTCCATCGAGGTCGACCCGCGGCTGGCGCACGACACCCAGGCCACCGTGGAGGAGGCCAAGAAGCTCTGGGCGGCCGTCGACCGCCCGAACGCCTTCATCAAGATCCCCGCGACCGAGGCCGGGGTTCCGGCGATCGCTCAGGTGCTCGCCGAGGGCATCAACGTCAACGTCACCCTGATCTTCAGCCTCGACCGGTACCGCGCGGTGATGAACGCCTACCTCGAAGGTCTCGAGCGGGCCAAGGCCAAGGGGATCGACGTGTCGACGATCACCTCCGTCGCGTCCTTCTTCGTCTCCCGGGTCGACAGCGAGATCGACAAGCGGCTCGACGCGCTGGGCACCGACGAGGCCAAGGAGCTGCGCGGCAAGGCGGGCATCGCGAACGCCCGGCTCGCCTACCAGGCCTACGAGGAGGTGCTCGCGGGCGAGCGGTGGAAGTCGCTGGCGGCGTCCGGCGCGCACGTGCAGCGCCCCCTGTGGGCGTCGACGGGCGTCAAGGACCCGGCCTACCCGGACACGATGTACGTGACCGAGCTGGTCGCCCCCGACACCGTGAACACGATGCCGAGCAAGACCATGGACGCGGTCGCCGACCACGGCGAGATCGCGGGCGAGACGATCCGGGGCCGGTACGACGAGGCCGCCCAGGTGCTGGACCGGCTCGAGCGGCTCGGCATCGGGTACAAGGACGTGACCGACCTGCTCGAGCGCGAGGGCGTGGACAAGTTCGAGAAGAGCTGGACCGAACTGGTCCAGACGGTCAGCGACGAGCTCGAGCGGGCCGCGGCGCGCGCCGAGGGCGCCCGGGAGGAGGGCGACAAGTGACGTCCACGGAATGGGAGCAGGGCTCCGTGCTCGACGTCTCCGCCGACGGCGCCGCGGCGGAGGCCGTCTCCCGGCACGTCCCTGAGCTGGTGCAGCAGGGGGTCGCGAGCGGCGTCAGCCGGCAGGACGGCTCCCTGTGGGGCGAGGACGCCCGGTCCGAGGCGTCGATCAGGCTCGCATGGGTGAGCCTGCACGAGACGTCGAGGGAACTCGTCCCCCGGATCGAGGCACTGCGTGCCGAGCTGGCCGGCGAGGGCGTCGACCGGGTGGTGCTCGCCGGGATGGGCGGCTCGTCACTCGCTCCCGAGGTCATCACGGGCACCGCCGGCGTTCCGCTGGTCGTGCTCGACAGCACCGACCCGGGACAGGTCCGCTCCGCGCTGGAGGACGGCCTGGACCGGACCGTCCTCGTCGTGTCGAGCAAGTCCGGCGGCACGGTCGAGACCGACAGCCAGCGGCGCACCTTCGAGAAGGCGTTCCAGGACGCCGGCATCGACCCCGCCCGCCGGATCGTCGTCGTCACCGACCCGGGCTCGCCGCTCGACCAGTCGGCCACCGAGGCCGGCTACCGGGTGTTCCGTGCCGACCCGAGCGTGGGC
>Ga0157369_10007643_pt1 | contig 12435 bp, 10 predicted proteins | sample C25metaG_FD_113461 | JGI IMG/M metagenome (GOLD analysis project Ga0157369, IMG submission 113461) | Corn rhizosphere microbial communities from Kellogg Biological Station, Michigan, USA - C2-5 metaG | ecosystem: Host-associated > Plants > Roots > Rhizosphere > Soil | place: USA: Michigan...
CCCGAGCCCGCGAGGCCGAGCGCTTCCACCGCAAGAACACCGGCTGCTTGCGCAAGGGCCTCGACGATCAGCACGCCCGGCATGATCGGGCGCCCCGGGAAATGCCCCTGGAAGAAGGGCTCGTAGATCGTCACCGCCTTGATCGCCACGATGCCCTTCTCGGGATCGAGGCTCTCGACGCGGTCGACGAGCAGCATCGGATAGCGATGCGGCAGTGCTGCCATCACCCGACGTATGTCGAGCGGGGCGGCCGCGCTGCCGTCCGCTTCCGTCATTCGTCTTAGCGCCCCTGGGGCTGCTTCGGAGCCGCGGGCGCCATGGTGGCGATGGTCGGCATCGCCGCGTTGAGCGCGGCAAGTACGTCGTTGCTGACATCGACGCTGGTGCTCGTCGCAAGAGTGGCGTCGGACGAAACCAGAACGTTGGCTCCGCGACGCTGCATCACCTGTCGATAGATCGGACCCAGCTTTTCCATCACCTGCTTGGTCACGTACTGGCTGTTCGCCTGGAGCTGCTGTTGCTGACGCGAAATCTCCTGCGCGGCCTGCGAGCGCCTGGTTTCCCAGTTTTGAGCGCGCGTTTTCAGCGCCGCGTCGGGTTCCTTGCCGTTCAGTGCGTCAACGGCCGCCTGGATCGCCTTCCCCTCGGTCTCGAGCGGTCCGGCGAGGGCCTTCTGGCGGTTCTGGAGGGCGGTAAGCTGGCCCTGAAGGGAGGCTTGGGCCGTCTTGCAGGCATTGCATTGCATCGTCACGCGATCGAGATCGACAACAGCGATTACGGCGCCGGGAATGGCCTGCGCGCTCGCGGCAGAGGGGGCGATGACGGCGGCAGCAAAGGCCGCTGAAATGAGCAGAGTTTTCATCAGAATGAAGTTCCTACGTTGAAGGTGAAGAGTTTAGGATCGTCGCCCTTCTGGAAGACGATCGCCTTTGCCAGATCGAGTCGAAGCGGACCGAACGGTGAGATCCAGTTCGCGCCGATACCGATTGAAATTCGCGGCTTGGGCGAATTACCCAGGAAAAACTCCTTGAAGCCGGGGCTGAATACCGCTCCCGTGCCGATAAGGGGGACGCAATCTGCCGGGCCTTGGCCGGCGCTCAGCGACTTTGAAGTCTTGCCATCCGCCGAAGTGCACGTGCCCGGGATGTCGAGAAGATTCGGCTTCGTGACACTCCACAGCGAACCCGCATCGACGTAGACCGACGGTCGGATGCCAAGGCTCTTGATGCTGGAGCTAACCGGAAGCTCGAGCTCTGCTCGCGCGAGGTAGAAGGCCTTGCCTCCGATGGCGTCGTTGAAGTCCTTGTTGACGTCGAGGACGCCAAGCGTTCCATCATTATTATACGGAACACGGACAACGCGCGGTCCGATCCCGCGAATATCAAATCCGCGGATGCTCGAGTTGAAGAAGCGATCCGTAATCCGGATGGCGTCCCTGCCCGGCCCGGGTGCACTCTCCAGCGCGTGGATGTAACCGCCTTCAGCGTGGAGGGAGAAAACCCAGCCGCCGAAGCTCTTGTACTTTGTCGCGAAGGCCTGGACGCGCGCATAACGAACGTCGCCGCCGAGACCCGCAAAATCGGTCGAGAAGGTCAGCTGCTGGCCCCGGGTTGGGTGGATGCCGTCGGTGTCGTCGTAAAGCGTCGAGAGGCCGACCAATGAGGTCAACCGCTTGCCAAGCTCGTCGCAAAGGTAGGTACCGGCCTTCAGCGGGTCGCAAACGGGCGGTAGCGGCCCGTCTCCGTCTGGATCGCTGAAGAAGGTGCCTTCGTCGAGACTGATCTTGTCCTGGCTGAGCAGATATCGTCCGCCGAAATTCCAATACTCGCTGAGCGGGAAGCCGAGCCGGAAGCCGCCGCCGGTGCTGACCTCCTTATAGGTCGTGTTGCGGTTGCTATCGATAAGGTTGAAGCTGCTGTAATCCCGACGGAAAACCTGGCCACCGAACAGGATTGGCTTGTCGAGGAAGTAGGGATCGGTGAATCCCGCCTCGATCGACTTGGAGAACTGTGACCAGTTCACGTTGGCGTCGAGCGACTGTCCCTTGCCGAGGAAGTTGTTCTGCGAGACGCCGAGCTGGATGACGAACCGCTCGAGGCTCGAATATCCGCCCGACAGCGACAGCTGGCCGGTGGGCTTCTCTTCGACATTGAGCCCGAGGACGACCCGGTCGGGGGTGGAACCTTCGGTCTGTTTGATCTCCAGATTGTCCTGGAAGAATCCGAGGCTCTGGATGCGGTCCTGGGTGCGCTTCAGCTTCTGGGCGTTGAACGCATCGCCTTCGTTGATTCGGAACTCGCGGCGGATGACCTTGTCGCGGGTCGTGGTATTGCCGGTAATGTCGATCCGCTCGACATAGACGCGCGGCGTCTGTCCGACCTTGATGGTCAGGTTCATCAGCTTCTTGTCGGCGTCGCGATTGTAGGACGGATTGATGTCGGCGAACGCGTAGCCGAGATCGCCCGCCGCCTGGTTGAGGTCGGTGACCGCATCCTCGACCTGCTTGGCGTTGAACCAGGCGCCCGGCTTGATCTTGGCGAGGTCCAGGATCTTCTGGTTCGGGAAATCCTTGAGAGCGCTGTCGGCTTCGACGGTGCCGAAGTGATATCGCGCACCCTCATCGACCACATAGGTAATGACGAAGTCGCGGCGATCTGGAGTGAGCTCGGCGAGCGCCTGGACGACGCGGAAGTCTGCGTAGCCCTGGGTCAGGTAGAAAGCGCGAAGCTTCTGCTGGTCGGCCGCGAGCCTGTCCGGGTCGTAGGTGTCGTTGGACTTCAGGAACCCGAGCACGCCGCCTGCCTGACGGGTGTACATCTCCTTGCGGAGACGTTCGTCGGAGAAAGTTTTGTTGCCGAGGATGTTGATTGCCCGGACTTTGGCGAGGTCGCCCTCGTGAATTTCGAACACCACATCGACGCGGTTCTGGTCGAGCTGGACAATCTTCGGATCGACGCGCGCGGCAAAGCGGCCCTGCCGGCGATACAGCTCGAGGATCCGGTCGACGTCCGCGCGAACCGCGGGGCGCGTGAAGATCTGCCGCGGGGCAAGCTTGATCTCCGGCGTGATCTTGTCGTCCTTGATGCGCTTGTTGCCCTCAAGGACGATGCGGTTGATGACCGGGTTCTCACGGATATTGATGACGAGGTCGCCGGTTTCCGTGCCGCTGATGTTCGCATCCGCGAAAAGGCCTGTCGCGTAGAGATCCTTGACGGCCTGGTCGAGCGTCGTCCTGGTGTAGGTCTGACCCGGATTGAGGTTCGCGTACGCGCGGACGGTTCCAGGCTCGAGGCGCTGGTTGCCGTGAACCCGGATCGATTTGATCACCCCCTGAGTCGCGCCTGCTGGCGGTGCCGCTTCAGGCGGCGTAGCCGGCGCCGTGGCAGGGGGCGCGGGTTGCTGGTCGGGCGCCGCCTGGGCCAGCGCCGACGTGGCCGCGCCGCCGAGGACGGTGCCGACCAGAAGCAGCGCGCCGGCTCGCCGGCTAAAACTCGTCGTCTTTGAAATCACCCGTTCCCGCCTTTTGTGCAGTTGGTGCCGCGACGCCCTCCGCCGCCAAGCCCCGGTTTGTTGCCCCTGCCCCAAGCCTCCTAACCAATCAAGCGCTGAAGCCGGTCCCAAAGCCCGAGCGAGGCGAGATCGTTCACTGTCAGGAAAATCATGAGAGCAAGGATGATTGCAACGCCGCCTCGAAATGCCCAGTCGAGCGCTTTGGCACTGACCGGGCGCCGCCGAATGGCCTCGACTGCATAGAAAAACAGATGTCCTCCATCCAGCACCGGGACTGGCAAGAGGTTGATGAATCCGAGATTAATTGAGAGCAGCGCGACCAGGCTGACAAACGATAGCGGACCGTTCGAAATGCTCTCTCCGGCGACGGTTGCGATCGTGATCGGTCCGCCGAGCTGCTTCGGGGAGACCTGACCGCGCACGATCTGCACGAGTCCGTCGACCATCGTCCGAACCCATCTCCACGTATATTCGACCGCGGTCGGAATCGCCGTCAGCACCGGAAGCGGCTTGAGCGCACGGGCTTCGGGATAAATACCGAAAAGTCCGCGACTGAAGGTCCTGCCGTAGGAATCCTTGATCTGATCCGATGTGAGCGTGACCTGAATGTCGTGAACCGATCCGGACCGCTCGACTTCGACGATCACCTTCTCATTGGGCCGCACCGAGACAACATTCAGAAGATCGGTGAAGGTCGGTGTTTCGATTCCGGCCACCGAGATGATGCGGTCGCCCTTCTGGATTCCCGCGGCCGCGGCCGCCGTGTGTTCCTTCACCTTGCCGACAACGTTGGATGCCGGGGCGCCCAGCGTGGCAAAGAATGCCGCGAAGATGATGATGGCGAGCAGAAAATTGGCCGCCGGTCCCGCGAGCACGACGAGAAACCGCTGCCACACGGGGCGCACCTGAAACACGCGATCGCGCAGCTCAGGAGCAACACTTTCGAGTTCGGCGGGATTGCTGACCGGGCTCATGTCGCCCACGAATTTCACGAACCCGCCGAGTGGCAGCCACGCGACTTTCCACCGCGTTCCCCGTCGATCGGTCCATCCAATCAGCTCACGGCCGAAACCGATCGAAAAGGTTTCGGAAGGAATGCCGAAAAACCGGGCAACCAGATAATGGCCCATTTCGTGGAAAAAGATGAGCGGTCCCAGGGCGCAGACGAAGGCGACAAGGACGAGCCAGAGCGGCGGCTGGGACAGCATCAGTGGCAACTCGCTTTCACTTCGCCATCGACATGCTCGCGCGTCCGGCGGTCGATGTCGAGCACCTCCGCGATCGATGTTGGCGCGTCGAAGTGCAGCTCGTCGAGTGATCTTTTCACCAACTCGACGATATCCGGGAAGCGGATCGCTCCCGCAAGAAAGCTGGCGACGGCTACTTCGTTGGCGGCGTTGAGAATGATCGGCGCCGCGCCACCCGCTTCGAGCGCCTGCCGTGCGACACGAAGCGCGGGGAAGCGCTCTGGATCCGGCGACCCGAAATCAAGTCGCGCAATCGCCGTAAGGTTTAGGCGCTGGGCCCGCGTCTCAATGCGCTCCGGCCAAGCCAGCGCACAGGCAATCGGGATCCGCATATCGGGGCTTCCGAGCTGCGCCAGCACCGACCCGTCGACGAACTCGACCAGTGAATGGACTACGGACTGCGGGTGAACCACGATATCGATCCGATCGGACGTCAGGCCGAACAGGTAGCGTGCCTCGATCAGTTCGAGCCCCTTGTTCATCATTGTCGCCGAATCGACCGAGATTTTCGCGCCCATCGACCAATTCGGGTGGGCTACGGCCTCCGCAGGAGTTGCTTCAGCGATCGCGCGGGCTGACGCATCGCGGAAGGGACCGCCGCTCGCGGTCAGGATAATTCTTGCAACGTCCTCTCGGCGGCTACCCGCAAGACATTGGAAAATCGCATTATGCTCACTGTCGACCGGAAGGATGACAGACCCGCTAGCCTGAGCGGCGCCTGTCATCAGCTCGCCCGCCGTGACCAGGGCTTCCTTGTTCGCCAAAGCGACTGATTTACCGGCTTCGACTGCCGCCATAACGGGCTTTAGCCCAGCGCAGCCGACGATCGCGGCAATGACGAGCTCCGCGTCATCCGATGCAGCCTCAATTAGCGCTGCATCGCCGGCGGCCGCTCTGCAGTCCGTGCCTGCCAGCAATCGCTGCAGGTCACCGAGACGGGATTCGTCCGCGATGACCGCGAGCCTTGCGTCAGTCCGACGCGCGATATCGGCAAGCGCCTCGACATTTTTCGCGGCCGTGACGGAGACGACATCGAAGCGACCTGGATGATCTTCGACGAGGTCGAGCGTCGATTTGCCGATCGAGCCGGTCGCGCCGAGGATTGCAATCTTTCGGGTCACGTCAGCCCCAGTAGCTGCGCGCCAGCCGTAAGCACAGCCACCGGCACCAGTCCATCGAGCCGGTCAAGAAGGCCGCCATGTCCTGGAAGCCAAGTGCCGCTGTCCTTGACCCCCGCTCTGCGCTTCATCCAGCTTTCGAACAGGTCGCCCCCCTGAGCGGCTATGGCGAGGAAGGGCGCGAGAGCCAGCAAGGCATGTCCAAGACCGGTCGCTAGCGCCCAGGCTCCGCCGAGTAGGGTCGCCGCGGCAATGCCTCCGTACAGACCCTCAACGGTCTTCCCAGGACTGATCGCCGGCGCGAGCTTGCGCCGTCCAAATTGCGTCCCCGCGAAATAGGCGCCGATGTCGGTCGACCAGGTAACGATGAAGACCCACATCAGGAGCTCCAGGCCGTGCGCATCGCGTTCGCGGATCCATAGCAAGGCGAGCGCCGGAACCAACGCGTAGACGAAGCCGCTCGCGTACCAGGCGCCCCCCCAGCCACGGGTGATCCGAGTCCATTCGTAAGACATGGCAGTCGCAACGGCCGCCACGAAGATCGCGAATGGGGTCCCTCCGACGGCAGCCGCCACCAAAGCGATCGCAATGAGAATAAGACCGGTGATGGTCCGGACAAGAAGCTCGTTCACCGACCACCAAAGCGGCGTTCGCGGGCCGCGAATCGATCGAGCGCATCGACGAACGCTGCCTCATCGAACTCCGGCCACAGCAGGTCCAGGAACATCAGCTCGGCATAGGCCGCCTGCCACAGCAGGAAATTGGACAGACGAACCTCGCCCGACGTGCGAATGAGTAAATCGAGATCGGGAAGGTCGTGGGTTTCCAGGCCTGTGGCGATCGCCGCTTCGTCGATTGATTCGGGGTCGATCTCACCCAAGACGGACTTTCGCGCCAGCTCCTTCGCCGACGCGGTGATTTCTGCTCGCGAACCGTAATTGAGTGCCACGACCAGGGTCAGGCGATGATTTCCGGCGGTATGATCCACCGCGCGCTCCAGCCTCGAGACCAGATCGGGTCCGAATGCCGAATAATCGCCGATCAGCTTGAGCCGAATGCCCTCTTTGTGAAGCGTCGCCAACTCGCGCTCGAGATAAAAGCGCATGAGACCGGTGAGATCCGCGATCTCTTCCGTGCTGCGCTTCCAGTTTTCCGACGAGAATGCGTAGAGCGTGAGGACTTCGACGCCATTGTCGACTGCCGCCTGCATGGTTCGGCGGACGGCTTCAGCACCGGCCTTGTGGCCGGCGACGCGTGGCAGTCCGCGCTTTTTCGCCCAACGGCCGTTGCCATCCATGATGATGGCGACGTGGCGCGGGACCTTGGCGCCCCCCGCAACTCCGACCGCGCCGTCGGGGGCTGGAGCGAGGCTCACTTGCCGAGGATTTCCTGTTCCTTGGTGTCTGCTGCCTCGTCGATCTCGTTGATCGTATCGTCGGTCAGCTTCTGCACTTCATGCTCCAGGCGCTTGCGCTCGTCCTCGCTGATCTCGTGCTTTTTCTCGTCCTGCTTGAGGTGGTCCATCCCGTCGCGGCGGACATTGCGGACAGCGATCCGCGCCTTCTCGGCATATTGACCCACGAGCTTGGCCAACTCCTTGCGCCGCTCTTCGGTAAGCTCGGGAATGGGCAGTCGGATCATCTGGCCGTCGGTGATGGGGTTGAGGCCGAGGCCGGCGGACCGGATCGCCTTCTCAACCGGGCCGACGTTCGATCGGTCCCATACCTGCACCGAAAGCATCCGCGCCTCCGGTGTCGAGACCGTCGCCACCTGGTTCAGCGGCATGTTGGAGCCGTAGACCTCGACGTGAACGGGATCGAGAAGCGCTGTGGATGCGCGCCCGGTACGAAGTCCGGCGAGATCGTGTTTCAACGCCTCGACCGCGCCGTGCATGCGGCGTTTAAGGTCATCGGTGCTGACGGTTGTCGTCATTCTTTAGTCTCCATTTTGAACGATCGTCGCCGTCCCGCTTCCAGCCAACACCCGGGCGAGATTGCCGGGCTGACGGATGTTGAACACCACGATCGGAATGTTGTTATCGCGGCAGAGGGCGACGGCGGCGGCGTCCATGACCTTCAGATCGTCGCTCAGCACCTTGCCGAAGCTCAAAGTCTCATAGCGCGTGGCGTCTGACACCTTCTTGGGGTCGGCGGTATAGACGCCGTCCACGCTTGTTCCCTTGAAGAGCGCATCGCAGCCCATCTCTGCGGCTCGCAACGCGGCGGCAGTGTCGGTCGTGAAGTAAGGATTGCCGGTACCAGCGGCAAAAAGGACGATCCGGCCCTTCTCCATGTGCCTGAGCGCGCGCCGGCGAATGTAGGGCTCGGACACGCTCGACATCGGGATTGCAGATTGAACGCGTGTCTCGGCGCCGAGCTTTTCGAGCGAACCCTGGAGCGCAATCGCGTTCATGACCGTCGCGAGCATGCCCATGTAATCGGCGCTTGCGCGGTCGAATCCCTTGGCGGCGGCCGCCATGCCGCGGAAGATGTTTCCGCCGCCGACGACGAGACAAAGCCCCGGGCAATGTTCGCGAGCGTCGATGATTTCGCGAGCCAGGGCGTCGACGGCCTCAGGATCGATCCCGAACTGCCCCTGCCCCATCAGCGCTTCGCCCGAGAGCTTAAGGAGGATTCGGTTGAAGCGCGGTCGGGTCATGCGAGCAGATCGTCCTCAGCCTGTAACAAAGCGCCCCGCCTTTATGGCGCAGCCGCCTTGTTGCCAACAGCCTTGCTTGCTCCGCTTGCCATTTGCAGGCAGCATTGGTGCGCAGGGGGCTGCATGGCCGGTGTATTCCTGAGCTATGACCGCGACGATACGGCGAAGGCCCGGCCGGTCGCGTCCGCGCTCGAGAAGGCCGGCCATTCCGTTTGGTGGGACCTCCACGTTCGCGGCGGCGCGCAATTCTCCAAGGTAATCGAGGAGGCGTTGAAAGCAGCGGACGCCGTCGTGGTACTCTGGTCGAGAAATTCGATCGAATCGCCGTGGGTGCGAGACGAAGCCGGCGCCGGACGCGATCGAGGCATTCTGATTCCCGTCAGCCTTGACGGAGCCGAGCCTCCCCTGGGCTTCCGTCAATTCCAAACCATCGATCTATCCGCATGGAAAGGACGGAAGTCGGCGCCCGGCATACGGGAGCTGATGGAGGCGATCGACGCGACAGCAACGCAAGTAGTTTCGTTTCAGATGCAGCCAGTCACGTCTGCAAGGCCGCAACGGACGCGGCGGCGGATGTTTCTCCTAGCGGGGATCGCTGCGCTCCTCCTTGCTGCAGTGGCTGTGGCACTGATTGCGTGGCGGCCGTGGAGTTCGGGCAGCCCGCCGTCGGTCGCGGTGTCGCCTGCCGATGCCTCGCCCGCCAGCGCCGACCTCGCGCGGGAGCTGCTGACGACATTGGGTGAGTTTCAGGCAGCCAACTCTACCGCAGTGGACCTGGTCGGCGCGGAGGAGCGACAGCGGGCGAGCCTCGGGTTTGAAGTCACCGCGACGAGTGACGCTCAGCAAAGCCGTGCCAATCTGGTCCTCCTCGATGCAAGATCCCGAAGCCTGCTCTGGTCGAAGGCGTTTGAAAGGCCAGCTGCGATGACAGGGGACCTTCGTCAGGAGGTGGGCTATTCCGCTTCGTTGGTATTGCGATGCGTGCTCGAGGCCTATGGCGGCGGCCGTCCGGCGTTGAGGAACGAGGTACTGCGACTGTACCTGAACGGTTGTGCTGGCTTCTCCGACGACGATCTTCTTGGCTTACCTGAATTGCTTCCGGTCTTTCGGCAAATAGTGACCAGCGCACCGCGCTTCCAAGGCGGTTGGTCGAAGCTGCTCATGACAGAGAGCCAGACCTATGTGAGCACACATGACCCGGGGCTCGCTGACCAATTGAAAAGCGACATCAGAAGCGCGCGCGCGGTCAACCCTCGGCTGGCAGCCGCCTATGCAGCTGAGATGGATTTGCTGCCCGAAGGGGCTTGGTTGGAGAAACTGGCCATTGCAGATCGGGGTATCGCAGCAAATCCGAACGATACCTGGTTGCTGATGCTTCGCGCCGAAGCCCTGGGGGCGGTCGGTCGCTTGCGCGACGCATCGGACGATCTCAGGTCCGCAACCCGTGTCGACCCGCTGTCACCACGATTACGCGGTCTTTACGCGAGCGCGCTGGGCGCCGCGGGGCAATCGGACGCAGCGCTGAATGAGCTCCAGGTGGCGGAACGGCTGTGGCCGGACAGCAGCAGCGTCGCCCGCGACAAGTTCCAGTTCAATTTCGACTACGGCAATCCGCGAGAGGCATTGGAAGTCATTCGGTCGGGCGTGCTCGGGGGCGGCTGGGCGCACACGGAACCCTTCATGGATGCGCGCATCGATCCGACACCCGCCAAGATCGATCGCGCGATCGAAAACGCCGCGGCCAGCTATCGGAGAAACCCCGAAGAACATATCTGGCTTTATGCGGAGGTCCTGAGCACCTTCGATCGCTATCCAGATTTACTCAAGTTCTTGATGAGCGTCCCGCTAAACCAAGCCAGATCCGTTGCCTATGTAACCTTCGCGCCATCGCCGACGAAATTTTGGCACAATCCGCAATCGCTCGCTTTCGCTCAGCGCGTGGGATTGATCAGCTACTGGCGAAGCAGTGGCAAGTGGCCTGACTTCTGCTTCGATCCCGACTTAGCCTACGACTGCAAAAAAGAGGCGGCCAAGCTCGCTGCCTGACCGCCTCCTTCGAGTGAAATGGATGGTAACCGCCTAAGCGACCGGTTCGGCCTTGTTCGTGCCGGCAGCTGCAGCAACCTCTGCCGCAAAGTCACTCTGCTGCTTCTCGATGCCTTCGCCGAGCTGGAAGCGGACGAAGCCCGTCAAGGTAATCGCGTTGCCCGCATCCTTCGCCGCCGCCGCGACTACGTCGGCCACTGGGGTCTTGTTGTCGCGAACAAAGAGCTGGCTGAGAAGCGCGTTTTCCTTACGGAACTTCGCAAGGCCGCCTTCGACCATTTTCTCGATTATGTTCTCCGGCTTGCCGCTCTCGCGCGCCTTTTCCATCGCGATGGAACGCTCACGCTCGACGAGCGCTGGATCGATTGAATCCGCATCCAGCGCCTGTGGGTGAGCGGCGGCGACATGCTGAGCGATTTGCCGTCCGAGCTCGTTCAGAGTCTCGGCGGGCGCCGAGCTTTCGAGCGCGACGAGAACGCCGATCTTGCCGAGGTTCGGAGCGACCTGGTTGTGGACGTAGGGCACGACAGCGCCCTGCTTCACTTCCAGAACCGCGGCACGGCGAAGCGACTGGTTCTCGCCGATTTTGGCAATGTTGTCGGTCAGCTTCTCACTCACCGTGCCGCCGCCCGGATATTGGGCAGCGCCGAGGGCCTCGACGTCCGTGCCGGTCTCAAGCACCAACTTGGCGACATTGCGGACGAAATCCTGGAACAGTTCGTTCTTGGCGACGAAGTCGGTTTCCGAGTTGACCTCGACCAGCGCTCCGCGGGTTCCTTCGACGGCGGCGCCGACGAGACCCTCGGCGGCAGTCCGGCCGGCCTTCTTGGCGGCAGCCGAAAGACCCTTCGCCCGAAGCCAGTCGATCGCCGGCTCCATCTCACCATTATTTTCGGCGAGGGCCTTCTTGCAGTCCATCATGCCGGCGCCGGTGCGCTCGCGCAGTTCCTTCACTGATGCGGCCGTGATCTCAGCCATTTATCTGATCCTTTCACTCCCCTCCCGCCTGCGGGAGGGGTCGGGGGAGGGAATGTGGGGTCGAGAGCCTGCCGTAACAGGCCCTCCCCTAGCCCCTCCCGCTTGCGGGAGGGGAATTCGCTCAGGCTTCCAGCGCTGCCTCGGCCGGCGGCTCGACCATTTCGCCGATGTCCTCGCCGCGAGAAGCTGCATTGCCGGTGCGTCCTTCGCTCACGGCCTGCGCTACCGCGTCCGTGTAGAGGCGGATCGCGCGACTTGCGTCGTCGTTGCCCGGAACCGGGAACGCGATTCCGCTCGGATCGCTGTTCGAGTCAAGCACGGCGACGACCGGAATGCCGAGCGTATTGGCTTCCTTGATCGCCAGCTCTTCCTTGTTGGTGTCGACGACGAACATCACGTCGGGAAGTCCGCCCATGTCGCGGATTCCGCCAAGGCTCTTCTCGAGCTTGTCGCGTTCGCGGGTCAGCTGGAGCACTTCCTTCTTGGTGAGGCCGGCGGTGTCACCCGACAGCTTCTCCTCGAGGCTCTTCAGCCGCTTGATCGAGTTGGAAATCGTCTTCCAGTTGGTCAGCATCCCGCCGAGCCAGCGGTGGTTGACGAAATGCTGGCCGGAAACGCGCGCCGCCTCGGCGATCGCGTCCTGCGCCTGGCGCTTGGTGCCGACGAACAGAACCTTGCCGCCGCGGGCGACCGTCTGCTGAACGAAGTCGAGCGCGCGCGCGAACAACGGCACGGTCTGCGACAGATCGATGATATGCACCCCGTTGCGATCGCCGAAGATGTACGGCTTCATCTTGGGGTTCCAGCGGTGGGTCTGGTGGCCGAAATGCGCTCCGGCCTCGAGCAATTGCTGCATGGTGACGACCGTGGCCGCCATA
>Ga0157369_10007645_pt1 | contig 12431 bp, 10 predicted proteins | sample C25metaG_FD_113461 | JGI IMG/M metagenome (GOLD analysis project Ga0157369, IMG submission 113461) | Corn rhizosphere microbial communities from Kellogg Biological Station, Michigan, USA - C2-5 metaG | ecosystem: Host-associated > Plants > Roots > Rhizosphere > Soil | place: USA: Michigan...
GTCTCGCCCTGTTACTACGGCATCGACCTGGCCTCGGAGGACGAGCTGATCGCCTCCCACTCGACCGTCGAGGAGGTGCGCGCCGCGATCGGGGCGACGAGCCTCGCCTACCTCTCGCTGGACGGGCTCCAGGCGGCGACGCAGCGGCCCGAGCGCGAGCTCTGCCGCGCGTGCCTGACCCGCCAGTACCCGACGCGCATCCCGGACGACGCGGCGAAGCGGCGCTTCGAACCCGTCTAGCCGTTCAGCCGGGCCTCGAGCTCGGCCGCACGGCCGTAGCGGACGGCCCGGTTCACCTGGCGCGGGTCGAACCCCTGCTCGAGCAGCCGCTGCCGCGTCTCGCTCTCGGAGGCAAGGCGCAGGAACAGCCACACGAGCACGCCGAGCGTGACCATCGAGCCCTCGGCCATCATCACGATCCCGGCCAGGCTCTGGTCGTGCGCCGGCGAGATTCCCCACTCCGGCGCGTGCCGGTAGACGGAGTAGAACGCCGAGCTCGACCAGATGAACACGTTGCCGAGGATCGTCTCGAAGAGCCGGACCGAAAAGATGAAGGCGATCTTCACCCCGGTCCCAAACCAGGCGGGTGAAGGCAAGGTCTCGATCACCGGCTCCCAGATCAGGCAGCCGCAGGTGAAGAAGAGGAAGTGCTCGAGGGCGTGGACCGAGTTGTGGTGCAACGCGGCGTCATAGAGGAACGGGACGTGCCAGAGGTAGAGATCGACCGCCCAGATCGGGAGGGCGATCAGCGGATGCGTGAGTACGCGCAGGCTCTCGACGTAGCGCAGCTTCAGCACCGGCTGCAGGATCGGCCCCGACATCCCGGAGACGAAGCAGAGCGGCGCCAGGTCGCCGAGGATCACGTGCTGCAGCATGTGCACGAAGAAGAAGTGCTGTTCGCCAAGCGCGTCGATCGGCGAGTTGAGCGCGATCACGACCAGGGCGATGCCGGTCCAGAAGCTCGTCTGCTTCCAGCGGCTCACCGCCTGCCCGCGACCGGCGAGCGTCCGCACCCGGCGCACGTAGAGCATCGCGACAAGCACCGTCGGCACGATCTGGAGCGGCTCGAAGCTCCACGGCGACAGCAGCGATGGATTCACGACCTTGAAAGAGTAGATACGTGCACGTCTTCCATTACCACCTGGTCACCTCCGAGCTCCGCGACCTCGAAGCTCGCTACCTGGGCAAGCTGGGCTTCGATCTGGTCGCCCGGTACGGCCGGATCGGAGACGAGCACATCGCGGCCAAGGCGGGAGCGTCCTGGGAGATGCTCGACCGTGACGGCTTCAAGCTGCGGCTCACCGAGCTCCAGCATGGTGCCGTGAACGTGGTCGTGCAGCCGGGCCACTGGCGCATTCCGCGTGTCGATCATCTCGGCATCGCCCTCGACGAGGATCAGTTCCACGCGGTACTCGAACGCGCCGTCAAGTGGAACCTGCGCGTGCAGGAGCACGGCGGGCGCAGAACCTTCGTGGCGACCAACGCCGGCTATCGCCTCGAGGTGCATCCGCCGCGCGACTGGATCGACGACCTGCTCGAGGCGCGGGAGACGCTGCGCCTGACGGAGCTCCAGCTCCGCGCCGACGAGCCGGACGCCAAGGCCGGCGCGCTCGCCGACCTGCTGGAACTTGAGGCCGACGGAGATGCAGTGCTCGTCGGCGAGACCGTGGTTCGCTTCCTTCCGGGCGGGCCGGAGGGACGGCCCGAGCTGTACGGCGAACGGTTCTCGTAGACTCTTCGTCCTGGGGGATTCGTCACAGACCTACGGCGCCGCCGGGGTGTCGTTGCAGACCGCCGGCGCGGTCGTCTCGCGCCTGCGCGCCGCGGTCGAGTCGACCGGCGCCACCGGGTTCGGCGCCTTTGCCGGCCTCCACCCCCTCGACGACGCGCGCCTGCTCGCCGCGTCGACCGACGGCGTCGGCACGAAGCTCGTGCTCGCGCGCGAGCGGGGTCGTCTCCGCGACTGCGGCGCGGACCTGGCCGCCCACTGCATCAACGACGTCGCCACCTGCGGCGCCGACCCGCTGATGCTGCTCGACTACGTCGCCGCGAACGTGATCTCGCTCGACGAGGTCGCTGAGCTCGTCGAAGGCGCGGCCGCGGTCTGCCGGGAAGCCGGCGTGGCGCTGGTCGGCGGCGAGACCGCCGAGCTGCCGGGGATCTACGCCGACGGCGAGCTCGACTTCGCCGGAACGTGCGTCGGAGTCGTTGCCCGCGACGCCGTGATCGACGGCTCGACGATCGCAGCGGGCGACACGGTGATCGGCTTCGCGTCTGCCGGACTGCACGCGAACGGCTTCACGCTCGCGCGCCGCGTGCTCGAGGCCGAGGACTATCGGGGCGACGACCTGCTCGCTCCCACCCGCCTCTACCTCGATGTCGCCCGGCGCCTGCGCGGGCGCGCGAAGGCGTTTGCGCACGTCACCGGCGGCGGGATCGCCGGCAACCTGGCCCGCGTCCTCCCGCCCGGCCGGAGCGCCGAGCTCGACTGGGCCGCCTGGGACCGCCCGCCGGTCTTCGACTGGCTCGCCCGCCACGTCTCCGAGGAGGAGGCGCGGCGCGTCTTCAACCTCGGCATCGGCTGGTGCGCGGTCGTCGACGCGGCCGAACCGGGCGAGCTCACGATCGGCCGGATCTCGTGATCGGCGTGCTCGTGAGCGGCGAAGGATCGAACCTGCAGGCGCTGATCGACGCCGGCTTGCCACTGGCCGCAGTCGCCTCGAACCGCAGGGACGCCTATGCCCTGCTGCGCGCGCGGGCCGCGGGCCTCGCGACCGCGACGTTCTCCCTCGACTGCTCGCCGAACCGCGAGGAGCGCGACCTCGTGATGGCGACCTGGCTCGAGGAGCACGACGTCGAGCTGGTCGTGCTCGCCGGCTACATGCACCTGCTCACCAAGCCGTTTCTCGCGCGCTTTCCGGACCGTGTCGTCAACGTCCACCCGTCCCTGCTGCCCGCGTTTCCCGGCGCGCACGCGGTCGACGACGCGCTCGCCGCCGGCGTCGAGACGACCGGTGTGACCGTGCACTACGTCGACGAGGGGCTCGACTCCGGCGAGGTGATCCGGCAAGAGGCGGTGCCGGTGGAGCCGCGCGAGACGCTCGTCGAGAGACTGCACGCCGTCGAGCACAGATTGCTGCCCGAGGTGGTGGGAGAGCTCTGCAGGTGAAAACGACGCCGCGCGCGCTGATCAGCGTCTACGACAAGACCGGCGTCGAGGAGCTCGCCGGCGCGCTCGTCGAGCTGGGCTGGGAGCTCGTCTCGTCCGGCGGCACCGCGACGTTCCTGGCCGGGCAAGGCTTGCCCGTGACCAGTGTCGAGGCGGTGACCGCGGCGCCCGAGATGCTCGGCGGACGGGTCAAGACACTGCACCCGCGCATCCACGCGGGGATCCTTGCGCGGCGCGACCTGCCCGAAGACGTCGACACGCTCGCGGCGCACGAGATCGAGCCGTTCGACCTCGTCTGCGTCAACCTCTATCCGTTCACCTCGGTGGCGGGCAAGCCCGGCGCGACCGAGGCCGAGATCGTCGAGATGATCGACGTCGGCGGCCCGTCGATGCTCCGCGCCGCGGCGAAGAACTTCGCGCATGTCGCCGCGGTCTCGGACGCAGGGCAGTACGCAACGGTGCTCGCCGAACTGCGTGCGGACGGGGCGGTCTCGCTCGCGTCTCGCCGCGAGCTTGCACGCGCCGCGTTCGACGTCTCGGCTTTCTATGAGTCCGCCATCGCGACCTGGTTCTCCCGCGGCGAAGCGTACCCGGAGCGGCTCACGCTCAGCCTGCGCAAGGTGAGCGACCTCTCGTACGGCGAGAATCCGCACCAGGCCGCCGCGTACTACCGCGAGGACGGCACACGGCGGCATCTGCTCTCGGAGGTCGACCAGCTCGGGGGCAAGGCGCTGTCGTACAACAACCTGGCCGATCTGGAAGGCGCGCGCCGGATCAGCCGCGAGCTCGAGCGTCCCGCGGCGGTGATCGTCAAGCACGCGAACCCGTGCGGCGTCGCCGTGGCGGCGACGATCGAGGAGGCCTGGGAACGCGCGCTCGCAGCCGACCCCGTCTCGGCGTTCGGCTGCGTCGCGGTGCTGAACCGGCCGGTCGACGCGGTGCTCGGCGCGCGAATCGCCGAGCACTTCGTCGAGGTGCTGCTCGCGCCCGGCTACGACGAGGCCGCGGTCGACGCGCTGCGTCAGAAGAAGGCATTGCGAATCCTCGGTGACCGCGAACGGCGGGCCGAGACGCCGGGCGAGCACGACGTCAAGCGGGTGCTCGGCGGCCTGCTCGTGCAGGAGCGCGACAGCGAGCTCGACGGGCGTGAGTCGATGCAGGTCGTCTGCGGCGACGTGCCCGACGCCCGGTGGGACGACCTCGTCTTCGCCTGGCGCGTCTGCAAGCACGTGTCGTCGAACGCGATCGTGATCGTCAAGGGCCTGCAGACGATCGGCGTCGGAGCCGGCCAGATGAGCCGCGTCGACGCCGTCCGGATCGCCGTCGAGAAAGCCCGCGAGCACGGCCATGACCTCAGCGGGGCGGTGCTGGCGAGCGACGCGTTCTTCCCGTTCGCGGACGGCCCCGAGCTCGCCCTTGCGGCGGGCGTGACGGCGATCGTCCAGCCCGGCGGCTCGAAGCGCGACCCGGAGGTGGTCGCCGCGGTCGAGGCGGCCGGAGCCGCGATGGTCTTCACCGGCCGCCGCCACTTCCGACACTGAACATCTCGCGACGTCCGTACCATTTGACACGATCGCGGCGGGGTCTCGCAAACTCTTCCGGAGGTAACGAATGGACGCGTCAGAGTCCGCACGCTACGACTTCGATCATCTGCGCGAGCACTCGATCGGGCTGCCCGGGGTGCTCTTCCAGTCGATCACCCATATGGCTCCCGCCGCTGCGGTCGCCTACTCGATCTACATCTCGGTGCCACACGCCGGGCCGGCGCTCCCGCTGGCTGTCTTTCTCGCGCTCGTCGCGTGCCTGCTGGCGGCGAACTCGATCGGGCAACTCGCCAAGGACCTGCCGTCGGCAGGCGGGCTCTATACCTACGCCGCACGGACGCTCGGCCCGTACGCGGGGTTCGTCGTCGGCTGGCTCTTCCTGCTCTTCGAACCGCTCGTCGTGCCGTTTCTGTTCCTCGAGTGCGGTTGGGCGATGCACGAGGTGATGTCGGGCGAGGCCGGCTGGAACTACTCGGGCCAGTGGTGGATCTGGGTCTGCGCCGTCGCCGCCGTGGTGTTCCTGCTCACCTACCGCGACATCAGGATCTCCGCCCGCGCGGGCGTGATCCTCGGGATCTTCGAGATCGGCGTCTTCGCCGCGCTCGCGATCTGGATCCTGATCTCGAACGCCGGCGACCTGAATCTCCAGGCGTTCAACCCGAGCCACGCGCCCGAAGGGGCGTTTACGGGCGTCGGCAAGGGGATGGTGTTCGCGATCCTCGCGTTCATCGGCTTCGAAGCGTCCGCCCCGCTCGGGGAAGAGGCGAAGCACCCGCGGCGGACGATCCCGCTCGCCGTGGTCGGCTCGTGCCTGGCGATCGGCCTCTTCTACGTCCTCCTCTCGTACGCGTGGGTGTACGGCGAGGGCTTCTCCCAGTTCACGCAGAAGGCCGGAGGCAGCGCCGACCCGTGGCGCGACCTCGCCAAGGTCATGTGGGGCGGCGGCTGGATCCTCGTCTTCGCCGCGATCATCAACTCGATCATCGCGAACTCGAACGCGGGCTTCAACGCCGCGACACGCGTGTACTACGCCATGGCGCGCAACGGGATCGCGCCGAAGCAACTTGCGCGCACGCATCCGCGGTTCAAGACGCCGCACATCGCGATCCTCCTGAACATGGCGATCGCGCTCTTCCTGTCGTTCGCGCTCGGGTGGAAATGGGGACCGCTGAACGGGTTCATCATGCTCGCCACGGCGGCGACCGTGGTCGTGATACTCGTCTACATGCTCGTGATGCTCGGGTCGATCCGCTACTACCTGACCGAGAGACGCGACCAGTTCAACTGGTTCCTGCACCTCGTGTGCCCGCTCGCCGGAATCGTGCTGTTCGCGTTCCCGCTGTACTACCAGTACAACCCGCTGCCGGCTTACCCCGTCCGATACGCGGTTTGGGTGGCGCTGGGCTGGGTACTTGGCGGCCTCGTGATCGGCCTGGTGATGCAACGGACGAAGCCGGAAGCGCTGAAGGCGGCGCAGCGGATCTACGTCCCGGATGAGATCCCGGGCGCAGCACCCGAGTCACCGGCGGTGTCACCCGCCTGATGACGATGACGGCCTCACATCGGATCGGCCGCGATGAGGTCGTCTGGTCCTTCGGTCCCACGATGGAGCCCGTGCTCGAGGTCGAGCCGGGCTCCATCGTCACCCTCGAGACGAACGACTGCTTCACCGGCCAGATCCAGACGGAGGCCGACCTCGTGACCGAGATCGACTTCCAGCGCGTCAACTCCGCGACCGGGCCGATCGCCGTGCGCGGAGCCGAGCCCGGCGACTCGCTCGTGGTCGAACTGCTCGAGGTCCGGCCCGAAGAGCGCGGCTTCGCGACGTTGATTCCCGGCATCGGGCAGCTGATCGACCAGGTGAACGCACCGCTGACACAGGTCTTCCGGGTCGAGGGCGACACGGTGCACATGACCGACCGCATCTCGTTCCCGCTGCGGCCGATGGTGGGCGTGATCGGCGTCGCCACCGACGGCGAGGAGGTGTTCAACGGCTTCGCGGGACGCCACGGCGGGAACCTCGACAACCATCTTCACGGCCCCGGCGCGACGATCTACATGCCGGTGCGCCAGCCGGGCGGCATGCTCGCGATCGGCGACATGCACGCGTCGATGGGCGACGGCGAGGTGTGCTTCACCGGCGTGGAGATCGCCGGCGAAGTGACGATCCGGATCGGGCTCCTCAAAGGCAAGCAGGGCACCTGGCCGGTGACCGAGCTGTCCGACCGCTGGGTCGTCCACGGCACCGCCGGGCCTGACTTCATGGAGGCACTCGATCGCGCGGTCGAAGAAGGGGCGCGGTTTCTCGTGGAGCAGTGGGGCTTCACGATCGAGGAGGCGTTCATCTTCCTCTCGGTTGCCTGCGACGCGAACATCTGCCAGGCGTGCCGACCGCAGGAGTTCTCGACGATCGCACGCGTGTCGATTCCCAAGGTGTCGGCAACTCCCCGCCCGTTTTCCTGAGGAGGGCAGCGAATGACCGAGCCCGACCCGCAGCGCTGGAAGGCTCTCGCAATCGTCTGTGCGGCGTTCTTCATGACCGTCCTCGACGTCTCGATCGTCAACGTCGCTCTGCCGTCGATCGGCAGGTCGCTCAGCTTCTCGGAGCACAGCCTGCAATGGGTGATCACCGCCTACGCGATCACCTTCGGCGGCTTCCTGCTGCTCGGCGGGCGCGCGGCGGATCTGCTCGGGCGGCGGCGTGTGTTCTACGTCGGTGTGACGCTGTTCACGATCGCGTCCTTCCTCTGCGGCCTCGCCTGGTCCGAGGGCGTGCTGGTCGGCGCACGGTCGGTTCAGGGACTCGGGGCTGCGATCATCTCGCCCGCCGCGCTCTCGATCATCATGACGAGCTTCGAGGAGGGTCCCGAGCGGAACAAGGCACTCGGAATCTGGGGCGCGATCGGCGGCTCGGGGGCCGCGGTCGGCGTGCTCGCCGGCGGGGTGCTGACCAGGTACCTCGGCTGGGAGTGGATCTTCTTCGTCAACGTGCCTGTCGGCGTCCTGGCGCTCGTGCTTGCACCGCGTTTCGTCCGCGAGAGCCGCTCGGAGCGCGCGCACTCGCCCGACATCGCCGGCGCCGTCGCGATCACGGCGGGCCTCGCGCTGCTCGTCTACGGCGTCTCCGAGGCGCCGAGCCACGGCTGGGGATCGGCTTGGTCACTCTCACGCCTCGCGATCGCGGCAGCGTTGCTCGTCGCGTTCCTCGCAATCGAGTCGCGCGCGAGGGATCCGCTGATGCCGTTCCGGATCTTCCGCGTGCGCACGGTCGCGGGCGCGAACGTCGCCGGCGTGCTGCTCGGCGCCGTCGTGTTCGCGAACTTCTTCCTGCTGACCCTGTACGTCCAGCAAGTACTCGGCTGGTCGGCCCTCAAGACCGGGCTCACGTTCGTCGCGACCGCCGGCACGGCGGTGCTCTGGGCCGGCCCCGCCCAGGCGCTCGTGACGAGGATCGGGGCAAAGCCCGTGATGGCCGCCGGCTTCGTCGCGACGATCGCCGGACTGCTCTGGTACACGCAGATCCCCGTGCACGCCTCGTACGCGACGGATCTGCTGCCGGGGTACCTGTTGATCGGTTTCGCGCTGCCGTTCTCGTTCATCCCCGTCTCGATCGCGGCGCTGGCCGGCGTCGAGAGGCATGAGGCGGGGCTCGCGTCAGGCCTGATCAACACCGCACAGCAGATCGGGGGCGCGATCGGCGTCGCGGTCACCTCCTCCGTGTCGATCAGCCACTTCAACCATCTCCTGAAGACCGGCACGCCGTTTCCGCAGGCGTTCACGAGCGGCTCGCAATGGGCGTTCTGGGTGACGGTCGGGATCGCGGCAGCCGGCCTGGTCGCGACGCTGACGCTGATCCGCCGCGACGAGCTCACCGCGGACGAGGTCTAGCGGGGGGACGAGCCGGACGTACGGACGGGTGTACTAGGCTTCGCGCCGCGATGCCCCGCACGTACCCCACCGTCCTCGAGCTGGTCGGCAACACCCCGATCGTCCGCCTCGACCAGATCTCACGCGATGTCCCGGGCACGATCCTCGCCAAGCTCGAGTTCCTGAACCCGGGCGGCTCGAACAAGGACCGGATCGGGCTCGCGATGATCGAGGCCGCCGAGCGCGACGGCAAGCTGAAGCCGGGCGGGACGATCGTCGAGCCGACCTCGGGCAACACCGGCGTGGGGCTGGCGATCGCGGCCGCGCAGAAGGGCTATCGCTGCGTCTTCGTGATGCCCGACAAGATGAGTCAGGAGAAGATCGCGACGCTGCGCGGCTACGGCGCCGAGGTCGTGATCACACCGACGGCCGTCGACCACGACTCGCCGGAGTCGTACTACTCGGTTTCGTCACGGCTCGCCGAGGAGATTCCGGGCGGGTTCAAGCCCGACCAGTACTCGAACATGTCGAACCCGGAGGCGCACTACCGGACGACCGCGCCGGAGATCTGGGAGCAGACGGGCGGCGAGCTCGACGCGATCGTGATCTCGGTCGGCACCGGCGGCACGATCAGCGGCATCGGCCGCTACTTCAAGGAACGCAAGCCGGAGGTCAAGATCGTCGGAGTCGATCCGGAAGGCTCGGTCTACACGGCGACCAGCGAAGCCGACCTGCACCCGTACCTCGTCGAGGGGATCGGCAAGGACACCTGGCCCGAGACGATGGATCGCGAGGTCGTCGACGCGTGGGTGCGCGTCTCCGACCGCGACTCGTTCCTCGCGGCACGCCGGCTCGCGCGCGAGGAAGGGCTCCTGGTCGGCGGTTCCGCGGGCTCGACGATCGCCGGCGCGCTCCGCTACGCGAAGGACCTTGGCCCGGAGGCGCAGGTACTCACGATCCTCCCCGACTCGGGTCGCTCCTACCTGTCGAAGTTCCTCGACGACAACTGGATGCTCGAGCACGGCTTCCTCGAGCGCTCCGCACCGCAGCCCTCGGTGCGCGAGCTGCTGCGCGCGAAGCAGGAGGAGACGCCGGCACTCGTAACGATCTCGGCGCACCAGAAGGTCTCGGAGGCGATCGCGGTGATGGAGCGCTTCTCGATCTCGCAGCTGCCGGTCGTCCGCGACGGGGACACAGGCTCGCTCGCCGACGTGATCGGGTCGTTGCAGGACCGCGCCCTCCTCGATCGCGTCTTCAAGAACGCCGACGCGCTGAACGAGGACGTCGCCTCGGCCATGCAGGGGCCGCTCGCGGCCGTCGAGGCGGACTCGCCGGTCGACGAGATCGTCGGTGCGCTGACGAGCGGCGCGAACGCCGTCGTCGTCGCCGACGGCGGCAAGCCGGTCGGCGTCCTGACCCGCTCCGACCTGCTCGACTACCTCGCTCGCGCCCGCTGACCGACGCCCGACCGATGACCGTGAGTCTCGCCGCTATCCGGCGGCTCGTCGTCGGCGCCCAGAGCTACACCGGCCGGTTTCGGCGTGCGGATACCAACGACGTCGAGGCGACGATCCGCAGGCTCACGGCGGTTCAGCTCGACTCGATCTCTGCGGTCGACCGCGCGCATCGCCTGACGCTGTCCGCCCGGATCGGCGTGCTCCCGCAGGACGCCACGGCGCAGCTCCTCGCAGCGGGGCGCGTCTTCGAGTACTGGGCGCACGAGGCGTCGCTGCTGCCGATCGAGCTGTGGCCGCACTTCCGGCGCACGATGGATGGGGGTGGCCATTGGGGCGCACACGACCGGGCGATCCGCGAGCACGCCGGCCTCGTCGAGCCGATCCTCGAGCGCATCCGCACCGAGGGGCCGCTCGGCTCACGCGACTTCGAAGGCCAGGGCGGCGGCGGCATGTGGAACTGGAAGCCGGCGAAGATGGTGCTCGAGGCGCTGTGGGATCGCGGGCAGCTCGTGATCGCCGGGCGCCAGAGCTTCCAGCGCCGCTACGAGCTGGCCGAGCGCGTCATTCCGCGCGAGATCCTCGACGCCCCCGTCCCGTCCGAGGACGAGACGCTACGCGAGCTCGCGCTGCTGGCGGTCGGCGCGCGCGGCGCGCTCACCGAAGCGGCGATCCGCGAGCACTGGCGCTGGAAGGGCGGCAAAGCACGCCTCCACGGACACCTGCTCGCGCTCGTCGGAGAGGGCCGGCTCTGCGAGGTGTCGGCCGACGACGGCGGGCCGCCGTTCTACGTCCTCCCTGGCGTGGAGTTGGACGGTGAGCCGGCGCCGCCCGTGCTCATCTGCCCGTTCGACAACCTCGTCTGGGACCGGCCGCTGCTTGCGCGGCTGTTCGGCTTCAAGCACATCATCGAGGTCTACAAGCGAGAGCACGAGCGTGCCTACGGCTACTACGTGCTGCCGCTGCTGGCCGGCGACCGCTTCCTCGGCCGGGCCGATCTGAAAGCCGACCGAGCCGAGGGTGTGCTCCGCATCCGCAAGTTCACGCCGGAGCCGCGTGTCCGCGGCAACGTCGAGGCGAAGCTCGAACGCGCGGCGGCGCGCCTGGCGCGCACGCTTGGCCTGGAGCGCGTCGAGCGCTAGCCCGACTGCCCGAGCGAAGACAGGGGCCAACCACGGCAAGAAGTGTTTGCTGTCGCGCCCCGCACCGCACGGCGCTTCTCGGGCCATGGCCCAGATAGGCTTGCGCTCCATGGACTTCGAGACGCGCGCGATTCACGACGGGCAGGAGCCCGACCCCGCCACCGGGGCGATCATCACGCCGATCTACCAGACCTCCACGTACGTGCAGGAGGCGGTCGGGGTGCACAAGGGCTACGACTACTCACGCGTCGCGAACCCCACCCGCACCGCGCTGCAGGTGGCGCTCGCCAGCCTCGAGAACGCGAAGCACGGGGTCGCGTTCAGCTCGGGGATCGGAGCGACGACGACGCTGATGCACCTCGTCGATCCCGGCGAGCGCGTCGTGTTGATCGCCGATGTCTACGGCGGCGTCTACCGAATGACCTCGCAGGTCTACGAGCCGAAGGGCTACCGCTTCACCTACGTCCCGGCCGACGAGTTCGACGACAACCTCGGCGCGCATCTCGACGACGACGTGCGCATGGTGTGGGTCGAGACGCCGTCGAACCCACTCCTGAACGTCGTCGACATCCGCAAGGCGGCAGACGCAGCGCACAAGGTGGGCGCGCTCCTCGTGGTCGACAACACGTTCGCGACGCCGTATCTCCAGCTGCCGCTCGACCTGGGAGCCGACGCGGTCATCCACTCGACGACCAAGTACCTCGGCGGCCACAGCGACACGATCGGCGGCTTCGTCGGGACGAACGACGACGCGCTCGCCGAGCGCCTCTTCTTCCTGCAGAAATCGCTGGGCGCCGTGCCCGGCCCGTTCGATGCGTGGCTGGTGCTGCGCGGGATCAAGACGCTGGCGGTGCGCATGCGCCAGCACTGCGAGAACGCCCACCGGATCGTCGAGTTCCTCGAAGGTCACGACGCCGTCGAACGCGTTCTCTACCCCGGCCTGCCCGGCCACCCGGGTCATGAGGTCGCACGACGCCAGATGCGCGACTTCGGCGGCATGGTCTCGTTTCTGGCAGCCTCCGACGAAGAGGCGGTCGCGCTGGTCGCCCGCACGAAGCTCTTCCAGCTCGCCGAGTCGCTCGGCGGGGTCGAAAGCCTGATCGAGCATCCCGCGCGGATGACGCATGCGTCAACCGCGGGAGCGCCGTTTGCGCCCCCGTCGAACCTCGTCCGCCTCTCGGTGGGCATCGAATCGGCCGACGACCTGATCGCCGATCTCGAGGCTGCGCTCGTGGGACGGACCGCCGCCGCGCAC
>Ga0157369_10007648_pt1 | contig 12430 bp, 7 predicted proteins | sample C25metaG_FD_113461 | JGI IMG/M metagenome (GOLD analysis project Ga0157369, IMG submission 113461) | Corn rhizosphere microbial communities from Kellogg Biological Station, Michigan, USA - C2-5 metaG | ecosystem: Host-associated > Plants > Roots > Rhizosphere > Soil | place: USA: Michigan...
CTACCGACGCTGGGCGGCGGGAACGTCTTCACCCCGAACGGAGGCTGGCTGTATTCGACATCGGCCAAAACGGGCCTGACGAAATGGCACCAGACAGGTGTGGACGGCTTCACCGCGCTCTACCGCGGACGCGTCTACGCCACCAATGGCGCGGTCGTAAACGCCAAGACCGGCGACGACGTTTCCGTCACGCTGCCTGCGAGCAGCTTTCCGTTGGCGTTCTGGTCGAACAACACCTCCGATTACCGGATCAGCATCCAGAACGGGCAGCTCTCGTCTATCGATGCGCAGACGGGCGAAACGGCTTGGACCTTCAGCGGCGATGCCGACTTCGTTACCTCCCCGATCGTGATCAACAACAGCGTGGTCGTGGGCTCTTCGGCGAACACCTTGTTTGTGGTGGATGCCGCAACCGGCGCCAAGCGGTGGTCTGGGACCGTGCCCGCCGGCATCTCGGCCACCGGAGACTATTGCTGTAGCGGGCCCTGGGTCGCCATGGCGGCGGGTGACGGCGCGCTGGTCGTGCCGGGCGGTGACAGCCTCTCGGTCTTTGTTCCTGCGAAGCACTGAGGTCCACGTTAGGGCTTGTGGAATCTGCCTCCGCTCACCGGTTCGGCAACGCCTGTCGTCGTTGCCAGGCTGAGCGGCAGGCCTTTGCGTGATCGCGCGGCGAGATAGGCGAATGCTTCCGCTTCGACGAAATCTCCGCGCCAGCCGGCGTCTTCGGCGCTGAGCACCGGCGCGTTCACGCGCGCACGCAACTCTTCCATGAGCTTGGGATTGTGCCGTCCGCCGCCCATGACGATCCAGGTGGTGGCGGGATCGGGAAAATGCTCGCGCGCGCGGGCGATGGATGCTGCGGTAAACGCTGTGAGGGTTGCGGCACCGTCTTCGGGACTCAGATGCTCGACGGCCGCGGTCGTGAAATCCAGCCGGTCGAGCGATTTGGGCGGGACGCGCGCGAAGAAATCATGATCGAGCATATAGGTGAGTGTCTCGTCGTTGACGTGACCCTGCCTCGCGAGCGCACCGGATTCGTCCACGGGCTTGCCGGTATGGCGATAGGCCCAATCGTCGATCGGCGCATTGCCGGGGCCCGTGTCGAAGGCGAGGATCTCGTCGCGTCCGACATAGGTGACATTGGCGACGCCGCCGATATTGATCATCGCAATCGGAGGCGAAAGGCTTTCGGCCTTGCGCACCAGTGCCGCATGGTAAAGCGGCACCAGCGGCGCGCCCTGCCCGCCGGCTTTCACATCGGCGCTGCGGAAATCGTTGACGACCGGGATACCGGTCAGCCGGGCCAGCAACTTCCCGTCGCCGATCTGCCAGGTCCAGCGCTGATGGGGACGATGCAGGATCGTCTGTCCGTGAAATCCGATCAGCGCCACGTCGCTTGGCCGGAGGCCTGCCACGCGCAGCAGCTCCTTCACCGCGTCCGCATGCGCTTCCGTCACGCGGCGTTCGGCCTCGCGGATTGCGTATGGCACGGGCTCGCCGGCGGCGACGTCCTTGGCGTCGTGCAGCGCCGCGCGCAGCATGGCGCGCGTGTCGCCGTCGTAAGGGATCGTCAGCGCCGGGCCGGGGACGGCAATGTCCTCGCCGTCGGTCTCGACAAGGGCCGCGTCGATGCCGTCGAGCGAGGTGCCGCTCATCAGCCCAATGACTTTTTGCCCTAGCTGATTTTGGTTGGCCGCCATCCGTGCTACAGACCCGCCTCTTTCATCGCGAGTTGCATACCATGTCCGGCGCCGGTCACAGCTTCAAATCCGACTTCCTCCGCACCTTCGTGGAGCGCGGCGCCTATTACGACTGCTCGGCACCGGAGGATCTGGACGCGCAGTTCCTGAAGGAGCGCGTCACGGCCTATATCGGCTTCGATTGTACGGCGCCGAGCCTGCATGTCGGCAGTCTCGTGCAGTTGATGACCTTGCGCCGCCTCCAGCAGACGGGGCACCGCCCTATCCTGCTCATGGGCGGCGGCACGACCAAGGCCGGCGACCCGTCGGGCAAGGACGAAACGCGCCTGCTGCTCACCAGCGAGCAGATCGAAGCCAACAAGCAGGCCATCGTGGCGGGCGTGAAGCACCTCCTGAAATTCGGTGACGGTCCGACCGACGCCATCATGGTCGACAACGCCGAATGGCTCGACAAGCTCGAATACATCCCTTTCCTGCGTGAGGTCGGCCGCCACTTCTCCGTCAACCGCATGCTGACGATGGAGAGCGTGAAGCTGCGCCTCGACCGCGAGCAGCCGCTGTCGTTCCTCGAGTTCAATTACTCGCTGATGCAGTCCTTCGATTTCGTCGAACTCTACAAGCGCTATGGCTGCCGGCTGCAATCCTCCGGCTCAGATCAATGGGGCAATGTGGTGAGCGGTATCGATCTCGGCCGCCGCATGGAGAACGTCCAGCTCTTCGGTCTCACCACGCCGCTGATCACCACGGCGTCCGGCGCCAAGATGGGCAAGACCGCGGCAGGTGCCGTGTGGCTCAACGCCGACCAGAAGAGCCCCTACGATTACTGGCAGTTCTGGCGCAATTCGGAAGACAAGGATGTCGGACGCTTCCTGCGTCTCTTTACCGATCTGCCGATGGTCGAGATCGCGCGGCTCGAACAATTGTCGGGCTCGGAACTGAACGACGCCAAGAAAACGCTGGCGACCGAAGCGACCGCCATCCTCCATGGCCGCGAGGCGGCGGAGGCTGCTGCGGAAACCGCGCGCCGGGCCTTCGAAGAAGGCGCCATGGCCGAAGGGCTTCCAACTTTCGAGATCGGACGCGACAAGCTCGCAGACGGAATCCCCGTCACGACTCTGGCACAGCTTTCCGGTCTTACATCGTCGTCCAGCGAAGCGCGGCGTCAGATCGAGGGCGGCGGCCTGCGCCTCAACGATGTGGCCGTGAAGGACGTGAAAGCGACCGTAAGTCTTTCCGACTTCACCGATGGCGTGATCAAACTCTCCATCGGACGCAAGAAACACATGCTGGTGAAGCCGGTTTAGCTTGTTGGGTCCTGCCAGCCAGGCATAATGCTTGAACGGGCATTTCCTCGCGCAAATCTAATCGATGCGCACAATAGCGCTCGACTGCCGCCACATGAGCACCATAGAATTCTACTTGAACATGAAGTAGATTCACTTACAATCTATACTGTGCCCGTACGTCACCCGCGGGCAAGGGGGCAAGTCATGGGGCAGAGACGCCATTTCTTTAGTCTTGTATTCTTTCCCGCGACTCTTGCCTTTGGCCTGGTTCTTCCAATCCTTTTGACCAGCACGGCCGCCGCGGCTCCTGCACAAGGGGCGGCTGGCGGATCGGCAGCGCCAGCGGCGGTTTCGCCGGCCGCCGCGAATGCGGCGGGTGCTGGCGCTGCGGGTTCAACAGCGGGGACCGCTGACAACCCGCAGCCCGCCCCTTCTATGGGAGCGCCGCGCGCTGTGGACAACTGCCCAACCAACATCACACCGGGGACGACTGCGACTCCGGGAACGCCTCAGGGCACCATGCGCGTGGCTTCGAATACGAGATGGCAGCCCTTCGGCGGCGACTTTCTTGTGGAGTTGACAAATCTATCGACGCAGCCTGACGACGTCCGCGCTTGGTTCCGCTGGCAGGACGACCCAGGTCCCAAGTATTGTTATGGGAGTTCCAACGTTCAGTTTGTGGGCAAGTCAACTGCTGGCAGCAACACCACTTACACCTACTCCGTTCGCCTGCCAGATCTCGATGACAATCCAAATTCTTTTCCTTGGATCGAAGGCTGGAAGCATCGTTCATGGACGAGCGTGGTGCCTCTCGCGAACATCTATGTTCGTCCCTCTTGGAGAGACTCCAAAAGCGGGCCTAGCGTTGAAATGCTGATGGTTGGGCCAGTCGCCGTCAGCACGCCGTGGATCGCATTTGTGTTCGCGACAGTATTGGTCGCACTCGCATGGTTTTGCCTTGTCCACTGGGCGACGGAGCGCGGCGTGCCGGGCACACCGTTCCTGCGCGTGATCTCGACGCCCCACGGGGTCGCCAGCCTATCGCAATTCCAAATTGTCATCTGGACTACCGTCATCGGGGCGGGCGTCACGTACGTCATGCTGGTCTCGGGCAATCTGATTGATGTTCCGGGAACCACGCTGGGCCTTCTGGGGATCACCGGATTTACATTGGTCGGTTCGAAACTACAGGCAAGCTCGGGAGGGACACCGCAACGCGCGAGCGCGCCCGGCGTGCCGACAAATCTGGTTGTTGCCGGCGCCCCGACCAGTGACACGATAGCGTTGAACTGGGCTGCTCCCGCCGGCGCGGTACAACCGTTCGGCTATGTCGTCCAGATGCGGTTAGCAGGACAAGGACCATGGATAACCGCTGGAACAGATATAGGTGCACCGCCCTATGCAGTGAAAGGACTACAGCCTGCAACGTCTTACGACTTTCAAGTGTACGCGACGAATTCCGCGGGAGCGGGACCGGCATCGCTCCTTGTCACGCAACCGACTGCTGCGGTTGCTGCTCCCGGAGCAGCTGCGCCCGGCCAGGTGACTGGCCTTGCCGCCAAAGCTCAACCCAACGGCACGGTCATCCTCAGCTGGTCCGCGCTCAATCCGGCACCTGCGACATATGTTGTGCAGTATCGGGAAACCGGTACGCTCGCCTGGGCCACTTACAGCAACACAGCGAACAGTCCGATTACGGTTTCCGGACTTACGAGTAGCACCAGCATTGAGTTTTTGGTCTTTGCGATCACCGGCGGCGTGGCCGGTACACCGTCTACCATAGTCCAGGTTCAGACTGCGACACGTCTTCCGCGCTGGTCTGATCTGGTCATGAGCGGCGATACAGATACCGAGATTGATCTTACGCGCGTGCAAATGCTTTTGTTTACCACCATCGCCGCAGCGTTCACCGGTATGACGTTGCTCGACACCGGCGAGATTCCGGATATTCCACTAGGCGTCCTCGCTCTGGTCGGACTCAGCAATGGGGTCTACCTGGCGTCAAAAGCAGTTGGATCGAACCGATGAAACCTGGTGCACCATCAAATCGTGGGACCAACATCTAATTCGGGCTCGGCTGGGGTATCGGCTGGATCGCTGCGTTCGACGGCGCCTGCGCGGCAGTGGGAATCTTGCCTTCGAAAATGCGCCGGAGGATTCCCGGCGTCAGCATCGCGAGCGGATTGACGCTGATCTCGGGCTGGTCGGCATTGCCGTGCGCCGAATAGGTCATTCCGAACACGCCCTCGCCCTCTTTCGAGATAAACACGTCGCCAAGAACCGGAATGTTGCCGAGCACATTGTTCAACCCGAACATCGGCACCAGCGTTCCCTTGAGCGCGAGATCGTTCTTCGGCCTGTCGATGTAGCCGTCGGCGGTCACCCCGACCGACGGTCCCGTCGCCTTCGCATCGTGCACCGAAATCACGCCATTGCGCGATGAGAACGGCGCCTCCAGCTCATCGACCGCGATGCCCTGCCCCTGCATCAGATTGATCATGCCGCCCAGCGATCCCGCGGTGAACAGGCGCGTGAGCAGCGGCTGGTTCAGCACCTTGAAATCGCGCGCGGTGATCTTGCCCTGGAATTCCGATGCCTTCGCGTCCTTCGGCGGGTCGGAACCGCGGCCGGGGAGCGTGGCAACCAGATCGAGCTTTCCACCGCGTATGCTGGTCGACCCAAACAAGCCCTTGATCAGAAGTCCGGCATCATTGGTCGAAATGGTGAGATGGCGTGCGGTGTCCGTCGCCATGTCGCCGGTGACCGTTCCCGTCTTGGAGAGCGAACCGCTCAGTGTGAGCGCCGACAGCCGGTCGCCGATCCCTGAGGTTTCGAGCATGAACGGTGCAACCGCTACGCCTTCGCGCAGCATCAGCCTGTCCAGCCGGGCGCTGATATGGAACGGCCCCTCGATCATCTGATCGTCGCTATTGTCACCACTTCCCTTGCTCGCGAGCCGCGTCCCGTCGAGCGAGCGCCCGCGAATGGCGATGTCGGTCCCCGAGCTGTCGCGCTTGAGATTGAGAGAAAAGTCTTCATTGGCGCCAACACGTACCGACGGGATGCTGAGATTGGCGAGGTGGCCCTCTTCGTTGAACACCGCGTTGGCCGTGGCGGTGATACTCGGACCGGAAATCTTGAGCGTTTCAGAGCGGACGACACTGCGCCCGCCGAACGTGGCGGTCACATGTGCGCTCGCCAGGGATCCAGCCGTCTTGTTTACGCCAAGCAGGTCGATGCGCAGGACCGCCGGCGTCAGGTCCATCGTCATGTCGGCATTTCTGAGCTGGCCGCGCTGCCCGGTCAGAACCGCAGTGACGCCGGCAGGACCCTTGAGGAGACCGGCGGAGGGAAACCCGAGCGTTTCACGGCCGCCGTCATCGAGCGTTCCCTTGACGTTGATATGCGTGCTGAGCGGCGACGCGGATCTGAATTCCTCCGTCCAGTCGATTGCGAGCTTGGAATCCGCGAGCATTACCGAGCCCTGGGCACGAAGCCTCGCGTTGTCGATCTGGAAATTGACGTTGCCATCGGTCAGTTCCGTCTGTTTTCCGAGCGCGATCGCAAATCCATTGACGTTTGCCTTCACGCCCACAGCGACGTCATCGACGCGGAGGTTTTTGCGCATCGGCAAATGGACAGAGAGGTCGACCGCAGCGGTCCCTTTGGTCTGCGAAGCGTTGATGCCGAACCGGGTTGGATAGTTGAGCGGCTTAAGATCCACCAATGCCAGGATATCGGGCATCGTGCCCGTCACATGCGCCGTGATGTCGCCCGGTGCTGCCGGAACGTGAAGCTCGGAGATCACGGCATGTGCCTGCGTCACGACGAGAGGGCCCACGCGCGCGCCAGTGATATCCGCCTTGAACGTATCCCCCGTGAGCGTGGCCGTTCCGCGAAGCTCCGTCAGATGCGTGAGGCCTTTGATGTAGTTCACCTCCGCACCCGTCATCGGAATGACGACTTTCAACGCGCCTTCGGGAAGGACGTCGGCATCGAGCATGCCGGCCGGCATGTGCGCCTCGAACGCGATCGGCCCGATTGTTCCCTTGGAGATGTTGTCGTCGATCCAGGCGCGCGCACCCTCGCCGACGTTCAGCGGCCAGACATGCAGCAGCTCGCGAACGGGAAGAGAAGCCGTCTGGCCCTTGAGATTGATTGCCGGCGCCTGGTCGGGAACAAGCGTGATCTTGCCCGATGCCTGTGCGGACATCGCACCACTCACGACTTCGGCGTGATCGAGATTGATATCGCGCGTGGCAGGCAAATAACTTCCGCGAAGCGTGACGGTTTTGAACGCGACAGGCGCGGCAAACACCCCGGGCATGTTCAGCGCGAATTTGTCGGCCTTCGTGTCGAACGAAATGGCGGTCAGCGTGTTCGACTGGTCATAAACGAGTTCGCCGCGCCCGGTCAGATGCGCCGATGCCCGGTCGCCATCGAAAGTCGCGTCATCAAGAAGGACCCTGTGCGCGAGGCCGTCATAGCGGCCGACGATCTGAACCGAGCGGACCTGCAATGGACCGCGCGCCAGTCCGGGGATGACGATCGTCCCTTTTCCGCCGATGCCGAAATCCGCGCTGAGCAGCTTCACGCCCTGCAGCGCAATCGAAGCCGACAGATCGACGACCATTGCGACATTTTTCACCGCGGCAAAGCTCTTGCCGTCCGATGCCAGAGCCCGCAGATCGAGGCCTTTGATCGCAACCGCCGCCGTCACCGCGCCTTTGCCCGGCGGGATCGTAAACTCGCCGGTGAGGTGGGCCGTGCTGCGCGCGATCTGCACCGCGCCGTCGAGCGACGCCTTGACGTCCTTGCCGGCGGTGAAGAGCAGAAAATTGGCCTTTGGCGCGACAAGCTGCAGCCCGCTCGGTTCGTCATAGAAGGCGAGCCTGGCATCGCGGACGGCGAAGGATTGCAGCGACGACGCGCTGTTGCTGCGTTTGGTGATCGCGTCAGTGATGCGGCTCAATATGTCGTGCTGGTTCTTGTCTTTCTCCGTGCCGAGCCGCAGTGCGCCTTCCGCGTTCCGCACCAGGGTGAGCTGGACGCCGAGGAGCGTGATGCGGCGGACCACGGCCTTGCCTTCCAGCAGCGGCCGCGCCGCGAGGTCGATATCGGCTTTGGGCGCCTGGGCGATGAGACGGTTCTCGGCATCGAAAACGCGTGCGCCCAGAATGACGAGATTGACCCGCCCCTGGTCGCGCGACCATTCGATCGCGGCCTGGTCGTATTTAACCGTGATGCCCGGGAGGGCCTGCGCGATGGCGTTGGACAGCGTGCCGCCCAGAGGGCCGAGAGAGACGGGCCCGACGAGCAGCCGGATCACGGCCCCAACCATAAAAAAGACGACGGCCGCCCCGATCCCGCCGGCAACGAGGGCGGCATGGCTAATGTGATGGGCCTTGATGTACTGCCTAAAGAACAAATTCCTCTTCCCGGATCATAACCATGGGGCGGGTGCTATCGCGGGTGATTGGGGCCGAAGCTAGGCCTGCAGCCTGAGACATAACTTCCCAACACCCTGTGAACGCCCCTCTTGCACAAAAACGACATAAGCTTTATCGCGTACGCCGTTGTAACCACACGAAACATTCCGCGAGCACGCATGGACCTCAAGCCCGGCGACAAGGCGCCCGCGTTCAAGCTGCCCATTGATGGCGGTGGCCACATAACGTCAGCCAGTCTGAAAGGTAACCCTTACGTCCTATACTTCTATCCCAAGGACGATACGTCAGGGTGTACGGCGGAAGCTATCGACTTCTCTAAGAAAATCAATAAATTCAGCGAGTTAAATGTCGCTGTGATCGGGGTTTCGAAGGACAGCGTCGCGTCGCATGACCGCTTCAAGACCAAGCACAAGCTTAAGGTGATCCTCGGGTCCGATCCCGAGACGAGCCTTGCCGAGGCCTACGGGGTGTGGGTCGAAAAGAGCATGTATGGGAGAAAATACATGGGCATGGAACGGGCGACCTTTCTGGTCGACGCCAAGGGGACGATCCGCGAAATCTGGCGGAAGGTTAAGGTCGCCGGACATGTGGAGGCCGTGCTCGCTGCGGCCAAATCGCTTTGATCAGCCGGCGCCAATTGGCGCAACTCTTCGGCCCAAGATTAACGTCGCAGTCGTTCTTCTGGGCTAAGAACTTGATCGGCCGGCGGCAATTGGGTCAGACTGACCCGATTGGGGCTGGCGCGTCAGACGCCAAAAAGGGAAGTTCGGGTATGGCGGAAACGCTCGTGGAGCGCCTCTGGGCGTGGCTCCATGATACCTTCCCGGAACGGCAGATTTACATCCGCAGCGACGGGCGGGTGCAATTCTTCACCTTCGGAGCTTCCCTGCAGGCGACGCTCGCCGGCATGACGTTGATCTTCCTGGGCTGGGTCGCGTTCGCCACGGTCAACGTGATCTTCAAGGACCGCATCATCGCGGCGAAGGATCATCGCTATCAGCAGATGCAGTCGGCCTATGAGAACCGGGTCGCCGATCTTCAATTGTCCTATGACGAGTTGAACGGCGCTTTTGTGTCGGCCGAGGACAAGTTCAAAGCCAAGGCGGACGAGCTTCAGACCAAACAGAACACCATCTCGAGATTCCTGGATCGCAAGCATCAGGTTGATGCGTTGCTTGGCGGGCTCGGCAGCAGCGGTGCAAACAACCCTGCTCCAACAGGATTTGGAGCGGCTCAGGCCTCGGCAGACAACGTTGAATCTGCGCCGCCACCGGCTGGTGTGGCCGACGATGATAGCGATACCGGCGGGGGCTCGTTCTTGCAGGTCATGCCGCAGCCGGTGCCTCCGCAACCGCGGACGGCCAAGCCCAACAAGGCCAGCCTGCTCGACTTCGGCGGTTCGCTGGGACGCCTCGCAGGCGCCATCTTCGGCAAGCGTCCCTCGCAGCAGCAGCTTCAGGCGGCCCGCGAAGCCGATGCGTTTGGGCGCCATCCCGCCCTTCGCGTACTGGCGGCGGAAACCGCGCGCGTCGGAAAGATCGGCCAGGATGAAACCACGCTGATGGCGCGTACCGAGGTTGAGGTCGCCGACGGCATCGGGAGCCTGCGCGGCCTCATTCGCGGAACCGGCATCGATGCCGACCAGTTCGCGCAGAAATACGAAGCACAGCACGGCGTCGGCGGCCCGGACATTCCGCTGCAGACGGTGCAGGTTCAGGGCATCTCCGACCGCGGCTTCCAGGACGCCTATCTGAAAGCGTCGGCCGTCCTGACCGAGATGGACGAGCTTCTGGGCGCGATGCGCCACATTCCGCTGACCATCCCGGTCAACGGTGCGCAGTTCGACCGCACCAGCGGCTTCGGCCCGCGCGTGGACCCGATCAACGGCCGGTGGTCATTCCATCCGGGCGTGGATTTCGCCGGCCCCTGGGGCTCTCCCGTTCACGCCACGGCACCAGGTGTGGTGGTCTGGGCCGGAGCGAAGGGCGCATATGGCAATCTGGTCGAAATTGACCATGGTCTTGGAATCCACACCCGCTACGGCCACCTGTCATCTATTCTCGTACATGTTGGTGCCAGAATTGAGAAAGGGACGCCCATCGGAAAGGTGGGGTCAACCGGTCACAGCACAGGACCGCATGTCCACTACGAAGTCTGGTACGACAACGTCATGAGAAACCCGAGCAAATTCATCGAGGCAGGTCACCATGTTCTCTAGCTGGAATAAGGACACGGCAGCTCCGCAGGCAGCGGCGGCTCCGGCATCGGCCCAGCCGCAGAGACGTGCAACCCGTTCCTCGTCCGCGCCGTCCATCATCAGCGCCGATCTCGTGGTGACCGGCACGCTGACTTCGAGCGGCGACATCCAGATCGACGGCAAGGTCGAAGGCAACGTCAACACGTCGAGCCTTGTGATCGGCGAGAAGGCACTCATCCAGGGCGATGTGGCCGCCGAAGAAGTCACCGTGCGCGGCCGCGTCCAGGGCAGCATCCGCGCCCGCAAGGTTCTGCTCGCGTCGACCTGCCATGTCGAAGGCGACATTCTGCACGAAGCATTCGCGGTCGAGACCGGCGCCTTCTTCGAAGGCAATTGCCGTCACGCCGACAACCCGCTCGCCAATGTGCCGGGCCGAAACAAACCGGAAGCCGAAGCTGCACCGGTGGCGTCCTCGGTCGTCACGCCGATCACGCGTTCAACAGATGCACCACGTCCTGCAGCGACGGCGACCTTCGCGCCGCTGAACACCGGCGCCTGATCTAGTCTACGGTCTGTATTCAATTGAAATAGTTGTCATGGCCCGCGACTGCGGGCCATCCAGATGACATCTTGCGAAATTCTCCCGTTTTCGTTTACCTCGCGAAACGAGCGTCATCCCGCAGAAACCAACTGGATGGCCCGCAGTCGCGGGCCATGACAAGTTGGCAGGGGGTACTGCAAATGAGTCTGGACTCTCGAATACGAGAAGCGCCGCCCAGCCGATCCGCGATCGGTTTTTCTATTCCAGGTCCTCGATGGCTTCCGTCTTCTTGCCGCCGACGGCCTGCGCCAGGGCCGCTGCCATGAACGGGTCCAGATCGCCGTCGAGCACATCCTGTGGCGTGCGGCTTTCGACGCCGGTGCGCAAATCTTTCACGAGCTGATAGGGCTGAAGCACGTAAGAGCGGATCTGATGGCCCCAGCCGATATCGGTCTTCTCGCCGATGAAGGCGCCGGTCTCGGCCTGTTTCTTCTCCAGCTCAATTTCATATAGGCGCGAGCGCAGCATGTCCCAGCACACCGCGCGGTTCTGATGCTGTGAGCGTTCGGTCTGGCACGACACCGCGATGCCGGTCGGCAGATGCGTGATGCGCACCGCGCTCTCGGTCTTGTTGACGTGCTGGCCGCCGGCGCCGCTCGCGCGATAGACGTCGATGCGCACTTCCTTTTCGGGGATGTCGATCTCGATCGACTGATCGATCACCGGATAGACCGTCACCGACGAGAAGCTCGTATGGCGGCGCGCGTTGGAGTCGAACGGCGAGATGCGCACCAGGCGGTGCACGCCGGCCTCGCTCTTCAGCCAGCCATAGGCGTTGTGACCCTTCACAAGCAGCGTGGCCGATTTGATGCCCGCGCCCTCGCCCTCGCTCTCCTCGATCAACTGCAGCTTGAAGCCGCGCCGTTCGGCCCAGCGCGTGTACATGCGGAAGAGCATTTCCGCCCAGTCCTGGCTCTCGGTGCCGCCGGCACCGGCATGGACTTCGAGATAGGTATCGTTGGCATCCGCTTCTCCCGACAGCATGGATTCCAGACGCTGCTCGTCTGCGCGTTTGGCAAGCGCCTGGATGGCCTTCTCGGCGTCGGCGACCATGGCGGCATCGTTTTCGGCTTCCGCGAGTTCGATCAGGCCGGTTGCATCGGCAAGCTCGTTTTCGAGCGCGCGCACGGCCGACATGGACTCGTCCAGCCGCTGACGCTCGCGCATCAGCTTCTGGGCTTCCTGCGGGTTGTTCC
>Ga0157369_10007649_pt1 | contig 12428 bp, 2 predicted proteins | sample C25metaG_FD_113461 | JGI IMG/M metagenome (GOLD analysis project Ga0157369, IMG submission 113461) | Corn rhizosphere microbial communities from Kellogg Biological Station, Michigan, USA - C2-5 metaG | ecosystem: Host-associated > Plants > Roots > Rhizosphere > Soil | place: USA: Michigan...
CGATCGGCTGCCCGGCTTCGAGCATGTCTTCCTTAAGGGCAATCACGAGGACGGCATGCTGCGCTTCCTCGCGGACGGCTCGAACGCGCTGTTCTGGGTCGCTTACGGCGGCATCGCAACGATGTTCAGCTATGGCGTGAAGCCGCCCGATCCCGCGACCGACAGAGACGAAGTGATCCGCGCGCGCAAGGAGCTGGCGAAGAAGCTGCCGCCCGAGCATCTCGATTTCCTCGCCAAGCTCGAGCCCTATCACGTCGAGGGCGACTATCTCTTCGTCCATGCCGGCATCCGCCCCGGCGTGCCGCTCGACTCGCAGCGCGAGGAAGACCTGCTGTGGATCCGCGAGGAGTTCCTGCGCAGCCAGCAGGAATTCGGTAAATGCGTCGTGCACGGGCACAGCATCACCCGCCAGCCCGACTTCCAGCAGAACCGCATCGGCATCGATACCGGCGCTTTCGCCAGCGGCACGCTCACCTGCCTGGTGCTCGAAGGCACCAAGCAGGAATTGCTCGCGACCTGATCCTTAACATCGCGCGTTGATCGACGGGCACGGCGCAATACGCGCCGTCGCTGGCGCGTCCGCGCCCAAATCCATCTTCATTAATATTACGACGCAAGTCTTAACGTTAATACTGAATAAATTAAATATAATACTGTAACGTTTACTATACATATTTGGAAATTAACGACGATTCCTGTTTACAGCAATATTCGAAAACGTATAACTCTCCGATTACTGAAACACATAAGTACAAAACGTTTCCAACGGCGCCGGACCCCGGCCCAACGGAGGAGTGAGCTCGATGCGTTTTTCAACGACGATGACCGCTATCGGTCTGGTGCTTGGCCTCGCCGCAACCGCCACTGTCCCTTCCTACGCCGCGACCGTGACCCAGACGGGCACGAACGGCGCTAACGGTGCCCCGGGCACCAATGCCACGGCGATCGCGAACAACCCGACCGACACGCAGAACAATGCGACCGCGACGGGCGGCAACGGCGGCGATGGCGGCAGCGGCTTCCCCATCCTCGGTAACGCCGGCAACGGCGGCAGTGGTGGCACGGCCAACGCTCAGGCGGTGACCACGCAATCAGGTTCAACCACTCCGGCCACGGCGGTCGCGATCGGCGGCAGCGGCGGCAAGGCCGGCGTCCCCGGCCTCGGCGGCAATCCCGCGAATGGCGGCTTCGGCGGCGACGCCACCGCGAATGCGCAATTCTTCAACGCGACCAACACCCAGAATATCGCGGTCACCGCGACGGCGATCGGCGGTACGGGCGGCGACTCGATCGATAGCGGCCTTCCCGGTGGCGGCGGCATCGCCAATGCGATGGCGAGCGCAGTCTCGGCCAGCGGCACGGTGAGCGTCACTGCCAATCAGATCGGCGGCAATGGCGGCAACGGCGCGCTCGGCCTGACGGGTTCACCCGGCGCCCCTGGCGCCAGCTCGATCATGAACAACCAGGTCTTCGGCATCACCACCGGCACGCTGAATCTCAATCAGAACGCGACGGGCGGTAATGCCGGCGCGGCGCCGGTCGGCGGCATCCCGGGCTTCGGCGGCAACGCCGAATCCGATCTCAGCTATGTCGACGGCATCGCCAGCACGCTCAACGCCAATGTCAGCGCGCGGGGCGGCAATGGCGGCATCGGCCAAGGCATCAACGGTGCGATCGGCGGCGCTGCCACGGTCAACGCAACCATCACCGGCGCGAATGCGGTCAATGTCACCGCGAACGCCAGGGCCGGCGACGGCGGCAATACCGATGTCGCCACCGGCGGCAATGGCGCCACCATCGACAGCACGCTCATGCCCCAAAGCATCAGCGGTCACAGCACGAATGGCGGCCCGGTCACGGTGAGCACGACGCAAACCGGCGGCACCGACGGCGCTGCCACGACGCTCGGCAATGCCGGCAATGGCGGCCGTGTGTTGCTGGCCAACGTCGTCAGCGGCTCGACCACCGGCGCGCTGACGCTCAACCAGACCGCGATCGGCGGCAAGGGCGGCGACTCTTCCATCGGCATCCCCGGCTTCGGCAACGATGCCGAATCGGATCTCCTGGTGATCGATACCACGGCCAACTCGCTCACGACGAACGTCGCCGCGACCGGCGGCGCCGGCGGCAACGCCGCAGTCGGCAATGGCAACTCCGGCGGCTATGCGAGCGTCAACAACGACATCATCGGCGCCAATGCGGTGACCGCGACAGGCATTGCGACCGGCGGCGCCGGCGGCAATGCCGGGATCGGCAACGGCGCCAACGGCATCACGCTCGACAGCAACATCGTGCCGGTCAACGTCTTCGCGCAGAGCTTCGGCAACGGCCCGGCGACCGCGAGCATGACACAGATCGGTGGCGCCGGCGGTAATGCGACGATTGGCAACGGCGGCAACGGCGGCAACGCTTTCGCGGTCGACACTGTCAGCGGCGACACCCTCGGCGACCTCACCCTCCAGCAGACCGCGATTGGCGGTGCCGGCGGCAATTCGACCCAAGGCAATGGCGGCAACGGCGGCGCGGCGGTCTCGGCCGTGAACAACTTCGTCACGCCGAACGCTCACTCCCTGACCACCACGCTCGCCGCGACCGGCGGCAATGGCGGTAACGGCATCCTGGGCAATGGCGGCAATGGTGGCACCGCAACGGTAACACCCAGCCACATCACGGCGACCAACCCCTCGCTGACCTTTGCCAGCCTCACCGGCACGGCAACCGGCGGCAATGGCGGCGACGCCACGGGCGCCGCCTTCAGCGCCGGCATCGGCGCCAGCGTGGTCGATGTCAACGTGCCGGCCTTCCCGGACTTCACAGCGAGCAGTGCGTTGAGCGGCGGCGATGCGATCGTCTCTTTCACCGCGCAAGGCGGCAATGGCGGCAACGGTTTCGCCGGCGCCACGGCCGGCTTCGGCGGGGACGCGACGGTCTTCAACGCGGTCGGCGCTTCTTCGGTCGGCGGCAATGAAGTGCTGACGCAGAACGCCTTCGCCGGTAACGGCGGCAGCAGCAACGGCGGCTTCGCCGATATCGGCGGCCTCGCGACCGATACGCTGATCTTCACCGACCCGGCGGCAGCCCAATCGATCACCGCCAATCTCGCGGCGGTCGGCGGCAATGGCGGCGCCGGCACCGGCGGCTTCACCAACGGCGAGAACGGCACCGGCGCGACGGTGTTCGCCGACATCGCCGGCGCGCGCGCCATCACGGTCAATGCTTCCGAGACCGGCGGCAATGGCGGCGACAGCGCAAACGGCAATTCGGCGGGCAGCGGCGCATCCGAGCTCGCCAACGCGCCGATCGCCATCGGCAGCACGAGCGGCAACGGTCCTGTGACGGTCGCACTCACCGCGACAGGCGGCAATGGCGGCACGGCCGGCTTCTTCGGCAATGGCGGCGATGGCGGCTCGGCGCTGCTCACCAACGCGGTTGCCGGCAGCATGGCTCTGCCGGGCGGTACGCTCTCGCTCACCCAGAATACGGTCGGCGGCAATGGCGGCGGCAGCAACGGCGGCTTCGCCGGTGTCGGCGGCAACGCGAATTCGATGCTCAACGCGATCGACACGAATGCGGCGACCTTCAACGTCGCGCTCTCGGCCACGGCCGGGAATGGCGGTGCGGGTCTCGGCGCCTTCACTAACGGGGCACCCGGCGGGCTCGCCACGACGGGTGCCGCGATCACCGGCGCGCATGCGGTGAATGTCTCGGCGGATACGAAAGCGGGCAATGGCGGCGACGCCAACGACGCCGGCGCGCAAGCGGCGAACGGCACGGGCATCTTCGTCAACAACCCGGCGAATAGCGGCGCCGGCCGGATCACCGGCACCAGCACCAACAGTGCGGGCGCAGGCGGCGATGCGGTCAGCGTCGAGACGACGCAAACCGCGGGCGATGGCGGCAACGGCAATAATGGCGCCTTCGCCGGCAATGGCGGCAACGCGTTGCTCAACAATGTCGTTGGCGGCGCGACGCCGGGCGCTCTAACCCTGCGTCAGACCGCGAATGCCGGCAACGGCGGCAACAGCAACAACGGCACAGCGGGGGTCGGCGGTAACGCCATCTCGAACCTCGCGCTCGATCAGACGGTGCTGCCGCTCGCTCAGCAGTCGGCGATCCTTGCCGGCACCACCACGGCCAATGGCGGCCTGGGCGGCAACGGCGCGGGCAGCGCCAGCGGTGCGGCCGGCGGCGGTGCAACGGCGATCGTCAACCTCGCCTCGAGCAACGCGGTCTTCGCCACGGCGAACGCCACGGGCGGCGCCACCGGCACCGGCGGTACGCCGCCGATCGGCGGCGGCGCGGCGAATGCGATCGCCGTCGCGACCGGCTCTTCGGGTCTCGCGGCAGCGAATGCCTCGACGCCCGGCAACGGCCCGGTCTTCGCGGTCGATGCGCATGCCACCGGCACGGTCGGCAGCACCACGGTCGCCAACGCGAACACCAATATCGGTGGCGGCGTGCCGGCTCTCGTCTCGCCCTTCAACAGCGCGACGACGCCGAACAGCTTTGCCGTCGCAACCGGCTTGCCGAACGCGGCAGCGGTCACCGCGGCACTGGTCGCGCATCCGATCAACAACGCGGTCTGGTCGCAGCCGACATCCTTCGTCGCCGGTGCGGGCCTCGTCGGTGCGGTGTTCAACGGCGCGCTCGGCATCTCGCATACTTACGATGCCTCCGCCGACTACACCTTCCTGGTCCCGACGGGCAAAGGCACCACGTTGACAGTCGGTCTGCTCAACGGCGCGAGCTTCGGCACCTTGTCGGCGCTCGACAGCCTGACGCTCACCATCACCGACAACGCCTCGACGATCTTCACCAATACCTTCAGCTCGCTCTCGGCAGCCGTCAGCTTCTTCAGCGACAACGTGCTGACCTTCGGTGCGCTGTCTGGCACCAACACAATCGGCATCGATCTCGATCTCATCGCCTTCGATCCGGTCGGCTTCCAGGGCAACTTCCTGGTCGGCACGACCGGTGCGGCGTCGGGTGGCGGCGGTGGCGGTGGCAACGGCGTCCCCGAGCCCGGCACACTCGCGATCTTCCTCTCCGCGATCCTCGGCTGGTTCGGTATCCGGTTGCGGCAGCAGAAATCGGTTGGTGCGAGAATCGCCTGATCTCCTCCTTCCCCAACCACGCATCTCGAGGAACGGGGCCGCATGTTGCGGCCCCGTTTCGCTTTGGGCGACGCGATGGATCGGAAACACCACAACTGAGAAGTGATTCCTCTCAAGCTTAATTTGCGCGCGTAACCTTAATATTGGTCGTTTAACTATAGATTTCAGCGCGTTAACTTCGAATTCTTTTGCGCCCCGGTTTCTACTTGGAGTAGACCCGCCCAGGTAAGAAGCGGGTAAGGTTAACCGTTTCCAAATACGTCCGATCGCGGACGTTTTACTTGGAGGATCGAGTCCGATGCGCATTCGCACGATGTCTCACACGGCGTCCAATTCCACGCACAAGCCGCATACCCATGCGCGCGCTCGGCGTCTGGTATTGCCGACGATGGTGAGCGTCATCGCTCTAACGGCGAGCCTCGAGGCAAAAGCCGACGCCTTCATCGTCGGCACTGACCAGACCTTCGACTACACGGGCACGGTCAATGGCACGCCGATCCCGGGCTTCACCTCGACGCCGGGCTCGACCAACTATCCTGGTCCCGACGGCGCGCTGATCCTCCGCTCGCACGCCCCGCCAGGCTTTGCCAGCACCGGCAATGCGAACGCGACCAATTTCGAGCCGAACTGGTATGCCAGCCTCAACGGGCTGAACAACGGCAGCGGCAATCCGAGCAACAACTCGGTTGGTTGGGTAAGCCTCTTCGATCCGACCAATAGCGGCTTCACCAGCTCGACGGGCACGTGGAATGCGAACCACACCGTCTTCACGATGAACGTAACCGGCACGACGCCGAACGATCCGAGCGACCTCAGTCAGCTCAACCGCGTCTGGGCGCCGACGGGCACGAATACCGGCTTCGCCGATCAGCAGGGCTACTACACGAACTACAATCTCACCCTCACCGCGAATTTCGCACCGGGTGCAGTCACCCAAACGAATCCGTTCTTCGATTGGTTCTCGACGACGGCAGCGCCGACCTCGATCACCGGCAGCTTCAACGGCACCTTCGTCAACAACAGCACCACGACTCCGGCCAACAACGGCCCCTACAACGTCGCGCTCAATTTCAACAACATCAATTGGGCGGCAAATAACGGTATCGCCGATGACGGCACCGGCGGCGCCGCGCCGTATGTCGGCGCCTCCGATTGCCCGAGCCCGACGGCGTCGTGCAACATCACCTTCGGGACGACCGGCACCTCCATTACGCCGACCGGCCAGAGCATTGCGCTCACCAATTCCGTCGTCGGCCCGAACGCGCTGCAAGCCGCGGTCGGCGGCGACGGCTTCGACGGCTATGACGGCGGCTTCGTCGCCGGCGGCGATGGCGGCACCGGCACGTCTGATCTGACGATCGGCAACGTCACTTCCGCGATCTCGACCGGTGCCGGCGGCAATGGCGGCATCGGCGGCACCACCGGCGGCAATGGCGGCGACGGCAACGCGACGCTGACTCTCGTCAATGCGGCGACTGGCATGGTCGGCGCGTTCGGCGGCGCCGGCGGCTGGGGTCTCACGACCGGCGGCAATGGCGGCAATGCGACCGCCAGCGCCACGATGACCAACGTCAACAACGGCACCTTCACTGCCATCGGCGGCAATGGCGGCGAGAGCTTCAACAGCGGCACCGGCGACGCGGCCGGCAATGGCGGCAACGGCACGGTGAGCGGCAGCATTTCCGGCGATGTCACCGGGACCTTTACGGGCACCGGCGGCAATGGCGGCGACAATTTCGGCACCGGCAATGGCGGCAATGGCGGCACGGGCACGGTCAATGCGACCACCGTCACCGGCCTGCTCGCGACGGATCCCGTCACGAACACCTCGACCGCGACCGGCGGCAATGGCGGCATCGGCAGCGGCGGGACTTTCGCCGGCGGCAATGGCGGGCTCGGCGTCATTAACGGCCCGATCGAGGGCATCAGCGTCTCGCAGACACCGGGCATCACCGGCAGCGGCACGGTCACCGTCAATGCAACACAGATCGGCGGCAATGGCGGCACCGGCGTCAACAACGCCTCGGGCGGCACGGGCGCGGCTTCAGCCTTGCTCTCGAATGTCGTGGACCACGCGCTGGTCAGCGGCACGGTCGTCGACGGCTGGACCACCGGCACGCTCAACCTTTCGCTCAACGCGACGGGCGGTAATGGCGGCGGTGCCGACGGCGTCGGCCTGGCGGTGTTCGGCGCGAACGGCAGCGCGACTCTGATCAACGATCAGACCGGCCTCGCGGCGAACGAGCAAGCGGCGAGCCTCAACGGCACCGCGATCGGCATCGGCGGCAATGGCGGCAGCGGCACCAACGGCTCGCTCGGCACCGGCGGCGGTCTCGGCAGCGCGAGCGCCGTCATGACCGGCCATCACGACGTGACCGCGACGGTGATCCAAACCGGCGGCAATGGCGGCGACAGCGACACCATCAACGCCGGCAATGGCGCGAGCGAGTTCGCCACGCCGGTTACGCCGGATGCAATCGCGACGAGCCTCGGCGGCGGCAATGTCGCAGCGAGCTCGACTGTCACTGCCGGCAACGGCGGCAATACGCTGATCGGGTTTGCTGGTAATGGCGGCGTCGCGATCGCCATCGACGATGTCGCGGCGGTCACCACCGGCGGCACCGCGACGCTCACGCAAAACGTGATCGGCGGCAATGGCGGCGATGCCACCGGCGGAACGACAGGCCTTGGCGGCACCGCGATCTCGCATCTGACATTCACCGATCCCGCCAACGCGAGCACGCTGACGGCGAATGTCAGCGCGACAGCCGGCAATGGCGGTAATGGGCTGGGCGGCGGCTCTGTGGGTCAGGATGGCGGCACCGCCGACATGCTCGCCGACATCACCGGCAACAACGCGGTCAATGTCAACGCGGCCGCGACCGCCGGCAATGGCGGCAACACACAGGACGGGCTGTCCGCCGGCAACGGCGGCAACGAGAGCAACGGCATCGCTACTTGGGCGAACGGCGTCAGCACCGGCGCGGGCCCCGTGTCGGTGTCGCTGACCGCGAATGGCGGCAATGGCGGCACGTCTTTCGGCAGCGGCAATGGCGGCAACGGCGGCAGCTCGACCCTGGTCGGTGCGACCACCGGTACCGTCACGCTGCCGGGCACACTGTCGCTGACGCAGATCGCCAATGGCGGCAATGGCGGCGGCAGCACCGGCGGCATCGCGGGTCTCGGCGGCGATGCGACGTCGGTCCTCAGCGATGCAGATGGCGTCGCCACCACGCTCAACGCGACCATCACCGCGCATGCCGGCGATGGCGGCGCGGGCCTCGGCGGCGGCAGCAATGGCAACAACGGCGGCAGCGCCCTCGTCGGCGGTCTCATCAGCGGCGCGAATGACGTCAACATCACCGCGTCAGCGACCTCGGGCAATGGCGGCAACGCCACCGGCGCCGGGACTAGCGCCGCGAACGGCACCAATCTCCTCATCAGCAATCCGGCCCTTCCGGCTACCGGCCTCGTCGACGGCGTGAGCACGGGCGGCGGGGCGGTCACGGTGAGCGAGACCGGCACGGCCGGCAATGGTGGCAACGGCACCGGCGGTGCCTTCGCCGGCAACGGCGGTAATGCCACGCTGCGCAACTCGATCACCGGCGCGACTACGGGCGCACTCAGCCTCACCCAAACCGCGACCGCCGGCAACGGCGGCAATGCCGACACGCAGAATGGCGGCAATGGCGGCAATGCGGTCTCGGACCTGACGCAAACGGCGCTTCTTTCGACGACGTTCACCGGCACCTCGACCGCGAATGGCGGTAATGGCGGCATCAGCAACTCCGCCAGCAATGGTGCCGGCGGCGGCGCAGCGGCGAGCATCAACCTCACCTCGAACAACGCGGTCTTCGCCACGGCCAATGCCAATGGCGGCGCGGGCAGCAGCGGCGGTGCGGCCAATGCGACGGCGACTGGCTCCGGCTCGTCGGGTCTCGCTTCGGCGAACGCGACGACGCCCGGCACCGGTCCGGTCTTCCAGGTGCAGTCGCATGCCACCGGCACGATCGGCAGCACCACCGTTGCCAATTCGAGCACCAATATCGGCGGCAACGTCCCGGCGCTGCAGCCGGCCTTCGCGCCTGGCTTCTCGCCGAACAGCTTCGCCTTCGCGACCGGCCTGCCGAATGCGGCTTCGGTCACAACGGCGCTGGTCGTGCATCCGAACAACACCGCGGTCTGGACGCAGCCGACCGCGTTCGTTGCCGGTGCGGGCCTACAGGGCGCGGCGTTCAACGGCACGATCGGCGTCTCGCACACCTATCACACCGAGACGGACTACAACTTCACGGTTCCCTTCGGTGCGGGCACGCTGCTCACCGTCGGCCTGCTCAATGGCGACAGCTTCGGCAGCTTCGCCGGTGTCGACAGCCTCTCCTTCCAGGTGACCGATAATGGCATTGGCATCGACCCGGCGAGCTTCAGCTTCCCGCTGCCCGCAGGTGCGACGCTCGGCCCGAACGGCGTCATCACCTTCAGCACGCTCGCAGCGGCGGATGCCTTCTTCTCCGACGACGTGCTGACCTTCGCCGCGCTCGCTGGCAACAACACGATTGGGATCAATCTGGATCTGACGGCAGCGGATGCGGTCGGCTTCCAGGGTAACTTCCTGGTCGGCACCGCGGGTCCCGCGGGTGGCGGCGGTGGTGGCGCAGTCCCCGAGCCCGGCACGCTCGCCATCTTCCTCTCCGCCCTCCTCGGCTGGTTCGGCATTCGCTACCGCCAGCAGAAATCGGAGACCGGTGCGAGAATGGCCTGAGCTCCTCCCATCAGGCTGCTCTGGAAAGGGGCCGCGCAATGCGCGGCCCCTTTTCGATTCCGCTGTCACGCGGGGGGCGAACTGCAAGTATTTCTTCTTAAGGTTAATCGGGCGTTATTAACCATAAGCCGTGAAATTAACTATACATTCCAATAAATTAACCATGAATTCTTTTGAAACTCCAAGAATATTTACGTAAACAAGCATCACGAGGAACGGGGTAAGGTTAACCGTTTCCGAATTAACGCTAAGAGCAGCGTTTTACTTGGAGGCAAAGTCCGATGCGCATTCAAACGACGATGACGGCTGTTGGCCTGGTGCTCGCCCTCGCGGCCACCGCATCGAGCCCTGCTTACGCCGCGACCGCGACGAATACCGGAACAAGCGGCGCGAACGGCACCAACGGCACCATCGTGCTGCCCAATGGCACGGATGGCGCGCCAGGCAATCCAGGCTTGGCATCCGCGGGCCCGAATACGGATCCGTCGAACACCGCGACCGCGACCGGCGGCAATGGCGGCAACGGCGGTGACGGCTTCAACCCCGGCGGCAATGCCGGTAATGGCAGCTTCGGCGGATTTGCCGGTGCGAGCGCGACCACGACGAACGTCGCGCCGACCTCGACGCCGGCAACCGCAACCGCAACCGGCGGCAATGGCGGCAATGCCGGGACGCCGGGCACGCTCGGCACAGCCGCCAATGGCGGCACCGGCGGCGCTGCGAATGCGAATGCCACCTACAACAACGCCGCCAGCACGACGGACATCAACGTCGAAGCAACCGCCACCGGCGGCAATGGCGGGAGTTCCACCGGCAACGGCGCCGCAGGCGGCACGGCCGGCAACGGCGGCTCGGGAATTGCGACCGCAAGCGCCATCTCCGGGACCGGCAACGTCGTCGTCGGCGCCGTCCAGACAAGCGGCAATGGTGGCGATGGCACCCTTGGTGCTGCGGGCGGGGCCGGCGGCAATTCAATTCAGTCCGACGCTGTCTCGGGCTCGACAGCGGGAACGCTGTTGCTGTTTCAAGGCTCGATCGCCGGCAGCGGCGGTGCGGGCAACGCCCTCGGTGCGCCCGGCGCTGCGGGCACTGCAGTGTCGGCTTTGGGCTTCAGCAATCTGACCGCCAGCTCGCTCACCGCCGACGTGTCGGCCTTCGGCGGCGCGGGCGGCAACGGCATCGGTACGAACGGCGTGCTCGGTGGCAATGCCTTCGTCAATTCCAACATCACCGGCGCCAACGCCGTTATGGTGAACGCCGATGCCTTTGCGGGTAATGGCGGCAGCGCGAGCGGCGCCGGCAACATCGGCGGCAACGGCGGGAGTCTTTCGGCAGCTTCCAGCTCGGTGTCGGGGAACAGCACGGGCGGCGGCGCGGTCAGTGTCGAGACGACACAGACAGCCGGCAATGGCGGCGACGGCAATTCGAGCGCGGCCGGCGGCAATGGTGGCAGTGCTATCCTGACCGACACCGTCACCGGCGACACCACCGGTCATCTGACGCTCAGCCAGAACGCGGTCGGCGGCAATGGCGGCGCGGGCAACGCGGTCGGCGCGCCGGGTCTCGGCGGCACCGCCATCTCGGCGCTCACTTTTACCGATGCCAATCCCAGTCTGATCACCGCGAACGTCACCGCGACCGGCGGCACGGGCGGCAACGGCATCTTCACGAACGGCGCCAGCGGCGCCCCTTCCATCGCAAGCGCCTCGATCAGCGGCGCGCATGATGTCGCGGTCAACGTCACCGGCACCGGTGGCGCGGGCGGCTTTGGCAGCGGCGCCACGTTCACGGGCGGCAACGGCAACACCGCGAGCATCGGCCCCGTGAGCGGCGCGAGCACCGGCGGCGGAACGGTCACCGTCAATGCAACGCAGATCGGCGGCGCCGGCGGCGCGGGTATTCTCGGCGCTTCGGGCGGAGTGGGCGCCACCTCGATCGCCAGCGACGCCGTGGGCGGCGATACGACCGGCGTTCTCAATCTCTCGCAGACCACGATCGGCGGCGCCGGCGGTTCGGCGAATGGCCCGGCCGGAACGCCGGGCTTGGGCGGCGCGGCGATCAGCTCGCTCAATTTCACCGATTTGAATCCGAGCGTGATCAACGCAACCGTGAGCACCATCGGCGGCGCCGGCGGCGCGGGCATCAATACGAACGGTGCGTTCGGCAATCCGACCACGCTGACGTCCGCGACGATCACCGGCAGCAATGTGGTCAACGTCACGGGCAACGAGATCGGTGGCGCCGGCGGCAGCGCCAGCGGCGCCGGCTTCACCGGAGGTGTCGGCGGCTCTCTCGCGGGCAGCGTTCCGTTGATCGGCACCAGCACAGGCAATTTCGGCGTCAGCCTCACGGCGAACATGACTGGCGGCGCCGGCGGCGCCGGAACCAGCGGCGCTGATGGCGGCATCGGCGGCGGCGCGCTGACGATTGCGACCAACGCCGTAAACGCGAACACCGCGGGCGATGTCACGCTCAATCAAACCGCGACCGGCGGCGCCGGCGGCGACAGCCAGGGCGGCGCAACAGGCGGCGGCGCCGGCGCCGACGGCACC
>Ga0157369_10007650_pt1 | contig 12427 bp, 13 predicted proteins | sample C25metaG_FD_113461 | JGI IMG/M metagenome (GOLD analysis project Ga0157369, IMG submission 113461) | Corn rhizosphere microbial communities from Kellogg Biological Station, Michigan, USA - C2-5 metaG | ecosystem: Host-associated > Plants > Roots > Rhizosphere > Soil | place: USA: Michigan...
AGCGGGCTGCAAATGCTGACCTATCGTCCGCACCGCTAGGTGAACGGCGCGCCGCGGGAGCGGGGGGCGGAGGGGAATCCGCCGGTAAACCGTTCCTGAACCCTTTGGCTGTGGAACCGAGGGCCAACGTCAATCGTTTTCCACCGGAGGGGCTCCCGCTCGAAACAAGGGAGCACACGCACATGCACAACACATCGTTTCGCACAGCCAGGCGCGCCGGGCTTGCGGCTGTACTTTTGATGGCATCCTGCGGGCTGGCGCTCGCGGGGCCACACGGCGGTGGCGGATTCGGCGGCAACTATCATGGAGGTGGCTTCGGTGGCGGGTTCCATGGCGGTGGATTCAGCCATGGCGGATTCGGGAGCATGCACAACAGCAGCTTCGGGCATTCGGCGTCCGGGCATTTCCAGCATTCATCCGGCCAGCATTCATCCGGTATGAGCCGGACAGCGATGCACCATCCAGGCTCTGCCAGCCATCATGTGGCGAGCAGTCACCACACGCATCTGGCAAGCAGTCATCACACACGCGTTGCCAGCAACGGAACGCCGGAGGGATTCAGCCACGGCAACGCGAGCTGGAAACAGAACGGCGGGACACCGCCGGGATGGAGCCACGGCAACAAGACCGGTTGGGGCTGCTCGCCAGGAAGCAAAGGCTGCATGCCGCCAGGCCTTGCGAAGAAACAGGCTTCCGGGACTGCGCCGACCCCGGCCACACACACGCCGACGCCGGCTTCACCTTCGAAGCCGACGCCAGCGTCTTACAAGCAGCCCGTTTCGCATACGCCCGGGAAGCCGGTTACACACGCGCCGACGCCGGCTTCATCTTCGAGGCCGACGCCAGCGTCTTACAAGCCGCAGCCCATTTCGCATACGCCCGGGAAGCTGCCCGGCAGCGGCGAGCCGCAATAGCGGTTGCCTAAGCGGCTTCGTTGCAGAGATTGCGATGCGGCACGAGAATCAAGGGCCCGCCGGCGACGTCGGGCCCTTTCTCTTCTGAGGTGAGCTTGCCGTTGCTTCGCACGTACGGTGCTGTTCCGTTGTTGCAACCCGCTTTCCCCTTATGCCTAATGGGCGCAACTGCCTAACGGCTCCACTCTGCCAAAAATCAACATCGGAGGGTTTTATGTTCAGATCACACGCGCTGCTGCGCAGCGTGTTTCTCGGTTCGGCTGTCGCGGCCGTAGCCCTGGCTCCGGCCATGGGCGCGGACGCGTCGCGGTCCGATCTCAACCGCATGCGCGCGCTCTATGGCAATCGTGGCGCGGTCGCGCATGCCAATACCGGCGCTGCGTCTGTCCGCGCACCGGAAGGGACGTATACGATCCTGCACAAATTCCAGAATGGCGCGGACGGTGCCAATCCCGGCGCGAAGGTCGTGCTCGACGACGCCGGAAATATCTACGGCACCACCGATTTCGGCAATATTCATGGCTATGGCACCGTGTTCAAGGTGGCGCCGGACGGAACGTATACGAGGCTGTATTCCTTCACCGGTGGGGCGGATGGCTCGCAACCCGATGGCGCGGTCACCCTGATGGCCAATGGCAGCATGATCGGCACGACAACCAGCGGCGGCGCCAACGGCAACGGCACGCTGTTCAAATTGTCCGCCAAGGGCAAGTTGAAGGTCCTGCATGATTTCACGTCCGACGATGGCTCGGAGGCGCGCGGCAATCTCTATCGCGACAAGCTTGGCAACTTTTACGGCACCGCGCTGTTCGGCGGCGCCAATTTCGACGGCACCGTCTTCAAATACGGTTTCGACGGCACCTTCACAATCCTGCACACCTTCAATGCAACTGACGGCGAATTTCCCGAACATGGCGTCGTCGCCGATGCGGCGGGCAATCTCTTTGGCGTGACCGCCTTCGGAGGTGCCAACGACCAGGGCACCGTGTTCAAGATCGATACCGCTGGCAATTTCAGCACACTCTACAACTTCACCGGCGGCGCCGATGGCGGCTTCCTTTATGGCGGGCTCGCGGTCGACGGCGATGGCAATCTCTACGGCAGTACGGCCGGTGGCGGCGCGAACAATTCCGGCACGATCTTCAAGCTCGCCCAGGATGGCACGCTGACCACGCTCTACACTTTCACCGGCGGCACGGACGGCAGCAGCCCCGAGGGCGACATGCTTCTGATGGGCAAAAATCTCTACAGCACCGCCAATGCCGGCGGTGATCCGAACTGTTCGTGCGGCGTCGTCTATGAGCTGACCGGGAAGGGCAAGCTGAAGGTTCTTCACTCCTTCACCGGCGCAGACGGCAGCGGCTATTCCGCCGGCCTGACACCGGTCAACGGCACGTTCTACGGCACGGTCCAATACGGCGGCACCAACCAGAACGGCGCCGTGTTCAGCCTAACGAAGAAATAGAACCGCCCTATTTTCCGATCTGACAAAGCCCTCTCCCGCTCGCGGGGGAGGGCTTTTTCACGCGGAGACGCGGAGTATCGCGGAGAAGAAAGAATCTCCCTCTCCCCCTCAAGGGGAGAGGTCAGGGTGAGGGGGCGGCAAAGCAAAAGCGAGCTTCGAATATTCTGGCGTGCTGTATCTGCGATCGGATTCAATGCCCAACGCCACCGCTCTGACCTCAGGCACCCCCTCACCCTAACCCTCTCCCCCTCAAGGGGAGAGGGCAGTTCAATCTGAACTCCGCGAACTCCGCGTCTCCGCGTGACATTCTTTTTGGTTGGCTACGACGGACTAGCTCAACTCCGCCAGCGCAGCGTCGTCTCTTTCAGCGGGTTGGCGAAGGGGGCGCCAGTCGTGGTGGAGTCGGCCCAAGCCTTCTTCAGGCGGTGGTACCACATCGCGGGCATGTCGGCGTCCTGGATGAGCATCAGGCGCGGATCGAATTTCAGACCCTCGCGCTGCAATTCCACCATGCGCCGGTCGTCGCCCAGGAAGGTCGGGCCCATCGCCCAGAAGAACGGCTTGATGAAGCCAAGCCATGCGGGCCAGTAGAATATCTGCGTGACCTGCGTGGTGACGGCATCGATAGGCGTGCAGGTGGTGAGCCCCGTCACCGCGATGCGCCGGCCCATCACGGTGCCGGTGATGTTCTCAAACCGCGTGCTCGGCAGTTCGAACGTGATCTCGGTCGAAACGTCGGCGCCCAGCATCTTGTACGCGGCCTTGCTCGGCGCGTGGCGCGTCATCACGAAGCCCGTTGGCTGTGGGGCGTAGTGCTTCTCCTTCACGCGCGGCGTCACGCGCCACCACCAGCGGCCGTGGACGTAAGGCGCGTGTGCGGGATCCATCAGCCCGATCACCGCATGATCGATTGCGCAGTGGAAGGTCTGGCTCTCGCTCCAGCGCGGCCGCGCATTCGGGACCGGCACTTTCGGCGGATCGGTGATGGGCGCCGCGTTCTCGCGCCCCGGCGCCGCCATGTAGACCCAGACAAGTCCGTCCTGTTCGCGCGCCGGATAAGCGCGCACGCGGATGCTCTCCGCCCTGATCGCCTCGCCGCCGACAAGCGACGGGATCAGCGAACATTGTCCGTCCGCCTTGAACTGCCAGCCGTGATAGGGGCACTGGACCGTGTTTTCGGGCATCACCTGTCCGGCCGAGAGCGGCACGCCGCGATGCGGGCAGATGTCGCGCAGTGCGAACACCTGGCCGTCTTTCATCCGCCCGATCAGTACCGGCCCGCCCAGCAGCATCTCGCGCCGAAGCTGGCCGCGCTTCAGCGGCGCAGCGAGCCCCGCCATGTACCAGAGATTGCGCAGAAAGATGTCGTCGTCGGCCATCGCTCACGGCTTAGCGCGCGCCGGGAGGCTTGTCGACAGCGGGGCGAAGACGGTGGTGATACAGTTTGAGATTCAGCCCGGCTGGGCGGCCTTTGAATATCGTGCCCCGGCGTGGCATCCTTCGACAATGATGCTGGAATGCGAAGTCCGGAGCGGCGGCCAATGGGATACCATTGGGGTCGCGGAAGCCCTAGCGGACAGAGACCGTGACATGCGCTGTATTGAGTGCTTTGGGCCGGTTGTGCCGCACAAGAAATACAATAACGGCGTAGCCGCGCACTTCGAACATCGCATTGCTCATGCGGGCTGCTCTCAGATACCGTCCAGTTTTATCCCCCCGAAGTCCAAACATCCGGACGCCCTGAATTGACCAAGCGCCTGAAACGCCCAACCGATCCTATCCGCATGGGCAACCGACGCATGAAGATCAGCCCCGCGATAGCCGCTGGCGTCACGTCGAAACTTTGGGAAACGTCTGATATGGTCGCCGTCCTTGAAGCAGGGGAGATGGCGAGTGCCCAAAAAGAAAACAAAAACGGGAATGCCTAAGAAGGCGCTTTGCGACCTCAAGGAACTGACGGTCGAATATGCCTACTATACTCCGACAAATGGGCTCGTACCCGGCTACGGCTATCAGTTTTCCGTCGAGGCCATGGGGGCAAAACCCGTCACATTCGTAATCGGTCAGGATGATGCGGACGAGTTTGCGGACGAACTAATGGCGGCTGCCGCTATGATCCGGGCTCACGCTCACAAGCGGCGCTGAAACTGTACCACTCCCGGGAAAATAGCCCGCTACTTCGCGGGCTTGGCCGCCGGCGGCTTCAGAAGGCTTTCGAGCGGGGTCATGAACTGCGCGCCCTTGAAGTCGGCCAGCTTGTAGGCCCAGCCGTTCACCTTCGCGTTGATGGTGCGCGCTTCTTTCCCGATGTCGGGGTTCGCGTTGGTGGTCGCGGCGTCGAACAGGGCCCAGTAGGCAGGGCCCAGATGGACGACTTCCGTCGAGATACTCAGCCCATCGAAGGTCTTGGTCACGAGCCGCGTCGCGTTGGAGAAGTCGATCTCCTTGTCGGGCACGACATCGTCGAAGGTGAGGCCGGTGAGGGCTGCAGCCACGTTGTCCGGCGCGGAAGGGTTCGCGAGCTCGCGGCCCGGCGGCATAGCGGCGAGCGTGAAATCGGGGTCGCTCGGCTTGTCGCGGCGGACCTCATAGGACTTGCCGTCGGGCATGGCTACAATCGCGGACTGGATCCGCGCACGATCGATGTCGATCACGGCCTTGTCGATCCAGTCGGCGGGATCGCTGTGCGGTGTGAACTCCGCGCGCGCGAGCCAGCTCTGGTTATCGCTGGGGCGGCGCACGAACAGGCCCGTCGCGCCGCTGGTATCGCCGATGTCCTCGGCTGTGCCCGCGATCATGTCCGCGAGGACGTGGCCGCGATCGTCGCTGACGGTGATCGCAACGCCATCGCCTTTCGGCGGCGCGTCGAGGCCCACATAGTGGAACCAGGACGGATTGGCGGTCTTGGGTTCGATGGTTTCCATCGCGGCCAGGCCGACCAGCGTCTTGTTCACTTCCTCGAACGACGCGGGATAGTCGCTCTTGCGCGGCAGCACCCAGCCCTTGATCGGCTTGAACACGATGTCGACCACGCCGAACTTCTTGGAGACGATGTGGATGCGGGCCGCTTCGCGAATGCGCGAGGCAAGGCCGGGGAAGAATTCCTGGCTCTGATATTTCGGCGCCACTGCGACCGACTGCTCGTGCAGCGCCCAGAGCGCAAGCAGCACGCTGATGAGAGCGGCACCCCCCAAGATCGTGAGCGTGCGGCGGCGGGGATCGGTGGGAAGGGCCAATGCCATCATCGCCTCACATCGCCATCGCGCGCGCACGGCGCCGCCGGCGCAGCGCCGCAAGCCCGATGGCGAAGAACGCGACCAGCAGCGGCACCAGCGCGATGTTGACGAACGCGAGGCGCGCGCCGAGCGCGTCGATGTCCTTGCGCAGGTTGCGCTGCACGTCGCGAAGCTGGGTACGCGTGTCGATCAGCTGGCGCTTGAACTGCTCGATCTCGGCCTGTTGCGCGGGGCTGAGGCCCGCGGTCTTGCCCTTCGTCGCGCCGCCGCCCTGTTCGAGCTCGCGCAGGCGCTGCTGGGTATCGGTCAAGCGTTGTTGCAGAGCCTGCTCTTCGGCCCGGAACTGGGTCTGCGCTTTCGTTTGAAGGTCGCGCACGACGGTGAACGGACGCTGGCTCGCCGCGCGCGTGCGCAGTCCGATGAGATCGCCGGAGCCGGTGAGGTTCTCGACCGCGTTCAGCACGAAGGCGCCATTGTCCGCGAAAGGTGACGCAATCTTGCGGCCCAGGACGTTCTGCACCCGCACCCAGAAGCGGTCGTCGAAGATGTCGCTGTCGGCCATCACCACGACGTTGATCTTCCCGGATTTGATCTTGGCGGTGGCCGCGAAGGCGGTCTTCGCGTCGCCCGAAACGCGCGCGGCGATCGTGAACTTTTCGCCCGTCGGCATGATCTCATCCATCATGTCCTGGGGCTTTGGCTGGTTGCGGACCTGATCGGCATCGAGGAGTGCTGCCTGATCGGATGACGACACCAGCGGCGTGAAAATCGTCGTCGCGCCCTTGAGCGGATGCAGCGCGCCGACGCTCGCGAGGTTGAGATTCTGCAGATTGGCGGTGATCGTGTCCTTGGTGTCGAAATTGTCCGTCGTCAGATGGAGCCACGCGGGATAAAGCGCGATCGGGTCGCGCGGATCGCCCGCTTGCACGCGTTGCGCCAACTCCTTGTCGCCGACGACCTTCGCCGGGTTGTAACTGATCCCCCACGCACGAAAGAGCTTCGGCAGATCGGACGATGGCGGTGCCGCGGATGGCTGATAGGGATTGGCGCCCTGTTTCGCGACCTCGGAATTGGGATCGACGAAGATCAGCGCCCGGCCGCCGCCAAGCACGAATTGATCGACCGCTTCTGCCTGAGTGTCGCTCAGCGCCGACGGATGGGCGAGCATCAGAACATCGATGTCTTTCGGGATCGCGGCGAAATTTGCCTGGATCATCTGCGTTTTGTAGGTCTGGTTCAGCTCGGTATAGATCGCGAAAGGCTGCGACTGCCCCTGCATCATCGCCTGTATGCCGCCGGGTCCCATCTGGAGCGGCAGGCTCGAGATGATGCCGACGACCGGCTTCTTCGGCGTCGAAAGGTGAAAGATCAGCGAGGACAGATCGTATTCGAGATACTGCTCGCGATCGGGCGTGAAATAAGGAATGACTTCCTTGCCATCGATCTGGTTGGTGCCGACGAGGCCGAAATAGACGGCCTCGCCGCTGTCCGTCGGTGCGCCGGTCAGGCCGCTTGCTGTCGCGCGGTCTTCCGCCTCGGTATAGGGTTCTGGGTCGAGTTCTTCGAGGAGGATCCTGCCGTGGCTGAGCGCCGCGTATTCGCCCAAGAGATCGCGCACGCGCCTGGCGTAATCCACCGTCTGCGCATAGTCGGCGGCGACGTCCTTGGAGAAATAGAACCGGAGCGTAACCGGCTCCTTGAGGTTCGCGATGATGTTGCGCGTGCCCTGGGCGAGCGTGAACTGCCCGTTTTCCGTGAGGTCGAGCTTTGCGGTCGTGAGCGCCGTATCGGCGGCGATATTGATCGCGACGAACGCAATCGCGGCCAGTAGGATCGTGGCGAAGGCGTAGAGGCGGGGCGTCAGCTTCATCGTCTCAGCCGTTCTTCTTGAGATCGATGATGACGACATTGGCGAACAGGAAGAGCGCGATCAGCGAGAAGAAGAAGATGATATCGCGCAGATCGACGACGCCCGCGGCAATGGCCTGGAAATGGGTCAGGAAGCTGAACGACGACACCGCCGTCACAAGCGTCAGCGGCGCCCAGGCGCGGAAGAAATCGATCACCAGCGGCGCGCCCGAGATCGTGAAGAGGAAGCAGACGACGACCGTCACCACAAACGCGATCACCTGGTTGTTGGTCGTGGCCGAGAGACAGGCGCCGATGGCGAGATAGCTGCCGGCCATCAGGAAGCTGCCGATATAGGAGGCGAGGATCACGCCGTTGTCGGGGTTTCCGAGATAGTTCACCGTCAGCCAGATCGGGAAGGTGAGGGCAAGCGCGAGACCCGTGAAGGCCCAGGCCGCGAGATATTTGCCCACCACCGTGGCCCAGACCGGAACGGGCAGGGTGAGCAGGAATTCCATCGTGCCCGTGCGGCGCTCTTCCGCCCAGAGCCGCATCGCGAGCGCCGGAACCAGGAACAGATAAAGCCAGGCATGGTAGGAGAAGAACACCGACAGATCGGCGATGCCGTTGTCGTAGAAGCGGCCGACATAGAACGTGAACGCGCCCATCGTGAACAGGAAGATCACGATGAACACATAGGCGAGCGGCGTCGCGAAATAGGCGGCGAACTCGCGCTTGAAGATGGGCCAGACGTGACTCATGCCGCAGCCGCCTTCGTGCGCGCGGTATCGTGCGTGGTGATGGCGCGGAACACTTCGTCGAGCCGTCCGGCCTCGGCATAGAGCTCCCGGACATCCCACTTCTCGCGGATGGCGAGGGTGCTGATATCTTCAATCAGGAGCGCTCCGGCCTTCGGGAACGCCGTGATCTGGACCGCGCCGTCATCGCGCGCGGCCTGTTCGACGCTGGCGACGGTGGGCAGCATCCGGATTTTCGTCAGCGCGGTTGCGACCTGCGCAGCCGGAAGCACCAGGGTCACCGCATTGTGATAGCGCGAGCGCGCCAGCAGTTCGGCCGGTTTGCCATCGGCGACGATGCGCCCGCGGTCGATGATGACCGCTCGCGTGCAGATCGCTTCGACTTCCTCGAGGAGATGCGTCGAGACGATGATCGCCTTCTGCGGCGCCATCGCGCGCAGCAAAGTGCGAACAGAATGTTTCTGGTTCGGGTCGAGGCCGTCGGTCGGCTCGTCCATGATGAGCACCGGCGGATCGTGCAAAATCGCCTGCGCAAGACCGACGCGGCGCTTGAAACCTTTGGAGAGGGTATCGATCGGCTGATCCATCACGGCAGCGAGTTCGGTCTTTGCGACGATCTTCGCGACTGCTGCCTTGGCGGCTTCGCCCCGGAAGCCCCTGACCTCGGCTGCGAAGCGCAGGAACTGGCCCGGCGTCATGTCGCCATAGGCGGGCGCGCCTTCGGGCAGATAACCGATCATGGACTGCGCCGCGATCTGGTCGGTCTCGACATCGTGTCCGCACACCGTGATTCGTCCGGCGGTGGGGGCGATGAACCCGGTCACCATTTTCATGGTCGTCGATTTGCCCGCGCCGTTGGGCCCCAGAAAGCCCAGTACTTCGCCTTTGCCGACCGACAAGTTGAGGTCGGCAACGGCAGTGATGGGGCCGAAGCGCTTGGTCAATCCTTCGATTTCGATCATGTGCTGGCGTAACGGTGGGCGGGATTTTTCCTAGAGAAAACGCGTCTAAACCGCAAGTTTGGAATAGTTACGATTGGGTCATTCGTCTATCGTGCTTGACTTAGTTGATCGATCAATCAAGTATCGGTCATGGCCGAAGACACCAAAGACCGGCTGGTCATGACCGCGATGCGTCTCTTTTCCGAAAAAGGGTACGAATCCGCGAGCGTCGCCGACATTTTGCGGGCTGCGGGCGCCAACAGCGGCAGCCTCTACCACTTCTTTCCGACCAAGCAGGATCTCCTGATGGAGGTCTTACGGCGTTATCGCGATGGCATCGGCCCGATGCTTCTCGCACCCGCATGGGAGGGCGTCACCGATCCGATCGAGCGCGTGTTCGCGCTCTTGGCCCGATACCGCGAGGCCCTGGTTGGTAGCGACTGTTTCTATGGATGCCCCATCGGGAATCTTGCGCTCGAGTTGCACGAGCCAGATCCGCCCGTGCGCGATCTCATCGCCGTGAATTTCGACGGCTGGGTGACGGCGATCGAGCGTTGCTACATCGAGGCGGGGAATCGCCTTCCGGCCGATCTCGACCGCAACGGGCTTGCGATCTTCACGCTGACCGCAATGGAAGGCGGCGTCATGCAGGCCCGCACACACCGCCGCATCGACGCCTTCGATCGTTCCGTCGCGATGCTGCGCGACTACGTCACGCGGCTCGAAATTCAGGCTTCAAGGGAAAACAACGAAAGGGGATAGATATGAAGACGATATTGTATGCGCTGTGCGCAACGCTTTGCGCTATGCCTGCGGCGGCGCAGGTCAAGGACACCTCTCACCGCGACGCCGAAGGCCATCGTGTCCAGCAGCTCGAAGCAATCGTGAACGCTCCCGTCGCGAAAGTCTGGGAAGCGTTCACGACCGATGCGGGTTTCGAAAGTTGGGCGACGCCGATGGCGCATGTCACGCCGGGCAATGGCGGGATGATCGAGGCGTCGTATCGTCCAACGTCAAAAATCGGCGATCCGGAAAACATCCGCAATCGCATGGTCGTCTATTGGCCCAATCATTTGCTGGTCCTGCACAACGAGCACGCGCCCAGGAACGGGCCGTTCAAGCAGGAAGCCATCGACAAGATCCGCACCGTGATCGAGTTCCAGGAAATGGGAGACGGGCGCACGCGCGTGATCGAATCCGGTGTCGGTTACGGTGAAGGGCCAGATTTCGATTCGATGTATGCGCATTTCCGCGATGGCAATGCCGAAGAGTTTGCGCTGCTCGCGAAAAGTTTCGTTTCCGGGCCGGTGGATTGGAAGGCAGAATTGGGCGCCACGGAAGTCTCCGTGACAAAGGCGAAATAACGGAGCCACCCGTGATCGATGCCCGGATTCTTCAGCGCGCCACCATCGTCGGCACGGTTCTGCAGATCGTCATGGTGATCGCCGGGCATTTCATCCCATGGGTGCGCGCGAACGTCTTCTTGTTCGGCGGCATGATGATCTCCGCGATTGCGGGCTATCTGTATGCCGCGGATTTTGGGGCCGGGTTTCTGCGCGGAATTATCGGCGGCGCCGTTGCGGGTGGCGTTTGCGCGCTGATCGGCATCGCGCTGTCCGTGCTGCTGGGTGATACGCCCGCGTTCGTGCTGGCGCTCGGCACCACGATCTCTGTCGTGACCGGGATCGCCGGCGGCTTCTGGGGCGAAGTCGCGGCCCGCATGAAGGGCAAATAAAAAGCCTGTCCGGAATTTTCCGGACAGGCTTTAGGTCACGTACCGGTCTTTAGTTCACCGTCACCGATACCGGCGTCGAAGGAATGCCGTTCGCCACCACGACCATTGAGCTGGCGCCGGTTTCCATGCCGGCCGGGACGTCGACATTGGTCGAGACCGTCGTGTTGCCGGTCGCAACGCCCATCGTGCTGTGGTCGTGCGTCCTCGCATAGAACACGTGGCCGGTCGCGTTGTTGGTGATCCGGACCAGCGGATAGTTCGTGAAGGTTTGCAGCTCATCGCCGAACGAGTTCGCCTGCGACAGGCCATTGAACTGGGTTCCGAAGATCTGGAACGTCTGGCCGCGGGTCACCGTCCCCGGAGCCGATGTGATCGCCGGCGCCCAGGAGGGATCGTATGTCCCCGTTGTGCGGTAGACTTGGCCGCCGCCGACCATGATTTCGCCGGTGGGAAGCACCATCAGGCTGTTGCCGGACGCGTTGACGGACTCCCGAACCAGGTTTGTGCCGTCGAACTCGTAGAGTTGTCCGCTGACGCCTTCAACAAGCGCGTGGCCGTTGGGAAGCAGGGACGCAAACGAGTCTCCGGCCTCATCTCCGCGTGGAAAATCGGGGCCGGCCTTCCACTTTCCGTCCTTGTAGATCGCCGTGTGCGCGATCGATTCACCTTCCGGCGTCGACCCGGTGGCGAAGATCGAGCCATCCGGCATCAACAGCGCTGGGCCGATTTCGCCGGGCGGGCAATAGGGCTTTTTCGGGCCATAGTGGAAGCAACTGCAGCACGGCGGACCGTTCAGCTTGACGGGCGTCTTTCCGGCATCCGTGAATGTTCCCGCTACCGGATCGTAGATTTCGGTGTGCGGCCCCTTCTTCACATCTTCGACCATGACGCGGCCGTCGGGCATCAACGTCCAGGTCTCTTCCGAATTGAAGTCGCGCTTTCCGGCATTACCCAGCACGGTCCATGTCATCGTTTTGGGATCAAACGCGGCCATCTCCTCGGTAAGTTTTTGGCCGACGAGATATCTGCCGTCCGCCAGGACGAGCGAGGAGGAGTCGCCAACATGCTTCCACGCGTGGCCTGAAGGTTGTTTCAGACTCTTCCAGGTATTTTTCGCCGGGTCGTAGATCGCAGCCATGTCGGTGAGGCTGAATGTCTGGCCGGGATTGTATTCGCCGCCATCGACCACGACGCGGCCATCCGCGAGCACCGCGGAGGCGAAAGCGTATGGCGAATAGTCCTGCGGCAAGCTCGCAAGCTGGGTCCAGGTGCCGTTCACATAGCTGCCGTTGATGTCCGGCGTCAGCTTGTACCAGGCGGACTGATCGGAGGCGCTGTGACCCAGCACGGTGCCATCGGTCATCTGAAGCGTAATATCTGCACCGCCCGGTGCGGGGTGAGCCAGCTTGACAAGAGTCTGCGCGCCCACCGGACACGCCACTGCACAAAGACCTAACGCAAACGCGATTCTACGAAACATGCGATCTCCCCTCGGATGTTGGACTACCCAAATTTGCGGCGCACGCTACA
>Ga0157369_10007651_pt1 | contig 12427 bp, 7 predicted proteins | sample C25metaG_FD_113461 | JGI IMG/M metagenome (GOLD analysis project Ga0157369, IMG submission 113461) | Corn rhizosphere microbial communities from Kellogg Biological Station, Michigan, USA - C2-5 metaG | ecosystem: Host-associated > Plants > Roots > Rhizosphere > Soil | place: USA: Michigan...
CGCCGCCGCCGATGGCGATCGCGCGGGGCGCGGCGGCGCAGACGATCGCATGGCAGAGCTGCGCGAGCGCCCAGGCGACCGACTCCCACAGCGGATCCTCGGCAGCGAGGGTGCCCACCCGCTCTGCCCCGACGCGCGCGACGAGCGAAGGACCGGCGGCGAGCCCTTCGACGCAATCGCCGTGGAACGGGCACGATCCGGGGAACTCGTCGCCTGCGAGCCGGACGACGCGGATGTGGCCCAGCTCGCAATGCGCGAACCCGCGCATCGGCAATCCGTTGGCGACCAGGCCGACCCCGACACCGGTGCCCACGGTGACATAAGCGAAGTCGTCGAACCCCTTCCCTGCGCCCCAGCGCATCTCGGCAAGCGCGGCGCCGTTGACGTCGGTGTCGAAGGCCGCCGGCACCGTCGCTGCTGCCCTGAGACGGCCAAGCACGTCGGTTCCGGCCCAGCCGGGCTTCGGCGTGCTCGTGATGTGGCCATAGGTCGCCGAACTTTTGTCGAGGTCGACGGGCCCGAAGCTGGCCACACCGAGCGCATCGAACTGCCATCGCGCAAGGATCGCGGCCAATGCGTCGAGCGTCTCCTCGGGCGACGTGGTCGGCACCGTCTCGCGATTGAGCACTTCGTCCGGGCCGCGCGCGAGAAGCGCCACGCATTTGGTGCCGCCGAGTTCGACTCCCGCGCAGGTCAAGCGGCGGTCGTGACCGGCTGCGCGGCGCAGCAGCGGCGGATGAATTCCGAGTGGGCGGGCAGCGCCTCGACCCGCTCCATGATTGCCTTCCGAATCCCCGCGAGCCTCAGCTGCAGATCGTCGTCGGACATCGCATCCGCAAGCGGGTGGTAGCCTTCCGGTGTCAGCCCCTGTCCGTAGAGGATGGCGAACCAGCTGATGTCGCCGAACAGGTCGCCCGGATAAGGCTTCACTTCGGAGCGCTCGCGGAACAGCGTCAGCTTGTCGGAGAGCGAATCCGGGATGCTCATGTGCCGGCAATATCTCCAGAACTCCGTGTCTTCGCGCTCGGTGACCTTGTAGTGGGCGATGATGAAGTCGCGGACGGTCTCGTACTGGAAGGCCATCTCCTCATTGTAGCGGTCGATCAGGATCGGATCGCATTCGCGGTGCGGGAAGAAGTCGAGGAACTTGGTGATTCCGGCCTGCACGAGATGGATGCTGGTGGATTCGAGGGGCTCGAGGAAACCGCTCGAGAGGCCAAGGGCGATGCAGTTCTTGACCCACGATTTGCGCCGGCGGCCAGCCTTGAACCGCAGCACCTTCGGATCCGCGAGCGCCTTGCCTTCGAGCGTTCCGAGCAGCGCGGTGGCGACTTCGTCGTCGGAAATGTGGCTGCTCGAATAGACGTAGCCGTTGCCGGTGCGGTGCTGCAGCGGAATCCGCCACTGCCACCCGGCTTCGCGCGCCCGAGCGACGGTGAAGGGCGAGGGCTCGGCCATCCGTTCGGCGGGGACCGCGGCCGCGCGGTCGTTCGGAAGCCAGTGGCTCCAATCCTCGAACCCGGCCTGGTAAACCTGCTCGATCAGAAGCCCGCGAAATCCCGAGCAGTCGATGAAGAAATCGCCGCGGACGGATGAGCCGTCCTGCATCTCGACCGCTTCGATGAAACCGGTTTCGGCGTTCTGGCGGACGTTCACCACCTTGCCTTCCTTGCGCACCACGCCGCGCCGCTCGGAATAGCGGCGCAGGTAGGCGGCGTAGGTCGAGGCGTCGAACTGGAACGCGTAATGCATGTTCGGCTGCGCGCCCGGCGGCGCGCGTTGCACCCGGCCGAACTTGCCGCGGCGCGCGGCCTCGGTCTCCGAGCTGAAGCGCAGCTGGTCGGGATCGCCGCCCGATTTCAGCGAGCGCATCCAGTAATGAAGGAACGGCACGCCGGTGTGGAGGTCGGCGCCGAGCATTCCGAAATTGTGGAAATATTTATGGCCGAGACGCCGCCAGTCGACGAATTCGATTCCGAGCTTGAACGTCGCGTTCGTCTCGCGAACGAACTCGTCCTCGTCGATGCCGAGCAGTTGGTTGAAGAGAATGATCGGCGGGATAGTCGACTCGCCGACTCCGACCGTGCCGATCTCTTCGGATTCGATCAGCGTGATCCGGCGTCCCGGCGCGTTTTTCGCCAGCGCGCCGGCGGCCATCCATCCGGCCGTGCCCCCGCCGACGATTACAATGTCGCGAATATTGCTTTCCATTAGCTAACGCCCACTGCCTGCAACTGACCGAGCGCGCCCACGAACTGGTCGACGCTCGGCATGTTCTTCGCCAGCTCCGCGACCGCCCGGAGCCGCTGCTGAACCAACTCGATCAGCGGCTGGTCGGCCAGAAGATCAATGCGCGGGTCAAAGCCGTCCGGCTCGATTCCGCCACCAAGGAAAAGCAAGGTCCAATTCTGCTCCGAGAAAGTCTCATTGTCACGCAGCGAAACCTCGCCGCGTGCTGAGAACAGATCGATCTTGCCGCGCAGCGTGCCCGTCGCCGGTGCCTCGCGCGATTGCTCCCAGAAGGGCTCGTCGAAGCGCCCGTTGAGCAGATAATGCGCCTGGGTGAAATCCGCGATGTTGGACGCGAATGCCCGGATCACATCGTTGTACGGCATGGCTTCCGGCATCTCTTCGGCGGTCGCGGGGAAGAGCGTCACGAGATGCGAAATGCAGCCTTGCGCGAGATGGAGCGGGATGGCGGCGAGCGGTTCCATCGCCACTGCTGCCTCGCCGATCGCGACGCAATTCCCGATCCAGGCACGGTCCAGAAGGCCCGGCTTGAGCTCCGACACCACGGCCTCTCCCGACACCGGCAGCCGTGCGAGCACGGAAAGCTGTGCGATCATCGTCTGATCGGAGATGCCGTCCGATGAATAGACAGCGGTGATAGCCGTCCGGTCCTGCAGCGGATGGATGCCGATCCAGCCGCCGCGAAACGCAGAAATCTGCGTAAAGGCGGGCAAGCTCTTGAACTGGGTAGCGCTGGCGGTCAGCACCCGGTCGCAGGAGAAGCGGTCGCGCCACGAGTGAAATTCGGCGCCCGGCAGCCGCATCATCAGCACGCGCTCCGCGCCAGACGCATCGACGAACAGATCGGCTTCGACACGCTCACCGCCTTCGAGCTCGATTCCGATGACCCGCTCCCCGTCGAGCTTTACGTCGGCAATCCTGCCGCTGAGAATCTCGATGCCGCGATTGGTGACCAGCTGCTTCAGTGCCTCGGCATAATCGCGCGCATCGAGATTGTAGCCATAGCTCGCCGAGATCTTCGCTTCTGTGTCCGCCGGTCCGAGCGGCACGCGCCCCGCCCGAGCGCATACACACCCAAGCGAGAAATCCTCGATTCCGGCGCGGAGCCCTTCCCTGTGACCCTTCAGCCAATATTGAACGAACGGAAGGTCGCCCGCCTCGCCAGCCTGGTCGTCATAGGCAATCAGATAGGGAGGGGCGCCTTTCGCCCAGTTGGAGAAGCGCTGGGCGGCAACCGGAACGCCGCTCGCCGCGCGAAGCATCTTGGCTTCGTCGACTCCGAGCAGACGGTGCATCGAGGCGAGCGACGGCAAGGTCGAATAGCAATCGGCCGAGGCGAGCCACGACGGCAGTTCGACCGCCTGGACCCGAACGCCTGCCGGCCCGAGCGAGCGCTGGATCGCCGCTGCCGCGAGCCACAGCGGCGCATCGCGGCCGACGACGGCAACCGCTTCCACTCGGCGAGTCACAAGCGCGCCTCCGCCTTGTGAAGCGCTGAGTGGTTTGCAGCCTCCGCATCGGCGTAGCGCTTGAGGAAGGTCGCGTGCTTCGGCATTTCATCGATCCGAAAGGCGATGTCTGTCCGTAGCTCATCGAGCTCTGCGAGGAGTCGCTCCAGTGGAATCGCGTCCGCCAGCGGATGATAATGTTCGGGCCTGAGACCCTGGCCCAGAAATACGCTGAGCCAGCTGGGGGCGTTGAAGAGCCCGTCCCGATAATCCTCGATATAGCCGGAGTGGCGGAAGATCTCGATCTTGCGGGTGAGGCTGTCGGGCACCTGCATCGAACGGCAATAACGCCAGAGCTCGCCATCTTCGCGCGAGTTCAAATGATAATGGAGGATCAGGAAGTCTCGGATACGATCGTATTCGAGGTCCATCCGCCGGTTGAACTCGGCGACCAGTCGGGCGTCAGGCCGGCCGCCCGGGAACAGCGGCACGAGGTGCATGATCGCGATCTGCATCAGGTAGATGCTCGTCGACTCGAGCGGTTCGAGGAACCCGCTGGAAAGCCCCAGGGCGACGCAATTGCGCTCCCACGATTTGGTCCGGCGTCCTGCCTGGAACTTGAGCAGGCGCGGCTCCGCAAGAACGGGCTCGTCAAGACTCGCCAGAAGCTCCTCGCGCGCCTTGTCCTCGTCGATGAAGCGACTCGAGAAGACGTAGCCGTTGCCAGTCCTGTGCTGCAGCGGGATTCGCCATCGCCAGCCGGCCTTCATCGCCGTTACCCGCGTGTACGGCGTGAGGTCGCCGGTCCTTTCGGTCGGCACCGGTAGAGCCCGGTCGCACGGCAGCCAGTGCGACCAATCCTCCCATTCGACGTCGAGCTTCCCGCCCAGCAGCAGCGAGCGGAAGCCCGAGCAGTCGATGAAGAAGTCCCCCTCCACGCGCTCGCCGGACTCGAGCAGCAGGGTCTGGATGTCGCCCTTGGCGTCCTGCTCGACGTCGTGAACCTTGCCCTCGACACGCGTGGCCCCGCGCCCTTCCGCGATACGGCGAAGGTAAGTCGCATAGAGACTCGCGTCGAAATGATAGGCGTAAGCGTAGGTCGAATTGATCGTCGACTTGCCCGCGGCAGGGAAATCGAACCGGTTCGCGCGAGCGGCCGCGATCGCGAATGAGAAGTCCTCGATGGTCCAGTCGCGGCCCGCGCTCAACGCGCGTTGCCAGCGTTGGTGGAAGGCGAGGCCGGAGGCGGGCGGGCCATGCACCCCGAACGGGTGGACGTAGGAAGAACCGAGATAGCCCCAGTCGACGAAGTCGATGCCGAGCTTGAAGGTGGCCTGCGTGCTTCGCATCATCTCGGCTTCGTCGATTCCGAGAAGGTCGTTGAAGTTCTTCATCTGCGGCAGCGTCGCTTCGCCGACGCCGACGATGCCGATCTCTTCCGATTCAACCAGGGTCACGCTGTATCGCTGGCGCGGCAGCATCGTCACAAGCGCTGTCGCGGCCATCCAGCCGGCGGTACCGCCGCCAAGGATCACGATTTGCAGGGGTTGGTTCACGAGCCTGTTTCTGTCCCTCGCCAGTCGCGAGTAATGTAGCTCCTAACCGGCGTCACCCCTTTTGCGGACGAAAAAGGGGGCGTCGCTCCGTTCAAGCGACGCCCCCCTTTCGAGTGACCGCCGGCCGGCTGCTTGTGATCAGCCTGCCGCGATCGCCCGCATTAGTTGCCGCGCTCTCCACGCTCCGTCGGAGCCGGCGGCGGCGGAGGAGGAGGCGGCGGAGCCGGGCACGCGGCCGTTGCAAGGACCACCGACCCGTCCGGGCACGTCTGCGTCTCGGGCGCGGGCGGCGGCGGCGGCAACACTACCGGCGGAGGAGGCGGCAGCGGCGCCGCCGAAGCCTGCTTCCAGCGAATGCCGAAGCTGAACCGGCGGTCCTGCTCGAGCCATTGGTTCGGGACTAGAATATTCTTGCCCTCGGGGCTGCTTGCGTCCGTAACCTGCTGATAAAGCACCGTCCTGGTATTGAGCAGGTTGCTCCCCTCGATGCTCAGCTCAAGCGCTTCGTTGACTTTATAGGCTATGCGACCGTCAAGGAAGCCAGCCGATTTCTGCCAGATCGGCAGGAACACGCAGCAATCCAGCGTCCGTACGAGATATTTCGAGCGCCAATTGTACGCAAGCCGGGCGCTGATCGGGAAACCTTCCCGCTCGAACATGCCGACCAAGTTGAACGTGTGCGTTGACAGTCCCTCGAGCGCACCCGGATTTAGCGCGACGTGGCTCGTAAATGGTGAGTTGCCACCTGTGCCCAAGCCGCCCGCGGACGAGCCTTCGACGGGAGTACTGCCCATCGAAATGATCTGCGAGTTCTTGATGCCGCTGTTCTTCGCATAGGTGTAGTTCGCTTGAATCCCGAGGCCCTTCAGCATCCCCGGCAGGAAGTCGAAGAACGTATTGTACGCGATCTCCACGCCCTTGATCGTCGCACCGCTGCCGTTGGCCGGGCCGGTCACCCTAACGGTTCGGGTTTGTCCCGCATTCGCGTAATTCAGCTCGAAGGCGCCCTGCGAGATGTAATTATAGAACTTTTTGTAGAAGAGCGCGGCACTGAGCAAGCCGGACTGACCGAAATAATGCTCGAGCGACAGGTCGCCCTGCCACGCAGTCACAGGCTTCAAATAAGGGTTGAATGCCGACGCCGTATAGAGCGGATTGACTCCGATCGGGTTGCCGTTCGCATCGAGCACCCAACGCGGGTCCGTCAAGTCACTGCCATTCGGCAGCGACATCGAGATCACCTGATAATTCTTCAATATACCGAGGCTCGGCCGCGCCATCGCCTTGTTGACCGCTATGCGCAGCAGCCATTTCGGCGTGAAGTCGAGCCTGAGATTGAAGCTTGGCAGGAAGTTGTTGTGCGGAGCCCTGACCGTCGATGCGGTGAACGCGCCATTGGCATATGTCTGGTCCGCCGTGGAGAGATAGCAATATGCCGGATACGGTGCCGCAGGATGCGTTCCGGGCGGCGGCGTAGCCGGCGGATAAGGCGCGTTGCCCGTTATGCCGCCCGGGACCAGCGGCACCGGAGGACATAGCGCGGGATTGCCGGGAATCGTCGGGAACAGCAGCGATCCCTCGCTGGTGTCAACGGTGTGGATGAATCTGACGCCGATGTTGCCGCGAATGGTCCAGCCGTTGCCCAGCGTCGCATTGTCGCCGCCGAACTTGAGCATCGCATAGCCGCCGACCGTCCGCTCATTGACCTTGTCGATCTCGTCCGGCGTGAAACAGCTGTTCGGCAACTCGGTGAGAATTACGTCTCCGCCGGGCGTGTGCTGACCGTTTCTATCGCAAATCGGGATAAAGGAGCCGACGCCCGTCTTCTCAGCGCTAAACAGGTTGGCGCCTTGATTCTCGAGGAAGTTGAACGGAACGAACGGCAGGCTGCCATAGTCCCCGCCGAGGAAGGGCGCGTTGAAATCCGACATCTGGTAGAAGCCGGCCGGATAGCCATTGAACGTCGTCGTTTGGCCGTTGGCCGTACAGGTGCCCGGCTGACTGTCGAGGTTGAAGTAGATGTACTGGCAACCCTGGGTCCAAGTGTTCGCCACATTGTGCCAGTTGTAGGCGCTCCACTGCACGTCCTGCTTGCGGTCGGCAAAACGGGCGCCCCACTTGATGCTGTCGAGCCAGTCGGTCTGGATATCGTACTCGCCGTCGCCGCGCAGGGCGTATTCATGCCCCTTGCTGTCCTCGAGGTGATCCATGACCGAGCGCACGTACCAATTGTCCGGGTTCCTGATGCCGCCGGCCGACTGGTTGACGTTGAGGTCCGGCGTTGCCGGCGCCAGCGTCATCCGCGGCAGGCCGTCCGGGCCCGTCGTGATCGTCGGCACGGCGAACGAGTCCATGTCGATCTCGACGTCGTAATTCTTGTGGGTCGAGCGGATGTACTGGCCATCGACGTTGAAGTGCAGCTGGGGCGTCGGATCCCACTTCAGGTTGAGCGACGCGTCCTGGATCATGTCGCGGTCGTTATTGTACCGGCTGGAGGTATAGACATCCTGCGGCGCGAGCGTGGATTTGCACGTCGGCCCACCCGGATATTGCAGCTGGCCCGGCGGAAGAGCGGATCCCGAAGACCAGTTGTAGCACGGGAAGAACATCGGCTCCCCGCGGTCGTTCAAAGCCATCTGATCGGCCGTATAGGCCCCAAAGCTGCCCCAAGTGGCGCTGCCGACTGGATTGCCCGCCCAGATGGACTGCGATTCGTTGTTCACGACCGTGCCACTCTGGAAGAAGCCGTTCTGGTCGAACGTGTAATCCGGGGCGCCCGGCAAGCTGCGCACCGGGCTGGAGAGACAATTGGCCGGATTCTCACCAGCCGGGCACGACGATACGAAGCGCGCGGTGGCGGGAACGCCATAAGTCCCGAACAAGCTCGCGCCGTGGGTACGTTCGAACAGCTGGTCCTTGTAGGTCGAACGCAGGAACTGCATGGTCGCGAGCCACTTGTGGTCGTTGCTGCGCCACTGCGCTGCGCCTGCTAGTCCCAAGCGCTTGCGGTCGTAGAGGTCGTCTCGGAAGGTGAGCTGCACCGGAACCACGACGGTACCCGGTGCGAAGTCGTTGCTGGTGGCGTTGGCGCTGTCCGGGAAGGTGCCGTTCTCGAAGATGAACGCGCGCAGATATTGGATTCCCTGGTTGGCAGTCTTCAGCCGCGAATAGGCCGCATGGCCCATGATGCCGATTTCGCCGATGCTGGTCTGCCAACGATTGCTGTAGAAGATGTTGCCGTCCGGCGTCCATTTCTTGGAGCGGTCGCCGTAATTCGCCTTCAGGCCGACCTGGATCAGCTGGCCGGCAGCGTCGAACGGAACGCGCGTGCGCAGTGAAACCGTGCCCGCGATGCCGCCCTCGATAAGATCGGCCGTCTGCTCCTTGTAAACGTCGACGCCGGCAAGCAATTCCGCCGGCACGTCGCTCCACGACAGGCCACGCTCCGCGGTGTCTCCGCCGCTCGTCGCGCTGAAAACGTCGCGGCCGTTGAGCTCGTTGCGGACCTGCGGAAGGCCGCGGATGAGCACGCCCGACGGCTCGGCGGCGAAGTGAGCCGTGTCGGCTGGGCCCGTCTGCATCGAGAACCGATTGACGGTGATGCCGGGAACGCGCTGCAGCGCCTCGGCAACCGACTTGTCTGGGAACGCGCCGATGTCGGTCGCGTCGATCGAGTCCATCACCGTGTCGGCATTCTTCTTGCGCTGCCGGGCGGACTGGAGAGCGCGCCGCTGTCCGGTGATGATGATTGCGCTTTTGTCAGGGGACGAGGACGGCGAGTTCTGCGCCTCGGTGCTCGTCGTGCTGCTGATGGGCTTCGAGCCGTTCTGCTCGGCTTGGTCCGTCTGCTGCGCATAGACGGTCGAAGGCAGCAGAGCCGCAGCAAGAACGAGCGTCGATGCACCGGAGCGCAACGCGAGCGAGCGATTGAACCGAGCGGTAGTTCCCAACATGCGACTCTCCCCTGTTACGACGGCAGCAGCTTGAACGATGCCGCCGAAGCCACGAGTCGGATGGGAATGGTAGCGTTACCAAATTCGGCTAAATCAAAGAAACGCCGGCATTTTTATTATGTTTTCGCGGCGCCTTACCTAGCCAGGTTCGCAGACTCTCCCCACCCACTTTCGTGAGCACCATGCATTGGTATGCAAAGTTTGACTTCAGTCAATCCGTCCTTCCGACCCGACAAAAAACGAGCGTCCCGTCGTTGCTTCGCGGCAACAGGTGCATCGCGGCGCTCTCGGCGGCTTAGTCGGAGATTGAATGGTAGCGCTAACCTCTGCCCTCGCCGCGATACTGAAAGGGAGCCGACGGAAGGCCGCTCAATGCGCTGAGGGGCAAGCGCTGATCCACCCGCAGCGGCATTGCGATTCCGACCTGCGGCAAGTAGCGCGGCGCGAATGTTCGAGAGCGATCTTTTCCAGCTCCGGCCTGGCCTGTCGTTCCGGTTCGAAATGATTGCGGACGGTCTCCCCGTCATGCTCATCGATGATCTGTACGAGAGACCCGACGAGATTCGCGAAGCCGCCCTATCGGTCGACTACCAACCGGCACCGTTCGATTATCCGGGCCGGGTGGCACCCGCGCCGCGCGACAACCCGTCATTGAACAGGTTCCTCGGAGAGCTTCTGGCGCTTGTAAACAGTCAGTATCTGCCGCGAGTGCCAATTGCTGCGGACGGGAAGAGGATCACGAATTTCATTCGGATGCACACCGATTTCGCGCTGGTCGACGTCCACCCGGACGATTTGCGGACGCCCCAGCGCGGTCCGCATATCGACCCGATCCCGATCTTCGGCCTTGTCTACCTTAACCGCGAAGAGCGCGGCGGCACCTTATTCTTCAAGCGCGTCGGGGAGCCGGTATCGGCCTCGCAGAAGCAAGGATACCAAACGCAAAGCGGCGACGGCTATGAGCTTTGCGGACGCATCGAACCAGCGTTCAACCGCCTCGCGATCTATCCGGGCTTCGTCCATCACAGCGCGGAGATCGGAAGCTGGGTCGAATCCGAAGAGCGGTTCACAAGCCCGCGACTGACACAGCGACTAATGTTCTTCTGACGCGGCCGAGCGCCGTGCGCATCAGCCGGCCGTAGGCCTTGGCGTCAGTTCGAGGCCTGCGATTTCGCGTGTGCGGCGGCCACAAGCTGGTTGAACTTGTCGGCAGTCATGCCGAGCAGGAGTCCCTTATTGTCCTTGCCGAACGCGATCACCGGAACGCCGATCTTGGTCTGACCGGTGTCGACAATAGCCTGCTCGCCGTCGAGCGAGACGATCGTGCCGATGGCCACGCCGTTGATATCGCGGAGCGCTGCACCGGCTTTGATGTCGGCTACCGTGGCAGGGACTGCCCGGGGTTTCGCGTTGTGCTGCTCCGACTTGTTGTCCAGGTTCGCCGCGCCGATCCGCTGGTTGTAGTCGGCGTTGAGGTCGCGGTTCTCGGCAGCGACCCGGGCCGAATCGCCCGAGCCAGGCGGGGGTTGCGCAGGTCCGCTGCCGACGACGACGGGCTGCGCGTTCGCGGTGCCGCTGATTGCAAGAAGCCCTGCGCCGATTGCCGCGATCATTACATTCCGCATCATTTCCGTCCTATCGATGATGGTAGCGCTATCAAAATGATCTGAGTCGCGCCAAACCGCAATCCTTAGCTGTGGCCGTCCGAGCCACAAGCAACGACGGCCACTATCGCACGGTCCTCCTGAACCAGCCATTGCGCCGGGCGCCGCCATAACCTCGCTAACCCTCAGCTTGATAGCGTTCCGCCCACAGCTGCGAATCCGACTGCGCCTGCTTGCGCACCTCCGGCACCGCGACTGCGGCCGACGGCTCGATCTGTACATTGAGGAACTCGGCCACCTTGCGAACGGCGTCTTCGGGGCGATCGACAACGTCCTCATGCCACAATGTCAGTGGCTCGACCCGGAGGGTATCGAACAGCGGGTCCCAGCCGGTTTCGGCGCGATCGAGCTCCCCCATCGCCTGATCCACCGCTGCTCTCGAATAGTCGACGGTAATTCCGTCTTGCGGCTCTTGCTCTTGCCGCCAGATGCCCGAACGCGTCGCGCGCGCAAAGGAGATGGCGTGCGCCAGCCGATCCCTGCGCCTGAGCCGGACGACGCGCGCACTCCTGTCGGATGGCATGAGCATCGCGGTCGCCTGGCTGTAGAGCTGCGGGTTACTGCGGAAGAGCAGCGAAATGAGCAGAGGGAAGCATTTGATTCCGAAGACGCCGTTGGGCGATGTGCGCCGGTGCAGAACCGACTCCCAGATTTCGGTCTGCTCCCTGGGCGAGTTGCTGGCAAAGCCGTAGTGACCCCCCGGCAGGAAGTTCAAATATTCGAGCGGCGCTCCGAGGCAGCCCGTCCGCCACAAGAGATGGCTGAGAAAGGTGCTTCCGCTGCGCGGGACGGAAGCAAGCACATAGACTTTCTCCGGCGGCGCATCGCGGAACGGAAAATCGAACTTTTTCTCGTAGCCGGTCTCGATGCCTTCGAGCATTTGAGCTCCTTTGTTGCCGCTGCACTGTCCTACGGCCGGCACCCGGGCGCAAATGATAGCGCTACCTTGCGCGTTCCCACGCGACTGAAATAGCCTCGCGCCAACAGGGGAGCCGCAAGATGAGCACAATCACTCGCCGTCAACTGCTGGTCCGGACGTCCGCCATGGTCGCGGCCTCCGCCGCATTTCGAGCGCCGCCGTCGCGGTCTCCTTACGTGCGGAGAAGCGGCACGCGCTTTGTCGCCAGCGCCAAGCCGTACCGCATCGCGGGCACGAACATGTGGTACGCCGCCTACCTCGGCGCCGCGGCTCCGACCGGCAATCGCGACCGGTTGAAGCGCGAGCTCGACCGCCTCCACGCGCTCGGCATCAACAACATCCGGATCCTCGGCAGCAGCGAATTCTCGCCGCTGAGGAATTCGGTTCGGCCGACCTTCCGCAACCGGACCAGCCGCTTCAACGAGAAGCTGCTTGTCGGTCTCGATCATGCGCTTGCGGAGATCGGCCGGCGCGGAATGACGGCGGTCATCTACCTGACCAACTTCTGGGAATGGTCGGGCGGGATGATGACCTATCTCTACTGGACCAACGGCGGCCGCTACATCAACATGAACGATCCGGCGCATCCGTGGCCGGAATTCCCGGACATGAGCTCCGAATTCTACGGCCATGCCGC
>Ga0157369_10007652_pt1 | contig 12426 bp, 8 predicted proteins | sample C25metaG_FD_113461 | JGI IMG/M metagenome (GOLD analysis project Ga0157369, IMG submission 113461) | Corn rhizosphere microbial communities from Kellogg Biological Station, Michigan, USA - C2-5 metaG | ecosystem: Host-associated > Plants > Roots > Rhizosphere > Soil | place: USA: Michigan...
CCCAACCGGGCTCGGCCTCCACCGTCCACGAGAGAGGCGGATCGGGGACCGCAGCGACGGCGACGTCCCGCCGTCGACCGACCCGCAGGCCGGTGACGACGGGACGGCGAGGCGTGTCGTCGGTCACGGTCGGTGGCCACTCGCGCGTCGGCCACGCGCGACGACGAGCGCCCCGGCGGCGAGCGCCCCGAGTCCGAGCATCGCGAGTATCGCCGTGCCGTCGACTCCGGTGCCGGCGAGACCGCGCGTCCCGGACTGGGCCGTCGACGCGGCTCCTCCGTCCAAGCCACCCGAGGTGCCGGTACCCGTGCCCGTCCCGGGCTCGGTGCCCGGATCCGTGCCACCACCGGTACCGGCCGCCGGCAGGAGCCGCACGGGCAGGAACTGCGCGGAGTCCTTCTCGGCCGCGATGCCACCGCCCCAAGCGAGGTACCCGTCGCGCCCCTCTCCGTCGGCCTCGTTCACGATGAAGGCACTGCTCAGCAGTGCCGCGTCCGGACGGACACCGGTGAGCCGCACCCAGGGCACCGCCACCTCGTACACGGTCGTCGCGGCGGCGTCGTCCCGTTCGACGGCGACCCGCGCTCCCGCGACCGTCCCGGGACCCTCGCCCACCGCGAGCCACCGGTACAGCTGGGGCCCGGCCGGGGTCAGCGCCATCCCGAGTTCATGCCATCCGGTGGCCGATCCCGGGGCACCCGCTGCGACGGTGAACTGCACCGAGTCGCCCTGCCAGATGTTCGCGCCGACCGCCGGCTGGTCGTGGACGTCGTCGGTCACCTCGACCGACAGGAAGAGGTCGTCCTCGTCCCAGGTGTACCAGGCCCGCGCGGACTGGTCGTCAGCGGCACGTCCGGTGGCCGCCGGGACGATCGGCGTGAGGTCGTCGAGGTCGTCGAGCACGCCGTCCACCTCGATCGTCCGATGCGCGGCGTCGACCGCGGTTCCGAGGTCGAGGGGCACGACGACACCCGACGCCGTCAGTTCGCGCCCGCCCACGAGCGCCACGGCGCTCCAGTCCGTGCGACCGGCGAGACCGGCGAGCGGGAGATCGGCGGTCGCCGACTCGTGTGCCGCGACCGTCACCCCGTCGAGGAACGTCTGCGTGGAACCGCCGAGGTCGACGGTCAGTCGGTCGATCGTGACCGGCTCGCCCGAGGCGTTGTCCACGGTCAGGCGGAGTGCGCTGCCGTCGGCCAGGGCGACCTGATCGCCGACGAGCGTGACGGGTTCCCCGACGGTGGTGCGTGCTGTGAGGCGCCCGAGCTCGACGTCGTCCTCGAGGAGGGTGGCCTCGACGAGCAGCTCTCCGAGCGCGCTCGCCGGTGGCAGCTCGACGACGACGGTTCCGGCGGTCCCGGCGGCGACCGTCTGCGACGCCTCCTGGCCGTCGTCGAAGCGGAGCCCGAACGTACGGTCGGCGGTACCCGCCCGGTTGTCCATGGTCCACCTCGCGGTGACCGCCTGCCCGAGGTACGCGGGGTCGAGCGTCAGCGCGGTCTCCGACGCGGCCACACCGGCCACCTCGCCCTGGACGTACACCGGGCCCTCGCCCAGTTCGAGCAGGATGCTCGTGCCGTCGCCGGCCGCGACGGTGCGCGACCCGCCGTACAGGTCCGTGATCACGACCTCCCCGCGCAACCCGAGGGTGACCGCCCGGTCCGAGGTCGCCCAGAGCGCACGCAGTGGACCATCGGGCGTGTCGAAGGAGACGTTCCAGAGATCGGCGACGGAGGTGTCCCGTCCCGTGGCCGTCGCGTCCAGCAGCAGCCCGGCCGCCGTGGAGTAGGAGACGAACGCCGGCTTCGGGGTGAACGCGCCCAGCGGGTCCTGCGGGTGGTGCAGCAGACCGAAGTTCTCCTCGGTCTCCTGCGCGTCCACACCGTCGTTGACGAGGTCGTAGATGAAGGTCCGCTGCACGTCGTGCATAGCCGTGATGACCGCCGACTTGGCGATGTCGGCCGCCTGCGACGACTCGGAGACGGCTCGGGCGTTCGTGCCGGTCGGCCAGCCGAGCTCGGTCACCCACAGGGGGATGGACTCGCCGCCGTTGTACTGCCGGACCAGCGCGTCGACACGGCTGAGGGTCTCGTCGAGCGCCTCGGCCCCGACCGGGTAGCTGTAGGGGTGCAGGACGATGCCGTCCAGGTATTGCAGCGCTCCGAGACGGAACGTCTGTTCGAGCCAGTCGGTGTTGAGGTTCGCGACCGCGGGACCGATGACCGGCAGCTCGGGGGCGACCGCCTTCACGGCGGGGGACGCCGCGGCGAGGAGGTGGACGTAGTGCTCCGGGGCGACGTTGGTGTTGCCACCGAGCCCGAGGTCCCACTCGTTCCAGATCTCGAGGCCCGTCGACATGTCGCCGAACTCGTCGGCCATCGCCGCCGCGTACGCGGCGTACGCGGACACGGCTTCGTCGCTCACCGGCCCGTTGCCACCGTCGTAGAGCGGGTTGCCGTAGCCGGCGAGGAGGAGCGGTTTGACGCCGGAATCGCGTGCGGCATCGAGGAACTCGGCTCGCGGGCGCGACCAGTCGTAGACACCTGGGGTCGTCTCGACCTCGCTCCAGTACACCTCGTCGCGGAACTGCGCGACACCGCCGACCGCGAGGGCGCCCATCGAGGCCGGGTCCCAGCCCTGGCCATAGTGGGTGGCTGCACCGTACCGCCCGGTCGCCGTGGCGGCGACGTCGGTCTCGGCGAGGACCGCGAACGTCGTGGTGGCGGAACCCACCGACTCGCCGGCGGCGAGGCCTTCGACGGACAGCGAGAACCATCCGCGACCGGGTGCGGTGAGGTCCAGCGCACCGTCGGCGTCCTCCTCGCCTTCGTCGACCACGCGTCCGTCCCCGTCCGTGACGGTCCAGCGCACCGTGTCGGCACCGGTCGTGTAGGGGAAGGCGAGCGGATCGCCCTCGGTGAACAGGTTGCCGAGCGTCCCCGGGGTCAGGGCGAACCCGGAGGGGGCGTCCGCGGCCCGGACGGTGAGGTCGTCGACGAGCAGGCGGGCGGTCGGCTGGGCTGTGTCCGCCCGAGCCCACCCGTTGACGACGAAGCCGACCTGCCGCGCCGGGCCGTGCCATATCCCGTCACCAGCGCCGCCCCAGGCGCTGTGACTCGGGTCGGTCGCGGGCGATTGCAGGGTGAGCTCCTGCCACCCGTCGGACGCGGGGACCGGGAGGAAGCTCTGGTGCGTCTGCCCGGTCGCGTCCACGAGCTGGACACCGACGGTGGTCACGTTCTCCGCGCGGACCCAGAACGACACCGAATCCAGCGGGGCGTCGTCCAGGGACCGGACGGCCATCTCCCAGCCGTCCACCGTGCGCGCTCCCGTGTCGAGGAGGACCTCGACGGCGCCCGCACCCGTGTGGCCGTCGGCGGCGATGCGCGGAGCGCTCGGCGCGACCGACGTCCCGTCGAACGCGACACCCGACCAGCCCACGAGATCCTCGACGGGGATCGTCGTCTCCTGCGCCACCGCCGCGGTCGGTTGCGCCAGGGCGCCGACCGCGAGGAGGACCCCCAGCGTTGCTGCCGCGAGCCGCCGCGGCTGCGACGGGCGTCGTGTTCGTTCGGTCATCACTGTCTCCTCGTTGAGCGTGCCCCGTCCGACGGGGAAAGCGGTTTTCCTGACGAAGCCTGCCGAACCATCGGGCCCACTGTCAAGCACCTCTTCGCAGCAGCGATTGAGCACGATCGTGGTGGAAGTCCGCTTTGACGAACCACCGTCGAACCTGCTAGACATCAGTAGAGCAATCGCTTTTCCTCTCACCCGAGCATCGAACGAAGGAGTTCACATGACTGGACGCATCCGCGCAGCAGCGGCTGTGCTGGTGATCGGCGGCATCGCCGTCGCAGCGGCGGGCTGTTCGCCGCAATCGTCGGAATCGGCCGACGGCAAGACCACCATCGAGGTCGGCGACCGCCCGTCGGCGGACCGCCCCGAGGATCGCAAGTACTTCGACGAACGCGTCTCGGCGTTCGAGGAGGCCAACCCCGACATCGACGTGAAGGCGGTCGAGACCGCTTACGACCCGACGACCTTCCAAGCCCTCGCGGCCGGCGGCAGCCTCCCGGACGTCCTGAGTGTCCCCCTCACCGAACCCCAGGGGCTCATCAAGCGCGGCCAGGCTGCCGACCTCACCGACACCCTGAAGTCCGAGGGCCTGCTCGACTCGCTGAACCCGGCGATCCTGAAACTCGCCTCCGATGCCGACGGCAAGGCCTACGGCGTCCCCACGAACGCCTACTCCTTCGGCCTCGTGTACAACCGCGCCCTGTTCACCGCGGCCGGACTCGACCCCGACGCACCGCCGACCACCTGGGACGAGGTCCGCACGGCCGCGCAGCAGATCACCGCGAAGACGGGCGCCGCCGGCTTCTCGGTCCTCACCACCGCCAACACGGGCGGGTGGCAGTTCACCGGGATGACCTACTCCTTCGGCGGGACCGTCGAGAACGCGGACGGCACGAAGGCCACCTTCGACGACACGCCCTCGGCCGATGCGCTCGCCCTCCTGCAGACCATGCAGTTCGAGGACGGCACCCTGCCCGCGAACACCCTGTACGACGCCGACTCGCAGGGCCAGGACTTCGCCGCGGGCAAGATCGGCATGATGATCGGTGCCAGCGACCGCTACTACGGCGTCGTGCAGAACCTCAAGCTCCCGGCCGAGGACTTCGGCATCGGTGGGATGCCGCAGGACGGCGGGTCGAACGGCACCCTCTCCGGCGGCAGTGTCCAGATCGTCAACCCGAACGCGACCGACGCCGAGCGTACCGCCGCGGTGAAGTGGATCAGCTTCCTCTATCTGCAGCGCTACTTCGACCAGGACACCGCCGTCGCCGACGCCAAAGCCTCGAACGAGGCAGGGTCCGTCACCGGCCTCCCCGGCCTCGCGGTGGTGAACGAGGACGCGTACGACACCTACTTCGACTGGATCGCCGACTACATCAACGTGCCGTCGGCCAACTTCACGCCCTACCTCGACGCCTCGGCGGAGATCCCGGTCGTCGCCGAGCCCGTCAACAACGCGCAAGAGGTCTACGGCGCGCTCGACACCGTCATCCAGACCGTGCTGACGGACCGGAACGCAGACATCGACAGCCTGCTCTCGCAGGCGAGCACCGACGTCCAGGGCCGACTGACGCGCTGACGACCCTCCGGGGCGGGCCACGCGCCCGCCCCGGTCCCAGGAGGACCCCATGTTCCAGACCATCAAGCGACCGCAGCCGGGTCCGTCATCGGCCACGCGCACGCCCGCGGCGACACGACGATGGCGACGCGCCCGTCCAGGTCTCGTCGCCCTCGGCATCGCGCTGCCGGCGATCCTCGTCTACCTGTACTTCTCGTGGGGTCCGATCCTCTCCTCGCTCGTGATGAGCGTCCAGGACATCACGCCCGGGCAGACGTCCACCTGGGTCGGGATGGAGAACTTCAGCTACGTGCTGAGCGATCCGAACCTGCCGCAGGCGACCCTCAACACCCTCCTCTACACCGGTCTCGCGATCCTCTTCGGCTTCCCGGTCCCGCTGGCCCTGGCCGTGTTCATCTCCGAGTTGCGCGGCCACCGTTGGTACTTCAGCGCCCTGGCCTACCTCCCCGTCATGGTGCCGCCGGTCGTCGCCATCCTGCTCTGGAAGTTCTTCTACGAACCGAGCGAGGACGGCGTCTTCAACGCGGTCCTCGGCGTCGTCGGCATCGGGCCGGTACCATGGCTCACCGCACCGACCCTCGCGATGCCGTCGATCGTCCTGGAGACCACCTGGGCCGGCGCCGGGACCGCCGTCATCATCTACATCGCCGCCCTCTCGAGCATCCCGGCCGAACTGTACGAGGCGGCCGAACTCGACGGCGCGGGCATCTGGAGTCGCGTCTGGCACGTCGCCCTGCCGCAGATGCGCGGCATCATCGGCACGATGCTGCTCCTCCAGGTGATCGGCACGATGCAGATCTTCACCGAGCCCTTCCTCTTCACCGGCGGCGGACCACTCGGTGCCACCAGGACCCTGCTGATGACCATCTACGACTACGCCTTCGTGCGCGTGGACTACGGCGCAGCGACCGCCCTGAGCGTCCTGCTCGCAGCCGTCCTCGCGGTCTTCGCCCTCGTCTACGCCCGTCTCACCCGCCGTTGGAGTGCCTCATGAGTGCGCCCGCACGAGCCCGCAGCGCCAAGCGCGCCGACCGACCCGAGCGCGACGCCGTCGGACGGTCGAACATCTCCGACACCGACCGCCGTCGACCCGTCGTCCGCGTCTCACTGCTCCTGGGACAGGTCGTCGTCCTCCTCGGCCTCGTCGTCGCTGGACTCGGCCCGCTCGTGTGGCTCGCCCTCGCCGCCGTGTCGCCGACCCAGGACCTCATCCGAGAGCCGTTCGCGTTCTTCAGCAGCGGCGTCGTGCAGTGGGAGAACATCGGCATCGCCTGGGAACGCGGGCGGATCGGCCACTACCTCTGGAACACCGCGGTGCTCGCCCTCGGAGCGACCGTCGCGACCCTCGTGGTCTCCACCAGCGCCGCCTTCGTCATCACGGTACTCCGGCCCCGATGGGGCCGCTTGTTCTCGGCAGCCATCCTCGCCACGCTGTTCGTCCCGGGCATCGTCGCGCTCGTTCCGCTGTACCTCACGGTCCGCGAGCTGCCGGTCGTCGGCATCTCCCTGCTGAACACGCCATGGGCGGTCTGGCTGCCGGCTGCGGCCACGGCGTTCAACGTCCTGATCCTCGCCCGCTTCCTCGAATCGATCCCCGCGGACCTCTACGACGCGGCTCGGATCGACGGAGCCGGCGCGCTGCGGATCCTGTGGAGCATCGTGCTGCCGCTGTCCCGTCCGATCCTGGGCGTCGTCGGACTGCTCGCCGTGGTCGCCTCGTGGAAGGACTACCTGTGGCCGCTCCTCGTGCTGCCGGACCCCGACCTGCAACCGGTGTCGGTGGCACTGCCGCGACTCGCGGCCCAGACGGAACTCAGCGTCCAGATGGCGGCACTGTTCCTGTCGCTCATCATCCCGGTGGCGCTGTTCCTGGTCTTCCAGCGACAGTTCCTCCGCGGTGCGAGCATGGCCGGCGGGGTGAAGGGATGACTCGCGTCCTGGTCACCGGCGCCGACGGCGAGATCGGCCGCGCCGTCAGCCACGCGCTGGTCCGCGCAGGCTACGAGGTCTCCGCGCTGTCGCTCGCCTTCGGCGCGGAACACCCCGCCGACCGGCTGTTCGTCGGCGACACGACCTCGGTGGCCGACGTCGCCGCCGCACTGGACGGCGTCGACGCGGTCGCCCACTTCGCCGCCATCCCGCACCCCTCGCTCGGGACGCCGTACGAGGTGTTCCGGGTGAACACCGACTCCACGTTCAACGTGCTCGAACAGGCCGGTCGACGCGGCGTGCGGCGAGCGGTCATCGCCAGCAGCATCAACGCGCTCGGGTACCCCAACAACCCGCACGGGACGTGGCCGCCGTCCTTCCCGCTGGACGAGCACACCCCCGCGGACATCGCCGACGCGTACTCGCTCTCCAAGTCGGTCGACGAGCAGACCGCCGCATACGCCCACCGCCGCCACGGCATCGACGTGGTCGCCCTGCGCTTCCCGCTCGTGAAATGGCCGTCCGTCCTGCGCGACGTCGCCGAGGAGGTCGCGCGCGACCCCGCGGCCATGGCGCGCGAGGGCTGGGCCTACCTCACAATGGGTGACGCCACCCGCGCGGTGCTGCGCGGCCTCGAGGTGTCGACCGAGGGCGTGCTCGTCGCCGGCCTGAGCGCCGCGGACACGCTGCTCGGCGGCGAGACGCATCTGCTGGCCGATCGCTACACGCCCGGTGTCCCGATCATCCGGCCGGTGTCCGACACCGCAGCCCTGATCGACACGACGACCGCGGAGCGGGCCCTCGGCTTCCACCCGACCGAATCCCTGCACGACGGGACCGCCGTCGCGCAGCCCGACCCCGAGACCCCGGTGAGGAACCTCCGATGACCGATGCCGCCCCGACCACCTTCGCCCAGCCGTGGATCCCGCGGGACGACGTGCGCATCACCGACGTCCGCGCGGTGGTCACCGCTCCCGAGGGCATCCCGCTCGTCGTGGTGAAGGTGCTCACGAGCGACGACGGGCTGTACGGTCTCGGCTGTGCGACCTTCACCCAGCGTTGGCGTGCCGTCGTCGCCTACCTCGACCACCTCCGGCCGCTCCTCGTCGGGCGGTACCCCGGAGACATCGAGGACCTCGGGCGGTTGATCCGCTTCTCCGCGTACTGGCGCGAAGGGCCCGTCGGCAACAACGCACTCTCGGGGATCGACATGGCCCTGTGGGACATCGCCGGCAAGCGGGCCGGGACGCCCGTGTACGAGCTCCTCGGTGGCAGGGTCCGGGCTGCGGCCGATGTGTACCTGCACGCCGAGGGTGCCGACCCCGAGGCCACGGCGGCCCACGCCGAACAGCTGCGGGACGAGGGCCTCCGGCACATCCGGGTGCAGACGGGCCAGGCCGGGATCGGCCACTACGGAGCACCGCCGGCCGCCGACCCCTACACCTGGGCGAAGCACCCGCAGGGGTGGCGCGTGGAGGAGTACCTCCGGCGGACCCCGCGCCTCTTCCAGCGCATGCGGGAGCTCCTGGGCGACGAGGTCGAACTCCTGCACGACGTGCACTCCCGGCTGACGCCGCGCCAGGCGATCGCCCTCACCCGTGCGCTGGAACCGTACCGCCCGTTCTTCGTGGAGGACGTCCTGGCGCCGGAGCACTGGGACCGACTGCCCGAGGTGGCCGCCGCATCGCCCGTGCCCCTCGCGGTCGGCGAGCTGGCGACGTCGTTCACCGACGCGGCTCGCCTCGTCCGCACCCACTCCGTCGACTTCATCCGCTGTCACCTCTCCGACATCGGCGGCCTCAGCGCCGGTCGGCGACTGGCCACGCTCGCGGACGTCGAGGGCATCCGGACCGCCTGGCACTCCCCCGGTGATGCGTCGCCGTTCGCCGTGGCGGCCGCAGTAGCCCTCGACGTCTCGAGCCCCGCCTTCGGCGTCCAGGAGGGCCACCGGTATTCCGAGGCCTGTCACGAGGTGTTCCCGGGCATGCTCGACATCGTCGACGGCTGGCTCACCCCGAGCGACGCACCTGGCTGGGGCGTGGACCTGGACGAGCGCGAAGCCGCCAGGTATCCCGCGGGCGTCTCCGGCCACGACGCCTGGGCGGCCGGTGTGCGCGCCCCGGACGGCGGGCTCATCGCCCCCTGACCGCCCACACCCCGTCCTCCTCCGCCTGCCCGTCACCCTCCGAAAGCGCACCCCATGCCCCGTTGGTCCGTCTCCCCCTCCCGGCGCGCCCTGCTGCGCGACGGCCTGCCGTCGTTCCTCCTCGCAGACACCGTCTGGGCCGCGTTCAGCGGTCCGACGGACGAGGAGTGGTCCGACTACCTCGTCCTGCGGCGTCGGCAGGGCTTCACCGCCCTGCTCATCAGCGTGTTGCCGATCGAGCACGACCGGTCCGAGGGTGGCCGTTCGCCCTACGCCGTCGTCGACGGGCGTCTGGACCTGTCCGCGGGCGATCCCGGCTACTGGCCGCGCGCGGTCCGGCTCCTCGAGCAGGCGGTCGAGCACGGCTTCACGCCGATGCTGGTCCTGTTGTGGAACAACTTCGTCCCGGCGACCTGGGGAGCGGGCCTCACGCCCCAGCTGGTGCTCGACGAACAGCAGACACTCGACCACGTGCGCGATTCGGTCGAGCGGTTCGCACGGTTCGAACCGATCTGGATCGTGTCGGGCGACGACGACCTCGATGCCGATGAGGCCATCGCCCGCTACAGCTTCGCCGCGTCCGAGGTGCGCCGACTGGCGCCGGAGGCGCTCGTCACCTGGCACAGCACCCCGACCGCGCGCATGCCGGAAGACCTCGCAAACGGTCCGCTGCTCGACCTGCACGGCCTGCAGTCCGGGCACAACGAGGACTGGGACACGCTGCCGCAGACCCTCACCCGATACGTGGACGGCCTCGCGGTCACGCGGCCGATCATCGATCTGGAACCCTGTTACGAAGGGCTCGGTCGATTCGCCGGCCGCGCGAGGCACTCGCGCGCGGACATCCGGCGGGCGAGCTGGACGGGCGTCGTGGCAGGTGCTGCGGCCGGACTCGGCTACGGCGCGCACGGCGTGTGGTCATGGCATCGTCGCGGGAGCGCGTTCACAGCCGAGACGGTCCACGGCGTCCCGTTCCCCGCCGCCGTCGCACTCGGCTTCCCGGGAGCGGACGACGTCGGCTTCCTCCGACGGGTCGTCGAGGCCGAGGGGCTGTCAGAACTCCGCGAGGACCGCGCGCTCCTCGAGTCCGAACCCTCGGGCGCCGTGGCTGGTCGGGTGGACGAGCACCTCGTCGCCGTGTACGCGCCGTCGGCGTTCGCGCTGACGTGTCGACTCGATCCCGCTTCGGTGGCGTCGGTCACCGTCTACGACCTCGACGAGCGCCGGCAGGACGCCGTGGAATGGACCGCGGTCGCTGGCGAGGACGGCACCGGGCGTATCCGCCTCGAGCAGCCCGAGTTCCCGGGCGACGCATTGTTCGTGATCCGCGTCGAGCACGGGACGGCCGCGGCGTGACGTCCCCCACCGAGCCCGCGTCGGTGACGATCCGAACCCACGGCCTCCGGGTCCGGGTCGTCGCCCTCGGCGCGCGGATCGACTCGATCCTGCTCGAGGAGGCCGGTCTGGAGCTGCTGTACCGGACGCCATGGGCAGACGCCGGAGGATCCGAGTGGGGCATGTCCTCCTCGAGCGCCCTCTGGCACCGTGATTACGCCGGTGGCTGGCACATGCTGCTGCCGTCGGCGGGCGATCCCGATCCGCGGGCTCCCGTCGAGCAGCCGTTCCACGGTGAGGCCGCCTGGCGGACCTGGTCACTGCGGCAGGACGGTGACACGGTGGTCGCCGAAGTGCTGCTGCGCACCGTGCCCGTCCGGGTCGTCAGGACGGTGTCAGTGACCGAGGGCCGGGTCACGGTCGACACCGTGCTGCGCAACGTCGGGATGGACGCGACCCGCCTGATGTGGGTCGAACACCCCGCGTTCGCGGGCGAGCTGTTCGACGACGCGGAGCTCCTCGTCGACGGCGGCGCGGTCGGTCTCGTGTCGGCACCGGGCTCTGTGTTCGCGGACCTGCCGGTCACGACCGGGACGGTCGAACTCCGGTCACGTTCCAGCGGCGTCGGGCTGCGACTCGGTTTCGACGTCACCGTCCATCCCCGGGTGTTCGTCTGGCAGGAGCGTCGCGGCGAGCGCGGATTCCCCTGGTGGGGTGCCGGTGATGCCGTCGGTTTGGAGCCGGCATCCGACCCGTACGGCGATCCGGCCGACGGCGTCGGTTCGGTGCGCCTCGCGGTCGGCGAGGAGCGCTCGACCCGGTTCGAGCTCGACGTCGACCGCCTCGGATGAGCCTCGGGATCGCCGCCCGGTACAATCGATCCGCGATGTCTAGAAAAGCGATTTCCCTGCAGGATGTGGCCGCCATCGCCGGGGTCTCCGTCTCGACCGCATCGAAGGTGTTGCGTGGTCAGGGCAAGGCCTCGGACGCCACGCGCGAGCGCATCCTCGAGGCCGCGGCGCGACTGGACTACCAGCCGAACGCCCTCGGCCAGTTCCTCGCGCAGGGACGCAGCGCGACGATCGGTGTGCTGACGCTCAACGCCCCCGGCGCGTTCACGATGCCGGTCCTCACCGCCGCGACGACGACCCTCGGCGCCCGCGACCTCTCGGTCCTCGTGTCCGACTCCCGTCTCGACCGCTCCCTCATGGCCGCGACCGTCCGGAAGCTGCGCGCCCGCAACGTCGACGGCCTCCTCGTCATCGGCGACGGCAGCGGGACCGAGATGCGTTCGGTCACCGACGGGTTCGCGGTGCCCGTCGTCTACGCCTACGGTGCCTCGGACGATCCCGGGGACGCCTCGTTCCTGCACAACGGCCGCCTGGCCGGCGAGCTCGCGGGACGACATCTGCTGGGCCTAGGTCGCCGTCGCATCGCGCACATCGGTGCCTCGCTCGACGACCGCTCCGCCCACGACCGGGCGGAGGGACTGCACCGCGCGCTGGACGAGGCCGGGGTCGAGCTGGTCGGCGGGACGGGGCTCCACGGCGACTGGTCCCGGGCCTGGGGGCGTCAGGCGGCACAGCGACTCATCGAGGCCGGACACGACGTCGACGCGGTGTTCTGCGCGAACGACACCATCGCACTCGCCGCCATCGAGGTCTTCCGGGAGGCCGGTCGCCGGGTGCCCGAGGACATCGCCGTGGTCGGGATGGACAACCTCGCCGGCCTCATGGGTCAACGGGACCGGACCCTCACGACGATCGACCCGCTCCTCCACGACGTCGGCCGTGCTGCGGCCGGCTATCTCGCCGATGCGATCGCCGGTGGCACCTACGTCCCGGGGGTGCACTTCGTGGAC
>Ga0157369_10007653_pt1 | contig 12426 bp, 10 predicted proteins | sample C25metaG_FD_113461 | JGI IMG/M metagenome (GOLD analysis project Ga0157369, IMG submission 113461) | Corn rhizosphere microbial communities from Kellogg Biological Station, Michigan, USA - C2-5 metaG | ecosystem: Host-associated > Plants > Roots > Rhizosphere > Soil | place: USA: Michigan...
ACCAAGCAGGTCGGCCGGGGCGGGTGCAGTGCGTAGCGGTGTCTACGTGCAAGCCCGACCCGGCTGAGATGCGCCGTGTCGGACACACCAGCCGTGAGTGCGTCGAACCCACATCAAGCCTCTTGTACCCTTGCGCGAGCGATGGGCGAGGAACAGCATGTCTCCTGGCAAGAGCTGCTTGCGACCACGCGCGAGGCGTTCGACGGCGGCACCGACTTCACCGTCGCCGTCGAAGAGGAGTTCGCGCTGCTCGACTCGCAGACGCTCGAGCTGGCCAACCGGTTCGAAGACGTCTACGCGGCCGCGCGTGAGACCGACCTGGCGCCGAACGTCGTCGGCGAGTTGATCGCGTCGGAGATCGAGGTGCGCACGGGTCGCTGCGAGGACTTCAGCGAGGCGGCGGCGGCCATGCACGAGCGCCGGGTGCAGATCCACACCGTCGCGCGTGAGCAGCAGCTGGCCCTCGGCGGCACGGGCACGCATCCTTGGAGCCGCTGGCAGGACCAGCGCATCATCGACACGCCTCACTACCGCCGGAACGACGAGGTCCTCCGCTACGTCGTCTGGCGCAATAACACCTTCGGGCTGCACGTGCATGTCGGCATCGCGGGCGCCGACCGCGCGATCGCGGTGCACGACGCGCTCCGCAACTTCCTGCCCGAGCTGCTCGCGCTGTCTGCCAGCTCGCCGTTCGTCGAATCAGTCAATTCGGGTCTGCACTCCGCGCGGACCGAGGTCTTCACCCGCATGTTCCCGCGCTGTGGGATCCCCGACGCGTACGGGAGCTGGCAGACGTACTCCGACTACGTCGCGCTCCTCTACCGCACCGGGTCGATCACCGAGCACACCCAGCTGTGGTGGAGCGTGCGCCCGCACCTGGTGTTTCCGACGATCGAGATTCGCATCGCCGACGGCCAGCCCGACCTCGCCGAGGCGCAGTCGCTCTCCGCGCTCGCCTACGCACTCGCCGCACGCTGCGCGCGGGCCCACGACGAGGGCGAGCCGTTGCCGAACTTTCCAAACCGCCTGCTCGAGGAGAACATGTGGCGGGCGATTCGCTACGGGCTGTCCGGCAACCTGCTCGACCTGGCCCGCGGCGAGGCGATTCCGGCGCGGGCACGGCTCGAGCAGTTGCTGGAGTGGGTCGAGCCGGTCGCCGACGAGATCGGCGCCGCGCCGTATCTCGCCGTACCTGGCCAGAACGCCGCCGAACGGCAGATCGAGCGGTTCGAGGAGGGTGCGAGCCTCCAGGAGATCTACGCCGAGCAGGTTCGGGCGGGGGAGCCGATCGGTGGCTGACGGACCCGGGCAGGAGCCCGACGCCGACGCGCTCGCAGCGCAGCTGGCAGCGTTCGATGTCGACCACTTCCTCGTCGCCACCGCGTCGAGCCTCGCGAGCCTGGCGTTCGCGAAGCTCGAGCGGGCGGAGCTCGGCCAGGCGAAGCGCGCGATCGACGCGCTCGGGTCGCTCGTCCCGCACGTCGAGGGCGAGCTGAAAGGGGATCTCGAGCATGCCCTGGCGAGCCTGCAAGTGGCATATGCGACAGCTGTAACCGGCAAGCGATAGCCGCTGCTTGTGATACATAATCGCCCGCGCCGAAGCCCTTCGGCGCGTGACTTTGTGAGGGAGCAAACCTGATGGATTGGTTCATGCATCACCCCGTGCTCCTCGGCCTCGTCGGTGCCGGCGTGGCCGTCGGGTACGGGCTCTATCTCACCTGGTGGCTGCTGCGCCAGCCGGCGGGGAACGAGCGGATGAGAGAGATCTCGGCCGCTGTCCAGGAGGGGGCTGCGGCCTACCTGAAGAAGCAGTACACCGCGATCGGAATCGTCGCGATCGTCCCCTTCCTGCTGCTCGGCTTCTACCACCAGCTCGGGTGGGGGACGGCGTTCGGCTTCCTGGTCGGAGCGATCCTCTCCTCGGCGGCCGGATTCATCGGCATGAACGTGGCCGTGCGCTCGAACAGCCGCACCGCCGAGGCCGCCCGCGGCGGGCTCAAGCCGGCGCTGAACGTGGCGTTCCGCGCTGGCTCGGTGACCGGCCTGCTGGTCGTGGGCCTTGGCCTGCTCGGCGTCACCGGGTACTACTGGCTCCTGACGGGCGCGCTGCACAACTCGCCGCAGTCGGCGATCAACGACCTGATCGGGCTGGCCTTCGGAGGTTCCCTCATCTCGGTGTTCGCCCGCCTCGGCGGCGGCATCTTCACGAAGGCCGCCGACGTCGGCGCCGACCTCGTCGGCAAGCTCGAGGCCGGCATCCCCGAGGACGATCCGCGCAACCCGGCGGTGATCGCGGACAACGTCGGCGACAACGTCGGTGACTGCGCAGGCATGGCTGCCGACCTCTTCGAGACCTATGCGGTGACGGCTGTCGCCGTGATGCTCCTCGGCGGCACGCTCACCGACTGGAGCGCCGGCTCGGCTCTCTACCTGCTGCCGCTCGCGATCGGCGGCGTCTCGGCCGTCAGCTCCGTGATCGGGACGTTCTTCGCACGGCTCGGCCGCGGCGAGAACGCGGTGATCAACGCGCTCTACAAGGCGGTGCTCGTCGCCACCTTGCTGTCCGCGCTCGGGTTCATCCCGATCATCATGGCGTTCGACAAGGGCAAGTTCGACTTCACCGATCTCTACGTCTCGGCGCTCGTCGGACTGGTCGTCACGTTCCTGCTCGTTGCGATTACCGAGTACTACACCGGCACCCGGTGGAACCCGGTGAAGGCAATCGCGAAGGCCTCGGAGACGGGTCACGCGACCAACATCATCGAAGGGCTCGCGATCGGCATGCAGGCGACGGCGGCCCCGGTGATCGTGATCGTCGCCGGCATCCTCGTCGCGCATCACTTCGCCGGCCTCTTCGGCATCGGCGTCGCCGTGATGGCGCAGCTCTCGATGACCGGCCTGATCGTGGCACTCGACGCATACGGCCCTGTCACCGACAACGCGGGCGGCATCGCCGAGATGGCCGACCTGCCGGAGGAAGTGCGTGGCATCACCGACCCGCTCGACGCGGTCGGCAACACGACGAAGGCGGTCACGAAGGGCTACGCGATCGGCTCCGCCGCGCTTGCTGCACTGATCCTCTTCGACTCGTACACCTCGGGCCTGAAGGAGCATGGCCTGACCACCGTGTTCTCGCTCTCGGACGCGTGGGTGATCGCCGGGCTCTTCATCGGCGGCCTGATGCCGTTCCTGTTCGCGTCGCTCGCCATGCAGGCGGTCGGGCGCGTCGGCGGCCAGGTGGTCGAGGAGGTGCGCCGCCAGTTCCGCGAGCACCCGGGAATCATGGAGCGCACCGAACGGCCCGACTACAGCCGTGCAGTCGGCATCGTCACCGGCTCGGCGATCAAGTCGATGCTCGCGCCGGCACTGATCCCGATCGGCTTTCCGATCGTGATCGGGATCATCAGCGCGAAGATGCTCGGCGGCCTGCTGATCGGCACGATCGTCACCGGCCTCTTCCTCGCGATCTCCATGACCTCAGGCGGCGGCGCCTGGGACAACGCGAAGAAGTCGATCGAGGACGGCCTGCACGGCGGCAAGGGCTCCGACGCGCACAACGCCTCGATCACCGGCGACACCGTCGGCGACCCGTACAAGGACACGGCGGGCCCGGCGATCAATCCGATGATCAAGATCGCCAACATCGTCGCGATCCTGATCATTCCGCTGATCGTCTCGATCCACGGCTAGACCCAACCGTCCGTGACAGCGCTGAGGGGCCGGCTCACGCCGGCCCCTCAGCGGCTGTTTCGGCAGGAGTACCGTCTCGCCCATGAACCGGCACCCGTTCGTGGGGTCAGTCCTGGCAATCGCGGCTGCGACGCTGCTCGTCTACGCCCTTCGTCCGGTCGCTCCGACGCTGAGCCTCGGCGCGCTCTACACGCTTGCTGTGCTTGCTGCGGCTGTGCTCTACGGCATGGCGTATGCGATCGCCACCGCGGTGGCGGCGATGCTGGCGTTCAACTTCTTCTTCCTCGCGCCGGTGCACACCCTGTCGCTGGCCGACGGGCGCAACTGGACGGTCCTCGGCGTGTACCTCGTCGTCGGTGTCGTCGCAAGCGACCTCGCTGCGCGAGCGCGGCGGCGCGCAGGTGTGGCCGAACAGCGCGAGCGTGAGACGGCGCTGCTCTCGGATGTCGCAGCCGAGCTGCTTCAGGGCATCGGAACGCTCGACGATCTGGGCGCGCGAGCAAACCGGGTGTTGAGCGGCGCGGATGCCGCATCGCGCGATCGCTTCGAGACGGGGCTTGCGGCGTTGATCGCCGTCGCCCGTGAACGGGAGCAACTCGAAGCGGTGCGGCGCGCGGACGCCGTGAAGACGACGATCATTCAATCGGTCTCGCACGATCTCCGGACACCGCTCGCGACGATGGTGGCAGCGCTCGACGGCTTGCAGAGCCCTGAGCTCACGCTCACCAGCCCGGACCGCGACATGCTCTTCGGCACCCTCCGCGTCGAGCTGGCGCGCCTGATTCGCCTCGTCGAGAGCCTGCTTGAGCTCTCCCGGCTGCAGGCGGGTGTGGCTACGCCCCGGCCGGAGCTTTGGGCGGTCGAGGATCTCGTCGGCCGGGCGCTCGACGAGGTGGAGCGCGACCGTGTCTCGGTGGCCGTTCCCGACGAGCTGCCGGCGGCACGAGTCGACGCGATCCAGATTCAGCGCGCGCTCGTGAACGTGCTCGAGAACGCGCTTCGGCTGTCGCCTGACGGTGTCGCTGTCACCCTCGCGGCGCTCGAGGTGGATGCCGGGGTGGCGATCGAGGTGGCCGATCGGGGGCCCGGTGTGACGGATGCGCGCCGGGCCGTGCAGCCGTTTGTCAGCGGTGGTGGAGGAGCCGGATTGGGCCTCGCGATCGCGCACGGCTTCGTGACCGCCAACGGCGGCACGCTGACCCTGGCGCCGCGTGCCGGCGGCGGCACGGTCGCGACCCTGACGCTGCCGGCCGAGCGGATGCCGGTGGCTGTGCCGGCTCCGGGGCGGGTATGAGCATGCGCGTTCTCGTCGTCGACGACGAGCCACAGTTCCTGCGTGCGCTGGCGACGAACCTCCGCGGAGCGGGCTACGACGTCGAGACCGCCACGAGCGCGGCGGACGCTCTCGCCGCGGCGGGTCTGCACCCGCCGGACGTGGTCGTTCTCGACCTCTTGCTGCCGGACGCCACCGGCACCGATGTCTGTCGCGAGCTCCGCACCTGGACGCAGGCGCCGATCGTGCTCGTGTCGGCGGTCGGCGACGACGCAGAGAAGATTGCCGCCCTCGATGCGGGAGCCGACGATTATCTGACCAAGCCGTTCGCCGTCGGGGAGCTCCTCGCGCGGCTACGCGCGGTGCTGCGTCGCGTCCAGCCGCCGGGCGAGCCCGTGGTGACCGTAGGGGCGCTCGTGGTCGATCTCGAGCGGAGCTTGGTCGAGGTCGAGGGTGCGCCGGTGCGCCTGACACCGATCGAGTTTCGGCTGCTCCGCACCCTCGTGCTCAACGAAGGGAAGCTGTTGACCCATCGCATGATCCTGCGGGAGGTGTGGGGGCCGGCGTACGGGGACGAGTCGAACTACCTGCATGTCTACGTGTCGCAGCTGCGGCGCAAGATCGAGCCCGACCCCGGACGGCCGCGCTATCTGCTGACGGAGCCGGGCGCCGGCTACCGCCTCGTCGCGCCGGCTGAGCCGTAGAAATCATCGACGAGCGTCAGTATGAAATGAGTTCTTGAGATCGTCTTGAGCGCGAGCGCCCGAATCGTGAGGCGCCCTTGAGCAACGGCCACCTAGCGTGGCCCACATGCAGGTGGTACTCAGGCCGCTTCGTGACTGGGAGCGCCGCCGCGCTTTGCGGGCCGCGCGCGCGGCGGCCGATGCGGAGCTGATCGACGCCCGGCTTCCGTCGCCACGTCTCGCGTGGCGGACGGAGGAACTCGTCTCCGAGAGCCATCGACTGGCGGTCGGCCGGGAGCTGGCGGCGGTTGTGCACGCGGCGGACGAACGGCTGCTGCCGGGTTCCTCTCCGCTCGATCGGGGCGCCGTCCGCGAGGCGCGTGCCGTCCTGCTCGAGCTCGCGAGCCGCCTGTTCGACCTCGACCGGACGGTGCTTCCACGCGGGGTGCTGCTCGCCGAACAGCTCCTGACGGACTCGCGCAGCCCGCTTTTCGCGCACCACGCCACCGACGCGATGCGCGAGCAGGCCGGCGACGCCCTGCGTGCGCTGGATCGTGTCGGCGATCAGGGCGACTCACGTGACGCACGCGTCTGAGACAACGGTCGCGCCGGCACCGAAGGGGCACCGGGTCAGGCGCCTTGTCGTTGGCCGGGCCATGGCGTCGAACGAGCTCGATCAGACACTGCTCCCCAAGATCCTCGCGCTGCCGATCTTCGCGTCCGACCCGTTGTCGTCGGTCGCGTATGCGACGGAGGCGGCGCTCGTCGTCCTGGTCGCGGCGTCGGCGGGCTCGGCTCACCTCGTCTTTCCCGTCTCGCTCGGGATCGCGGCGCTGCTGGCGATCGTCGTCATCTCGTACCGGCAGACCGTCACCGCCTACGAGACCTCCGGAGGGGCCTATATCGTCGCGAAGGAGAACCTCGGGACGGTACCCAGCCTGGTTGCGGCGGCCGCGCTGCTCACCGACTACGTGTTGACCGTCGCGGTGTCCGTCGCGGCCGGGATCCTGGCGCTCACGTCCGCGGTAGCCGGCCTGCGCGGGCATGAGCTGCTGCTCTCGCTGGCGGCCGTCGGGCTGATCACGATCGCCAACCTCAGAGGGGTTCGCGAGGCCGGCGTCCTCTTCGCCGTCCCGACCTACGCGTTCGTCGCCTCGATCTTCCTGCTGATCGGAGTGGGGGTCACCCGGTGCGCGTCGGGCTCATGCCCGCATGCCGTCGTTCCCCATCCGGCCGCCTCCGGCGCAGGCGCGATCACCTTATTCGTCGTGTTGCGGGCGTTTGCCTCCGGCTCGACCGCACTGACGGGGGTCGAGGCAATCGCGAACGGCGTCAGCGCCTTCCGTCGCCCGCACGGCCGCAACGCGGCGACGACGCTCGCCGTACTCGGCGCGATCGCGATCGTGATGTTCCTCGGCGTCACGTGGCTTGCCGTGCACATGGGCGCCCGTCCGGCCGCGACCGGGAACCCGTCGGTGCTGTCCGAGATTGCCCGTGGCGTCTTCCCCGCCGGATCCTGGGCCGGCTTCATGTACTGGGCGGTCCAGGTTCTGACGCTCGCCGTGCTGGTGCTGGCCGCGAACACGTCGTTTCAGGGGTTCCCACGCCTTGCCGCGCTCCTTGCACGCGACCGCTTCTTCCCGCGGCAGTTCACCAACCTCGGTGACCGCCTCGTCTTCTCGAACGGCATCGTGGTGCTGGCCGGCGTTGCCTCGCTGCTCTTGTGGGTCTACAACGCGAGCGTCGACTCGCTGATCCACCTGTACGTCATCGGTGTCTTCACCGCGTTCACCCTCTCGCAGGCGGGGATGGTGCGCCATTGGCTTCGGCTCAGGGACCGCGGCTGGCGTCACCGTGCGGCGGTGAACGGCGTCGGGGCGGCTGCGACCGGTCTCGTCACCGTCGTCGTCATCTGGACGAAGTTCGCGGAAGGTGCCTGGCTCGTCACCATCGCCGTTCCGCTGCTCGTGCTCGGCTTCCGCGGAGTCAATCGCCACTACCGCCGCTTCGCGCGCCGCCTGGCGGCGGGTGCGGGCGCCGTCCGGTCGGTCGGCGAGCCCAGGAACGACGTCCTGCTCTGGGTCGAGGCGATCGACCGGGCGACCGAAGACGGCCTCTGGTACGCACGCCGGATCGGCGGCGACCGCCTCCGTGCCGTCCACGTGCCCGGGCCGCGCACCGACCCGGGCATCCGGCCGCGCTGGTTCGACTTCACGCAGGGCCGGCCTCTCCTGGAGGTGCTGCCGGCCGACGAGGGACGTCCGTATTCCGTCCTCGAACAGGTCTGGATGCTGCCGAGAGGCGATGGCAGCTTCGTCACCGTCGTGGTTCCGGAACAGTTCTCGCGACCGTCGTTGTGGTCGGTCGCCGGTCGCGCGTCGTTTCGACTGAAGCTGCGTTTGCTCTCGGAGCCGGGCGTCGTCGTGGCGGATGTCCCCGCCGTCTCGGATGATCGATTGCCCGAAGGCGTGACCCCCGGCCGGATCGTCTGTCGCGTTCTCGTCTCGGACGTGCACGCCGGCTCGCTCCAGGCGATCAGCTATGCCCGCGCGCTCGGAATTGCCGACACTCGGGCCGTCTCGTTTGCCTTCGACGTCGACGGCGCGCGGCGGTTCGAGCACGACTGGGCCCGGGCCGGTGCACCGTTGCCGCTCGACCTGAGCGACGCGCCCTTCCGGGACATCGGGACCCCGCTGCTCGCTTACCTGAGGGAGCTGACCGTCGAGCCCGGAACGGTCGTGAACGTCGTCATCCCCGAGGTGGTCGTCCGCGGCTGGGTGCGCCTCCTGCACAACCAGCGCGTGCTCTACCTCAAGCGCCTGCTGCTCTTCGAGCCGCACGTGATCCTCTCGAGCGTCCCGTACCAGCTGTTCCGCTAGTACACGCAGCCAGCTACCGCAGGGGCGCTACGGTTCCGCCGGGTGCGGAACCGTGTTCTCATCTACGCCGAGGCGGTCGACGTGGCCGCCGAAGGGGCGGTCTGGTATGCACGGCGGATCGGCGGCGGGACGTTCGCCGCCTTGCACGTTCCGGGTCGGAACACCGATACCGGAATCCACGCCCGCTGGTTCGACTTCACGGGCGGTGAGCCCCGCCTCGACGTGCAGCCGCCGGGCACCGATCCGGCGCAGGCCGTGCTGGAGGCAATCGCCCGGCTGCGCGAGCGCGACGACGACGTCGTCACGGTGGTGCTGCCCGAGCAGTTCAGCAAGCGCTCGCTGTTCGCGGCCGCGCAACGAGCCCAGTTCAGGCTCAAGCTGCGGCTGCTCACCGAGCCGGGCGTCGTCGTCTCCGACGTGCCGGCCGTCTCGTCCGAGCGCCGGCCGGACGGCAACGTGCCGGAGCGCCTGATCGTGCGCGTCATGGCCGGCCACCTCGACGCTCCCGCTCGTCGGGCGGTCGCGTACGCGCGCGAGCTGGGCGTGGACGACCTGCGCGCCGTGCACTTCGGCGCGCGGGACTGGGACGAGAGCGAGCTCGGGATTCCGGTCGACGACCAGCCGGCCCAGTCGCGCCTGCGCGAGGCCACGATCGACTATGTCCGCGGGCTCACCGCCGACCCGACCGCGGCCGTCAACGTGATCCTGCCGGAGCGCCTCCACGCGAACCTGCCGCGGCTCCGCGGCCGGCGGGCGCTGGCGGTCAAGCGCTGCCTGCTCTTCGAGCCGCACGTGATCCTCACGAGCGTCCCGACGCCCGCAGGCCCACACCAGCCATCTGAGACGTAGCATCCGGCCGGTGCCACGCCGGCGTCGGCAAAGCAACAACCTGGAGCGGGTGCTTGGAGCGCCTGCGCTCTTCGCGACCGCGTACGGCAACGTCGGCTCGTCGATCTACTACGCACTCGGCCTGACCGCGGGCATCGCGCTCGGGCTGACGCCGCTCGTCTTCATCGTCAGCGGGCTCATCTTCGCCGCAACCGCCGCCACCTACGCGGAGGGCACCGTCCGCTATCCGGAAGCCGGCGGCTCGTCGAGCTTCGCACGCCATGCGTTCAACGAGCTCGTCTCGTTCTTCGCAGCTTGGGCGCAGATGCTCAACTACGTGATCACCGTCGCGATCTCGGTGATCTTCGTTCCGCACTACCTCTCGATCTTCTGGGAGCCGCTACGTACGAACCCGTGGGACATCGTCGTCGGGATCGCGCTCACGTGGGTGCTCGTGCTGCTGAACATCATCGGCATCCAGGAGGCGGCGAAGCTGAACGTCGTGCTCGCGGTGATCGACTTCGCGACGCAGCTGCTGCTCGTCGGCCTCGGCTTCTTCCTCATCTTCAGCCCGCACACGCTGATGCACAACGTGCACTTCGGCGTCGCCCCGACATGGAGCGCGTTCCTGCTGGCGGTGCCGGTGGCGATGATCGCGTACACGGGCATCGAGACGGTCTCCAACCTCGCAGAGGAGGCCCGCGATCCTGTGCGCTCGATCCCGCGTGCGATCTCGTGGGTCGCGATCGCGGTGTTCGCCATCTACTTCACGCTGCCGTGGATCGCGCTGTCCGCGATGCCGGTGGTACGTCAGGGCGGCTCCTACGTCACGCAGCTCGGCCAGGACCCACCGCACGGTTTCAAGAACGACCCGGTGCTCGGCCTGGTCGAGAACCTTGGCCTGCACGGACTCGTGCTCGACGCCGCCAAGATCTACGTGGGCATCCTCGCCGCGACGATCCTCTTCATCGCAACGAACGCCGGAGTGATCGGCGCATCCCGGATCACCTATGCGATGTCGAGCTACCGCCAGCTGCCCAGCGTCTTCCGGCGGCTGCACCCGAAGCTGAAGACCCCATGGCTCTCGCTCGTCGTCTTTGCCGGCATCGGCCCGTCGATCTTCCTGCTCTCCGGGCAGGTCGACTTCCTCGGGGGCATGTACGCATTCGGCGCGATGCTGTCGTTCACGATCGCGCACGTCTCGGTGACGGCGCTTCGGGTCCGCAAGCGCGACGAAGAGCTCGAGTGGCGCGCCTGGCCGAACCTGCACTTCCGGGGGGTCTCGTGGCCGATCTTCGCGATCGTCGGCGCGTTCGGCACCGGCGCCGCCTGGCTCGTCGAGGTGATTCAGAAGCCGGCGATCCGCTACGCCGGGCTCGGCTGGCTGGCCGCGGGGCTCGTCTTCTACCTGCTCTACCGGCGCACGCTGAACGTGCCGCTTCGGGAAACCTCGCGCGCGCCGGTGCCGCTGGGGCCGGCGCTCGCGCTCGAGTACCGTTCGATCCTCGTGCCGATCGTGAGTGGCGAGCAGTCGCGCGAAGCAGTCGAAGTTGCCGCGCGGCTCGCGACGGAACGTGCCGGCCGCATCGTCCTGCTCCGCGTGATCGTCGTGCCGCTCGAGCTTCCGCTCGATGCCGATCTGACCGAGCAGACCGAGGAGGCGAACCGGCTGCTCGACGATGCGCGTGCGATCGCGGCGCCCTACGGCGTGCGCGTCGTCGAGCGCGTGGTCCGCGCCAGGAACGCGGGCCGGGCGATCGTCGACGAGGCCGAGCATCGCGGCTCGGAGATCGTGGTGCTCGGCGCGCCGCGCGGCCGGCACCGTGGGATCTTCGGCCACACGGTCGACTACGTGCTCAAGCATGCGCCGTCCCGCGTGATGGTCGCGGCCGGCAGGAAGATCGCCTGATGTACACGAGCCTGGTTCGCCTGGTCGCGTTGCTGATGATCGCGCTCGGAGTTGGGATGATCGCCGTGACGCTCTACCACGGGCTCGGCGTCGGGCTGCTGCTCGGCGTCCTGTTCATCGCGGCGGGTGTGGGGCGCCTCATCATGATCAGACGGCGGGGGTAAGAGATGGCGCGCAAGCTTCCCGGTCTCAGGCGCGAGCTCGACGCGCGGGCTCTGTTCTCGGTTGCCTATGGAGAGATCGCGTCGTCGATCTACTTCGCGCTCGGCGTGCTTGCCGCGAGCGCACTCGGCTTCACGCCCCTCGTGCTGCTGCTGGTCGGCGGGCTCTTCCTGATCGTCTCGCTCTCCTATGCCGAGGGCACGGCCGCGCTGCCCGAGACCGGCGGCGCCGCAACGTTCGTCCGTCGTGCACTGAACGACCTGGCCGGGTTCATGACCGGCTGGGCGCTGTTCCTGGACTACCTGATCGTGATCGCCCTCTCCGCGCTGTTCCTGCCGCACTACCTGTCCGGTGCGTTGCAGGTGCGGGCGCTCGACCACAGGCCGTGGGACATCGTCGTCGCCGTCTGCGTCATCGCGCTCGTCGCGCTCGTGCGCGTGCTCAGGCGTCCGTCGCTCTACGGGCTCGGGATCGTCATTCCGGCGCTCGACCTGTTGACCCAGCTCCTCCTGGTCGCGCTCGGCTTTGCGCTGCTCTTCTCGCCGCACGCGCTGGCGCACGGCACCTCGCTCGGCTCGCATCCCACCTGGCATGCGCTCGCCTTCTCGCTTCCGCTCGCGATGCTGGCGTTCACCGGGCTCGAGACCGTCGCAAACCTGGCCGAGGAAGCCCGGCGGCCCGGCGTCGACCTGCCCCGCTCGGTGTTCGGCGGCATCGCGACGGTGGTCACGATGTATGTGGCGATCGCAATCGTCGCGCTCTCCGCGTTCCCGGGCCCGCAGACGGCGCTCGGCGGCCAGTGGATCAGGGCGCCACTCCTCGGCGTCGCGACGAGCATCAGAGCGCAGCTTCCCTACTGGATCGGGACACCGCTCCGCTTCTACGTCGGAGTCACGGGCGCATTGATCCTGCTCGCCGCCGTCACGACCTCGATCTCCGGCTTTTCGCGCCTCGCCTACTCGCTCGGAGAGCACGGCCAGCTGCCGCGCAGCTTCGGGCGGC
>Ga0157369_10007654_pt1 | contig 12425 bp, 14 predicted proteins | sample C25metaG_FD_113461 | JGI IMG/M metagenome (GOLD analysis project Ga0157369, IMG submission 113461) | Corn rhizosphere microbial communities from Kellogg Biological Station, Michigan, USA - C2-5 metaG | ecosystem: Host-associated > Plants > Roots > Rhizosphere > Soil | place: USA: Michigan...
CCCGGACCTCGCGCTGGTTGATCATCGCCAGCTTGTCGAAGTGCAGGACCTCGATCGGGTCCTCGATCGTGACGACGTGGACCTCGCGGTTGGAGTTGATGTGGTCGATCATGCCGGCGAGCGTGGTCGTCTTGCCGGAGCCCGTCGGGCCGGTGACCAACACGAGGCCGCGCGGCTCGAGCGCGAGCGACGCGAGCACAGGCGACAGGCCGAGCTCGTCGAGCGGGATAGCGCCGACCGAGACCCGGCGGAAGACCAGGCCGGCCGAGCCACGGGACCGGAACGCGTTGACCCGGAACCGCCCGACGCCGGACAGCGAGTAGGCAAAGTCAGCCTCGTTGGTGCGCTCGAACTCCTCGACCAGATCGGCCCGCAGCACCTCACGCACCATCTGCTCGGTGTCCGCCGCGTTGAGGTCGCGAGTTTGCAGCTTGCGCAGCGTGCCGTCGATGCGCACTCGGGGCGGCGACCCGACCTTGCAGTGCAGGTCGGAGCCACCGCACTCGACGAGTGCGCGGAGGAACGGCTCGATCGTCAAAGTCGAGGTCACAGGAGGATGTTCGGCCATCCGCAGGCCCGTCTTGACCCATCCGGAGGGACTAATACGCCAATCAGCCCATAGCTAGCCGATGACGGCGATCACATCACCCTCTTGAACCACGTCACCCTCGGCTACCCGCAGCTCGGTCACCGTGCCGGCGGTCTCCGCGACGACGGGGATCTCCATCTTCATCGACTCGAGGATCACAAGGGTGTCGCCGTCTTCAACGGCGTCGCCTTGGTTGACGACGACTTTCCAGACGTTCGCGACCATCTCGGCCCGCACTTCTTCAGCCACATCCCTATCCAATCATCTGTACGACAGACCCAACCGATTGCGCCTATTCGGGCGTAAACGTGGTGTGCTGTCGACGATCACCCGAGGGGGCCTCGTGACCGCTGACGCGGGCGATTCGCGTGCGGCCGTGGACTTTCGGGGCTGGGTGCAACCACACCTGGTCACGATGGGTCGGCTAGCGACCCGATTGACGTCGGCCGCTGACAGCGACGACATCGTCCAGGAAGCGCTCGTCCGGGCATGGCGCCGACGGGAGTCTTACGACGCGAGCCGCGGCTCGGTGCAGTCATGGTTGCTTGCGATCGTCGCGGATCGATGCCGTCGGCATCGAACTCGCGATAGGCGACCGCACACGTCGGAATTGATCGATGCCGTCGCCGCACCGTCGGCCGACCTCGACCGGTCGGTCGACATAGAACGCGCGATCCGAGGACTTGCTAAACGACAGCGCATCGCCGTGGAACTCCACTACTACGTCGGATTGTCCATCGCCGAAGCGGCGGCGGTGATGCGGTGCAGCGAAGGAACGGTCAAGTCGACCCTGAGCGATGCGCGCAAGCGGTTGCTTCCCGCCCTGCAGGAGGTGGCCCGATGACCGACCTCGACGAGTTGCTCCGCCGCGACGGCGAGCGTTGGCGGGAGACGACATCGGTGACGCCACACATCGATTGGTCTGCTCTGCACCGGCCGCAGCGGACGCATCAGGCGTCGTGGTCGATGGTGGCGGTCGCCGCCGTAACTGCCGCGGTCGTCGTCGTACTCGCGATTGTCGTTCCGTCGTCGTTGCACAGGCGATCGTCCACGCCAGCGCCGGCACACAAGCCGTCGCCGCAAGCGCTCGGCGGCCCCTCGTCATTCATTGCGATCAACCACGACGGCCGGGTCGAACAGGCGGACGCACGCACCGGCGAGACACGCGGCATGGCAGTCGACGAAGAAGGACGCCGCGCAACCGCGCTTGCGGTGACCGACAGCGGAAACCTGGCCTACGCCACCTTCAGCCGACCGCGCTGCACCGTCAATGTGTTGCGGTATCGCTGGACCTCATTGACTGGTGCGGAAGCGACTGACGCGGCAACGGTCGCGGGGATCAAAGCCGATGCGGAGGCGATCAGCCCCGACGGACACCTGCTCGCGCTTGCGGTCCAACCCTGTAACCGACGCCCAGACGCCGTCGACGACTTGGTCGTAGTCAACCTCGACGACCCGCACCTGCAACGCCGCTGGATCGGCTACGACGACGTCTCATTCCTTAGCGGTTTGCAGTGGGGACCGGACAACCACACGTTGGCCTACGTTGTGACGCCGTGTTGCGGTGGTGGATCCGAAGGTCCGCGGCTGCTCAGCACCGGCGCCGCGGGTGCGTCATACGTCAAGCCCATGCAGCTCTCCATACCTGAGATGGTCGGCCGCGGTGTCGTCTTCTGGTATGCCGGCCAGCTCGCGGTCGTGATGGGCACCGAAATTCGCGCGATGTCGCCGATCGGCGCGATCGGGAAGGTGCTCGCGCGAGGGTTACCGGACGATGTCGTCACAGTTCAGCCCGACAGCACCGGCTTGCATCTTCTCCTGACGGTTCAGAGCGGCAAGCTGGTGCGCTGGGACGACGGCGTCCTCACCACGTTGCGCGGCACGTGGAGCGACGCCGGCTGGTGAGCAATCACTAGCGCTGGTCGAGTTCTCGTTGCAGCCGCTCGGCGGCCGCCTTCCAGTGCGCCGACTCGGCTTGCCACTTGCGCAACTCCGCGAGCAACCCGCTGACGACCTCGTCGGTCACCTCGTCGGGCCGGCCGGGTTCGCGACCGGCAGACTGCAGCCGGGCGAGAAGTACGACGACGGTCACACCGAGGACCATCACCGCGAGGATCAGCAGGGCGATAGCGACGGCTTACCTGCCTGTCCAGCGCGGCTCGCGCTTCTCGAAGAACGCGGTCACGCCCTCGGCGACATCCGCCGTCGTCGTCAGCAACGACAGCTGCGCCTGCATCGCTTCCAACGCGGCCGGCAGTCCCGCGGTCTCTTCGGCCGCGACCCACGCCGCCTTGCCCAGACGTACGGCGACCGGCGCCGCCCGGGCGACCTTCTCGACGTACGCCGTGACGTCGTCGTCGAAGGTCTCGTCGGCGAACACCCGGGAGACGAGCCCGATCTGCCACGCGGTGCGCGCGTCGAACCGTTCGCCGGTGAGCATGTAGTCCATCGCGTGCTTCGGCGACACGTGCCGGGTGAGCAGCGCGCTCACCATGAACGGCCACAAGCCGCGTTCGACTTCGGGCAGGCCGAAGCTGGCGCTTTCCCGTGCGAGCACGACGTCGCATCCGGCGGCGAGCCCGATGCCGCCGGCGAGGCACAGCCCTTGCACGCGCGCGACGACCGGCTTCGGGCACGTGCGCATCGCGACGACCAAGTCCTTGAGCCGGCCGCGCGCCTCGTGCCGTTCGAGGCCGTTCGCATCGTCGGCCATGACCGCGAGATCCGCGCCGGCGCTGAAGACCCGCTCGCCGGCCGACGACACGAGCACCGCCGTAATCGTCGTGTCGGTGGCGGCCGTGCGCACCCCGTCGAGCAACGCCTCAAGGACCGCGGACGACAGCGCGTTGCGTTTGTCTTCACGGTTGATCCGGAGCTCGAGCACCCCGCCGCTGCGATTGGTCAGTACCTCGGTCACGACCGCATCCGATCGACCAGGCCGGTGTCGTAATCACCGGAGACAAACCGCGGGTCGTCGAGCAGTTCGGTGAAGAACGGCAGGTTGTTCTTGAGCCCTTCGATGGTGAACCCGGCGACCGCGGCGCGGGCGCGTTCGATCGCCTGCGCGCGATCCGCGCCGACGACGCAGAGTTTCGCGAGCAGCGGGTCGTAGAACGGCGTCACGACGTTGCCCGACGTGTAACCGGCGTCGACCCGCACCCCGTCACCGCTCGGCTCGATCCACGTCGTGATGGTGCCGGGCGACGGCAGGAAGCGTTTCGGATCCTCGGCGTACACCCGCATCTCGATCGCATGCCCGTGCGGCGCGACGTTGGCGAGATCGGCGCGCGGCTCATCGCCGGCGGCGACGCGCAACTGCTCCTCGACGAGGTCGACGCCGGTGACGAGCTCGGTGACGGGGTGCTCTACCTGCAGCCGCGTGTTCATCTCCAAGAACACATAGTCCTGCGCGGCCGGATCGACCAGGCACTCGACCGTGCCGGCGTTGCGATAGCCGACTGCCGTCGCGGCTCGGATCGCGCCGTCGAGCATCCGTGCACGTAGCTCCGCGTCGACGCCAGGTGACGGCGACTCCTCCACGACTTTCTGGTGCCGTCGCTGGACGCTGCAGTCGCGCTCGCCCAACGCGACGACCGAACCGTCGGCAAGGCCGAGGATCTGCACTTCGACGTGCCGCGCGTTCTCGACGTACCGCTCCAGCAGGATCGACGGCGAGGAGAAGAACCGTTCGGCCCGGGTCCGCGCGGTCTCGTACGCCGAACGCAGCCCGTCTTCGTCGCGCGCGACGCCCATGCCAATGCCGCCGCCGCCGGCCGCGGCCTTGACCATCACCGGGTAGCCGATCTCTTTCGCGGCGGCGACCGCGTCTTCGACGTCGGCGACCGGGTCCAGCGTGCCGGGGGCGACGGGAACGCCGGCCGCGGCCATCCGGTTGCGGGCGTTGATCTTGTCGCCCATCGCCTCGATCGCGTCCGGGCTGGGCCCGACCCACGCGAGGCCGGCGTCGATGACCGCCTGCGCGAATCGCGCGTTCTCGGCAAGGAAGCCGTAGCCCGGATGGATCGCGTCGGCGCCAGTGCGCTGCGCCGCTTCGAGCACCCGCGCCATGTCGAGGTAAGACTCGGCCGGCGGGGCCGGCCCGATCAGCACCGCCTCGTCGGCCTCGTGCACGAACGGCAGCGCCGCGTCGGCCTCGGAATACACCGCAATCGTGCGGACGCCGAGGCTGGCGGCGGTGCGCAGCACGCGACGCGCGATCTCGCCACGGTTGGCAACGAGCAAGGATTCGAACACGAGCAGCGACACTAGTCTGCGTGAGCCTCGCCGTCGTCGTGCTGGTCGGCGCGGTCGTCGTCGGGCTCGCCGCGGGCGGCTCGTGGCGCCGGTTGGCCGACCTGCCGATGCGCCGGCTCGGGCTTGTCGTCGCGGCCGTCCTCGCCCAGGCCGGGGGCGCGGTCGTCGGCGTGCTCGGGGTCGCCGACGAGTCGACGTCATACGTCGTCGGGCTGGCGGTGTCGGCGGTGCTGGCGATGGTGTTCTGCGTGCGCAACGCGCGGGTGCCCGGCGTGCCGCTGGTGACGGGCGGGCTGATGCTCAACGCGGTCGTGGTCGCGGCCAATGGCGCGATGCCGGTGTCGATCGTCGCGGCGTATCACGCGCGGGTGCCGATCGGGGCGATCTCGGCCGGCTCCGACGCGCGGCACGAGATCGCGGGCGACGACACCGCGCTGTCCTGGCTGGGTGACGTCGTGCCGATTCCGTTGCCGGTGCGCCCGGAGGTCGTCAGCGCGGGCGACGTCCTGGTGGTCGCCGGACTGGCGCAACTCGTGGTCGCCGGGATGCTGCCGGCCGCGCCCGTGATGAGATGGCGGCGACGAAAGGAGCACTCCGATGGCGAAGAAGGCACGCAAGCGGCGGGCGCGTAAGAAGAGCAAGGCCAACCACGGCCGCCGCCCCAACGCGTAAGTTCTCGGCCGCCGACCAAGATCAAGACGGCATTGCTGCACCCCGAACCGGACATTCCCGGCGCGATTCCTGCAACAACGCCGTCTTGATCTTGAATAGCGCAGCAGCTCTTTTCTGTGCCACCGGAACGATTCTGACGTGAGCAGGAACCACCGTCCCGACGGCGAAGCGGGTCGCATCTTCCCGAGATGGACGGAGCACATCGTGCGACGAGTCATGGCAGTTGCGGCCCTTATCGCGAGCACGCTCATCGCCGGGTCGCCGGCGTTCGCGAGCGGCATCGTCGACCAGGTCAAGGACACGGTGAACAACGCCTGTGCGAACGTCGCCAACGGCCCCGGAAGCTGCCCACACATCTAAGCCGACGCGGCGGCGACTTCGGCGATCGGTCGGTTGAGCACGTGAACGCTGCGGCTCACCATCACGAGCAGCGTCACGATGACGAATGCCGCGCCCCACAACAACGTCGTCGTACGGGCTGACGTCGCTTCGACGAGGAAGCCCACCGCAAGCGGTGCCAGCCAGCGCAAGCCGTTCGCGGCCAGGTCGATCGTCGTCGTGACCCGACCGAGCATCGCGTCCGGAATGATCTGCATCTCGTAGGTGTCGAAGGTGACGTTGAGCGGCACCGCCACGAAGCTGACCACCGAGACCATCGCGCCAATCCCCCACGCCGGCAACGCCGACATCGCAAACGCCGCTACCGCCATCGCCCACGACAACGCGATCACGAGCCACCGCCCTGCGAGACGACGCACGACCCAGCCCGTCACGAGCGCGCCGAGGATCCCTCCGATCGCGCCAATCGCCTGCGTCGCGCCGATCAGCTGCGCGCCCCCACCCCGCGCCCGCACCAGCAGGATGACTAACAACATCAACCCGCTGCCGAGCATGTTCATCGCCGCGGCCCACCATGCGAGAAACCGCAGATAGCCGTTGCTCAGCAGGAAGCGCACCCCGCTCGCGATCGCACGCGGCAGCGGCTCCCGCTCCGACGCCTCGACGGCGTCCGGGCCGAGCGGGCGTCGTATGGCCGCGGCCCCGAACACGGCCGCGAGGTACGACGCCGCGTCGACGACGAACGGCAGCGCACGCGACGCCGCGAACAACACGCCGCCCAGCGGCGGGCCCACGATGCGCACGCCGGAGTCCCGGATGAAGTACTGCGACACTGCCGTCGGGTATTGCTGCGGCGTGAGCAACCGGCGTAACCCAGCGCGGCCCGCAGCGGTCGTCACCCCGACGATCGCGCCGTCGACGAAACCGGCGACGGCGACATGCGCCAACACCACATGTCCCGCCGCGACCGCGATCGCCACGCTGGCTACGACCAGCGCCTGCGCGATTGGGCCGACGATCATCAATGTCCGCCGCGAGTAGCGATCCGCGAGCGCGCCGCCGAGCAGAACCGTCGCCAGCGAACCGATGTTGCCGGCCGCCGCGACGATTCCGGTGCGCGCCGGCGAGTGCGTCGCGAACAAGATGAGCAACGGATACGCGAACGTGGACAACGACGTGCCGAGCGTCGACAACGACTCGCCGATCAGCCAGCCGACGTAGTCCCGGTTGCGCCACCATGTCGCTTCCGTCATGCGCATCGCGACGTCGGCGCGATCGACTGCACGACATCATGCGCTTCGAGCGAAAGCGTCGCTGCTTGGTCGGCCAGCATGCTCACGGTCACGCCGATCAGTCGACCACACCGCAATACGACGTACCACTGCTCGTAATCCAGCCCGCCCGAACGCCAGTAGCGCGGCGCGATCGAAGTCTTGCGTTGCGCGTTTGTCGCCGGCACGTCGGTGAACGTGAGCGCGATCGGATCCTTGACGGTCGCGCGAACGGGTTGGCACTTCGACACGTCGGCGAAACCGCGGCACGCGTCGCCGAAGTACTTGCGCGCGACGTAACCACGCCAGAACTTCAGCGACTTCAGGCCGTAGCTGAAGGCGTACATGTCCGACGGCACGAACGTCGTGAACTCGTCCGCGTTGAAGACTTCCGCCGGATTGCTGAAGTTGCTGACAATCTGGCCGAGCCCCGCCGGAGGGTGCGGCACAACGGGGATCATTCGAAGGCATGGCCCCAGATCCGCGATCGCGACATAGCGGCCGCCAACGAAGATCCGAAAGGCTTCGAAGGCACGCGCCCGGCATCCGCCGGCGCCGGACCGCCGGCTCAAGGCGGCGAGCATCGGCGCCGCGGTCGTGCGATCCGTCACCACGCGCGCGGCGTACAGATCGCCGGGTTGCGGACCGCTGGCTTGCGGCGACATCGCATAGCAGACGGCGTCGCGGGCTGTGTGCGGTTGGTAATGGGACTCCGATGAACCCGCGAGCGCAATCGGCGCCCGCTGGCCGTGCTCGATGACCCGCCAGCTCGGGAAGCACGTCGCGTCCGCGCCTTGCGGCAACAATTGCTTGACCCATCGAAGCGTGACCGGCGACCACTGGATCGCGTTGAGGGCGGCCTTCACCTCGGCCCGAGTCGAGCACCCGTCGTGAGGCGCCTGCGGGTAATGCAAATTGCCGGCCGCGTCGACGACTTCCGGCAACGGGCTGACGTCAGGCGCCACGAGTATGCAGCCGTGCGGGCCAAGATGACCGGCGAGCGGCGGCAGCTGGAGCGCACGCACGTAGGCATCGCCGCCGGCGACCGCGTGCTTCTCGCTGACCCGGATCCAGTAGCCGCGGCCGGGCCGGAGCGCGAAGTCGACCACGCAACTCTGCACCCCGATGTACGCGACCCCGGCCGGCAGCGGAGCGGGCTGCAACGTCGACGCGGAAGCGACGACCGGGCACGTCGCCGAGCCCGTGATGTCGAGGGTGTGCGCCGGTGGCCGGTGCGGGACGGAACTCCCGGTGCACCCAGTGATGAGCAGCAAGCTGGCGATGACGGTTGCGCGCATGATGAGTAAACGCTGCAAGTGTCACCCCCGTTCGCCGTGCCTAGCCTTCCACGCGGCCCACGCGCTCGCGACCATGTCGGTCAAGTCGTGGCGTGCGGTCCAGCCGAGCGTCGCACGAATGCGGTCGACCTGCGCGACGATTCGCGCGGGATCGCCAGCCCGCCGGTCGACCACCTCCGGCTCGAACCCGATGCCAGTGACGTCGGCGACGCAGCGCAGCACGTCGCGGACACTCGCCCCTTCGCCGCGACCGATGTTCAACACCTCGTACGACGACCCGTTGCCGTCGCCGGAAGAAAGCCAGCGCAGCGCCGCGACGTGCGCGTCGGCGATGTCGGCCACGTGGATGTAGTCGCGAATGCAGGTGCCGTCCGCGGTCGGGTAGTCGGCGCCGAAAATCCGCGGGGCCTCGCCGGCCGACAACGCCGCGAACACCATCGGGATCAGGTTGAACACACCCGGGTCGCCGAGGGCCGGCGACGCGGCGCCGGCCACGTTGAAGTAGCGCAACGACACTGCGCGCAATCCGGTCGCCGCCGCGACGTCACGCGCCGCCCACTCGCCGATGAGCTTCGTCCGGCCGTAGACGCTGATCGGCTCGCACGGCGTGTCCTCGGTGACCATGTCGACGTCGGGCATCCCGTATGTCGCCGCGCTCGACGAGAACACGAACGACTCGACGCCGCAGGCGACGGCGGCGTCGAGCAACGAAACGGTGCCGACGACGTTCTCGCGGTAATACTTCGCCGGGTCCGCCATCGACTCGCCGACTTGCTTCTTCGCCGCGATGTGCACGATCCCGCGCACCACATGCTCGCGCAGCACCCGCCGGACCAGATCCCCGTCGAGAATCGAACCCTCGACGAGGGTCGCCGTAGCGGTTCGCGACGCCTCGCCGGTGGACAGATCGTCAACGACGACAACGGGTTCGCCCTCGTCGAGCAAGGCGGCGACCACATGCGCGCCGATGTAACCGGCGCCGCCGGTGACCAGCCAGCTCATGGCAGCGGCTACTCGGCGCGATACTCGATGGTGCCGAGCTCCACCCGTACTTGTTGCAGCCGTACGACGAGCCGTTCCTTGAGCCCGTCCGGGGCGACGTCGCTGCCGCAGCAACGCGCGACCAACGCCTTGACGTCTTGTTCCAAGCCGTACTTGCGCAAGCACGGCGCGCACTCGTCGAGATGCTCGCGCACCTTGTGCCGGGTGTTGTCGTCGATCTCGCCGTCGAGGTAGAGGTAGACCTGCTCGATGACGTCGGAGCAGTCGGTCTCGTGTGGCGATCCGCAGCTCATCGTTCGGCCTCGCGATCTGCCAGTTGGTCTTGGGCCAGTTGCTCGGGTCGGATGTAGCCACGGTCAAGGGCGTACTGCGATAAAGCATCCCGCAATCCGCGCCGGCCGCGGTGCAAACGCGACATCACGGTGCCGATGGGCGTGCCCATGATGTCGGCGATCTCCTTGTAGGAGAACCCTTCGACGTCGGCGAGATAGACCGCCATCCGGAAATCCTCCGGCAGCGACTGCAGCGCTTCCTTGACGTCGGAGTCGGGCAGGTGTTCGAGCGCCTCGACTTCGGCCGACTTCAGCCCGGTCGAGCTGTGCGACTCGGCCTGCGCGAGCTGCCAATCCTCGATGTCCTCGCCCGCGCCCGACTGCCGCGGCTCGCGCTGCTTCTTGCGGTAGGTGTTGATGAACGTGTTGGTGAGGATGCGGTAGAGCCAGGCCTTGAGGTTGGTGCCTTCCTCGAACTGGTGGAACGCCGCGAACGCCTTGACGAACGTCTCCTGCACGAGGTCCTCGGCGTCGGTCGGGTTGCGGGTCATCCGCAGCGCCGCCGAGTAGAGCTGATCGAGGAATGGCAGCGCCGTCTGTTCGAAGCGCGCGCTGCGCTGTTCGAGCGTTTCCTCGACCACGAGGCGGGATGCTATTGCAGAGCGTTCCAGCACCGCTGCCGCACTCGTCACAATCGGGAAGAACGCCCCCGCCGCGCATAGGATTCCCTGATGGCCGCCACCCAGCATTCGCCGGCGGTCGAGGACTACCTCGAGACCATCTACGAGCTGGAGGAGTCGGGCATCCCGGTCATGCGGGCCCGGCTGGTTGAGCGGCTCGGCGTTTCCGCGCCGACGGTCTCCGAGACCGTCGCCCGCCTGGAGCGGGAAGGCTTCCTCGCGCTCGACGCCCAGCGCGTCGTCCGGCTGACCGAGCGCGGCCGGCAGTCGGCGACCGGCGTGATGCGCCGGCACCGCCTCGCCGAGCGACTGCTCGTCGACGTCCTGCACGTGCCGTGGCACCAGGTGCACGAAGAGGCCCACCGGCTCGAACACGCGATCAGCGAGACCCTCGAGCCCTACCTCGTCCGCGTGCTCGGCGATCCGGGGACCTGCCCGCACGGCAACCCGATCCCCGGCTCGGCCAACGCGGTCGACCTCGCCGATCAGGTGCCGCTGGCCGACGTCGCGGTCGGCGGGCGGGCCGTCGTGCGCCGGATCGACGAAGAAGTCGAAGCCCAGCCCGCAACGATGCTCGCGCTCGAAGAGCACCTCGTCATGCCGGGGTACCCGGTCGAGATCGTCGAGTCCGGTGACGCCGTCGCGGTGCAGAGCGACAACGGCCCGTGGAGCCTGTCCCGCGCTGTCGCCTCGAAGATCTACGTCACCGTCTGAAGCCATTGCGCGACCGCCTCGCCCGCGGCGGCAGCGGAGCGGCGTAACGAATGGTCGTCGACGACGCTGACCACGATCGGGCCGGCGGGCAGCGCGGTCGGACCGCCGAACGGATCCCGCTCTCCTTGCACGACGAGCACCGGCGCCGTGACGGCGGACAACTCGTCGGCGCGGCTGGGCGCGTCCGGCCGTCCCGGTGGGCGGAGCGGGAAGGCGAGGCAGACGACGCCGGCCGCGCCGGTGCTCGCCGCCGTACGGCAAGCGACCCGGGCGCCCATGCTGCGGCCGCCGGTCACGAGGGGCGTCTTGGACCGGCCGCGTACGGCGGCGACGACCTCGGTCCAGGCCTGGTCGAGCTTCGGCGCCCGATCCGGCGCGCGCCGGCCGGCCACGAGGTACGGCTGCTCGACCCGGGCGACGGTCCAGCCCGCAGCCAATGCAGCGTCGGTGACCGCAAGCAGGTCCGGCGCCTCGACGCCCCCGCCGGCGCCGTGTCCGAGCACCAGCAGCCCGACCGGCGTCGTGCGCGGCCGGCTCAACCACACCCGAGCCTCACCCACCGACGTCGCGACGCTCTTGGTGATCATGGCGTTTCACCCTGTACAACGCCATGATCACGCCGAAAATGAGGTCGAAACGCCATGATCACGAACGGGGCAGGGGCACCGGGTTAGCGGCGGGCCTCGGCGCGTTGCTGGCAGTCGACGCACCGCTCGGCTTCGGGCCGCGCCTCCAGCCGCTCGTCCGGCAGTTCGCGCCCGCAATCGACGCAGCGTCCATAAGTGCCCGCGTCGAGCCGAGCGAGCGCGGCCCGGACCCGCTCCAGTTGGGCGCGCAGCACCTCGGCGCTGGCTTCTTCCCGATCCGCGTCGGCGAGGTTGGTCCCGCTGTCGGCCGGGTGCTGGTCGAGGGCCGTCAACTCACCGGTGTCGGCCCCGCCGTTGTGCGCCACGACGGCGACCGAACGCTCCAGCTCGCCGACGAGCTCGTCGAGCCGAGCCCGGACGATGTTGGGATCCACGAGACCTCCTTCGCGCGTTGCCTAACCCCGCCCGCTCACTAGTCTGCCCTCATGCGCCGCGCGGCCCGGCTGGCGACGGCAGTTGCCCTCGTCGCGCTGCCGCTCTCCCCCGGTCTCCCCGCGACTGCAGCCCCGAACACCGCAGCGCCGAACACCACAGCGCCGAACACTGCAGCCCCGCAGGCTGCCGCCGCACCCTACGGCATCCCGCCCGGCATCCCGCTGCCACCGGCGTTCCGCAACATCAACCCGGTGGCCTGCGTGAAGATCGTCGTGCCGGGCCGCAAAGACCGTTGCCGTACGTCGAAAGTGC
>Ga0157369_10007655_pt1 | contig 12424 bp, 16 predicted proteins | sample C25metaG_FD_113461 | JGI IMG/M metagenome (GOLD analysis project Ga0157369, IMG submission 113461) | Corn rhizosphere microbial communities from Kellogg Biological Station, Michigan, USA - C2-5 metaG | ecosystem: Host-associated > Plants > Roots > Rhizosphere > Soil | place: USA: Michigan...
CGCCGTGCGCCGACGACGAGCTCGTCGATCTCCGGGTGCTCCTCCTGGATCTGCTTCACGATCGAGCCGATCGGCTCGTCGACAAGCGGGATCCACAGCTCTTCCGGCCCCCTCATCTTGTAATTGTCCCCGATCTCCGGTGGATACGCCACACGATCTGAACGGCGATCAGCGCCAAAAGGATTCCGAAGAGGCGGCGAAGCAGCGCCTCGGGCAGGGATTCCGCGAGTTGGACGCCGCCCTCGACGCCCGCGATCGAGGCCGCGCCGACGATCGCGGCCACGCGGAGATCCACGTTCCCGTACCGCCGCTGGCGCCATGAGCCGACAAGCGCGGTGGGCAGGATCGCGAGCAACGACGACGCCTCCGCGTGCAGCTGGGTCAAGCCGAGGACCAACGCCAAAGCAGGTACGAACAGGATGCCGCCGCCCACGCCGAACAGGCCCGCGAGCGTGCCGCCCGCAACGCCGATCAAGGCGATGAGGACGAGATCGGTCATACGAGCAGCCGCACGGAGACAGCGAGCAGCAGCACCGCAAACCCGTAGCTCAGCTTGTCGACGGGAAAACGCTGCTGCAGCGAGGTGCCGATCAGGACGCCGACAACCGCGGGCAGGCCGATCGCCGCTGCCGCGCCCGGCTTGAGGTCGCCGTGCAGCGCGTACGTGAGCGAGCCGGCGACCGACGAGACGAGGATCGCCGTCAGCGAGGTCGCCGACGCGCGGCGCTGGTCGAAGCCGCAGAGGACGACGAGCAGCGGGACGATGACGACGCCGCCGCCGACCCCGAACAGCGCCCCGAAGAACCCGGCGGCGACCCCGATGCCGGCGAGCCTCGCGATCGTCGGCGCGGCCACGCGCCTACTCTATTGCGCGTGGAGGCGCTCGCCCGTCTTGCCGCCGAGCCCGCGCTGACAGCGCTCTTCTTCGACGTCGACGGTGTGCTTGCGCCGATCGTCGCGCATCCCGAAGACGCGGCCGTGCCGGAGGAGACGCGCGCCGAGTTGCGGCGGCTCGCCAAGAAGTACGCCCTCGTCGCGTGCGTCACCGGACGCGCGACCGACGTTGCGCAACACATCGTCGGCATACCGGAGCTGCAGATCGTCGGCGAGCACGGCCTCGAGCTCGACCCGCGTGCAGCGGAATGGGCGCCGCGCATCCACGCGTTCGCGGAGGAGATCGCATGGCACGACCTCGAGCTGAAGCCGCTGTCGGCGGCGTTCCACTATCGGCGCGCCGACGATCGGGACCTCGCGCGCGCGGAGCTCGAAGCGGTCGAGCGCGAAGCGCGCGTACACGGGTTCAAGACGCGCTTCGGTCGTCTCGTCCTGGAAGTGCTGCCGCCGATCCCAGCGTCGAAAGGCACCGGTGTCACCGTGCTCTTGAAGGAGCACGGGCTGAATCGCGCGCTCTACGCAGGCGACGACACGACAGACCTCGACGGCTTCGCAGCCCTCGAAAAGCTCGACATTGCCGTTCGAGTCGCTGTCGTGTCGGTCGAGGGACCGTCGGAGCTCGCAGAACGCGCCGACATCGTCGTTGACTCGACGATCGAGATGCTCGAGCTGATGCAGACGCTCTAAAGCGTCTGCATGCTTCGCGCTGCCCTTAGAGCTTCAGCTTGTCGCGCAGCAAGCGCGTCTGGCGGCGCGCGACGTCGACCTCGGTGCGCGACGCGTCGGCGAGCTGCAACCGCAACCTGTCCGGCGCGGCACGCTTGACCGCCGCGACCTTCGCCAGGTTCACGACGTACGAGCGGTGCACGCGCGCGAAGCGGCCGCCGAGCCGTTCCTCCAGCGCGCCGAGCGACGCGGTACAGAGGAAGTCGCGGTCGTACGTGTGCACGCGGCTGTAGTCGCCGTCCGCCTGCACGAAGTGGATCTCGGCGGGATCGAGCAACAGCTCGCTGCCGCCGCCGCCGACGACCGCGATGCGCTCGACCGGCACGGCAGACTCGGAAGTGCGCTCGCGCAGCCGCTCGACGACCCGCGCGAGGCGGTCGGCGTCGACCGGCTTGAGTAGATAGTCGAACGCCTCGACTGCGAACGCCTCGACGGCGTACCGCTCGTGCGCAGTGACGAAGACGACCGCGGGCGGCGACACCTGCTCGCGCAGGAACGGCGCGGCGGCAAGCCCGGGCGCACCCGGCATCTCGACGTCGAGAAAGACCACGTCGGGCCGGCGCCGGCGCGCGAACGTCACCGCCTCAGCGGCACTGGACGCCTCGCCCACCACCTCGACGTCACGGTGCGCCGCGAGCAGGTAGCGCAGCTCGTCGCGCGCAGGCGCTTCGTCGTCGGCAACCAACGCTCGAATCATGCTGCGGGAACCTCGAGGCGGACGACCGTGCCGAACGGGAACGAACGCAGCTTCACGCCTTCACCGTAGTGCGCCGTCAGCCGGCGGTTCACGTTCGCGAGACCGATGCCCGTGCCGTCGCCGACGCCGGGCTCGAGGACGCGCTCGATCGCGTCGCGCGCGATGCCGCGGCCGTCGTCGCGCACCGTGACGCGCAACCGCCCGCGTCGCACACGGGCGCGCACGAGCAAGTGCAACGGGCGATCGGTCTTGCCGTGCTTGACCGCGTTCTCGACGAGCGGCTGCACGACGAGCGGCGGAAGGCGGACCGCAAGGGCCTCGGGGTCGGCGTCGACGGTCAACTCCACCTGCGACCCGAAGCGCGCCTGCTCCAGCTCGAAATAGCTGCGCACGTGGTGCAGCTCCTCTTCGAGCGTCACGAACTCGCCCGGCCGCGCGAGCCGGCGGCGCAAGTGCTCGGCGAACGCGACCACCAGGCGACGCGCGTGCTCGGGATCGGTGCGGATGAACGACGCGATCGTGTTCAGCGCGTTGAAGACGAAGTGGGGCTCCATCTGCGCCTGCAGCGCAGTCGTCGTCGCGATGCTCAGCTCCGAGAGCTGCAACTGCGCGGAGAGCTGAGCGCCCACGCCTTCCAAGGTCGCGACGGCCGCTTCGTCGAGCGGCGAACCGTCGGTGGCAAACGCAACGACCGCGCCGGCGACGACGTCGCTCGCGCGCAACGGCACGACAGCGGCCGCACCGAGCGGGCAGGCGGCGTGCCCGCACTCGACGCGAAGGGCGAGCGGCGCGAGCAGCGTGCGATCCTGCGCGAGCGCCTCGTAGACCGGTCGAATCGGCCGGTCACCAGGGCGATGGTGGTCGGCGCCCGCGCCGACGAAGGCGAGCACCTGCTGCCGGTCGGTCACCGCCACGGCGCCGTAACCGAGCTTCTCGAACACCTCGTACGCCACGACGCGCGCCGCGCTCTCGGTCAGCCCGTGCCGGAGCTCCGGCAGGGTCGTCTCGAGCAGCTCCAACACCGGGATCCGGCGCCGGGACGGGCGTCTGCGAGCCCTCGGCATGATCCGGATTGTGCACGTGACCGACGAAACCCTCGCCGCGGTCGCGGCCCGCTACGGCCAACCTGCAGAACTGGCCTGGCGTGGCGAGATCTCCGAGCCCGAGCACGCGCTCGCCACCTACAACCCCGCGCGGCGGCACGACGTCACGCTGTTCATCCTCGATCCGGCCGAGCGCGTGGCTCTGATCCGCAAGCCGCCGTTTCCCGAAGGCGTCTGGCGGCAACCCGGCGGGGGCATCAAGCCCGGCGAGGACTTCACGGACGGCGCGATGCGCGAGGCGCTCGAAGAGACAGGGCTTGCGGTGGCGATCGAGCGCTACCTCGTCGCGTCGCGCGCGACATTCCTGTCGCCGCTCGGCGACATCGAGTGGCGCACGCACGTACTGCTCGCGCGAACCTCGGACCTAGAGCTCGCGCCTCGCGACCCGGAGGAGATCGCCGGCGCGCGCTGGGGAACGCTCGAAGAGCTCGCAGGACCGCTGCGCGACCGGCTGCTCGCCACCGGTCGCGCGTTGTGGCGCTACCGCGTCGCGCTACACGACGCTGCTCTTGCGTCCTACGTCAGCGGCTGAACGACGATCAGCGAATTCCCGTCGGGGTCGCGCAGCCAGAACATCGGCGGCACGGGGTCTCCGTAGCGGGTGACTTCGTCGTCGACGTCGGCGCCCGCAGCCTTCAGCGCCGCGTGGTCGGCGTCCACGTCCGTGGTGTCGAGGCAGATGCCCGTCTGGCTGGCTCCGGCCGTCTGCCCCTCGGGCGGCGGCGCGATCGCGATGTTCGTCTCGGTCCCCGGCAGCTTCACCTCGACCCAGCGCATGCCAGGCCCCATCGGGACATCGACGACCTTCTCGAACCCGAGCGTGTTGACGTAGAAGTCGATCGCCCGGTCGGTGTCGGCGGTCGTCACACACACGCGGCCGACAACATGCACCTTCAACTTCGTAACGGTCGATGACACTTCGAGCCTCCTTCGTTGACGAGAGCTAAGACGGCCGCCGCAGCCGAAACTCATCGGCGCCGATGACCTCCAGGACCCCGGGGATTGACGTCACGCGGGGGCCATCCCACTCGAGCACCTCGGGCCAAAGCGGGCCTTCGCCGGCGCGGTGGATGAGGATCGCCTGCATGCCGACGCGCTGCGCGCCGGCGAGCTCGTCGTTCGCGCCGTCGCCGACGAATACGGCGTCCGCCGGATCGACACCGAGCCGCGCGCAGCACTCGCGGTAGATCCGCGGATCGGGCTTCGACGCCCCGAAGGACGACGAGAAGACCTCCGCGTCGAAGTGGCCGGCGAACTCGGACTCCGGCCAGAGCAGCTCGATGTCCTCCGAGCAGACGGTGATCAGCCCGACCTTGTAGCCCTGCCGCCGGAGGGCGCGCAGCGTGTCGACGGCCCCCGGCCTCGGCGTCAGCGACCTGCGCAGATGGTCGCGGCGCAACGCGCACACGTCTTCCATGTGCTCCTCGGCGAGACCCGCGCCGGCAAGCGCGTCACGGATCGGCCCGTTGTACTTCGCCTTCGAAACGCTCCATCGCTCTCGGAACGCCTCGCCGGCGATCGCAGCGAGTTGCTCGTTGAGCTCTGCGTTCGCCTCGCGGTCCCAGTCGATCAGCGTCTCCCACAGATCGAAGATCACCGCGCTCACGCGCATGCGCGCAGCACCTCCCACGCGCGACGCACGTCGTCTTCCGTCGTGCGACTGTTGCCGATCGCCAGGCGAATCGCAGCGACGCCGCGCAGCGTCGTCGAGGCGACGAACACTTCGCCGGTCGCGCTCGCGGCTGCGGCAAGCGCGTGGTTGTCGGCCGCCTTGTGACGGAAGCACACCGTCGAGAAGGGATGCGGTGCAACGACTTCCCAGTCGGGATCGGCATCGACCCACGACGCGAACAGCTGCGCAAGCCGGACGTGCTCGCGAATCAGCTCGCGCAGGCCTTCGGCGCCGTACCAGCGCAGCACGAACCACAACTTCAGCGCGCGGAAACGGCGGCCGAGCGCAGGCCCGAAATCCTTCAGGTCGACGGCATCCTGCGTTGCGGCGAGGTACTCGGGGACGAGCGCGAATGCCTCGTGCAGCAGCTCCGGCTTGCGCGTCCACAGCACCGAGCAATCCATTGGGGTGAACAGCCATTTGTGTGGATTCATCACCAACGAGTCCGCGCGCTCGCAGCCGTCGAGACACCATTGGAGCTCCGGGCACACCGCCGCGGAGCCCGCGTACGCCGCGTCGACATGCAGCCAGACGCCGGCTTCCTCGCAACGGCGTGCGAGCTCGGCCACCGGATCGACGGACGTCGTGCCCGTGGTGCCAACCGTCGCGACGACCGCGGTCGCGTCGGCGAGCGGGAAGTCGGTGCGCATGCGGTACGCATCGTCGATGTCGACTTTGCGGTACTCGAGGCCGACGAGCCGCGCGGCCTTCTCGACGCTGAAGTTCGCCTCCCGCGACGCATAGACGACACCGCCCGGACGCTGCACGCGCGCCGCGGCGAGCGCAGCGATCGTCGCCGTCGACGCCGTGTCCTCGATGTGACCGTGCCAGCCGTCGGGAAGCCCGAGCAGCTGTCGCAGCCAGTCGACAACCGTCACCTCGAGCTCGGTGCCGGCCGGCGATGCGAGCCACGTCATCGCGTTCACGTTCAGCGCCGCGACGAGCAGCTCGGCGAGGATCCCCGGCTCGGATCCCGTGTTCGCGAACCACGCGAAGAAACGCGGGTGGTTCCAATGCGTGATGCCAGGAAGGATCACCTCGTCGAGATCGCGCAGCATCGCCTCGAACGGCTCGCCGTGCTCGGGTGGAGCCGCAGGCAGCTTCGCGCGAACGTCGCCCGGCTGTACCCGCGCCTGCACCGGTAGATCGCCCACGCGCGACACGTACGACGCGACCCATGCGGACGCGAGCTCGAGATCGTCCCTGAACGTCATCGCTTCTTTCGGATCTTTTGAATCTGGTTCCAGGTGCGCGTGTTGACGACGTCGTCCTTCGTCAGCCACGCGCGGCGCGCCTGCCCGACCCCGAGCTCGACGTAGCCGAGCGCAGCCACCTGGTGGCCGTCTGAGTCGATGACCAGCTTGAGGCCCGCCTCGCGCGCCGCGCGCGCGTGCACGTCGGAGAGATCGAGGCGGTCGGGCTGCGAGTTGATCTCGAGGAACGTCCCGGTCTCGAGCGCCTTCTCGATCACGCGGCCCACGTCCATCGCCGACGGCTGCCGCTTGCCGATCTTGCGGCCGGTGAGATGCCCGATCACGTCGACGTACGGGTTCTCCATCGCTGCGAGCACCCGCTCGGTCGGGTTGTCGTCGAAGCGCGCGTGCATCGACGCGACGACCCAATCGAGCGTCGCGAGATCGTCGTCGGCGACGTCGACGGTGCCGTCGACTTTGATGTTCGCTTCGACGCCCTTGAGGATGCGAAACGGCGCAACCTCTTCGTTCAAGGCGTCGATCGCCTCGGACTGTCTCTTCAGAAGATCGCCGCGGAGACGGTGCGAATGGTCGCAGATCGCGTAGTACGCGTAGCCGCGGTCGATCGCAGTCGCGACCATCGTCTCGAGCGCGTCCTTGCCGTCGGACCAGGTCGTGTGCGTGTGCAGGTCGCCGCGCAGATCCTTCAGCTCGACGAGCTGCGGCAGCTCACCCTTGCGCGCGGCGGCCAGCTCGCCGCCGTCCTCGCGCAGCTCGGGCGGGATCCACTCGTACCCGAGGAACGTGTAGACGTCCTCCTCGCGCTCGAAGCGATGCTCCTCGCCGCTCTCGACATCCGTGACGGAATACTCCGACACCGAGAAGCCTCGCCGCACCGCATCCTCGCGTAGCGCGACGTTGTGGTTCTTCGAGCCGGTGAAGTGCTGCAGCAGATTGCCGTAGCTCTCCGGCGGAACGACACGCAGGTCGTAGCGCGAGCCGTCCTGCGCGACAACCGTCGCTTTCGTCGTTCCACGAGCGGCGACGTCGACCACGAGCGGAAGGGCGCAGAAATGCTCGATCAGCGCTGCTGGATCGGTCGCGGTCGCGATGATGTCGAGGTCGCGCACGGTCTCGCGCATGCGGCGCGCCGAGCCGGCAAGCGACACCTCGACCGACGCAGGGTGCTCCCGGAGCGTCTCAACGACCGCCTGCAGCTTCGGCAACTGGTTGCCGAGCAACGAACGGCGCGGCCCTTCTGCCGCCTTCGGCTTCGCGAGCGCCGCCGCGATCTTCTCCTCCGTCCCTGGGCCGATGCCGGCATGGCCCCGCAGCTGCCCCGCGTCGGCCGCCGCCTTGAGCGCGGCGAGCGTGGAGATGCCCAGCTCCTGCCAGAGCCGGCGCGCCGTCTTCGGGCCCATCCCGGGCAGACGCAGGAAGCTCGCGAGCTCGGCCGGAACCTCGGCCTTCCGCTTCGTCAGCGCGTGGATCTCGCCGTCCTCGACGACCTCGACGATCTTCGCCTCGATCGTCTTGCCGATGTCCTGCAGCTGCTTCGCCTTCCCCGCCAGCGCGAGCTCGGCCACCGAGGAGGGCGTATCCCGGATCCGGGCAGACGCCTTGCGGTAGGCGCCGATGCGGAACCCGTCCGCTCCCTCCAGCTCCATCAAGTCGGCCAGGAGGTCGAACTGGGCCGCGAGCAGGTCGTTTCTCGGAAGCGCGGACACCGTGGCGATAATAGGCGTCGCTGTGCGCGCGACGATCTGCGTTCCCACGTACAACGAGCGCGCGAACCTCGTGTCGATGGTTGCGGCGCTCGCCCCACTCCTCCGTGAGGGGGACCGGATTCTCGTCATCGACGACGCGTCTCCCGACGGCACCGGCCAGATCGCCGACGGCCTCGCCGCGGAGCATCGGTTCGTGTCTGTGTTGCACCGGGCGCGAAAGGAGGGACTGGGGCCCGCGTACCTGGACGGCTTCCGCCGCGCGCTCGCCGACGGCGCCGAGTTGGTGCTCGAGCTGGACTGCGACTTCTCGCACGACCCGGCGGACGTACCGCGACTGATCGCAGCGGCCGAGGAAGGCGCCGACGTCGTGCTCGGCTCGCGCTACGTGGCGGGCGGCGGCGTGACGGACTGGGGCATCGTGCGGCGGTTCATCTCACGCGGAGCGTCCGTCTACACGGAGCTCTTCCTGCGCATGGGCGTGAAGGACCCGACCGGCGGCTTCAAGTGCTTCCGGCGCAGCGTGCTCGAGAAGGTCGACCTCGACGCGATCTCGGCCAAGGGTTACGCGTTCCAGATCGAGATGACGTACCGCGCGAAGCGCGCCGGCTTCCGGGTCGTCGAGATCCCGATCGTTTTCAGCGACCGCAGGGACGGCCACTCGAAGATGAATCGTGCGATCGTGCTCGAGGCGATCTGGCGCGTACCGCTGCTGCGCCTGTAGCGTGGCCGGCATGCGCGCAGTGACCGATGCGAGCTTCGCCGGCGACGTGCTCGCAGCGGAGAAGCCGGTGGTTGTCGACTTCTGGGCGCCGTGGTGCGGACCGTGCAAGGCGGTCGAGCCGATCCTGGAACAACTAGAAGTTGATGTCGTGAAACTCGACATCGACGAGAACCCGGAGACTGCGGCGAAGTACGACGTGCTCTCGATCCCAACGGTGATTCTCTTCGCGGGCGGCGAGCCGCGTGAGACGGTGCTCGGCGCCCGCTCGCGCGCACACTACGAGCGCGCGTTCGAGAGCTACTTGTAGTGCTCCCAGCCGGAGAGCGCGAAGGGCTCGCCGTGCAGCAACAACTCGACGCCTGAGCCTTCTTCGACGCGACCGACCACGGGGTAGTCCGCAGGGTCGGTCACGGCCGCAAGCAGCTCGAAGTCCTCGCCGAAGCCGAGATGGTCGATGTTCGCGCCGGGCGCGAGCGGGACGCGATCGAGCTCGACCACGCAACGGACGCCGGAGCGGTACGCGATGTGGCCGGCGTCGACAGCGATGCCGTCCGAGATGTCGAGCATCGCGTGCGCAGTGCGCGCGAGCGCGCGGCCTTCCTCAACGCGGACCGGCGGTCGCACGTAGCGGCGCTCGCGGAAGGCGGCCCCCGCTGCGCCGAGCGGCCCGGTCACGACGAGCACGTCGCCCGGCTTCGCGCCGCCGCGACCGGGTACGCGCGCGCTGCGGCCGAGCGCGGCGACGGTGATCACGACGAGGGGAGCGGCAGTCGTATCGCCGCCGACCACGGGCACGCCGGCTTCGGCGATTCCCTCGTACAGCGCCACGACGTCGGCGACCTTCGTCGAAGCGGGCGCCGCCAAGGTCACGAGAAGACCGTTCGGATCCGCGCCGGAGGCGGCAAGGTCGCTGAGATTCACCGCGGCGGCACGGAAGCCGAGCTCGCGCCAATCGAGCCAGGCGAAGCGAAAGTGCACGTTCTCGACCAGGGTGTCCTGCGTGACGACGAGGTCGCCGACGACGGCGGCGTCGTTCTCCACGTCGCGAATCAGCCCGCGCGCTTCGAGGTCGCGCAGCAGCGCGAGCTCACCGATCTGCGAGAGCTTCGTCAACTGCCTTGCGCAGCAGCGGGTCGAGGGCGGCACGAATCACGGCGACGCCGGCGGCGCCGGCTCGGATGCAGTCTGCGGCATTGCTCGCGTCCACGCCGCCGATGGCGACGACGGGCTTGGTCGTGGCGGCGCAGACGGCCCGCAGGCCGTCCAGGCCGAGCGGCGGCGCTGCGTCCGCCTTCGACGGAGTCGCCCAGATCGGGCCGACGCCGAGATAGTCGGCGCCGGCGTCCTCTGCGAGCGCCTCTTCGAGCGTCGAGGCGGAGCGGCCGACCGTCAGTCGGGCTTCCCGCGCACGCTCGGCACCGGCGTCGCCGCGGCCGAGGTGGACTCCGTCGGCGTTCAGCGCGACCGCCGCGTCGACGTCGTCGTTCACGACGAATGTGACGCCGAGCTCGCGGAACCCTTCACCGGCGGCGACGATGGTTGCCGTCGGCGCCTTCACGCGCAGCTGCACGACAGTCGCGCCGGCCAGGACGGCGCGCCGCGCGGTCGCGAGGTCCTCGACGATCGCGTGCACCTTCACTTGATGCGGCCGTCGAGTGTCGCTGGATCGAGCGCGGCGAGCGCGTCGTAGAGCTGCGCGTGGAACGTTCCCGGCCCTTTCGCGCCGACTGCTGCGTCTTCGCCCGCAACGCCGAAGGCGACGAGCGCTTCGGCCGCGGCGCTCAGCGGATCGCGATTGACGGCGAGGAAGCAGCCGGTCATCGCAGTCGACATGCAGCCGGTACCGGTGATCGACGCGAGCAAGGGATGCCCGTTCGCGATCGCGATCACCGTTTCGCCGTCCGACACGTGGTCGACGGGACCGGTGACGGACGCGACGACCCCGAGTCCCTTCGCGGCGGCGCGCGCCAAGTCGGCGGGCTCGCTGCCGACGACGATCGACTCGACACCGCGAACCTCGGCGGCGACGCCGACGAGCGTTGCGATTTCGCCCGCGTTGCCACGAAGCACGGCGACGTCGACCTCGACGAGGATCCGCTTCGCAATCTCGGTGCGATAGTGCGTCGCGCCGGCGCCGACAGGGTCGAGGACGACGGGAACGCCGCGCTCGTTGGCCGCACGCCCGGCGAGCAGCATCGCGTCGACCCAGTGGGGCGAGAGCGTGCCGATGTTGAGCACGAGCGCACCCGCGAGGCCGACCATCTCCTCGACCTCTTCCTTCGCATGCGCCATCACCGGCAGCGCACCGAGTGCGAGCGTTGCGTTCGCGGTCTCGTTCATCACGACGTAGTTGGTGATCTGGTGGATCAGTGGCTTCGTCTCGCGAAGACGCGCGAGGGAGGCTCCGGGGTTCATTCGGCTCCTTTGAGCTCGAGGACGTCGACAGGTCCGTCGCCGGCGCCGAGCTCATAGAGCCCGGCGGCGACGGCGCGGCCCGCGGCAGCCGAAGCCCCGCGCGCAGCAGAGACGAGCGGCTCTCCGCGCGCGAGTAGCGCGGCGAGCGTCGCCGAGTGGGTGCAGCCCGCACCGTGCGTTGCACCGGAGTCGTAGCGGGTGACGGGAATCTCCACGTGCTCGTGTCCGTCGAAGAGATGGTCGACCGGATCGCCGTGTCCGCCGGTAACGATCGCGGCGGCTGCGCCGAGCGCTACGAGCCGTTCCGCTTGCTCGGCACGCGAGCCGGCGCCGACGAGCGCGCGCGCCTCGTACACGTTCGGCGTCACAACTGTCGCACGTGGGAACAGCCCCTGCACGAGCGCGTCGGCCGCATCTTCCTCGAGCAGCCGCGCGCCCGAGGAGGCGACCATCACCGGATCGACGACGAGCGGCACCGGGTGATCCTCGACGAACGACGCGACGGCCTCGATGATCTCGCGCGAGAAGAGCATGCCGGTCTTCGCCGCATCGACGCCGACGTCGTCGAACACTGCTTCGAGCTGCTGCCGCACGAACTCGGCGGGCACTTCGTGCACCGCCGCAACACCGACCGTGTTCTGCGCCGTCAGAGCGACGATCACGGACATGCCGTAGACGCGCGCGGCGGCGAACGCCTTCAGGTCGGCCTGGATTCCGGCGCCTCCGCTCGAGTCGGAGCCGGCAATCGTCAATGCGCGCGCTACCACCTGCAACTCCCTTCGCCGGCACGATCCGGATCAGGTTCGACGGGTGTGATCTCAGCCCCGTAAGGCACCCCGGTGGGGCGAGGCTAGCATCGGGAGGCGTGTTGGACACCCTGCTCTCGGGCGAGGAACTGGCGCATCTCGCGACGGAGCCCGCGCGGGATGCCACCTTCGCGCCACTCCCTGCGGACCTGCATCCCAGCGTGAGAAGCGTGCTCGGGCTGGACGAGCTGTATGCGCACCAGCGGGCCGCGTGGGACGCGTCTGCCCGAGGGGAGCACGTTCTCGTCGCGACCGGCACCGCGTCGGGAAAGACGCTCGCGTTCAACCTGCCTGTGCTCGACGCGATCGCCCGGAACCCCAAGACACGTGCGCTGTACCTGTATCCCGCGAAGGCACTCGCCCAGGACCAGTTCCGCGCACTCGCGAGCTACCGGTTGCGTGGCCTTCGCCCGGCGATCTACGACGGCGACACGCCGATCGAGCAGCGGCGCGAGATCAGGCGCAGCGCG
>Ga0157369_10007658_pt1 | contig 12422 bp, 9 predicted proteins | sample C25metaG_FD_113461 | JGI IMG/M metagenome (GOLD analysis project Ga0157369, IMG submission 113461) | Corn rhizosphere microbial communities from Kellogg Biological Station, Michigan, USA - C2-5 metaG | ecosystem: Host-associated > Plants > Roots > Rhizosphere > Soil | place: USA: Michigan...
CGCAGGGAGCGGTTCACCTCGATGGTGAAGTCGACGTGTCCGGGAGTGTCGATGAGGTTGATCTTCTTGTCGCGCCAGAAGGCCGACACCGCGGCGCTCTGGATGGTGATGCCGCGCTTCTGCTCCTGCTCCAGGTAGTCGGTGGTCGTCGACGTCTTCAGATCCTTCGTATCGTGAATGTCGATGATCGTGTGCTTGCGCCCGGTGTAGTACAGGATCCGCTCGGTCGTCGTCGTCTTGCCGGCGTCGACATGCGCGATGATGCCGATGTTGCGGATGTCAGAAAGAGCTGTAGTGCGGGCCATAACAGAGTTCCGTGAAAGTTTCGGGAATACGGCCGAGCTCGAGGCTGTGGCCGCCGCTTCCGGGGCCGGGCATTCTATCCGAACTCTTTGTATAAGAAAGAGAAGCTTGCGGATTTATCGACCTGTTTCACGGGCCCCGGCCCGTGCAGGTCGCGCGGGAGCTTGCCGGCAGGGTTTCTGCGGGCGCCGGAACGTCAATTCAATGTCTGGAAGGGCCGCTTTGCCGACCGCGGTGCGGCAAGGGGACCCGGCTCCGACACGGAACCCGGGGATCGCCGTTGACTGCGTTGTCAGGCGCGCCGGGCTGTACCCCGCTGACGCCATCCTCGGGCGCGCCGGGCTGCATTCCCGCTGACGCCGTCGTCAGGCGCGTCGGCCCCTATCCCCAGAGGGCCCGGCTGGCGAGCGCCGCCCCGTCGGAGAGTGCCTTCAGCTTCGCCCAGGCGATCTGCGGGTGACAGCGCAGCCCCAGCCCGCAGTCGGTCGAGGCAATGACTCGCTCGCGTCCTACGATGTCGGCAAAGCGACGGATGCGCGAGGCGACCAGCTCCGGGTGCTCGATCAGCGCCGTCGAGTGACTGACGACTCCGGGGGCCAGCAGCTTGTCGTCCGGCAACTTCACCTTCTTCCACAGGACGTACTCGTGCTCGTGACGCACGTTGGCGGCCTCGAAGAGCAAGGTCTGAGCACGGACGGACAGCAGGACGTCGACGATGTCGGCGAGCGGAATGTCGTGAGCGTGGGGGCCGTGCCAGCTGCCCCAGCAGAGGTGGTATCGAACCTGCTCCGGAGGGATGTTGCGCAGGGCGTGGTTGAGGGCCTCGACGCGCAGGGCGCAGTAGCTCCTGTAGGCCGCCAGACCCATCTTGATGCCGATGCGGTCCCAGAGCGCGGCTAGCCAGGCGTCATCGACCTGCAGCAGCAAGCCGGCCTTCGCGATCGCTTCATACTCGACGCTCAGGGCATCAGCGAGCGCGAAGACGAATTCCTCCTGCGTCTTGTAGTGGAGGTTGCTGCGTCCCGGCTCGAGGCTCGCGGGAGCCGTCGACGTCAGGAAGGCATCCCCGGGCGGGGAGCTTCCGAGCGCGGCCTTCAGGGAGTCGATCTCGCGTTGCAGAGCCGCTTGTCCGCGATAGCTCACCGGCCCGATACACGCCCAGTCCGAGAAGCGGGTCTGGTCGGGCGCGCGCCGCGTTTGCTCGAACAGCGTGCCGCCTTCGCGGGCGTCCCGGTAGAACTCGCTGAACTCGACCCAGTCGGCACTCTGAGTCATCAGATCCGCTGTTGCCGTGGGCGGCCGAGCCTCGAAACCCGTCAGCCGATCGTTGACGAAGGTGACCCAGTTGCCACCCTTGGTCAGCTCGCCCTCGTTCACCAGGTCAACGCCCGCAGATCGCTGTAATTGCACGACGTCGGCAACGGCGGCGCGCAGGCGGTTCGTGTCGACACCCGCGGGTCCCCATAGATCGCTCGGCATGGGCAGCGCCCCGACGTGGGTGGTGAGGATCCGGTCGGCGCTGTTTCTCATGGCTGCCCTTTTCCGTCTGCTGGCCCATTATGCCGCGCAAGTGGCCGCGCGGCCGAAGTCTGGGCTATAAGACCCGCACAAAAAGGGGGGTGCGCATGAAGACCGGAAACTCCGTTGTGGCGGCGAGCGCGGCCGTGGTGCTGGGGATGGCTCTTCTGGGAGGCTCCGCGCCCCGTGCTGCCGCGGCGGATGAATGCGACCGCGCCTGTCTGTGGGCTTCTTCGTGAAGGCTACGGAGAACGGCGCCCCGGTGCTCATTTCCACCCGCCTCAAGGTGGTCAAAGGCCAGATCACCGAGATCGAGAGCATCGGCGCGCGCCTGACGGCGACTATCGGCGGCGGACCCAGCTCGCAGCCGCGGGTCGATCAGCTGGGGGACGCACCGAGAAAACAGTTCGTCACGGACCTGCCGCCGGATCAGCGGCACACCCGCGAGCGGCTCGCGAAGATCGTCAACGGCTACTTCAGCGGTATCGAGAACAACACAGGCTCCAAGCCGCCGGCCTTCGCGGATGACTGTCTGCGGCTGGAGAACGGCTCGCAGACCAGTGGCAAGCAGCCTGCTCCCGGCGCCGAGCGCAACTCGGCGAACTTCAGCTGCAAGGAGGCGTTCGGCTGCCGAGCGAAGCGGTGCGGCGCGACGGTTTCAGGGAGTATTGAGGTGCTGTCTCGGCGGGCGCTCCGGCGTGCGATTCTGGCCGGAGCCCTCGCGGCGGTGCCGGGCGCCACGGTCTGGGGTCAGCAGCCGGCGCCGAGCCGGGTGCCTGCAGCGAGCCCGGCCCGGCCTGCGCCGAGACCGGTGCTCGGCTTTACGGCCGAGCAAGCCGGCCAGGGCAAGAGCATCTATGCGCGCGAGTGCGCCAGCTGCCACGGCATCAACCTCAGCGGCAGCGAGTTTGCCAGCGCACTCAATGGCAATACCTTCAGTCAAACCTGGGGCGGCAAGCCCGCCGACGCCTTGTTCACCTTCGTGCAGACCCGGATGCCACCCACGAAGGCCGGATCGCTGACTGCGGAGGTGACTGCCCAGCTGGTCGCCTACATCGCGCAGGTGAACGGAGGCCAACCCGGGGCGACGCAATTGCCCACGCAGGTGAGCGCCCTCGCAGCGCTGGGCGTTCCTCGCAGTCCGCTCGCTCCCACACCTCCGATGATGCCGCTTTCTCCGCTCGCCCCGCCCATGCCGCCCGTGGTGCTGCCGAATCCGCTGGATGCCCTCACGCCGGTGAGCGACGAGCAGTTGCGCAATCCGCCGCCGACGGAGTGGCTCACCTGGCGCCGGACTTACGACGACCACGGCTTCAGCCCGCTCAGCCAGATCACAAAGAGCAACGTCAAGGCTCTGCGCGTCGTGTGGTCCTGGTCGTTGCCCAACGGCAGAACCGAGACGACGCCCCTGGAGCACGATGGAGTGCTGTTCACGTTCGGCTTCGGCGACAACGTACAGGCTCTGAATGCGGCGACCGGCGATCTGCTGTGGCAATACTCCAGACAGCTCCCCGGCGACGCCCGCCGTCAGGTGAAGCGCAATCTGGCGATCTATCGCGACAAGCTCCTGGTCCCGACCTCCGACGATCACATCGTCGCGTTGGATCTGAAGACCGGCACAGTGGCGTGGGATGCTCCGGTCGCGGACTACCACAAGGGGTATGACCTCTCCGCGGGGCCGCTGGTGGCCAACGGCAAGGTCATGCAGGGAGTCGCCGGCCAGGTGCCGGGCGGCGATGCGATCGTGGCGCTCGACTTCGACACCGGCAAAGAGGCATGGCGCTTCCATACCATCGCCCAGCCGGGCGACCCGGGCGGCAACAGTTGGAACGATCTGCCTGTGGAGAAGCGCAGCGGTGCTTCGGTGTGGACGGCCGGGAGCTATGACCCGAAACTGAACCTGGCCTATTTCGGTGTCGGCCAGACCTACGACACGGGCCCGATGCTGCACCCGGTCCACAAGCCCGGCATCACCAACGACGGGCTCTACACGGACTCCACACTCGCCTTCAACCCTGACACGGGCAAGCTCGTCTGGTACTTCCAGCATCTGCACAACGATCAGTGGGACCTGGACTGGGCGTTCGAGCATCAGCTGCTGGACCTGCCGGTGAAGGGCAGGCCGGAGCACCTGGTCGTCACTTCCGGAAAAATGGGCATCTACGAGGGGATGGATGCCTCGAGCGGCCGCTATGTGTTCTCGCAGGACCTGGGTCTGCAGAACGTCGTCAAGTCGATCGATCCGCGCACCGGGGAGAAAACCATCAACCCCGAGGCGCTGGTCGGCGACGGCAAGCCGCACATGATCTGCCCCCATCCCGGGAGCGGCCGCAGCTGGATTGCCGGCTCCTATGATGCTTCGAGCAAGGTTTTGTACGTCCCGTTGGAAGAGGCGTGCATGGACCTCATCCCCGCACCTGCCGGCCAGCGGGGCAATCTGAGCTCGGGAGTGAATTGGACCATTCGCGCGCGCCCCGGGAGCGATGGCAAGTACGGCCGGATCGAGGCACTCAACCTGCAGACGCGCCAGGTTCTGTGGACCGACCGGCAACGCGCGCCCATCACGACGTGCACGCTCGCTACTGCGGGCGGTGTCGTGTTCGTCGGCTCTCTCGACCGCTACTTCCGGGCCTACGATGGAGCGACGGGTCAGACGCTATGGCAGGTACGCTTGAACGACGTGCCCAACACCTGCCCCATCACGTATAGCGTCAAAGGCAAGCAGTACGTGGCGATGGTCGTGGGCAGCGGCGGACCGCTGACCCTGACGTTCCCCGTGCTGGTGCCCGAGATTCAAAATCCGCCGGATCATGGCGCGGCGGTGTGGGTGTTCGAGTTGCCGGATAGGGCTGACTAGCGGCTTACGCCGCGCCGGCTCCGTGGCGCGGCACAGGGCGATCGGTAGGGCATGGGCCGCTGCTCATCGATGACGGTTCCCTCTCACTTCAGAACGCCGCGGCCGGATCCCCAAGCTCCGCAGGTTGAGCGTCCCCTTCTACCTGTTCCTCGGGCACCAGAGTGAGTAGCGCCTCACCCATGCGGATCCGCTGCCCCTCGCCCAGATGTCCCAACAGCGAGACGCCTTCCGGGGCGAGCACGATCAGCGTCGAGCCATGCTCGAACCAGCCCATCTCTTCGCCCTTGCCGAAGAGCGCATCGCAGGGAATGACATGCGGGCCGGCGTACTTCAGGTGCAACAGCACATCCAGGAAGTGCAGGCGGATGCTCGCGACCAGAATCGCCGCGACCGGCACCAGAGTGAGCAGAATCCCGGAAGGCTGCAGCCGGCACTGGATGACAGCCCGCTCGTTCTTGCAGAACAGCTCCTCGATGCGCTCGAGGGCGATTGGATTCACGTTCCAGGTGTCGCCCGAGAGGTAGGTGACCTGCTCGACGCGGCAGTGGTGAGGGGCATGGAAGCGGTGATACATGCCCGCGGTCAGACGCAGGGTCACGTACGAGCCTTGGGCGTACTGTGGAATCAGCTCGGCGTGGGCCGGACCGAGCAGGCTCTCGAGCGTGTAGGGAAACCCTTTGGCCTGCAGCAGCGTGCCATCCTCGAGCCTCCCGGAGGCCCCGATGATGGCATCGCAGGGACTCACCACCACGTCCGAGCCGGCGGCTATCGGCCGGGCACCCTCCCGCAGCTCACGTGTGAAGCAATCGTGCAGGCTCCTGAAGGTCTTGCGCTTGGCATCGCTCAGGTCCAGGTCCGAGAACAGCCGCCACACGAACAGGCTGAACCTGCGCACCAGCGGATGCTCGACCTTGCTGAACCAGCCTAGGAACAGCGTCAGCCAGCGCCTGGGGATGCGGTTGGTCAGCAGGAAGTTGAGGTTCTCGTGCTGCACGATTTTCGCAATGGCCGAGCGGAGTTTCATGGAGCTGTCATTCAATTGAAATACGGTTGCGGCCGGAAACCCACACCCGTCGGAGTGTCTGGATGAGCTACCTGACTGTCGCCTACGTGCTGGCCGCGGCGCTCGCCGTAGTCATCATCTTGAACAGATTGCGGCTGCGCCTGCAGCTCTCGTTTGCCAAGCACCGCTCGCTCGCCGGCCACGGCCGGATGGCGCGCCGGGTCGCCGCGCTGGTCCCTTTCTACGAATACGGCGAGGCCCGGTTCTTCTGCGCGGACGACGCCCCGCAGGATGTCGAGGCCACCCGGCGCCATTCCTTCATGCGCCTGGCGCAGGAGTTCAAGCGGCGCTTCGCCGTCACGGCGGCGCGCACCAGCGAGCTGGAGGGCGCGATCTCCGACCTGGAGTTCACTTCCCGCTACCGGGTGCCGTTCCAGTTCAGCCGCCTGGTGCGCGAGCACTTCCAGGGCGGGAGCCTGCTGGAGTCCTCCTCCGGACCGACGGTCACCGATCTGGACGGCAACCGGCTCTTCGACCTGACCGGCTCCTACGGCACCAACCTGTTGGGCTACGACTTCTACAAGGAGTGCATTCGCCGCGGCAGCGAGCGCGTGCAGGACCTGGGACCGGTGCTGGGCGCCTACCATCCGGTCATCGCCTACAACGTCCGCAGGCTGCGCGAGATCTCCGGGCTCGACGCAGTGTCGTTCCACATGTCCGGTACGGAAGCGGTCATGCAGGCGGTGCGCCTGGCGCAATACCACACGCAGCGCCGGCGCATCGTGCGCTTCTGCGGGGCCTATCACGGTTGGTGGGGCGACGTGCAGCCGGGTCCGGGCAATCCCATCCCCGCGCGCGACACCTTCACCCTGCAGGACATGGGCGAAGGGTCCTTGCGTGTGCTCCGCAGCCGCCGGGACATCGCCTGCGTGTTGGTCAACCCACTGCAGGCTCTGCACCCGAATGCCTCCGCCCCTGGAGACTCGACGCTGGTGGACAGCGGGCGCCGCGCACATTTCGATCGCGAGGCTTACTCGGCGTGGCTGCGCAAGCTGCGGGCCGTTTGCACCGAGCGCGGCATCGTGCTCATTTTCGACGAGGTGTTTCTCGGCTTCCGGCTCGCACCGGGAGGAGCGCAGGAGTACTTTGGGGTGCGCGCGGACATGGTCACCTACGGCAAGACGCTCGGGGGAGGCCTGCCGGTCGGCGCTCTGTGCGGCCGCCACGATCTGATGAAGCGCTATCGCACCGATCGTCCCACGGACTTCTGCTTTGCGCGCGGCACATTCAACTCCCACCCCTATGTGATGGGAGCGATGTGCGAGTTCCTCGAGCGCCTGGACACCGAGGAGATCCGGGCGCGCTACCGGGACCTGGAGGAGACCTGGAATCGCAGGGCCCGCCAGTTGAACGAGCGCCTGCGTGCTCAAAATCTTCCGGTTCAAGTTGCCAACCTCTCCTCGGTCTGGACCGTCGGCTATCTGCAGCCGTCGCGCTACAACTGGATGTTGCAATACTATCTGCGCGCCGCGGGGCTGGCGCTGAGCTGGGTGGGTACCGGCCGGCTCATTTTCAGCCTCGACTACACCGATGCCGCCTTCAATGCCGTCGCCGACCGCTTTGTCGCGGCCGCGGAGGCGATGCAGCGGGATGCCTGGTGGTGGTCCCCCGAGCGGATGACCAACAAGGCCATCCGCCGCCAGATCCTCAAAGAGCTGCTTCAGACCCGCTGGCGCTCGGCCTCGGTGACATCGTCCATCGGGTCGATCAGCTCGCCGCGCAGCAAGGCGAGCGGCGCCTTGTAGTACAGCTGTATGTCGTGGAACGGATCGCTGAGGATCTTGGAGATCCACACCAGGCCGGTCTGCACGTCCTTGATGAACATCAGGTGGATAGTGCGGAACAGCAGTCCGCCCACTCCGACGGCCAGCCACAGCAGCCCCACGTGGTGCACGTAATCGCCGGCGGCGGTGGCGGCCGGGAAAAGGCCGAACAGGGCCGGGCTCACCCACAACAGGGCTGGCGACAACACCCAGATCGACAACAGCACGATCTTGCGCTTGAGGTTGTAGCCGACCTTGATGTCCTCCTTGTGCTCGTGGGTCGCCTGGTTGACCACGTCGTAGTCCTTCGGCTCGAAGAAGAAATGACCCATCTGCCGGCTCACCATGGCGCCCAGCCAGGCGACGTAGGCCGCGTAGGCCGGATCGGTGAACAGCAGCACGTAGGCGAGCAGGAAACAGATCGCGCTCAACAGGTGCAGCGACTGGTTGATGCGGCTGTGGTGGTAGTAGCGATGGTCGTCCCAGCGTTGAATTTCCAGCGCCTGCAGGAAGCTGTGCATTCTCTGGCCTCGTATGGATGGTCCGGCATGGAGGATTTATATCAGGATAGTTGCCGAATCATGACAGGGCTGCAGGAGTTTGAACGCATCGCGTTTGCCGACGCCTCCGGCTTCCCGGCGATCCCTCCGGGATTCATCAGTTTGTCATGCAGCCGGGCAATCCTGCCGTACTCGTCTACACGAAGACGCATGGGCATGAAAATTCTGATCGTCAGCGATGCGTGGGTGCCACAAACCAACGGTGTGGTCACCACGTTGTCGCAGACCGTAGCTCACCTGAGGCAGTTCGGCCACACGGTGCGCGTGGTGACGCCGGACCAGTTCCGTACGTTCCCCTGTCCGACCTATCCGGAAATCCGTGTGGCGCTGTTTCCCTATCGGCGGATGGCGCAGCTCATCGAGGCCTGGCAGCCGCAGGCGCTGCATATCGCCACCGAAGGACCCCTGGGCTTCGCGGCGCGCCGTTACTGTGTGCGCCATGGGCTGCGGTTCACGACCTCCTACCACACGCAGTTTCCGCAATATCTGCGCCAGCGCTTTCCGGTTCCAACAGCGCTCTCCTACCGGGGCCTGCGTTGGTTCCACGGGGCTGCCCACACCTGCATGGTGAGCACCCCGACGGTCGAGGCTCAGCTCGTGGAGCGCGGATTCAGGAACCTCTCCCGCTGGCGGCGCGGGGTCGACACCAGGCTGTTCCGTCCCCAGAGCAAGGATTTCCTGAGCCTGCCCCGGCCCATCGCCGCCTACGTCGGGCGTGTGGCGGTCGAGAAGAATGTGGACGCCTTCCTCAGCATGCCCTGGCTCGGATCGAAGCTGGTGATCGGCGATGGACCGGAGCGGCCGCGCTGTCAGGCGCAGTTCCCGGATGCGACTTTCGTCGGCTATCAGCGCGGCGAGGCGCTCGCCCGGCATCTTGCAGCCGCGGACGTGTTGGTATTTCCCAGCCTCACGGACACTTTCGGTCTGGTCAATCTGGAGGCGATGGCCTGTGGAGTGCCCGTCGCGGCTTACCCGGTGGCCGGGCCCATCGATGTCATCGACGACGGCATCACCGGCTCTCTGCACGAGGATCTCGCGACAGCGGCCGTGCGAGCGCTGAGCATCGATCCGCATGCGTGCCGCAAGCGGGCCGAGCGCTCCGGCTGGGATGTCTGCAGCCGCGAGTTCGAAAGCAATCTGACCGCGGTCAAGCCAAGCTCGGTCGCAGTGCAACAGCGACGGCGCGTCGCGGTCGACAGTGTCGCGAATTGAGGTCAGCCATCCCGCGCCATCCGCGCCCACCTGGTAGGAAGTCTGAGCGGCGCGACGCGCTCGCGATGGCCTAGTCGACACCCAACCCAAGGCGCTCCTGCAGAGTCTTGCGGAAGCGGCGGCTGGCTCGTAGCCGCTCTCCTGCCTTCAACAGCACGCAGTATTCACCGTCGTCGGTGAGCTGCAGGCCGCGGATCCGATGAAGGTTGACGATCGTCGAGCGGTGAATGCGGCAGAAGGCCGACGGGTCCAGCTCCTGCTCCAGGACGGACAGACTGCGGCGCAGGATGTGGGTGCTCGCGCCCACGTGCAGGCAAGCGTAGTAGTTCGCAGCGTCGATCCAGCCGATGTCAGCGACGTCCACGAAGAGCACCTGTCCTGAGCTTTTGACGACGAGCCGTTCCGGTGCCTGCGGCGGCTGGCTCACGCGTACGGCCAGCCGTTCCTTGGCACGCGTCAGTGCCCGCTCCAGGCGCGCGTTGGTAAAGGGTTTCATCATGTAGTCGAGCGCTCCGGCTTCGAAGGCTCGCAATGCGTACTCGTCATACGCCGTCACGAACACGACCGCCGGCGGCATGTCGGCGCCGAGCAGCTCCAGGACATCGAAGCCGTCGCATTCGGGCATCTGCACATCCAGAAAGACCAGGTCCGGGCGCGAGTCGCGAATGGTCCGGATCGCCTCGGTGCCCGAGCCGCATTCCTCGATGGAGCCGATGTCCCGGTCGCGGCGCAACAGCACAGTAAGATTGCGCCGTGCCAGGGGCTCGTCGTCCACCACCAGCGTGCGCAGCTTCCCCGCTCCCTCGGGCACGCGTTCAGGCCCCGACCAGGGGCAGTGAGATCGAGACCTCCACACCCCCCGTGGCCTGATTCTGCAGGCTCAGCTGGAAGCTGTTGCCGTACATGAGCTGCAGCCGATTGCGTAGATTCGCGATGCCGATCCCGGTCCGCTTCTTCTCCATCTCGGCAGGCAGGCAGGGGCCGTCGTTCCCGACGCGCAGATTGAGTATGCCGTTGGCCTGCGTGGCGGCCACCTGAATCTCCCCTCCCTGGGCGCGTTTGGCAATGCCGTGCTTGATCGCGTTCTCCACCAGGGGCTGGAGTATCAAGCTGGGAACCTGCGCGCTCAGCAGCTCCGGCGGGATGGTCAAGGTGACGTGGAGCCGCTCGGCGAAGCGAGCCTTCTGGATCTCCAGGTACTGGCGCAGATGCTCCACCTCTTGCGCCAGGGGTACCTGTGGGCGGGTGGAGTCCGTCGCAGCGTGCCGCAGAAAGTCGCTGAGCGCGACGATCATCTCGACGGCATCGTCGTTGCGATGGTCGCGCACCAGCCCCGCGATCGAGTTCAAGGCGTTGAACATGAAATGCGGCTCGATCTGCCGGCGCAGGGCATCCAGTTGCGCCCGGGAGAGCTGCTCGCCGAGCTGTGCAGCTTCGGTCTGTTGGCGCGCGATGCGTTCTCGGGACTGCAGCGCGTAGTCGATCACCAGAACGAACGCGTACAGCACCAGAGAAGTCGTCACGCTGGAGTAGAACTTCTCCCGCAACAGGACACTGAACGTTTCGCGTGCATGTGGGTCGATGGCCCAGGGGTTGAGCCACATCTCCAGCGAGACATACCAGGCGGAGAGGACCAGCCCGATGCCAATCGCAACGCCGACGTGAAGACCCCACGTAGACAATCGACTGGTGCGCGTCGGGGGATACCTCCGACCCAGCCGGATCACCAGCGGCGTCGCCAGCATCCACGGCACGAACTCGACGAACAGCGTGAGGAAGAGGGCAACCCAGTTGTGATGCATCCCCTGGGCCCGCATCGGAAACACGGTCTCGCACGCATCGATCAGTCCGATGCCGCTCCAGGTCGCCACGATCCACAGCCAGTAGGCGGTGCCGAGGTTGGCAGGCTTGGTGTGCATGCTCGCGGATCCTACTCGTGCGCGGGGCGCAGGTCCTTGCCGATGCAGTGAGTGGTCGGGCGGCTGCAGCGGACGGTATGGGCGGGGAAGCCGCGCCGGTCGATAGTTGCCCCACTACGGCGGGAGGCAAGATCATGAATCGCAGAGACCTGTTGCAGATGTCGGCGGCCCTGGGAGCGGGCGCTGCGCTCACCGGCAAGGTGCGGGCGGAGGGCGATGCCGGCGGACGTCCGGAGGCGAGCGTTCAACCCCTGCGGCCACCCCCGGAGGGACGCATTCCTGTGGCGGTCCTGATCTCCCAGGGCGCGGTTCTCATCGACTTCGTGGGGCCGTGGGAGGTGTTCGACGGCGTGAGTGTCCACGGACACGGCCCATTCCAACTCTATACGGTGGCCCAGACCCTGGCGCCCGTGCGTGCCGGCAGCGGCATGAACATCATTCCCGACTACACCTTCGATAGCGCCCCGCCGCCGAAGGTGGTCGTGATTCCGGCACAGAGCCCGCCGACGGATGCGGTCCTTGCCTGGGTTCGCAAGGCGGCCCAGACCGCGGATATCACCATGTCCGTGTGTACGGGTGCGTTCCTGCTGGCGAAGACCGGTCTGCTGGACGGCAAGGAAGCGACGACGCACCACGATGCCTACAAGCAATTCGCGATGACCTACCCGCGCGTGCGGCTCAAACGCGGAGCGCGCTACGTCGACCTGGGTAACATCGCCAGTGCCGGCGGCCTGTCATCCGGAATCGACCTCGCGCTGCACGTGGTGCAACGCTACTACGGCAAGGATGTCGCGACCGCCGCGGCGTACTACCTTGAGTATCAGGGACAAGGCTGGCTGGATCCCAACTCCAACAGCGTCTACGCCAAACAGAGCGTCTCGACCGACGAGCACCCCTTGTGTCCGGTCTGCTCCATGGAGGTCGACAAGGCGTCGGCTCCGCGGTCCGCCTATCGCGGCAAGACGTACTACTTCTGTATGCCAGAGCACAAGGCGCTGTTCGAGGCGAGCCCGGGGCCGTACCTCGAGGCCTGAGCGCTATCTAGGTTGCCCGCCGGTGGGGAGCGCGCGTGCCGCTCCCGCGAGTTCCTGGCAGGGAGCGCCGCTCGCCGCGGCCTGCCTAGGGGTTGCCGCCGGCCCGGTCGACCAGGGCGCGCTGGCCCTCGACTGTCTGCCAGAGAAGCAGAACGGGCACGCCGATCGCGATGTCGCGTGCCCGTTTCAGCAG
>Ga0157369_10007659_pt1 | contig 12422 bp, 11 predicted proteins | sample C25metaG_FD_113461 | JGI IMG/M metagenome (GOLD analysis project Ga0157369, IMG submission 113461) | Corn rhizosphere microbial communities from Kellogg Biological Station, Michigan, USA - C2-5 metaG | ecosystem: Host-associated > Plants > Roots > Rhizosphere > Soil | place: USA: Michigan...
CGGGCCGGCGAGGCCGACGCGAGCACGAGCGGTCGAGCAGTCACCTGTCGAAGGTACGGGAGGATCGCCGTGCGAATTGTCGAAAGCGTCGCCATGACGCGATCGCTGCGCTTGCTCGCCGTCGTCCAGACCGCCGCCCTCGCCGCCGGCGTGGCCGGCATCGTCACCGCGGCGCCCAGCGGGGCGACGCCGCCGGCCGGCGCGATCTCGAGCAACGTGCAGTTCGTCGCCAACCTGCCCGAGATGCAGACGGCGATCTCGCTCAACTTCATCGGCGACACGATGTTCGTCAGCGCCGAGACCGGCATCTACTCCTACGACGTCTCCAACCCGGCCGCGCCGAAGCTGCTCGGCGCGCTCCCCCACTACATCTGGGAAAACGAGGACGTCGACGTCGACGCCGCGCGGCACCTGCTGTTCGTCTCGCGCGACCCGCGCGGCTTCACCTCGCCGGCCACGACGGCCTTCCCCTACGGCGCGGTCGAGGTGTACGACGTCAGCAACCCGGCGGTGTTCAAGCCGCTGTCGGTGACGTTGTTGCCGACCGGGCACACGACGACGTGCGTCGGCGGTTGCCGATGGACGTGGACGGGCGGCCCCGCGACGAGTCCGGCCGACGCGCGTGACTGGGGATTCGGCCGGCCGCTATTCGGCCTCGACATGTCCGACCCGTCGCACCCGGTCCAGTGCGCGCATCCGCTCGACACCAATCGCAGCGACGGCAAGACGTCGTACTCGCACGACGTGCAGGTCGATCCGAGCGGCGTCGCGTGGGTGTCCGGCGACGGCGGCGTTCGCGGTTACTGGGTGACCGGCAAGCATCGCGATCCCGTCGACGGCAAGGTGAAGACGGCCACCGGCTGCGACCCGGTGCCCTACGCCGGCGGCGGCACCGTGCTCGGTCGCGACGACACCCGCGGCGGGCTGATGCACAACGCGTGGCGCGACCTCAACGCGAAGGTCGACGGCGCCAAGGGCGACGTGCTGTACGCGACCGAGGAGGTCACCGGCGCGTCGTCGTGCTCGGGCTACGGCCGGTTCGCCATCTACGACTTGCGCGGCACGTTCCACGGCGAGGGCTGGCGCAACATCGCGAAGACGCACTTCCGGATGAAGCAACTCGCGACGTGGACGCCGGAACATCAAACCGGCAGCAGCGGCTGCGACTCGGCCCACTACTTCGCCGACCGCGGCGACCAGGTTCTCGCCGGCGCCTACTACACCCAAGGCACCCGGTTCCTCGACGTGTCGAACCCACGGCATCCACGGCAGATCGCCTACTACCGGCCGAGCGACGCGGACACCTGGGCGGCCTACTGGCACAAGGGCTACGTCTTCGTGGCCGACAACGCGCGCGGCATCGACATCATCAAGCTCGTCGGGAAAGCGGCACGACCCGACGGCGCCAGGGCAGTCACCACGGTCACCGCGCCGCTGCTGCCCGCCGGCCGCACCCTCGCGGACATCGGCATGAGCCGGGATCCGATCTGGGGCTGGATGTGCGGATCGCCCGCGACGCTTCAGACGTCCCAGGCGAGCGGCAGGCGTTCGATCCCGTAGATGCCTTGCACGGTGCCGAGCGCCGGCTCGCCGTCGAGGCGCAACCCCGGCATCGCCACCGCGAGCAGTCGCAACGCTTCCTCGAGTTCGGCGCGGGCGAGGTTGGCGCCGACGCAGAAGTGAATGCCGGCGCCGAACGTCATCAGCCGGCCGGGCGGGCGTTCGGCCATGATGTCGAACGTGCCGGGCCCGGCGCCGTCACGGTTGCCGGTGAATGAACACACCATGACGAGGGTCCCGGCCGGGAAGACGATGTCGCGGTATTCGACGTCGTCGACGAGGATGCGCGCGGTGAACGGGGTGACCGGCTCGTGCCGCAGCACTTCCTCGACCGCCCGCCCGGCCAAGTCGGGATCCTGGCCGAGCATCGTCCATTGAGCGGGATGCTCGGCGAACAGTCGCATCGCGTGCGCGAGTTGCGACTGCGTCGTGTCGACTCCACCGACGAGCACGTCGAGGACGAGGTTGACCAGCTCGACGTCGCTCAACCGGTCGCCGCCGGCCTCGACCGCGATGAGAGTCGAGATCAAGTCGTCCTCGGGAGCCTCACGTCGGCGGGCAAGCAGCTCGTCGCACCATGTGTAGAACTCGACGACCGCCTGCTCGATCCGGTCGCGTTGACTCAGCAGGCTCGGCGCGTCGAACTGCCGCTGGATCCACGCCGACCATTCGTGCAGCTTCATCGCGTCCGCGGCCGGCGCGCCCATCACCGTCGCGATCGTGAGCGCCGGGTACGGCTTCGCGAACGACTCGACGAACTCCGTTGATCCGCCGGCCCGGATGCTGTCGATGAGCGAGGTGAGGATCTCTCGCATCGCCGGTCGCCAGCGATCGGCGGCCCGCGGCGTGAACGCCGGGTTGAGCAGGTTGCGCAGCCGCTGATGATCCGCGCCGTCGACGTGCAGGATGTTGCGGTCGATCTCCTCACGCAACGGGCCGCTGTCGACGCCGCTGATTTGGGCGATCAGCTGGCCCGGGAACGTCGCCTTCCGGGTGCGCAGGAAGAACTCGCCGGCGGCGCGATCGAGGGTGAGGTAGCCGAGCGGGATGCGGGCCAGCCACGACCGCGCCGCGAGATCGCGCATCGTGTCGTGGAACGCGACGCCGTTCAGCGTCACGTCGGCAGGATCGAACTCCGGCAGGTCCAGGCTCGCGGCCGCGGTCATCCCCGGACGCTACCGCGCGACACCCGTCAGCAGGTGCTCGCCAATTGGTCGCCGGTGAGCGCGTTCACGCCGTCGCACTGCTCGGCGACGTAGATCTGTCCCGCGGGCGCGGCGGCCGTGTCGTCCGTCCACGCGATCGCGGCCCGGCCGTCCGCGGTGATCGTGACCTCGAGGAAGTCGAGCAGGTCACGGTTGCCGTTGACGCTGCAGTTGACGCCGGTCTCGCAGATCTGGCCGACGTGCATCACGTGGCTGCTGGCGACTTGCGGGATCACCGAGAGCCCCTTCTTGGTCTCGTGCAACCCGGCGTACCGAACGATCCACTGCGCGGTCGGGTCGTCCGGTCCAGAGCCGCTGCCGGTCGCGGAGTACCACACCACGTCGGCGCGATCCGGGCCGCCGCCGGCGACCCACGCGAACACGTTGGCGGTCGTGCCGGGCGGGTCGAGTTGCACCGGCGACGTCCATGCGAGCGTCCCGGCCGGCGCAGTCGTGAGATCGGTCAACGTCTCCGGCACGATCGTCGCGCCGGCGTCCGGGTCCCAGAGCGAGGCGCCGGTCGGCAGGTTCGCCGTGCTCCCGCGCGTCGTCGCGTGGCTCACGTAGATGTGCAAGTTGTCCGACCACGACGCCCACAACTCACCGGATGTGTCGACCGACAAGGTCGGGAAGATCCGGTTGTACGACGCACCGGCCGGCCCGATGTAGATCGGCGTGTCCGCCCACGTCTGGCCGCCGTCGAACGACGACGCGAGATACAGCGCGTTGTTGTTGTCTTGCGTCGTGCCGGCGGCCGAGCTCGCGTTCGCGGCTGCCGTGGACGGCGCGCTGAACATCGTGTAGACGGGCTTCGGGTTCAGCGGGCTGGTGACGTCGACGACGAGCGGCGAGAGCTCGTTGTTGTACGCCGCCTGCGGCAAGTGCGCGGCGTCGATCGCGAGACCCACGAAGGAGAACGTCTGGCCGCCGTCGGTCGACTTGGACACCGCGATGTTGTCGCTCGCGACGATGTGCGACGACAGGTAGAACGTGTTGCCGCCGGCCGCGGCCAGCCACTGCCGGTCGTCGGCGGCGATCTGGCTGCCGACCGGGTTAGGCGTCGTAAACGTCCGGCCGCTGTCGACCGAGCGGCCGACGGTGATGTCCGGCAAGGTCAAGCTCGCGTAGGTGAGCGTCTGCGCGGTCTGGCCGGCGGGGACGTCGGGGCTGAACGCGAGGTCGCAGTCGCCACCGCCGGCGCCGTCGTCCGGCGCGCCGAGGAACGTCGAGCTGTGCCCGCCCGGGGGCAGCGTCCAGAGTTCGCAACCGATAGGCGTCGAGCCGGCTGCCATCACGTAAAGATTGCCGTTGCGATCGGCCTTGATGTTCGGCTCGCCTTGGGTCAGGCCGTACGGGAAGTTCGCCGTCAGTTGCAGCGCGGTCGGGAAGTGCGGGAGGTGCAGCGGGGGCGTCGCCGACGCGGGCAGCAGCATCATCGACGGAGCGATTGCTGCGACCAGGCAGCCGGCCCCCGCGATGAGCTTGTGATGCCACATGTTGGTCAAGACAGTTCCTCTCGCAGCGGTGCGTTGTAGTGCTCGTCGTCGCGTTGGCGCGGCAGCAGGGCCTGCCGCGCTTCGCGCTCAAACAGCCGCGCGTTCTGGATCGCAGCGGCGACGATCGGGGTGAAGGCCAGGACCATGAACCGGTCCTCTTCCGACCACGGATCGGTTTCGGCGGAGTCGATCTGCAACACCCCGATCACCGTGCCTTCGGTGATGAGCGGGACGCCGAAGTAACTGCGGACGCCGGCTGACGTGGCCCGCCAGCTCGGCACGTCCGGGTCCCGCAGGATGTCCGGGATGTAGCGAGGCTCTCCGCTTGCGACGATGCGCCCGCCGATGCCCTTGCCGATCGGGATCAGCGTCTCGTAGGCGTCGGGTGTCGCCGGCGGGTCGGCGGCGGCGAGCCGCACGACGTCGCCGTCGACGAGCTGGATCGATCCGCCGCCGAAGGTGAGCAGCTGACGCAACGCGTGGAACGACGACGCCAACGCCTCGTCGAGATCCAGCCGGCCGGTGATGTCGCGGGCGAGGTCGAGCAGCAGCCGATACCGGCGAGCCGGGTCGACCGGGATGACACCGGGCACCGACGACGCCGCGCGCGCGCCGCTGAAGCCGACCGGCCACGGCACGGCGTTGGCGAGCGCTTCGACGCACTGCTGCCGCGGCACCGGACGGGAGAAGAGGAATCCCTGCGCTGCGTCGCACCCGGCTTCGAGGACGATCTCGAGCTGGTTGAGATTCTCGACGCCCTCGGCGATGACGGTCATGCCGAGCGCGTGCGCCATCGCCGCGACGCTGCGGACGATGACGCCGCTCGCGGCGTCGTTGCCGAGCCCGTGCACGAATGACTTGTCGATCTTGACGATGTCGACGGGGAACTTCGCGAGATAGGTGAGGGACGCGTGGCCGGTGCCGAAGTCGTCGATCGCCACGCGTACGCCGGCCGCCCGCAACTCGCACAGCACCGCGACGACGGCTTCGACGTTGTCGGCGATCGCGGTTTCGGTGACCTCGACGCAGAGCTGCTCCGGCGGCAATCCGGCCGACGCGAGCACTTGCAGCACCGTGCTGGTGAACGTCGGGCGGATCAGCTGGCGGACCGAGACGTTGACGCCGACGAGGCAGTTCGGCGCCGTGCGCATCGCCTCGGCGAGCACCCACTCGCCGATCTCGACGATGAGCTCGCTCTCTTCCGCGATCGCGATCGCCGACTCGATGTCGACATCGCCGGTCCGCGCTGGCCAGCGCAGCAACGCTTCGACGCCGTCGAACGTGCCGGTGCGCAAGTTGACGATCGGCTGGAAGTGCAAGCCGAGTTCGCGCGCGCGCAGCGAGCCGCGCAACTCCGAGTCGACCTCGAGGTGACGTTCGCGCGCGCGTCGCATCGGCGAGGTGAACAACTCGACCCGGTTGCCGCCGTCTCGCTTCGCCCGGTGCATCGCGCTGTCGGCGTCGGCGAGCCGCGACTGCGCCGTCTCGTCGCGCGAGCTGCCGATCGAGATGCCGACGCTCGTCCGCACCGTCACGTCGTGCCCGTCGATGTACATCGGCTGCCGCAACGTCTCGACGACGCGGTCGGCGACGTCCGCGGCGTCTTCGGCCCGGGCCAGTTCGCGGAGTACGACGACGAACTCGTCGCCGCCGACTCTGGTGACGAGGTCGCCGGGCCGCACCAGCGCGCACAACCTCGCCGCGGTCTCGACAAGCACGGCGTCGCCGGCGGCGTGACCGAGAGTGTCGTTGATCCACTTGAACCGGTCGAGGTCGATGTACAGCACCGTGTTGCGGATCGCGCTGCCACTCGCGATCGCGTAGTCGAGCGCGCGGAACAGCGCCGTGCGGTTGCCAAGGCCGGTCAGCGAGTCGCGCACCGACTGATCGTGCAAGGCGTGTTCGGCTGCGTGCCGGTCGGTCGTCTCTTCGAGCTGGACCAGGATCGACCCACGCCGTTGGGCGTTGTGCAACGGCGTGAGCACGACGAGCATCGAACGGTCGCCGGCGACACCGGCAACGTTCACTTCGAGCCGGCTGCCCGGCGCGTGCCCGACGCAGATCGCTTGCAGTGCAACGGAAATCGCCTCGTGCCCGACCGGCGGGAACAACTCCGCGAAGGCGTTGCCCGGCTCGGTCCTGGTGAAACCGAAGACCGCGGCGAACGCGGCGTTCGTGCGCTCCAATCGCCCGTCCGCGTCGACGATCGCGAGCCCCGACGGAGAGTTGAGGAACGCGACGGCGAACTGGCCACGCGCCTCGGCCAGCGCGCGGCGGTCGCGCTCGACGACGATGCCGACGGCGATCGCGGCCAGCACCCCGGCGCCGATAGCAGGCGCCCACCGGTATCCGGACGCCGCGAGCAGGACGACGGCGCCGACAGCGGCAACGACCGTAGCGACCGCAAGGACAGCACGGGCGAGGCGTAGTTGCGAAGTGAGCATTCGCGCGAGATCCGATCAGCCTGGGATGGCACAGCCGCGTAGTAGCACTGGTCACGCTAGGCAGCTTTGGAACTGGCGTCCCTAGTCACTTCGAGTCATTCGACAGCCAAACGAACCCGATCGGTGACAGTGGGTGCGCATTCGGGCATCGCGCGCAACTCTCACCGAGGCGGCGACCACCGGCCCCGATGCACCACGTCCTCGAGGCCGCGTCGCCCTCGTCGTAACGACGGCGACGGCCGGTCCGGGGCGCGATGGCCGATGGCGATTGTGCCGATCGGGACGTAGCTGTCCGGTACGCCGAATGCGTCCCGGAACGGCCGGTGATGTTCCGGCGGAATGCCGAAGAAACAGGCGCCGAGCCCGGCGTCCACGACGGTCAGCAACATCAGCAGCGACGCCATGCCGGTGTCGATGTGCCAGTACGGCACCGGCCACCGCTGCTCGGATCGATCGGTCCAGCCCTTGTCGGCTTCGGCGTACCGATCCAGGTAGGCGTCGCGATGCGAGAGTGGCACGACGAGCAGCGGCGCGCGTTGCAATCCCTCGAGCCATGGGTTCGGCTCGTCGCCGTCGGTCGGGTCGCCGGCGCCCGTGCTGCGCCAGAACAGCTCGCGGTCGGCCGCGCTGTCGATCACGAGGAACGCCCAGCCCTGCGAGAAGCCCGCGCTCGGCGCGTGCAAGGCGTTGGCGAGGATGCGGTCGCGCACCGTTGCGTCGACCGGCGCGGCGGTGAAATTACGCACCATCCGCCGCCGGTCGACGACGTCCTGAAACTCCATCCCGCCAGTCTCTCAGCCCCAAGACATACCTACCTTGACACCATTCGGGCCATTGCTACCTTTCTTCGCAAGGTCGCCCAGACCTACCGAGACCTAGGGGGACGCACACCATGCCCAGCATTCGAATCCCAGCGATCGTCGCCTGCACATCGGCCGCGCTGCTCGTCGGCTCGACCCCTGCCAACGCAAGCGACCCCAATCCAACCGTCGGTGTCAACGGCTGCTCTGTGATCAGCCCGGGTGACTACGTCGAGGCGCAGTGCCGGTCGATCACCACCCCGGGCTATTACTACCTGTCGACCCACGGCAACGGCGGCTTCGTGTCGATCCAGGTCAACTGCACCCAGGGCGGATCGATGTCCACGAGCGACTTCACCTGGGGCTACCTCAACGGCGGCGTCTGCACCGTCTTCATCTATTCGCAGTACTGGACCACCGGCCAGCTGGGCGCCTACTCCTGATCACCTCAGGCCGCCGCGGCGGCTAGGGGGGACTCGAGGTCGTAAACGCCCGGGCTGTCGTCCGCGTCGTCGCGATTGCGCGCTTTGATGAGCGTGATCACGACGACCGCGGCGAGCGCCATGAGGCCGACGCCGACGCTGAACGCGCTGGTGAAACCGTGCACCGTCGCCGCTCGCGAGAACCCGCCGTGCGCGGCGGCGTACGACGCGGTCGCGCTCGTCGCGATCGTGTTCAGGAACGCGACGCCGAGCGATCCGCCAACCTGCTGCATCGTGTTGACGAGCGCGCTCGCGGCGCCGGCGTCGTGGTTCGGAACACCGAGCAACGCCGTCGAGGCCAGCGGGACGAACACGTGTCCCATGCCGAGGCTGATCAGCAGCATCGACGGAACGACATGGGTGCCGTAGGCCGCGGTCGCCGGCAGCTGGGTCAGCCACAGCATGCCGAGCGCGGCGGAAGTGAAGCCGCTCGCGGCGAGCACCCGCGGCCCGTATCGCGGCAACGTCTTCGACGCGATCGTCGAGGACACGATGACGCCCAGCGGGAACGGCAGGAACGCGACGCCCGCCTTGAGCGCGCTGTAGCCGAGCACGCCTTGGAAGTAATAGGTGAGGAACAGGAACACCCCGAACAGCGACAGGGTCGCGAGGAAGAACGCGAGATAAGCGCCGCCGCGGTTGCGGTCGAGCACGATCCGCAACGGCAGCATGGGGTTCTTCGCCCGGGTTTCCCACACGACGAAGCCGATGAGCAACGCGCCGGCGACGGCGAGCAAGGTCAGCGTGAAGGTCGCGGTCCAGCCGTGCAGCGACGCCTCGGTGAAGCCGTAGACGAGCAGCGCCAGCCCGCCGGTCGCGACGAGCGCGCCGGGGACGTCGAAGTGCCGGTCGCCGTCGGCCCGGCTCTCGGTGAGCAGCGGCAGCGCGGCCGCCGCGACGACGAGCGCGATCGGCGTGTTCACGAGCAAGGTCCAGCGCCAGGACAGGAATTCGGTGAGCGCGCCGCCGGCGATCAGGCCGACCGCCGCGCCGGTGCCGGAGATGGCGCCGTAGACCGCGAACGCCTTCGCCCGCTCGTGGGCTTCGGTGAACGTCGTCGTGATCAGGGCGAGGACGGTCGGGGCGAGGATCGCGGCGAACGCGCCTTGGATTGCCCGCGCGCCGAACAGCCAGCCCGCTGACTGGGCGAACCCGCCGAGGGCGGACGCGCCGGCGAAGCCGAACAGGCCGACGAGGAACGTGCGCTTGCGGCCGAGGTAGTCGGCGACCCGGCCGCCGAGCAGCAGCAGCCCGCCGAACGTCAGCGTGTAGGCAGTGAGCGCCCACTGCCGGTTGGCGTCGCTGATGTGCAGCGCGTGCTGTGCCTTCGGCAGCGCGATGTTCACGATGGATGCGTCGAGGATGATCATCAGCTGCGCCACGCCGATGACGGCGAGCGCGAGCCAACGCCGGTCCCGCGGCTGGGCGGGCGCCGGCGGGGCGAGAGTCGATGCGGTCATGAGAAATGCCTTCCGGTGGAACGGTCTGCTTGCGGTTCGTGCTGGCGCGGCTTACGCTTGGGCCCGTAAGCGGATGCCGCCTCCGGAAAACATACCGGAGGTAGCCTCCGCTTTGTCAAGCGATTAGTCGGGCCGTTTGTTCGAGATTTCGGACGCGAGTGTTTCGGGAGGTCGCGGTGATGACGCGGGCGCAACGCGCGGACGCGTGCCGCAACCGTGACCGCCTGCTCGATGTCGCCGGCGAGGCGTTCGCGACGTGGGGGGTCGAGGCCTCGCTCGAGAAGATCGCCAAGTGCGCCGGCGTCGGCATCGGCACCCTCTACCGCCACTTCCCCACCCGCGACGCGCTGATCGAGGCGGTCTACCGGCATAACGTCGACCTCCTGTGCGAGGGCGCCGAGGAGCTGTCGGCGACGCTGCCGCCTGATGAGGCGCTGGCGCAGTGGATGCAGCGGTTCGTGGCGTACGTCGGCACGAAGAAGGGCCTCGCGACCTACCTGAAGTCGGTCGTGTCGGCCGACTCCGACCTGTTCGTGTCGACGCACGCGCGGGTGCAGGCCACGATCGGGCGGCTGGTCGAGGCAGCGGCCGATGCGGGCACGATCCGGTCCGGCGTCGAGGGCATGGACCTGCTCCGCGCGCTGTCCGGCGTGTGCCTGATGGCCGACTCGCCCGGCGGCCCCGAGCAGGGCGCCAAAGTCGCGTCGCTGCTCATGGACGGCCTGCGCTATGGCGCGCCGATCACTGCCTAGCTGCTGCTGAAGTCGACCTCCTTGGCGGCGACGGTGCCGCCGCGGCGGCCCGGCGCGCTCTGCTCGCTCCAATACATGTTGGTGTGCGCGATGACCTGCGCCGGCGGCGGCGCGCCCCACTCGGTCAGGTCTTCGGTGGTGTGCGCGTCGCCGACCAGCGTCACGTCGTAGCCCCGGACGATCGCGCCGTGCAGCGTTGAGCGGATGCACGCGTCGGTCTGCGCGCCGGTGACGACCAGCCGGCCGACTCTCCGCTCGGCCAGGACGGCCTCGAGGTCGGTGGCCTCGAAGGAGTCGCCGTAACTCTTGTGCACGAGCGGCTCGTCGGCGGTCCGGGCGAGCTCGGGGACGTATTGCCAGCCCTCGCTGTCGCGGGGCAGGTTGTCGTCGTTGTGCTGGACCCAGACGACGGGCACGCCTTCGGCGCGGGCTTGATCGACGAGGCCGGCGATGTTGGCGATGACGCCGTCGCGGTTGTGCGCGCCGCTCACGACGTTGTTCTGGACGTCGATGACGAGCAGGGCGGTGTTGGGGCGGTCGTTGAGCGTGGTCATGGGCGTGAACGTACCTCCCTGGCGCGACAGTTTTCGGCGTGGTTCACTCATTCTCATGACGCGAGCGCTGACCTGTCGCTGCTCGTGTTGTTGCTGCCGTTGAGCCGAAGGCCTCCGTCAGCGACTACCCAAGGATGTCCGCCGTGTCCACGGTCCTTTTCTTTCACGCGCACCCCGACGACGAAGCGATCTTTACGGCGCTGACGATGCGCCGGCTGGCCGATCAGGGCCACCGGGTCGTGCTCGTCACTGCCACCGCGGGCGAGCTCGGCGTGCCGCTGTTCTCGTTGCCGTTCCGGGAGTCCGTCGGCCGGCGGCGGCTCGCGGAGCTGGAGGCCGCGTGCGCCGAGCTAGGGGTGGCTCGGCTGGTGCTGTTCGGACGGCGCGACTCGGGGATGCCCGGCGATCCGGCCAACCGGCACCGGCGCGCGCTGGCCCGGGCCGCCGTGCCACGGATGAGCGCCGCGCTGGCGGATCTGGCTGCGGCGGAGGGCGCGAGCGCGATCGTGCATTACGACGGCAACGGCATCTACGGGCACCCGGATCACATTGCGGTGCATCGGATCGGTGACTCGGCCGCGCGCCTCGCTGGGGTGACGAGTTACGAGGCGACCGTCGATCGCGAGTACATCCACTTCGTCGAGCAGCACTTGGTCGAAGGCGAGACGCCACGGGCCGGACGGCCGCGGGTGGGGTCGGCAAGTGTCGAGATCACGACGGCCGTACGGGGGTCGGCCGAGGAGTTGGCGGCGAAGCGGCTGGCGATGGCGGCGCACGCCTCGCAGATCCCGCCGGACACGATGTACGCGCCCTCGTACGACGACGTGTACGGGCTGGAGTGGTACATCCGCCGCGGCCCGGCCGGAGTGTTGGAAACCCTAGGAAACGCGCACCTGTTCGCGTAGGCGTCTTCGGCAGCACGCGCTGCCTAATTATCGTAGTACGCTTATTCCGGGTGGAAATCTACGAGTCAGCGCGCCGGCACGGTGTTCGCGACCAGGACGTCTTTCACGCATGGAAACACGCTGTTGCCTGGGCCGAGATCGGCGACGACCCACCTCGCTATCTGCTCGCGGGCCCGATCGCGCGGGGAATCTCCTCGAGCTCGTTGTACTCGTTACTCCCGACGTCGGCGACGCTCTTCGGAGGTGACATCTGATGGCCAAGAAGACCTATGGTCACACCCGAGACGGTCAGCCGATCGATGACACTTTCATCGACACGTTGGCAGACGAAGCCGAACGTGGCTATTCACCTGAGCAACTTGCCGGCAAGCGTCGTGGACGCGGGCGTCCACCACTCGGGACGCGCGCCAAGAAGGTTGGCTCGGTGCGACTCGACCCAGAACTTCGTGAGCAGGCCGCCGAGCGCGCCGATGTCGACGGGGTAACGGTCTCCGAGGTCGTGCGTCGCGCTTTGCGTGCGTACCTACGCGACGCGTCATAAGACGCGGTGCGGTCGTCCTAGTCGTACGTCGACGCTCGTCAGAGTGATGACAGGGCAGGTCGCGTTAGCGCTCTTTTCTCCAGCCACCGTGACCGAAAGTGCGGTGCACCCAGTCGCGGAACGTGTTGCCCTCGCCGTACGACGAGTCGGCGTCGAACGCACGAGTGCCGGACGGTTCCGGCAGGTTCGCCGTCGCGGCGTCGTCGAGGTTGCACTTGATGTA
>Ga0157369_10007660_pt1 | contig 12422 bp, 6 predicted proteins | sample C25metaG_FD_113461 | JGI IMG/M metagenome (GOLD analysis project Ga0157369, IMG submission 113461) | Corn rhizosphere microbial communities from Kellogg Biological Station, Michigan, USA - C2-5 metaG | ecosystem: Host-associated > Plants > Roots > Rhizosphere > Soil | place: USA: Michigan...
ACCAGGCCCATAAACACAGTGTTTCGTACGGCCATCAGCGATATGGCCGCGAATGAAAAATAGAGCAGCCAGTCTGACAGGCGGACCTTGCGGCAGGAGATCAACAGCACCAATAAAGACCCGAACAGGAGCAGGCTGTAGATGTTGGGCTGCCAGAAGATCGGCCGTTGCCATTCCAGGTTCGTGGTCTGAATGCCGCTCGCGCGATAAAACCAAAGCACCTGGAGCACGCGGATTCCGTTGGGGTTCAGCAGCGACGCGCAAATCGCGGCCGCGCAGGGGAAAACAAATCTTCTGAGATCCGTCACGATGTACGCCCCGCAAACAATCCAACCCAGAACAAAGCCGCTATGGCAGTTGGCCCAGACCAGGAAGAGCGCCGGAAGGAGCCATAGCCGGCGGCGCGTCTCGAGGATAAGCATCGTAAGACCGAGGCACACAAACGTAACCAGATACGGCCGGCTCTGCGCGAAATAGAAGACCATGCCTGCCGCCGCAAGCGCCGCAGCCACGCTGATGGGTAAGTCCGCGCTCCTTATGTAGCTGATCCAGCCGGCCAGGGCGCAGAATACGATGAGCATCAGGACACGAGCTGTTACAAGTCCAGCAAATCCTGAAAGCGCATAGATCGCATACATCGCAACCTGCGACAACCACTCGTGTGTCAGGTTGAATCGCCGGGTTACCGGCTCACCGGCATATGACGAACCGGTGCTGGTATAGGAGAACGGATCCGGGTATGGGAGCTTATGAGTCTCTACAATGTACTGGCCGGTCCGGAGGTGCCAGAAAATATCGAAGTCCCGGATCTCGCCAGAAAACAGCAAGACGAACAAGACGCCGGCTACCCCGAACAGGGACAGGCTCCACCAGCGCGAAACCTTTGTTGCAGCCGATGTGAAAGCCGGCTTTACGTGAACGTTTCCGCTCAAAAATTGAATTTCGCGCCGAACTCGAACACCCTGGGGAGATTTCGGGTCGAGGTGACCTGACCACCCGTAGCGAGATTGATGTTCGTCGCCGGCGTGCTAAAGCTCGGAGTGTTGGCGAGATTATAGACCTGAGCGCGGAAATCAAGATTCATCCGCTCGGTTATCCGGAAATTCTTAAAAAGAGCCATATCGAGTTGAACCAGGTTGTCGCCTCGCAGGATGTTTCGCCCTGCATTGCCGTACGTATACTGCGCAGGTACGGCGAAAGTGTCCGCCTGATTTGCGAGGCCTTTGCATGCCGGGTTGGCGGAAACGAAGAACCAGCAACCGGGAGTCTGGACCATGACGGGAGGAGCAAGCGCATTCGGACGTTGACTGGAAGCGCCGGTGTTGGCCACGTCCGTGCTGACCGTGGGAGTGAAGGGAACGCCGGATTGCACTGTGTTGATTCCCTGCCACTGCCATCCGCTGATCATGTAGTTCACGAGCCGCGGCGCATTCTGGAAAAACCTGCGTCCCGTTCCGAAGGGCAGCTCCCAGACGTAGCTGGTGACAAAATTCTGCGGCACATCATAGTTACATGCTCCCTTATTGATTGGATCGAGATACCAGGCCGGCGCGGCGCCCTCTTCACTTCCAGGGCCGTCCAAACATTTTGAGAACGTATAGGAGGCGAGCGCAGAGAATCCGCCCGAGAAGCGCTTTTCCACCTTCGCCTGCAGGCTATGGTAGGTGCTGGACCCGCCCCATTCCTGGAACAAAAACTGTCCCCACTGCGGATAAGGCCGCCGAGCCTGAATGTTTCCGGGTCCCGGAAACGGAATATTGCCATTCGACGAGTATTCCAGGCGAGTACCTTTGTTCCCGACATACCCGACTTCAGCAGCGACGTTCTTTCCAAAGTCGTGCTGCAAATTGAAGTTCCAGGTTTGCGTATAGGCGTCTTTATAGGACGTGCGCGCGGTCGTTATGGCCGGCGTGACGCCCGCGGACGCAAGCGGCTGATTCAGGAAATAGTTGCTGAGTGTACGCGTTGGGGTTGGACTCGCGGCTGTCGGTTGATCATTGTTCACAAGCTGGATGAGGTTAAACGGCGGCGTTCGATAAAGAGGCTGCAGCTGATTCGTATCGGGGTAGAGATAGAAGATCCCGTAGGCTGAACGAATCACCCATTTGTCGCTTCCGAAAGCCCGCCAGGCGAACCCGATTCGCGGCGCCGGATCGACATAGTTTGCCGGGCGTATGGAATAAGGCAATCCCAATTGCTCCGTGGTTTCGAGCAGAGGCCGAAATACTGCCCAGTTCTGAGCCTCATTCACCTGAACGGACAAATCGGGAGTCCCGTTCCTGGTCGGGATTATGACTTTGCCGGTTGTAAAATCGAACGCGTTCGTCTGGCCCCGGATCGGATTGAACCACGTGTTGAATTCCCAGCGCAGGCCGACGTTTACGGTCAGGTTCTTCGTTACGCGCCAATCGTCCTGTGCGTAGAGGCTCCAGAGATTGCCTGCAACCCCGAAGAGCGGCTGGGGCGTAGAGCGCTGCATGCTGTTCGGCAGCCCAAGCAGGAAATCGGCAAAAGCATCTCCCGTGTTTCCGGTGCTGGTTGGGTTTTGCGAATACTGGCCATTGAAGTTGAGCTGGCCTTGTGACGTATTTCCGTTCAGGAATGAATGGGTCTGATGCGACAGTTCAGCGCCGAATTTGATGTTGTGGCTGCCATGATTCCAGGTCAGCGCAGCGCGGTATTGATAACTTCGGATGCGGTTTGCCTTGGGACGATTGTCGGTAGCGCCCATGATGGCCGTGTAACCGGACATGTTGATCTGCGGCGCAGCCGGCTGCTGGCTCGAAAGTCCTGCGTAACCGGGAATGCCCGCCTTCGAGATGACGTCCTGACCAAGGAACGCGCTGGCGTTCTGGAAAAAGAAGTACATGCGGTAATAGCTGACTGAAACGTCGGCCGTCATGGTCGGCGAGATCACATGCAGGTAGTTCAGACCCGCATTCTGTGCGCGGCTGTGAAGCGGATATGTTCCGAGAACGGGATAACCCTGAACGTCGTTTTCCGTGTTGTTGATGTACGAGTACCGGCCGTTAAGAGTATCGTTGTTTGTGAGTCTGGACGAAATTTTGATATCGAACTTATCCGTATCGAGCGCGAGCGCAGGCGAATACACGAACTGGTTCCTGCCGGCATTCGGCGTAGGAAACCAGGACAGAAAGTAAGCAGCCTGTGGAGATATGCTGCTTGCCGGAATCGTGTTGCCGGGAAAAGGGTCGCGAATGAACTGACTCGCATTCGCCGGATTCACGCGTGTCGTGAGCGGGTCGTAGATCGGCCGTTGCCCGGCGAAGTTGCCTGTCAGTTGGGCAGGTGTGGGCACCGTAGAATTTTGCGTCGAACCTTGCCTGGTGCGGCTGCCCTCATAGTCACCGAAAAAGAACACCCGGTTCCGCTTGATGGGTCCGCCAAGGGTGGCGCCGAACTCGTTCCGTTTTAGTTCGGGAACGTTCTGCGCGAAAAAGTTGCGCGCCTGGAACTTATCATTTCTTATGTATTCGTAAAGGCTGCCGTTGAACGAATTGGTTCCACTCTTGAGGGCGGCGTTGATCACAGAAGGCAGCCGGTACTCGGCGCTCATACCTCCTCCGAGCACTCTGAACTCTTCGAGCGCGTCGGTCGACGGCGCAAGCGATGTGCCGCCCTGCTCATATTCCGTGATATCGAAGCCGTCGAGCAGCCAACCGCTGCTGAGCCTGGAGTTTCCGCTGATGCGCAGCTGGACTCGCGACGCGCGGATTCCCTGGCCGCCCGAAGTGATGTCCTGCCCGCCTGGAGTGAATACCGTTCCGGGCGTCAACTGAGCCAGTTGCCAGAACTGCCGGCCATTCAGCGGAAGGTTCGCCATCGCTTTACTGTCGATTACCTGGCCAACGGCCGAAGTGTCTGTCTCAAGGAGAGGCGCGGCGGCCGTGACATCGATCGAGTCGGAGGTCGCGCCGATCTCAAGCCGGATATCGACGCGAGCTTCCTGGCCAACCTGGAGCGTGATGCCTCCAAGCGTAGTAGTTTTGAACCCGGTGGCTTCGCCTGTAATCGAGTAACCTCCTATCGGAAGTAGTGGAATCGAATACCCGCCGGCGCTGTCGGCCAGCGCGGTGCGCTCGATTCCTGTTGCCATATTCCGGGCGGTAATCTTCGCTCCCGTTACGGCGGCGCCCGACTGGTCGGTTACTGTCCCCAAGAGTCGAGCGGTATCCTGAGCGAGAACTCCGGCTGCGAATAGGAACCCACAAAGCAGCGTCTTAACGCAATGACCAGATTTCACGAAACCCTCCCAAAGGGACGTTTTGCAGAGATTATCATTATTCGCCCCGTTCCGCCAGAAACAAATCGGCCCTGGATAAAGTTCTATTTCACTTTTGAGCAAATGCGCCGGGTTACCGGTTGCCAGGAATGAAGCGCATCCTGTTTGTAACGATTCACAGTGGACGATCGGGATCTGCGCGGTGAGATTTCAGCGACGGTGGATTTTGACGGCGCTACGATCGAGAGCATTGAGATCCACTTTGCCGCACATTGCCATATCACGGGCAAATTCGGATTGGATCAGCTCGATTACGTCCTGAACGCCCTGCTCGCCGTATGCCGCGAGTCCCCAGACCGTGGGGCGGCCGAGCAGTACGGCTTGTGCGCCCAGGGCCAGGGCTTTGAAGACATCGCTACCTAAACGAAAACTCCCGTCGATCAGAATTGGCGCGTTGCCTCCAACGGCATCGGCAATGGCCGGCAACATCTCGATGGGAGACGCCACGCCGGGAATGGCGCGCGCTGAATAGCTCGAGATAATGATGCCGTTTGCGCCCGCCGCCGTTGCTTTTTGCGCTTCTTCGGGGCTCATGACGCCTTTCACAACAACAGGTATATTCAGCCCCTTGCGCAGCGCGTCGATAGCGCGCCAATCTACACCAGCCGTAACCTTATCCGGCGAGCCGGCATGCGGATCGCCTATCGTAACGCACAAAGCCTTGCAGCCCGCTGCGGCGGCTTTTTCCACACGGCTGCGTAGACTATTGATATCCGCGTCCGGCCATACCTGATACCAGAGCGGACATTTCGCCTGACTGGCTATCTCCTCGAAAGGAATGCTGGAATCGGCCGAAACTACCATCAGAGATTTTGCCGCGGAAACGCCACGCGCCATCGCGAGTTCTCCCTCAGGGTGGAATCGTTTGAGCTGCGAGACTGGTCCCGCCAGAATGGGCATGAACATCTGCCGGCCCAATAGATTCGCGGTCAGATCCATATGGGTGGTATCGACCATGAGTCTGGGGCGAAGCGTGATGCGGTCGAAGGCGGCGCGTTCGCTTCCAGAGATTTCGGCGAACGTCAGACTGTCGAGCTTGCGCTTCGCAACCGCTTCGAATTCGCCGGCGTTCACCAGTTCGGCCAGGGGCGTAATGCGCCCCGGCGGTTCGCCAGCGAGACGCGGCGACTCTGCGGCTTGCGAGAAGCTGGCTTTGGTAGCGGTCACGAGTGATGCGGCGCCAGCCAATGCCTCGCGCCGCGAAATAAAATCGCTCACGGAAAATCCGCCCGCACCACCGTTTGATCTATGGACGCCAGATTGGGTCGACCCACGTAAGCCATCGCCTGAACCAGCTCGGCCTGCATGATTTCAAGAATTTTCTGGACGCCGGCTGCGCCATACGCGGCAAGCCCCCACCGGGGAATGCGGCCGAGGCATACGGCATGCGCGCCGAGCGCAAGCGCCTTGAGGACATCGGCGCCGCGCCTGACGCCACTATCGAACAGAATCGGTACTCTGCCTCCGACGGCCGCAACGATTTCCGGAAGCGCTTCGAGGGTCGAAGGGCCATAATCGACCGATCGTCCGCCATGGTTCGAAACATAGATGCCGTCGATTCCGCGCTCCAGGCAGATCCGCGCATCTTCGGCCGTGTTGATGCCTTTCGCGAGCAAAGGCGTCTTCACCATCGGACGGATCATGTCGAAGTATTTCCACGTGTACCAGATTCGATTTTCAGGAAGGCGGTACGGATTGTGGTAAACCGGCCGGCGCATTCCCGGACGGTGGAACGCGAGATTTCGGTCATGCAGGCTGCGCTCGTATACCGAGGCCTGCTGATCGATCGTCACTACGATTGCTTTCGCGCCAGCAGTCTGCACGCGATCGAGATATTCGCGATTGTCCTCCGGCTTCTGCTTCGGATAGATTTGCGCCCATAAGGGGCTCTTTGCCGCGGGTGCGATCTTCTCAAAGGGAGTACTGGTGTTGTGGCTGACGATGTAGGGAGTTTGTGACGCTGCACTGGCGCCTTTATAAGTGCCGATTTCGCCTTCCGGATTGAGCTGAAGATGGCCGGCGGTAGGCGACACGAGAATTGGAAACGCCATCTTCGTCCCGAAAACCTCGGTGGCCGTGTTCACCGGGGCGGCATCGAGCACCCTTTTCGGTACCAGGTCCACCCATTCAAACGCCTGCCGATTACGTCTGAGCGTGAATTCGCCATCGGAGCCATAAGCGGTGTAATCATAGTCGGCGCGCGGAAGCTTCGCCCACGCAACCGGCTCAAAATCGAAAGCGGTGACCAGTTCATTCAGACCCGGGATGCGGCTGTGATCGCGGAATGGATCCTGCTGAGAACGCGCCAGAGGTGATGCCGCAAGAAATCCCGCAAGATATTTCAGAGCCCGCTTGCGGCTGATGTTCGTTACCATGCTCCGGTATTCGAGCAGTTTATCGCGGAGTCGAGGATTGTCAATCGGCTGGAGTGAGGCGCGCAAAAAGCGCCGCGGCTGAGTTGTGCCGCGTGTCGCCTTCGACCTTTCGCAATGTGACTTGTACAATCGTCAAGGAGAATTTTGGTGCCCGACCAGTCAAACGCGAATCCCTTGTCCTTTGGCTCAGAAGACCTGCAGCTGCCCGACGAATTGCGGGCGCCCTTGCGGGCTCACCTGGATGCGTTGCGTGAGCGATACGTGCAGCGCGGCTGGGCGGGAACTGTTGGGTTTGGGCAGCGCCCGGCGCTCATTGTGATCGATCTGGCGCTGTGGTGGACGGATCCGCGGGAACTGCGTCAGGGCAGCAACGTGGATTCGGTTGTCAATGCTGTCTGCCGGCTGCTGGATGCAGCCCGAGCGGCGAAGATGCCGATCTTTTTCACGACCTGGCATTGGGACCCATCCATGCCGCCATCACCGCACGACAGGAAAGTAGTCCTGGACCTGAAGCCTGGCGAGGAGAGATTGTTCGAGCTCGATCCGCGGGTGGGGCGGCGGGACGGGGAGCGCCTGATCAGGAAATCGTACGCCTCGGCTTTCAAGGGCACAAACCTGAACGAGAATCTGACCGCACTGGGAGTCGATACGCTGATCGTAACCGGCGTGAGCACCAGCCATTGTGTTTATGCGACCTGCCGGGATGCGACAGACAGCTTCCGCGTGATCGTGCCGCGCGAGGCGGTTGGCGAGCGCTGCGAGATCATGCATGAGGTGAATTTGCTTGATATCGAGCTGGACCTCGCGGATGTGATGCAGTTGGAGAGCGTTCTCAATTTTGTCGAGAAGCTGGGCGGGGAACACGCGGCGCAAAGCGCAACCGCACGTTAGCCGGCATCACGGCCGCTCATAGGCTTGCCCGGGAGCCTTCTCGGGCATCCCCACACTAAATCGTCAAAGTTTGCAGGCGGTAAAGTCGTACAGAAGAGTAGCCCGAGGCTGCGCAGTTCATCAATCCGCCGTTCGAGGTTCAGCATTTCTCGGAGAAGGCTCTGACGATACGCGATCTCCGTCGCAATCGAATGGAAATGCGCGCTCCTGGTCCGGACGCGTAACGGATTCTTCATTTGTATACCGGGCGGATGCTGTATTAAATGGATGATGGCCTGCCGCCCGTCTGTCTTTTTTTCGCTGCTGATTGTTCTTTCGGTCAGCCCGGCCCGGGTTGGCGCTCAGGTGGATCGTACCGCCATCACCGGAGTGGTTACGGACCAGCAGGGCAATCGAGTTCCGCAATGCGCCGTACATGCGACCGAGACCGGGACCAGGCTGCAGCGCGAGGCATCGACGACATCGCAGGGCGGCTACGAGATGCCGGATCTGCCGCCGGGCGCGTACCTGGTTCGGTTCGAGAAAAGTGGTTTTGCGATGTTCACGGCGACCAATGTGAGACTTGTGGTCGGGCGGAGGACGACATTGAACGCGCGGCTGGAACTGGCGCGCGGTCAAGCGGAGACCACGGTCACGGAGGCATTGGTCCAACTCGATACAGTTGACGCCGCGGTGGGCGCCGCGATCGAGAGGACTGCGATCGACGATCTCCCGATTAACGGCAGGAATTGGGCGACGTTAACGGCGCTTGCGCCCGGCGCGATCGATAACGGCGCCGGAGATCAAAGGACAATCCGGTTCGCTGGCCATGGCATTGATGACAATAACCTGACGCTCGACGGAATCGATGCTACCCCCGTTTACAACCAGGTACAGCGAGAATACATGCGCCTCAATATTCCGCTCGGTTCCATCACGCAATTCCAGGTGCTTTCGCAGAACTTCGGGGCAGACACGCAAAACGGCACTTCAGGCGGGCAGGTTTCGGTGGTTTCTCCTTCCGGAGCGAATACTTTTCATGGCCAGATTTTCGAATTCTATCGCGCCAATGCGCTCGACGCGCGTTCCCCATTTGACGGGGCTGCTGCCGATCCTTTCCTGCTGAACCAGTTCGGCGCCGGGCTGGGCGGCCCGATTGTGCGCGGCAAGACGTTCTTTTACGTGAATTATGAAGGACTTCGGCAGCGGCTCGATGGCACGCAAATCGGGCTTGTGCCGAGCCCGACGTTTGCATCACAGGTCGCGCAGACCTCGCCAGCTTTGGCGTCGATCCTGCACGCTTATCCTGCCGGGACGACGCCAACCACAAACCCGAACGTGTGGCAGTATAGAGCGCCGGGCAGACAGATAGACAACGAAGATTCGGGGATGGTGCGGCTGGATCATTATTTTTCGAACCGCACGACGGGGTTCCTGCGGTTCAACGCGGATGAGGCTGTGGAATCGATTCCCACGGGCCAGCTTACGGCGAAGACGCTCTACGACACCAAATTCAATAACGGCGTGGCGTCGGTTTCACATGTATTCACGCCGGCTCTGATCAATGAGACGAAGTTCGGCGTCAATCAGACGATTTATCACACGGCGAACCAGTCGCTCGTCCCGTTCGGCGTAACGGTGTCCGGCTTCAGTTCCTTGACCGGGTCTTCCACAACGGACTATCCTTCCAAGGCCTTTGACCTGATCAATGACCTTTCCTGGGCGAAAGGCAGGCATATCGTGAAGTTCGGATTCGAGACGCGATGGATCCTGCTCAATCAGGGCACGTCGCAGAGTGGAAGCCTGACCTATACCTCAGCGACGAATTTCCTGAACAACAGTATGGGCTCGGCTTCGTACACAGCGATTCTTCCGCTGGTGCGGCAGCGCAAGACGCAATATTTCGGGTATGTGCAGGACGAATGGCGAGCCTCGCCCAATCTGACCATCACGGCTGGAATTCGCTATAACTTCTTCAACGCTCTTCACGCCATCGACAACCGGGCGGTCCCTTTCGATTTCGGCACCTGCGGCGGGTTCTGCCCGCGCACGTACTCCTTCTTTCATCCCCGCTATAAGGATTTCGACCCGCGGGTAGGTATTGCATGGTCGCGAGGCGGTACGGTGCTGCGCCTGGGCGCGGGAATTTATCACAGCGATGGGCAGGAAGACGATCAGAACCTTCCGATTTCCAACACGGTGAACCGGTATTCGTTTAATAACACGACCTTTCCCCTGCTGTCGTATCCGCTGACGCCATTCCTCCAGTTCGCAGAGGCCGGTGGCCTGGGCGCGGTTTCACCGCGCGATCTGGACCGCAACCGGAAGGATAGCTATGTCGCCGCGTGGACCGCTTCCGTTCAGCGGAAGCTGCCCGGGAGCACCATCGGGACGGCAACTTACCTTGGGAACAAGGGAACGAATGTTCTGACTACAACCTGGGTGAACCTCATAGATCCGGTGGCGGGCGTGGCGCCGTACCCTCAGTTCGGGCCGGTTTCCTGGCGGGGCGACGTGGGCAACAGCACCTTCCATGCGCTGCAACTGAACGCCCGGCGCGCATTCCAGAATGGGCTGCTGTTTTCCGCAAACTACATGTGGTCTCACTCGATCAATGACGGAAGCATCGGCGGGGGAGAATCCGATACTCCGCAGAACTCATTCTGCCGATCCTGCGATAAGGCGAGCAGCGACAACGATGTCCGTCACCTGTTCAATTTGTCGGCTGTGTATGAGCTTCCATTCGGCGCGGGAAAACGTCTTCTGAGCAACTCCGGTTTCGCACGGACGCTACTCGGGGGATGGATGCTGAGCGGCATTGGGACGTGGCAAACCGGGCTTCCCATGAACATCACGATCGACCGCTCGAACGCGTCGGTCCCGGGCCAGTACGCGATCAGTGGATGGATGCGGCCCGACTACGTTGCCGGCGTACCACTCACGCCTTCCGCAGGATCGACTCCGCAGCAATGGGTGAACCCGGCGGCCTTTGCCATGCCTGCAGCCGGAGCATTCGGAAATCTTGGGCGAAATGCGTTCCGCGCGCCTGGTATTTCACAACTGGATCTCGCGTTCATGAAAGATGTCGTTCTCGCGGAGCGGATGCGGATTCGGTTGCGGGCAGACGCATTCAATGTATTCAACCGGGCTCAGTTCGGGGCGCCGAACGGGAATGTGTCTTCAGTGAACTTCGGCGCGATTACAACCACGATCAGCAATTATGCGACTGGGCGGGGTACGCCAAGGGAGTTTCAGCTCTCCGCGCAGGTGTCGTTTTAGAAGGGGCGACCTGGAACCGGATTTGGCTGGTCAAAGCGATCGAAACCGGATTTGACTGCTCAAATCCGGAAGACAGCGCCACGACGGGCGCGTAACATCGAAGCATGGGTGCAAGGGAGGGTCGCGGCTGGGATGAAGCTCTGCTCTACCGCCAATTCCTCGAGCGAAATCCCGAATTCGACGGGCAGTTCCTCACGGGCGTTATTACCACCGGCATTTATTGCCTGCCCTCGTGCCCGGCGCGGCGGCCGAAGCCCGAAAATGTGCGGTTTTTCAGGACGCCGGAACAGGCGCGCCGCTTCGGGTTAAGGCCGTGCCACCGATGCCACCCGGATGCGCTGTATCGCGGAGAAGCATGGTCAGAGTCGATATATGAACGAACGGCGGAGCGGATTCGTCGCAATCCGGCTGACTTCGGCGATCTGGCCGCTGTCGCGCGCACGGCAGGACTGAGCCGTACCTCGCTCAACTCGCTTTTCCATGAGCATGGGCACGAATCGGCCGGGGCATTTCTTCGGCGGGCGAGAATCGAAAAGGCGTGCGAGGCGCTTCGCGCGGGCAAATCAGCGACGGACGCTCTGGCCGCGAGCGGATTTGAGAGCGCATCCGCTTTTCATCAGCATTTTGTTGCGCGCACAGGGCTGACTCCCGCGGCTTTCGCACGGCTGGGCCGCGAAAGCGAATTCCGGCTGCGGCTTCCGGCGCGATATCGCATTCAGGAGACTCTCGCTTTTCAGGGCCGCGATCCTGGAAGTCCGTCGGAAACGGTTTCCGGGGCCGGTTTTCGGAAGTGTCTCGAGATTGACGGGAAGCCTGCAATTCTGGATATTTCGATCGATCACGGGCTTGCCATCTGCCACACCGACGCGAAGAACGTGTTCGCAGCGCACGGCGCGGTGATCCGGATGTTGGGGTTCGATTGCGATCCCGCGGGATTCGAGCGAGCGCATGCGGACGATGAGCTTCTCGGATCCGTGGTGCGGCGGCAGCCAGGACTCCGCGTTCCTCTCGCGAGCGATGGATGGGAGGCTCTGGCGTGGGCCGTGATTGGGCAGCAGATTAGCCTTCGAGCGGCGGTGCGCTTCCGGCGAGAAATGATCGCGACCTTCGGAGAAAAGCACGAATCCGGAATGGTGGCGCATCCGAACGCCAGGCGCATCGCGGAACTGGAGCCGGCCGCTCTGGTTCGCCTGCGGTTTCCGGCGTTCAAGGCCGAGTATCTGGTCTCGGCGGCGCGCGCGGTCACGTCCGGCGCGGTCCGGTTTTCGCGGGAATGGTCTGCGCTGCATCTGGCGCGGGAGATGCGCGCCGTTCGCGGAATCGGAGCGTGGACGATTCAGTATTCGCTGCTGCGAGGCATTGGATTCGCGGATTGCCTTCCCGCCTCCGATGCGGGATTGATGCGGGGGTTGGGACAGATGACCGGCGCGAGGCCGGAAGAAACCGCGGTCCGCGAAATGATGGCGAAGTATGCTCCATTTCGCAGCCTGGCGACATATCACGTGTGGCGGACAGGAAAGGAACTGGAATGACGATTGAAACACCATGGGGACCGGCAACGTACGAACTCGATACTGATGGAGCGCTGGTGCGGC
>Ga0157369_10007661_pt1 | contig 12421 bp, 13 predicted proteins | sample C25metaG_FD_113461 | JGI IMG/M metagenome (GOLD analysis project Ga0157369, IMG submission 113461) | Corn rhizosphere microbial communities from Kellogg Biological Station, Michigan, USA - C2-5 metaG | ecosystem: Host-associated > Plants > Roots > Rhizosphere > Soil | place: USA: Michigan...
CGAGACGCTGCCGGACTCGGTGCTCGAGGAACTACGGGGGCATGACGCGATCCTGCTCGGCGCGGTGGGTGACCCGACCGTGCCTTCCGGTGTCCTCGAGCGCGGGCTGTTGCTGAAGCTGCGGTTCGCGTTCGAGCATGCCGTCAACCTCCGACCGGTCAAGCTCTATCCCGGCGTCCGCACGCCGCTCGCCGACGTTGCGGAGGCCGACATCGACATGGTGGTGGTGCGCGAAGGCACCGAGGGGCCGTACGCCGGCGTCGGCGGTTCACTTCGTCATGCGACGCCGCAAGAGGTCGCGACCGAGAACAGTGTCAACACCCGGTGGGGAGTCGAGCGGGTCGTCCGCGACGCCTTCCGGCGTGCGTCCGCGCGGCCGCGACACAAGCTGACGTTGGTGCACAAGACCAACGTGCTGACCCATGCGGGTTCGCTCTGGCAACGGACCGTCGACCTCGTCGCGCCGGAGTTCCCCGACGTTGCGGTCGACTACGTGCACGTCGATGCCGCTTGTCTCTACTTCGTCGCGCAGCCACAGCGCTTCGACGTCGTCGTCACCGACAACCTCTTCGGCGACATCATCACCGATCTCGGCGCTGCGATCGCCGGCGGCATAGGTCTCGCCGCCAGCGGCAACCTCAACGTCGACGGCACTGCGCCGAGCATGTTCGAACCCGTGCATGGGAGCGCCCCGGACATCGCCGGGCAAGGGAAGGCGGATCCCACGGCGACCGCGCTTTCGGTCGGGATGCTCCTCGACCACGTCGGCCTGGCCAAGGCTGCCGCGAAGGTGGAAGCGGCAGTCGCGTCGGACCTGGCCACCAGGTCGTCGTCCGGCGAGCGGTCGACCGCTGCGATCGGTGACGCTCTCGCCGCCTCCGCGTCCTGAGCCTTACCCTCAAAGCATGCCGTTGCAATTCGCGATCGAGCCCAACCCCGCGCCCGCCTCCGACGAGCGGGTCGCGGAAGTGCTGCAGGCGCCCGGCTTCGGCCGTGTCTTCACCGATCACATGGTGATCGCGCGGTGGAGCCGCGACGAGGGTTGGCACGACGCCCGGCTTACGGCGTACGGACCGCTGTCGCTCGACCCCGCAACGCACGTCTTCCACTACGGTCAGGCGATCTTCGAAGGCTTCAAGGCCTACCACCAGCCCGACGGCAGCGTCGCGGCGTTCCGCCCGCGAGCGAACGGGGAGCGGTTCACCCGGTCGGCCCGCCGGATGGCGCTGCCGCCGCTGCCGGTGGACGACTTCATGACCGCCGCGGACCTGCTGGTGCGACAGGACGCCCGCTGGGTGCCGACCACACCTGAGACGAGCCTCTACCTGCGCCCGTTGATGATGGCGACCGAGGTCGGTCTCGGCGTGCGCCCCTCCGGCGACGTGACGTTCCTCCTCATCGCGTCGCCTGCGGCCGCCTACTTCGCGGCCGGAGCGAACCGAGTGAGCATCTGGGTCAGCGAGGACTACACCCGCGCCGCGCCCGGAGGCACCGGTGCCGCCAAGTGCGCCGGCAACTACGCGGCCAGCCTGATCGCGCAACAGGAGGCGATCGACAACGGCTGCGAACAGGTGCTCTTCCTCGACGCGGTCGAGCGGCGCTGGCTCGAAGAGCTGGGCGGGATGAACGTGTGGGTCGCCTTCGACGACGGCACGATCGCGACCCCCGAGCTCACCGGCAGCATCCTGGAGGGCGTCACCCGCGACACCATCCTGACGCTGGTGCGGGACCTGGGCCACGAGGTCGAGGAACGTCGCATCGACATCGACGAGGTGCGCAAGGGCATCGAGAGTGGGCGGGTGACCGAGGTGTTCGCCTGCGGCACGGCTGCGGTCATCTCCAGCATCGGCCGACTCGCGTGGAACGGCGGGGAGGTCGCGCTCCCGGCCCGGACACCGATGGCCACGAAGGTGCGCGACACGCTAGTGGGCATCCAGCACGGTCTTCTGCCGGACACCCACGGCTGGCTGCACCCTGTTCCCTAGGCAGGACCGCTCGAGCACTCCCGTAATCCCTGACAACGGCCGTTTCGGTGCCTACAGTCGGGCCGAGGAGGCACACATGCTGGTCAGCGAGGCGATGAGCACCGAGGTCCTCACCATCGGGCCCACGCACACACTCCGCGACGCCGCATCGCGGATGTCGGCGCGCAAAGTCGGCGCCGCCGTGGTCATGGACGGCGACCAGAACCAGCCGGGGATCCTCACTGAGCGGGACATCCTCGACGCCGTCGGTCAGGGCCAGGACGTCGACACCGAGAAGGTGTACGACCACCTGACCGCGGACATCGTGGTCGCGGCACCGGACTGGCCGCTGACCAAGGCCGCGGCCGCGATGGTGAGCGGCGGCTTCCGTCACCTCGTCGTCTGTCAGGGGCGCGAGGTCGTTGGCATGTTGTCCGTGCGGGACATCGTTCGCGTCTCAGCCTCTGAGACAGTGTCTTGAGTTGCAGCATTTCCTGTCCGACTCTGGCAGGGTCATGTCCGTGAGCATCATCATTCACAGGCGCGTCGGCTAGAGCACTACGCCGACGCGCTACCCCTGCTGACCGCGAGGTCACGGGGGTTTTTTCATGAGAGGGCGCAATGACAGACCGCACACCCGCCGGTGACGGGTTCCATGTCTACGACACGACGCTGCGCGACGGCTCGCAGCGCGAGGGTCTGTCGTTGTCCGTCGAGGACAAGCTGGCCGTCGCGGCGCACCTCGACGACCTAGGTGTCGGCTTCATCGAGGGCGGGTGGCCCGGCGCGAACCCGAAGGACGAGGCGTTCTTCCGCCGGGCCGCAGCCGGAGATCTGACGTTGCGTCACGCGCAGCTCGCCGCATTCGGGGCAACGCGCAAACCTGGCGTGCGCGCGTCCGACGACGCCCAGGTTGTTGCTCTGCTCGACGCCGCGACGCCCGTGGTGACGCTCGTTGCGAAGTCGCACGTGGGACACGTCGAACGCGCGCTTCGCACCACCCGCGAAGAGAACCTCGCGATGATCCGCGACACGATCGAGCTGTTGTGCGCAGAAGGCCGCCGCGTGTTCCTCGACGCGGAGCATTTCTTCGACGGCTATCTGCTCGACCGCGACTACGCGCTCTCCGTCGTACGAACGGCGTACGACGCGGGCGCGGCTGTCGTCGCGCTGTGCGACACCAACGGCGGGATGCTCCCGGGGCGCGTCGCCGAGATCGTCCACGAGCTCGCCGACGATGGTGTGCGCGTCGGCATCCACGCCCACAACGACACCGCTTGCGCCGTGGCGAACTCTCTGGCGGCGGTCGAGGCCGGAGCGACGCATGTGCAGGGCACCGCGAACGGCTACGGCGAGCGAGCCGGCAACGCTGACCTCTTCGCAGTCGTTGCCGCGCTGCAGATCAAGCTCGGTCGCGAGGTGATCCCCGAGCAGTCCGTCGCCGACCTCGTGCGAGTCAGCCACGCGATCGCCGAGCTCGCCAACATCGCTCCCGATCCGCACCAACCGTGGGTCGGAGCGAGTGCGTTCGCGCACAAGGCCGGACTGCACGCGTCGGCCCTGAAGGTCGATCCTGACCTCTACCAGCACACCGACCCGTCACGCGTCGGCAACGACATGCGCGTGCTGGTGTCGGAGCTCGCCGGCCGGGCTTCGGTCGAGCTGAAGGCCAAGAGCCTCGCCATCGACGTCGACCGGGAGACGGTGGGTCGCGTCATCGAGCGGGTCAAGGCGATGGAGGCGAACGGCTACTCCTTCGAAGCCGCCGAGGCGTCGTTCGAGCTGCTGCTCCGAGAGGAGGTCGACGGCGCCCGTCCCAGCTTCTTCGAGCTCGAGTCCTACCGCGTCATCACCGAGACCCGGCCCGACGGCGCGCACGTGTCGGAGGCGACGGTCAAGCTGCAAGCCAAAGGCGAACGCTACGTCGCGACCGGCGAGGGCAACGGGCCGGTCAACGCACTCGACCGAGCCCTCCGCCAGGCACTCGAACGCGTGCATCCGCAGCTGGCCGCGTTCGAGTTGGTCGACTACAAGGTGCGCATACTCGAAGGAGCGCATGGCACGGGCGCAGTGACGCGCGTGCTGGTGCGCACGTCCGACGGCGAGCGCGAGTGGGACACCGTCGGCGTCGACGAAAATGTCATCGCTGCGTCATGGCAGGCACTGGAGGACGCCTACACATATGGGTTGCTCGCCGACGCCCGCTGAGCCGCCCTCGTTAGGGTGGATCGGTGCGCATCGCGAGGTACACCTACGACGGCGACGTCGCGTTCGGAGTCGTCGAAGTCGGCGCGGATGGTGACCTCGAGATCGCCGAGATCGCGGGCCATCCGTTTGGTGCGATCACGTTCAGCGGCGAGCGGCGCCAGCTGGCCGCGGTGCGCCTGCTGGCACCGGTGCTCCCATCGAAAGTCGTTGCGATCGGCCGCAACTACGCCGAGCACGCCAGCGAGATGGGCAACGATGTGCCGGAGCGGCCGCTGATCTTCCTCAAACCGTCCACGGCGGTCGTCGGGGCCGGCGACACGATCGCCTACCCGCCCTCGTCGTCCCGGGTCGACTTCGAGGGCGAGCTTGCGGTGGTGATCGGCCGTCTCTGCCGCGACGTGCCCGAGGACAAAGCGATGGACGTGGTGCTCGGCTACACGTGCGCCAACGACGTGACGGCGCGGGACCAGCAGGCGAGCGACGGCCAGTGGTCGCGCGCGAAAGGCTACGACTCGTTCTGCCCACTCGGTCCCTGGATCGAGACGGATCTCGACATCGACGACCTGCGCGTCACGACGACGCTGAACGGGTCGGTCAAACAAGACGGGCGCACGTCGCAGATCGTGCACAAGGTGCCGGCGCTCATCGCCTACATCACGGCGTGCATGACGCTGCTTCCGGGCGACGTCATCCTCACCGGCACGCCGGCGGGTGTCGGGCCGATGGAGACCGGTGACGAGGTGGCAGTCGATATCGAGGGCATCGGCGCGCTCACCAACTCGGTGGTTGCGCGATGAGTGTGCGGTTGCGCGTCGCGCCTTCTCCGACCGGTGACCCGCATGTCGGCACGGCGTACATGTCGTTGTTCGACCTGGCTTTTGTCCGTCAGCAGGGCGGGCGGTTCGTGCTGCGGATCGAGGACACCGACCAGTCGCGGTTCCGCGCCGACAGCGAACAGCAGATCTTCGACAGCTTGCATTGGCTTGGTCTCGACTGGGACGAAGGGCCGGACAAGGGTGGACCCTTCGCGCCCTACCGGCAGTCGGAGCGTTTGGACACCTACCGTCCTCACGTCGACAAGCTGCTTGCCGACGGTCGCGCCTACTACTGCTGGTGCTCGTCCGAGCGGCTCGCCGAGATGCGCACAGCGCAGCAGAAGGCGAAGCAGCCCACCGGTTATGACCGTTTGTGTCACGGCAAGACGCGCGACGAGCGCGCGGCGCTGCCCGGCTTCAGCGAACGCCCGGTAGTGCGCATGCTGATCCCTGACGACCCGCCACTGACGTTCACCGACCTCATCCGCGGCGAGATGAATGCGCCGCGGCCGGACGACCAGGTGATCCTCAAGGCCGACGGGTTTCCGACGTACCACCTCGCTGTCGTCGTCGACGACCATCTGATGGAGATCACGCATGTCGTGCGTGGTGAGGAGTGGATCTCCTCGACGCCCAAGCACCTGCTGCTCTTCGACTGGCTCGGCTGGGAGCGGCCTGCGTTCGCCCACATGCCGCTGCTGCGCGAGCGGGACAAGTCGAAGATCTCCAAGCGCAAGAACCCGGCAATGCGTCTCACCTGGTTCATCGAGGAGGGCTACCTTCCCGAGGCGCTGCTCAACTTCCTCGGCTTGATGGGCTACTCGCTGCCCGACGGTCGCGAGGTGTTCACCTTCGCGGAGATGTCGGAGACCTTCGACTGGTCGCGGGTCAACGCGGTCGGGCCGGTGTTCGACCTCGACAAGCTGGGGTGGCTCAACGGCCACTACATCCGCGCACTTGCGGAGACCGATCTCGCTGATCGGCTCGTCGTCTACCTGGGCGTCTCCGGCGAGGCTGCCGACGTCGTACGCCGGGCGACGCCGTTGGTGCAGGAGCGGATCAGTGTGCTGCGGGAGGCGCGGGAAATGCTCGGCTTCCTCTTGGTCGAGACGTTTGCGGTGGAGCCGGCGGCAGCCGCGAAGATGCTCGGGCCGGAACAGCAGCCGGTGGTCGCCGCGGCTCAGGCTGCGCTGGACGCTGTGTCGGGATGGTCTGCGGCGTCGATCGAAACTGCGCTGCGCGAGGCACTCGTCGAGGGGTTGGGGCTGAAGCCGAAGAACGCCTTCGGACCGGTGCGGGTGGCTGTCACGGGCCGAACGGTTTCCCCGCCGCTCTTCGAGTCGATCGAGCTGCTCGGGCGCGACCGGACGCTCCAGCGGCTGGCGGCTGCGGGCAACGGCGCCAGCGGCTAGCGATACCTTCTCGCCGGTATGCTGTACGCCGTCGCCGCGCTTGGGCGATCCCATGGGGTATGGGGTAATTGGCAGCCCGGCGGATTCTGGCTCCGCTAGTCTAGGTTCGAGTCCTGGTACCCCAGCGAGTCTGGGACACCAGTCTCTCGGCCCCGTCGTCTAGCGGCCTAGGACGCCGCCCTCTCAAGGCGGTAGCGCCGGTTCAAATCCGGTCGGGGCTACGCAGTGTCACCGTGTCTTCGTCGGGTCGCTACCTCCCGCCAGCAGTTCGGGGAGGTAGCGATCCAACAACTCGAGCGCATGCTTCAGGCGGTCCGACAGGCGCTGGCCCGACGGCTGCCAGCGCGACCAGAGCTCCAAGTTGTCGGGACGGTTGTCGAGTCGGTTGCCGTTTCGGTGGTGAACTGACTCATCGTCCCTGAGAGCACGACCAAGCATCATCGCCATCACCACGCGGTGTTCTGCTTCGCGTTTTCGACCGCCTGTTAGCTGCTGCAAGTCCGGTGTCACTGCGACGATGCGATAGCCGTGGCTCAACGTCCCGCCGCCTAACTGACGGATGGGCGTCGACGCATGAACATCGCCTTGATCGAGGAGCCGTCGATAATGCGTCTTACAAAGCTGCCGGGCATATGCCGGACGACCGCAAGCCGCCACCTCGCAGTCGACGTTGACGCGCCGACCCAGCGGTCGTGCCGACCGAACGTCGCCCGACCGGATCAGGCGCAGGTAGTGGCCGTGACAGAGGCCGCGTTCGGTCGACGTGTTGCCGCACGAGTCGACCATGCATGGCTTCGCCTCGACCGTCGCGCCGATGGCGCGGTCCGGGTCGAGATCCCCCGTACGGCGGAGCCGACGGTAGTGCGGCTCACAGTAGGGCTGGCGTGCATAACAAGGTCGGTCGCATCCGGCGACGTCGCAGTGCGGGTTGGGCATTGAGGGCACCTCCGCGATCATGATCGCGGGCGGGTACGACGAAAAAACGTTGCTGCGCAACACTTATGTGGATGACGACGTTGGAGACTTTTCTCGACTTGGCTGAGCAGATTCGAGCCACACCTTCAACCTCTGCTGTTCGTCTCGTCGGCGTCGATGGATGTGGTGGCGCGGGCAAGTCAACGTTCGCCGCAAGGCTCGCAACGGCAAGCGGAGGCCAATGGCCGGTCGTGCACACCGACGATTTCGCCAGCCACGATGTGCCAATGTTGTGGTGGCCGCGAATGCTCAGCGAAGTCATCGGGCCGCTCGAGGCCGGACGCGCTGCGACTTTTCGCCGTTACGACTGGGTGCGCAGGGCACTCGGGCCACCGGTCGTCGTCGAGCCGGCCGAAGTCGTCATCATCGAAGGCGTCGGAGCAACCCGCAAGGCATGGCGGGATCGTCTCGCGCTGCGCATCTGGATCGACGCGCCGAGGGACACCCGCCTCGCTCGCGGGATCGAGCGCGACGGCGAAGAGCTCCGCGAGTTCTGGAACGACTGGATGGCTGCTGAGGACGACTACGTCGTCGAGGAGGATCCGCGATCAGCCGCTGACCTTGTCGTCGACGGCGCACCGCAGCGGTCGCACGACGAGACCGTCTACACAGCTGTCAGCGAACGGCCACGAGGCGGGGAGCGCTGGGCACCGCCGGCCGCACCTCGATGATGCCGGCTCGCTTGTAGCCGGCCCGGTAGGAGAGCAAGCATTCATCGCACGAGCAGCGGCCCGATGCCGCCATCAGTAGCCGCAGCGAAACCCGCGGACGGTCGTCGACAACGGGCGTCTCGTCGGGCTGTACCCCGTAAGCCGGAACAAGGCGCAGGTGCGGCATGCCCATGAGCATGCGGACAAACCGCAATGTCCGGTATCGCCCGAACGCACTGATTGTTCTAGTTCGTGGTGACTAGTCCGCGGCCAGCGCGGTCGGGCGCCAGCCGATTGCGTGGCTCAGGGCTCGACCGGCGGCGACGACATCGGTGGCGTGCAGCCGACCTGGCTGCCGAGTCAGCCGGTCGATCGGACCCGAGACTGACACCGCGGCCACGACGTGTCCGTCCGGACCGAAGACGGGCGCCGACACGGACGCGACCCCGCTCTCGCGCTCGGCGACACTCGCTGCCCAGCCGCGTCGACGCACCGTGGTCAGCACCGCCGGGCTGAACCGCGCCCGCGACGCCAGAGCCTCGACCGCGTCGTGCGGCTCCCAGGCGAGCAGCACCTGCGCGGCGCTCCCGGCCGTCATCGGCAGGTCCGCACCCACCGGCACGGTGTCGCGAAGGCCGCTGGCGCGTTCGGCGGCCGCAACGCAGCGGCGCACATCGCCGACGCGTCGATACAGCTGCGCACTCTCGTTGGTCTGGTCGCGCAACCGCGCGAGCACTCCCGTGGCCGCGGTCTCCAGCACGTCGCCGCGGTGCCGGCCCGCGAGCTCACCCAGCCGTGGTCCGAGCGCGAACCGGCCCTGGTTGTCACGCTCCACCAACCGGTGGCGCTCCAGCGCAACCGCGATCCGGTACGCCGTCGGGCGCGCCAGCCCCGATCGACCCACCAGGTCGGCCAGGGCAGCGGGTCCCGGCTCGAGGGCGTCGAGCACGCGAACCACTTTGTCAACGACGCCGACACCGCTACCCTGTTCCACAGGACGATACTGCCGTCTCAGCCAGCGAAATTCAACACTTGCACCAGTCGGAGGACTCGATGGGCCGGACACTCGCGGAGAAGGTCTGGGACGCGCATGTCGTGCGCGCGGCCGAAGGGGAGCCTGACCTCCTCTACATCGACCTGCACCTCGTCCACGAGGTCACCAGTCCGCAAGCCTTCGACGGGCTTCGGTCCGCGGGTCGCGTCGTACGACGCCCCGACCTGACCTTGGCCACCGAGGACCACAACGTGCCGACCACGGGCGGCCCCATCGAGGACCCGATCAGCCGGGCGCAGATCGAAGCATTGCGAAAGAACTGCGCGGAGTTCGGTATTCGCCTGCATCCGATGGGCGACGCCAACCAAGGCATCGTTCATGTGATCGGTCCACAGCTGGGCCTCACCCAGCCGGGCATGACCGTGGTCTGCGGCGACAGCCACACCAGCACGCATGGTGCGTTCGGCGCCCTCGCGTTCGGCATCGGCACCAGCGAAGTCGAACACGTGCTGGCGACGCAGACGTTGCCCGCGCAGCGTCCTAAGACGATGGCGGTCGAGGTGCAAGGCGCACTCCCCGCCGGCGTCACCGCGAAGGACCTGATCCTCGGGGTCATCTCCCAGATCGGCACCGGTGGCGGGCAGGGCCACGTCATCGAATATCGCGGCGAGGCGATTCGCGCACTGTCGATGGAAGGGCGCATGACGGTGTGCAACATGTCGATCGAAGCCGGCGCACGCGCCGGCCTGGTCGCACCGGACGAGACGACGTTCGCATTCCTGAAAGGCAGGCCGCACGCGCCCAAGCGCGATGACTGGGACGCTGCGGTTTCGCATTGGCGCAGCCTCGCCACCGACGACGACGCGACGTTCGACAAGGTCGTGACCATCGACGCGTCGCAACTCTCACCCTGGGTCACCTGGGGCACGAACCCTGGCCAAGGCGCGCCGCTGTCGAGCAACGTTCCCGATCCCACGTCGTTCGCGGACGACGGCGATCGGGCCGCCGCCGAACGAGCGCTTGCCTACATGGACCTGACGGCAGGCACCCGGCTCAAGGATGTTGCCGTCGACACGGTCTTCGTCGGATCCTGCACCAACGGGCGGCTCGAGGACCTGCGCGCGGCGGCGGACGTGCTCCGCGGCCGCAGGGTCGCGGACAACGTGCGGGTGCTCATCGTGCCCGGATCTGTAGCTGTCGCCGAGCAGGCAGAAGCCGAAGGCCTGCACGAGGTCTTCACCGCTGCAGGCGCCGAGTGGCGGAAAGCCGGCTGCTCGATGTGTCTTGCGATGAACGCGGACAAACTGCGGCCGGGGGAGCGCAGCGCTTCGACCTCCAACCGCAACTTCGAAGGCCGGCAAGGACCCGGCGGTCGCACCCATCTCGTGTCACCCGCGGTCGCGGCGGCGACGGCGGTCACCGGCCGGCTGACCGCTCCCGCGGACCTGTAGAGGAGATCCCGGCAAATGAACGCCTTCACCGTCGTCACCGGACGCGCAGTGCCGTTGCGGCGCAGCAACGTCGACACCGACCAGATCATCCCGGCGGAGTTCCTCAAGCGGATCTCACGCACGGGATTCGGCGATGCTTTGTTTGCGGCCTGGCGAAGCGATCCGTCCTTTGTGCTCAACGATTCCCGCTACGACGGTGCTTCCGTGCTCGTGGCCGGTCCCGACTTCGGCACCGGCTCGAGTCGTGAGCATGCGGTTTGGGCGCTGCAGGACTACGGGTTCCTGGCCGTCATCGCGCCTCGGTTCGGCGACATTTTCCGTGGAAACGCAACAAAAGCCGGGCTGCTCCCGGTGGTGCTCGAGGCAGCGGAAGTGGCCCACTTGCAGGACCTGGTCGAAGGAGATGCGACGGTCGAAGTGACCGTCGACCTGGTCGAACGCCAAGTGCGGGCCGCCGATCTCGTCGCCCACTTCGACATCGACGACTACACCCGCTGGCGCCTGCTGGAGGGTCTCGACGACATCGGGTTGACCCTTCGACACGGCGACCAGGTCACGGCCTACGAGGCCGAACGGTCGTCCTGGCTGCCCGTGACGTCCTGAAAACTCGCTGAGACACAACAAAAATCCCGCGTTTGGTCGTTGTCTTGTCCGCGCGATGTCATTAGGTTCCGCAGAGGGTCGAGGGCAGGCCTCGACGACTACCGGAGGGTCATCGTGAACAGGGCCGAGCTGATCGACCAGATCCGCGACCGTTTGGGCGTGGACAAGAGGTCGGCGGAGAATGCCGTCGACGTAGTGTTCGACACCATCCAGCGAGCCGTTGCAGCAGGCGAAAAAGTCGCTGTCACCGGGTTCGGCGTCTTCGAGAAGGTGGACCGCGCAGCCCGCACGGGTCGCAACCCGCGCACCGGCGCCGCGGTGAAGATCAAGAAGACGTCAGTGCCGAAGTTCCGTCCCGGCACGCAGTTCAAGGGCGTTGTCAGCGGCGCCGTGAAGCTCGGCAAGGTTGCGGACGCTGCGACCAAGGCAGCCGCCAAGAGTGCCGGCGCCAGCGCCCGCAGCACCGCTCGCAGCGCTACTTCCGCACCCGGCAGGGCCGCGAAGGCTGCCCGGGGGGCGGCGAAGAAGGCCGCTACGCCGGCCAGGAAGGCAACCACGAAGAAGACCGCGGCGAAGAAGACCACGGCCAAGAAGGCAACGACCAAGAAGGCAACGACCAAGAAGACCGCGGCGAAGAAGACCGCGCGCCGCTAACCCGCTTCGCGACCGACGTCGCTTTCGGATCAGGCCGCTCCGCCAACGCGCGGGGCGGCCTTTTCCTTGTCTAGTCGCGAAAACGGCCCTACTCGCGGAAGGGCAGCGTGACGATGGTCAGTCGTCGTACGACGCCGGTCTCATCGACATCGACCTTCACGCGTTGGCCGAGCCGGAGCAGTCGCAGATGTGAAGCCGCGAATGCGGCCGCAGGGAAGGCGAGGACGTTGCCGTCGTCGAGCAACAGATCGCCGGCGCCCGAGTGCGGGTCGAAGTTGCGAACGGTCGCCTGCACCGGCTCACTCTAAGGTCAGCAACGCCGGATGTTCGGCGAGCACCTTCGCAGTGGCCGCACCACATCCCAAGGCGGCGGCTGCGGCCAGGTTGGCCAGGGTGTCCACGTCGCGACGGACGCGCGCGTCCGCGAGCTTGGTGACGTCCAGCGCACCCGCATCGGCATGTCGACGGGCCGATTCGGATCCGAACAACGGCTGGAACAGTTGCGCCGGCCGGGCTGCGAGCAGCACCGTGCCGGTTGCGCCCGCGTCGGCGACGAACGCCGCTGATCCGGCCGCGATCCCTTGCAGCACCTGATCCAGCGCCGCGGCGGTCAATGCCGGCAGGTCCGACGACATCGCCACCACGCCACGCTCCGGATCGCCGGCGGTCGCAACGGCAGCGCCGTGGAGCAGAGC
>Ga0157369_10007663_pt1 | contig 12419 bp, 9 predicted proteins | sample C25metaG_FD_113461 | JGI IMG/M metagenome (GOLD analysis project Ga0157369, IMG submission 113461) | Corn rhizosphere microbial communities from Kellogg Biological Station, Michigan, USA - C2-5 metaG | ecosystem: Host-associated > Plants > Roots > Rhizosphere > Soil | place: USA: Michigan...
ACTACAACTATCGGCGCCTACACGCGACCAACGGACAGGTCCCGCCAGCCATCCACGAGCTACAGGCGGCGCGATAAACCACCCTATCGGGTGTCTAGAAAGACTTGACCACGACAGGGCACCAAGGTCTCTGTGCCTCAACCGACAAGAGCGAGGCGGCGCAAGCCGCTGGTTACACGCATTCGCGCTAGCGAATGAACCGATTCACTAGCGCGAGGCCGAAGGCGAGCCGCTCAAGAGCCACAAAGAAAAAGGCGCCGCATTTGCATGCGGCGCCTTTGCTTAACGCAGAGCGGGATCGGTAACGCGAGTTACCAGATCTTCACCTGCTTATCGCCCTCGCGGATCATCTTCGCGCCCGGCTTGCACTGGAACGCCGTCGCGAACGACTCCATGTTCGACGGCGCGCCAATCGCGCGCAGCGACGCCGGAGCGTGCGGATCCACGTTCAGGTACAGCTTGGCCTGCTTGTCACGGACCGAGCCGCGCCACACGCGTGCCCAGTTCAGGAAGAAGCGCTGGTCCTGCGTATAGCCGTCGATCTTCTCTTCGGCTTCCTTCGGGTTCTTCTTCAGCGCTTCCTGCAGCGCATCGTAAGCCACGTTCAGGCCGCCCAGGTCGGCGATGTTCTCGCCCAGGGTCAGCTTGCCGTTCACGTGCAGGTCCGGCTCGCCCTTGATCGGTGCGTACTCGTTGAACTGGTTCACCAGCTTCGCGGTACGCTCGTCGAACTTGGTGCGGTCTTCCTTGCTCCACCAGTTCTTGTTGTTGCCTTCGCCATCGAACTGGCTGCCTTCGTCATCGAAACCGTGGCTGGCTTCGTGGCCGATCACCGCGCCGATGCCGCCGTAGTTGATCGCGTCATCGCCGTTGGCATCGAAGAACGGCGGCTGCAGGATCGCGGCCGGGAAGTTGATCGTGTTGTCGGTGGGGTTGTAGTACGCGTTCACCGTCTGCGGGGTCATGCCCCACTCAAGGCGGTCGGTCGGCTTGCCGATCTTCGCGATATCGTAGTGGTAGTTGAACTTGCTGGCCGATTCCACGTTGCCAAAGTAGTTCGTGCCCGTCACTTCCAGGCCCGACCAGTCACGCCACTTGTCCGGGTAGCCGATCTTCGGCAGGAAGGTGTTCCACTTGGCGATGGCCTTCTGCTTGGTCTCGTCGCTCATCCAGTCGAGCTTCTCGATGCGCGCCTTGAGGGCGTTGCGCACGTTATCGACCAGCTCGTTCGCGCGCTGCTTCGCTTCCGGCTTGAACACCTTGGCCACGTACAGCTGGCCCAGGCCTTCACCCATCGACGAGTTCACCGTGCCGAGCACGCGCTTCCAGCGTGGCTTCTGCTGCGGCTGGCCGGCGAGGGTCTTGCCGTAGAAATCGAACTTGTTGTCCTGGAAGGTCTTGGACAGGTACGGCGAGGCGCTGTCGATCGCGTGGAAGCGCAGGTAGGCCTGCCACGTGCTGACCGGGGTGCTGGCCAGCATCTTGTCGAACTGGGCGAAGAACTTGGGCTGCGAGAGCGAGAAGCCCTTGTCGATCGTCACGCCCTGGGCGGCGAAGAACTTCTCCCAGTTGAAGTGCGGGGTGATCTTGTCCGCTTCCTTCACGGAAACGAAGTGGTACTGGTTTTCCGGCGCACGCAGTTCGACCGGTGCCAGCGAGGCGGCAGCCAGCTGGGTTTCGAACTTCATGATGTCGTCGGCCTGCTTCTTCGCATCGGCATCGGAAACGCCGGCGAGGGTCAGGGTCTTGGCGATGTAATCGACGTAAGCCTTGCGGTTATCCGCCTGCTTCGGGTCGGTGTAGTAATCCTTGGTCGGCAGGCCCAGGCCATCCTGCTGTGCGTAGCCGATCTGCACCTTGGCATTCTGGAAATCGGCGCCCGCGCCGAAGCCGAACACGTAGCTGTTGCCGTCGTTGAAGCTGGCATCGAGGAAATCGGCGATGTCCTGCGGGGTCTTCAGCGCATCGATCTTGGCCAGTTCCGGCTTGAGCGGTTCCACGCCGGCCTTCTCGATGGCGTTCTCATCCATGCCCGAGCGGTAGATCAGGCCGATCTTCTGCTCGATCGAGCCGGCCTTGGCGCTATCGGCGCCCTTGTCGGCGGCGTCGACGATATCGTGCTGGGTGTTGAGGCTGTTCTCAGCCAGCTGGTCGAACGCGCCCCAACGGGTGCGGTCTTCCGGAATCGGGTTCGCGGCGACCCACTTGCTGTTGACGAAGCCGTTGAAGTCGTCGCAGGCATTGATGCCGGCATCGAGCTCGGATACGTCGAAGGTCGGCTTGGCGGGCGCGGCGGCAGCGGCCGGGGCGGTGCTGGCTGCGGCCGGCTGGTTGGCTGCCGGAGCGGCGGTTTCCGCATCATCGTGCTTGCTGCACGCGGTGCCGACGAGCGCAACGCTCAGTGCCAGCGCGAGCGGCTTCAGGTACTGCTTGGTCATGGATATCCCTCAGTGGATGGTCACGAAACGGCACTCCCCGGCGCCGCCCCCGCCCGAGGATAGTCCCTGCGGCCTCTGTCGTGGGCCGACCGTGACGAAAGTCATGGTTTGAGAAATAACTCAACGAGGGGGGCGTTTTGTCCTGCGCCTGTCATAACAGGTTCCTACGCTCCCCCTTACCGCATGACAGGGGATGCGGCCTCTAGCCAGTCGGCGTTACAACCACCGAGGAGCCACTGTCATGCGCAAGATCCTGGCCGCAGGCATCGCCTGCGTGCTGTCCCTTTCGGCCGCCACCCTGGTGGTCGCCCAGCAGAACGCCCCGGCGGACGCGGCAAGCAGCGCGCTCGGGTTCGGCTGGGGCCACGGTGGGCACGGCAACGACCCGCGCACCGCCACCCCCATCAAGCACATCGTGGTGATCTTCCAGGAGAACGTTTCCTTTGATCACTACTTTGGCACCTACCCGTACGCCGGGAACGGACGCGGCGAGCCGGCCTTCTACGCACGGCCGTTCACGCCGGGCGTCAACGGGCTGGACCACAAGCTGCTGACCCGCAACCCGAACGCCACCAACAGCGCCAACGGCGACGCGGCGATCAACCCGTTCCGGTTGACCCGCGCCCAGGCGGCCACGGCCGACCAGGACCATGGCTACACGTCCGAGCAGCGCGCCTTCCACGGTGGCAAGATGGACCTGTTCCCGCTTTACACCGGCCACGGTGAAGCGCTGCCGGGCGGTGAAGCCTCGGAAGAGGGCCAGGGCCAGGTCATGGGTTACTACGACGGCAACACCGTCACCGCCTACTGGAACTATGCCCAGCATTTCGCCATGAGCGATAACAGCTACGGCACAGTGTTCGGCCCGTCGTCCCCGGGTGCGATCAACCTGATCTCGGGCCAGACCGCCGGCGTGATCGACACGCTCAACGGCACCGGTGCGGAGACCGACGATGGCCACGGCGGCCTGACCATGATCGGCGACCCGGACCCGATCGGTGACGTGTGCTCGTCGCCCACCTCGAACCAGGCCACGATGGGTGGCCGCAACGTCGGCGACCTGCTGAACGATCGCAATGTCACCTGGGGCTGGTTCCAGGGTGGCTTCGACCTGACCCGCACCAATGCCGATGGCAGCACGGGCTGCGCGCGCCGCACGCTCTCGGCGGTGACCAAGACCAACTCGAACGATTACAGCCCGCACCACCAGCCGTTCCAGTACTACCCCTCCACGGCCAACCCGACCCACGCCCGCCCGACCTCGGTGGCGATGATCGGCAAGACCGATGCGGCGAACCACCAGTACGATATCGAGGATTTCTACGATGCGCTGGATGCGGGCAACCTGCCGGCGGTGAGCTTCCTGAAAGCGCCCGCTTACCAGGACGGCCATGCAGGTTATTCCGATCCCCTGGATGAGCAGGCCTTCGTGGTGAAGGTGATCAACGCCCTGCAGCAGAGCGGCGAGTGGAAGGACACGGCCGTGGTCATCGCGTATGACGACTCCGATGGCTGGTACGACCACCAGGATCCGCCGCACGTGCACGCCTCGACCGGCACCACCGATGCGCTCGACGGCGACGGCGTCTGCAAGGGCCGCACGGTGCTGCCGGGTATCGATGGCAAGACGCCGGCCATGGGCCGTTGCGGCTTCGGCCCGCGCCTGCCGCTGCTGGTCGTGTCGCCGTGGGCCCGCGATAACTTCGTGGACCACAACGTCACCGACCAGAGCTCGATCACGCGCTTCATCGAAGACAACTGGCTCGACGGCAAGCGCCTTGGCGGCGGCTCCAGCGACGCCACGGCCGGCCGTATCGATTCCATGTTTGATTTCTTCCTGCCGCGCCTGTTCGAGCGCAAGCTGATCCTGGACGAGACGACCGGCCAGCCCACCGCGTGGCCGTACGGAAACAAGCATGGGTGATCGCCGTCGTTTCCTGAAGACGGTGGGTTGCATGGCCGCGGCGGGATGGATCCCGTCGCGGCTTTTTGCGCATGATATGAAGCACATGCAGGCCGCACCCGCGGGCAAGGTCGGCAACGACCTGTGCATGCACGCCATGGGCGATACCACGCATATGCCGGGGCTTGTCGATCCTGCCAGGCTCGCGGCGTTCGTCGATCCGCTACCCATCCCACCCGTGTTGCGCCCGGAGCCGGGCAAGCTTATTACCGTGCGCATGGCGGCCAGCAGCCAGAAGCTGCACCGCGATCTTGCGCCCACCGAGTTGTGGACCTACAACGGTAGTTACCCGGGCCCGACGATCGAGGCACGCAGTGGCCAGGGGTTCGATGTGGCGTGGGACAACGCGCTGCCGGCGAAGCACTTCCTTCCGGTGGACCACAACATCTGCGGCGCGGAAGCCGACAAGCCCGAAGTGCGCGCGATCACCCATCTGCACGGGGCGAAAGTACCGCGCAAGGACGATGGCTATCCGGAAGATTGGTACGTGCCGGGGAAATCCCGCCGCCACCATTACCCGAACGCGCAGGACGCCGCCACGCTGTGGTACCACGACCATGCGATGGGCATTAACCGGCTGAACATGTACGCCGGGCTGATGGGGCTTTATTTGCTGCGCGACGAGCATGAGCTCTCGCTGGGCCTGCCTTCCGGGGAGTTCGAGTTACCGCTGATCATCGCTGACCGCTGGGTGCGCAACGACGGCCGGCTGTATTACCCCGATTCGGGTGACGCCAGCGCGCCATGGGTGCCGGAAGTGTTCGGCAACCTGACGCTGGTCAATGGCGCGATCCTTCCGCGTGCCGATGTGCAACCGCGACGCTACCGCCTGCGCGTGGTCAACGCGGCCAACGGGCGCTTCTATCATCTCCGCTTCAAGGACGGCCGGCCGTTCCAGGTCATCGGTTCGGATCAGGGCCTGCTCGCCGCACCGGCAACCCTGCGTGCCATTTTCCTCGCGCCTGGTGAGCGTGCCGACATCGTGGTGGACTTCGCCACTCTCCGCGGAGGTACCGTGGAGCTGATGAACGACGCGCTGCCGCTGATGCGTTTCGCGGTGGGGCAGGGCCAGGTACAGGACGACAGCCGCGTGCCCGATGCGCTGCGTGACATCACCCGCTTTACTGAAACGAGTGCGGCGAAGACCCGCGAGATGACACTCGACGAATACAGTGATTGCGTGGCCACGCCGATGCTCATGCTGCTCAACGGCAAGCGCTGGCACGATCCGGTGACCGAGACGGTGAAGCTGGGTTCCACCGAGATGTGGAACCTGGTGAACCTCACCGAGGATACTCACCCGGTACACCTTCACCTGGTGCGCCTCCAGATCCTGGACCGGCGCCCGTATGACGTCGACGAGTACATGGAAAAGAAAACCATCCGCTACGTCGGCCCCGCCCAGCCACCGCCGCCGCACGAGCGCGGCTGGAAAGATGTGGTGCAGGCCTATCCCGGCATGGTGACGCGCATCGTGGCGACCTTCGATGGCTACGCCGGGCGCTACGCGTGGCACTGCCACCTGGCCGAACACGAGGCCAACGAGATGATGCGGCCGTTCGAAGTGGTCGCGTAGTGCTCGTGTAGGAGCGCGCTTGCGCGCGATCGGGCTTGCTGCAAGCACCCATCGCGCGCAAGCGCGCTCCTACAGTTATTTGATTTGCTGTAGCGCGGCGTTATCCAGGCGAAGCACGGGGTACGCACCCACCTTCTGCGCGGTGTACCACGGGCTGCGTTCGAAGAAGAACGACAGGCGCGCACGCGGGCTTGCGGCAAACGCAGGATCAGCGGCGACCTTCGCGTCAAACTCGGCCTTGAGCGCAGGATTTTCCGCGATCATCTTGCGCGCCAGCGCCTCCATCACGCGCGGCTCGCCGTATTCCTTCGGCTCGAAGATCGCATCGAGGTAACCCCAACGCAGCAGGGAATCCGGGGCGCGCGCATCCAGCAGGTTCGCAGCGAGCACGGCCTCGGCATCGTCGGCGCGCACGATGACCGTGCCCGCGGGCAACGTCACCGTGGGCGTCGAAGCGGTGATGGTCACATCGCGCAGCATATGGCGGCCCTCGAACGGCTTCTCCGCCCACTTCGGGTCGGTAAGCATGTCCTGGGTCACGGGCACCTTCGCCGCCGCCTGTGTCCGGGTGTACGGGATGTGGTGCGCATCGAGCCGGGCGGTGATCTCGGTCCACTGGGCCGGAATAGCCCATGCCGCCGGCAGCGGTGCGGCCACGTCGGGCTGCAGGTCGAGCCAGCTCTGGATCGCGTAGGTCTTTTTCTTCGTGGGGTCGTACTGGATCCACGTATCGCCGGAAATGTCGCTCTTTGTCTGCGTGAACGCGAAGCCCTTCAATGTAAACGGCTTAGGTGTGGGATCCGCCTTGAATGTCACGGGGATCGTTGCGCCGGGCGCCGCAGCGAGCGATGCCGCCCAGGCATCGGCATCCTTCGATGTCTTCAGCAGGGCCGCAGGATTCTTGTTGACGCCGCCGAGCACGGCGCGCACCACGTCATAGGTGCCCTGCACACGCACGGCATAGGGCTTCAGCATGTGCGTTTCGATCAGCAGGCCGGCGCGGTTGCGAATCGCGGCATAGCCGGTGGAGAAGCGCGGACCGGAACCGAAGTTCTCGATGCCCTTGGTCGGGTCGCGGCCATCCTTGAACTCAAGGTAGGGCGATGCGAGGTGGCCCATCTTTTCGTAAGCCGGGATCGCTTCCCCTTCGATCACGTTCTTCTGCCACGCGGCGACGGAGGGCGGCAGCTTGTGTGCGTCTTCGGTGTAGTACGTCAGGTCGTACTGGTAGTCCGCACCGTCGGTGGTGTGGATATCGATCAGCAGGTCGGGCTGCCACGTGTTCCACAGCTGCAGCCACGCGCGGGTCTCCGGGGCATCGGCCTTGACGTAGTCGCGGTTGAGATTGAGGTACTGCGACTGGCCACGGAAGCCCATCTCATCCGGGCCGTTCTGGTTAATGCGGAAGTACGGGCCTGAGTTCTCATGGCCATCCACGCTGTAGACCGGAATGAACACCAGCACGGCGTGATCCAGGAGGTGGGCCAGCCTGCCGGTGACGGCAAAGTCGCGCAACAGCATCAGGCCCGCATCCTTGCCTTCGATCTCGCCCGGGTGGATGCCGGCCTGTAGCAGCACGATGGGCTTGCCCGCGGCACGGGCCTTCTCCGGGGTGAGGTCCCCATCCTTCGCCGCGACCACCACCGTCATGGGCCGGCCTTCCGGTGTGGTGCCGAAGGTCTGCATGGTTACCGTGCCGTGCGAGGCATCGACCACACGGTGCAGGTAGGCCAGGGTGTCGGCATACGAGGGCGTGGTGTGGAAGCCGGAGGCCTCGGCCGGGGTGATCCAGGCATCCTTGGCCTGGAGCGAGAACGGGGCGACGGCGAGCAGGGCGAGGCATAGGCGGGTAGCGCGCATGGAACCTTCCGGGACGGGGGATCCGGCCATTGTGTGATTTTTTTCCGCGCCGGGCGAATCATGGGGGAAAGAGGAGGGGCCATGGCCGACGAGGAACGCCGACGACGATGTGAGGCGCTGCTGCACGAGCACCGGCGGATCGTGTTCAAGGTGGCGGCCGTGTACGCCCGCCATGCGGATGACCGCCAGGACCTGGCGCAGGACATCGCGCTGCAGGTGTGGCGATCGTTCGGTAGCTACGACCAGGCCCGCCCGTTTGCGACCTGGATGTACCGGGTAGCGCTGAACGTGGGCTTGTCGCACGCACGCCGGGAGCGGGAGAAACCCGCCCTGCTGGGGGCGGACGTGCTCGATGCGCTGGAAGGTGGCATGCCCATCGCCGAGCCGGACGAGCGGCTGGCGCAACTGGCCCGTGCGATCGAGGCACTGGAGCCGCTGGAGCGTGCACTGGCGCTGTTGTACCTGGATGAACTGCCCTACGCGGAGATTGCCGCCGTATTGGGCCTTAGCGAGACCAATGTGGGCACGCGCATCGCGCGCCTGAAGCAGCGTTTGCGCCGGCAACTCGCCAGTCCGGCATCGACTGAAAAGGGAGTACCGCATGGAACTTGATGAACTGAAGGCCGGCTGGGCCGTCCTGGATCGGCGCCTGTCGGCGCTGGAGGTATCGCTGGTGGCGGGCCGCGCCGTCTCCGGCGTGCGCTCGGAATTGCGCCTGCTGCGCTGGGGCCAGGCCACGCAGGCCCTCCTGGGCGCCGGGTTGGCCCTGGCGGCCGGGTCGTTCTGGGTCGATCACCGCGATGCGGCAGGCCCGCTGGTTGCGGGGCTGCTCCTGCATGCGTATGGCATCGCCATGATCGTGGCGGCGGCGCGTAACCTTGTGCTCGCGGCGCGCGCCACCGAGAGCGCGCCGGTGCTCACGTTGCAAACGCGGGTGGCCGAACTGCGCGCATGGCGGATTCGCGAGGGGTTTTGGTTTGGCGTCGTCGGGTGCTTTATGTGGGTACCGATGCTGGTCTGGGCGTTTGCCCTGCTGGGCGTGGATATCGTGGCCGCGCGCCCTGTCTTCATGGGGTTCAACGTGTTGGCGGGGTTCGTCTGCCTTGCCGTCTTCCTTTTCCTCTCCCGGTACATGAAGGCCCCCGAAGGTGGCTCGGTGCGCCGCGCCAGCGAGCGGCTGGAGGAGATCGCCCGCTTCACGGGCGGCGGCCCGGTGTAAGGAGGCGCTAAGCTGGCCCTCCCGATAATCCGCCGTGTCACTCCTTCCAAGGCCATGCCCGCGTGCACATCCTCCTCGTCGAAGACGACGCCCAGCTTGGCGACGCTATCCGCCGTGCGCTGGAACGGCTGGCGCACACGATTACTTGGCTGCGCGATGGCGAGGAGGCACTGGCAGCCCTCCGTGAGCATGAGGCCGACCTGGTGCTGCTTGATCTGGGCCTGCCGGGCCGGGATGGGCTGGACGTGCTGACCGAGGCGCGGCGCCTGCGGGTCACTACGCCGGTGATCGTCATGTCCGCGCGCGATCAACTGGATTCGCGCATCCAGGTGCTTGATGCGGGGGCGGACGATTACCTGGTGAAGCCGTTCCACCTCGATGAACTTGCCGCCCGCATCCGGTCCCTTTCGCGGCGCGCCCGTGGCGAGGCCGTGAACCGGCTGGAAGCGGGCGCGCTCAGCCTCGACCTGGGTACGTTCGATGTGACCTGGCGCGGCGCCAAAGTGGACCTTACGCGCCGCGAATTCGCGTTGCTGCAGGCCTTGATGGAGCGCTCAGGGCGCATCGTCCGCCGTGAGGCGCTGGAGACCACGTTGTACGGACCCGATAACGCGGTAAGCACCAGCGCGCTCGAAGTGCTGGTGCACGCGCTACGCCGTAAGTTGAGCCCGGAGGCGATCCAGACCGTGCGCGGCTTTGGCTACATGGTGCCGCGGGAGCCCACGTGAGGTCATTAAGCCTTCGCTCGCGGTTGCTGCTGCTCATCATCGGCGTGCTCGCGGCTGTACTGCTGCCGCTCGGTATCCTGAGCGCGCAGCGCACGCTGGAAGAGGTGGATGAACTCTCCGATGGGCGGCTGGCCCAGGCGGCGCGCACGCTCGAGGTACTGGTCAACCGCATCGGCGTTGCCCAGTTGCGTGAACAACGCACCGCGCGCCTGCTTGTCCCCAGCGCCTCCAACCACCCCGCCGAACTAACGGTGCAGGGGCGAACCTATGAATCGGAGGTCGGCTTCCAGGTGTTCGACCGCGATGGTACGCTGCTGATGGCTACCGAGAATCTCTCGGGCGTGCCGCGGACTCACGTGCCTGATGGCCAGTTCGAGGACATCACCCATGGCCGTTACACGTGGCGGGTGTTCACGCTGATCATGGAGGATCAAGGCATCACGATACGAGCGGGCGAACGCTACGACAGCCGTCATGAGATCACCCATGCGTTGTGGCTTGAGCACGGCCTGCCGACGCTGCTGGGCCTGCCCCTGCTGGCCTTGCTGGTGGGCTGGGCTATCCGCCGTGGGCTGGGGCCGCTGGAGGACCTGGCGCGCGCACTCGCCGATCGCGAGCCGGGGAGTCGCGAACCCATCCACCTCGATGATGCGCCGGAAGAACTGAAGCCGGTGATGGCGGCGTTGAACGACCAGATTTTCCGGCTGGAAAGCGCACTGGAACGCGAGCGCCGGTTCAGCGCGGATGTGGCGCACGAGCTGCGCACGCCGCTTGCATCGACCATGATCAACCTGGAGAACGCGCTAGCGTCGGCGCGCCCTGATGAAGCGCAAGCCGCGCTGGAAGCTGCGCGTGAGTGCCTGGTTTCGCTGGCTCGCCGCACGGAACAATTGCTGGCGCTCGCCCGCCTGGAAGCGGGCGCCGCCTCGGGACCGCGCTCGAAAGTTGACCTCGCGGTACTGGCGCTGGATGTGGTGGAGGAACTCTCACCGATTATCGCGCGCGGCAACGTGGAACTGGCCATCGATCACCTTGAGGATGGACTGGTGGTCGAGGGCTATCCGGTCGCCCTGGCGGCGTTGCTGCGCAACCTTCTCGATAACGCGTTCAGGCACGTTCCCGTCGGCGGTAACGTCGCCCTTTCCATCGCGCGGCGCGACGCGCATGCGGTCATCGAAGTGGTGGACGATGGCCCGGGTATTCCCGCCGAACGCCGCGCAGGCATGTTCGGCCGTTTCCAGCGTGGCGCCGATACGCACGGCACGGGCTATGGCCTGGGGCTTTCCATCGTGCAGCGCGCGGCAGAGCTGCACGGCGCGTCCGTCGAACTGCTGGACCGCGAGAAGGGCCGCGGCCTGCGCGTTGTCGTGACGCTTCCGCTACAGAGCTGAACCCCCGCCAGTTGGTTCATCCAAGCTTTTGCTGGCGCCCTGCGTGCATCCTCCGGAACCACCCCCGTAGGAGCCAACGTGATGAAGAACACCGAAGCCGCCAAGACCCGCCGCAAGGGCGACTTGCTCACGCCCAGTGGCCTGGGTGCCGATGCGACGCGCGACATCTCAGCGGAATTGAATGCGCTGCTTGCCGATACGTTCGCGCTTTACCTGAAGACCAAGAACTTCCATTGGCATATGTCCGGTCCGCGCTTCCGTGACCTGCACCTGCTGTTGGATGAACAGTCCGACCAGATCTTCGCGATCACCGACGATATTGCCGAGCGCGTGCGCAAGATCGGTGGCACGACGGTGCGTTCCATCGGCCATATCAGCCGCTTGCAGCGCCTTTCCGACAATGATGCGGATTTCGTTACGCCGCAGGACATGATCGCCGAGCTGCGCGAGGACAATATGCGCTTCATCGCAGCGCTGCGCGAGACGCATGGCGTGTGCGATGAGTATGCCGACGTAGCCACGGCCAGCCTGATCGAAAACTGGATCGACGAGGCCGAGCGCCGCGCGTGGTTCCTGTTCGAGATTGCGCGAGAGAAATAAGCGCTCCCGCCTTTTGAATCGCGTGCAAGCACATCGGGAGGTTGCGGCTTCGCTGCCGTGTTTTTGAATCGCGTGCAAGCACGTCGGGACGCTGCGGCTTCGCCGCCGTGTTTTTTGAATCGCGTGCAAGCACGCTCCTACAAACGCCGCCCTGTTGGTTTCGTAGAGGACGCAATGTAGGAGCGCGCTTGCGCGCGATCGTTCTACCTTACTTCTTTGGGGTGGCGATGGCGCCGATCAGGTCCTTGCCTTCGCCGCGCACCAGGTGCGGGTACTTCAGGCCACCGTGGTAGTCCACCTTGATCGTCTGGTAGTCATCCACGTTCTTCACCAGGAACTCGATCGGCGTGGTCGTGTTCTTGGCATCGGCCACGGCATCCTTCAGCACCTGGCCTGAGAAATCCTTGCCGTTCACGGCCACGATGGTGACGCCTGGGACCAGCCCCGCCTTGGCGGCGATGCCTTCCCACTGCGCATCGCGCACTTCGCCCTTGTCCGACACCTGGATACCGAGTGAGTAAGACAGGTTGATCGCCTTGCGCAGTTTTTCCTGGGTCTGTGCGAACTCGCTCGGCTTGTCGTCGAACGCCAGCTTCCAGCCGCCGCCTTCGATGCCCTTCTCGGGCATGGTGTCCCCGGTGTAG
>Ga0157369_10007664_pt1 | contig 12418 bp, 11 predicted proteins | sample C25metaG_FD_113461 | JGI IMG/M metagenome (GOLD analysis project Ga0157369, IMG submission 113461) | Corn rhizosphere microbial communities from Kellogg Biological Station, Michigan, USA - C2-5 metaG | ecosystem: Host-associated > Plants > Roots > Rhizosphere > Soil | place: USA: Michigan...
CGGACGTTCGCACGACCGCGCTCCTCTGCGTCGAACGCGACCCTGAGGCATGCCACCGCTCGCTCGTCGCGCAGGAGCTCGCCGAGGCGTACGGCCTCGACGTCGTACATCTCTTCGCTTAACCCACGGAGATCGCGCCGAGCACGCCGCGCACGTTCAGCTCGGAGGAGCCGAGCCATGTGTGCGGGCCGGCCGCATAGAAGAGCGTCGTGCGCTCACCCGCCATCCCGCCGTTCCCGAAGGCGATCCCCCACACTGCCGGGACGCGCAGCGGCAGCCGGCCGAGGAAGCGCCACCCGTGGCCGCGATGCGCGTACGCGTCGATACGGCCGCTGCCGAAGTTCGCGACGAGCAGCGCGCCGCCGTACGGTCCGAAGCCGCGCGGCGCCAGCGCCATGCCCCACGGCTCGTCGAGCTGCGACTTCGCGCCGACGCGCGCCTCGAGCGTCCCTTGCAGGTCGAACTCGTCGACGTAGCCGCCGCTCGGTGCGTCGTTGCCGTCGACCGGCGCACGCGACGCATACGTGACGAAGATCCGTTTGCCGAACGTCGCGATCCCGAACGGTGCGTACCACGCAGGGATGTGCGGATCCGTGAACGCGCCGCGGCGCGCGACGCGGCGCCAATGCGAATCGAACACGACGACGCGTGCGTTGTGGAAGTCCGTCGCAAACAGCTTTCCGCCCGCGATCGCGACGCCGCGGTACACCGCGCCGATCGGCCCGGCGGCTGCGGCGACGACCGCGCGCTTCGACCAGCCGGTCGGGACGGTCGGCGACCAGGCACGGATCGTTCCGTCCTCGCACGCGTAGATGAACCTCGCCGGTGCAGCATGACCGCCCGAGCGCACGACGAACCCTTTGCCGCCGTTGTAGACGACGCCGGTCGGGCCGCCGTCCACGTGCACGGTCAGCGCCTGCTTTCGCCCGTTGCCGGCATAGAGCGTGCTCGTGTCGCGCGCCTCGTTGGCGACCCACCACGGCCCGGTCGGCGATGCGGCGAGCCCCCATGGGTTGACGAGTTGCGCGTCGACGCGCGTCGCGACGAGGGGATGGACGGAGAACGCCGCAGCGAGGACGGCGAGCAGCCTCACGCGAGGACCGCCGTCCGCCCATCCTCCGCGGAACGGAGCACGGCGTGCATCGTCTCGAGGACGTGCAACGCGAGCTCGCCGGACGCGCGATGCGGACGGCCGGCCAGCACCGACTCGATCATCTCGTGCAGGCCGAGACCGCGCGTCTCGAGCTCCGGCTGCGCGTCGTAGGGCAAGGATTGCCAGTCGCCGCCCGCGCGGCGGATCTGCACGTCTCCGCCGAAGCCGTTGGCGTCCGGGAGCGAGAGCGCGCCCTCCGTCCCCTGCACGACGAGACCGCTCTCGTACCGGCCGCGCGCCTCGAAGCTGACGGTCAGCGTCCCGAGCGCGCCGGACGCGAAGCGCAGAGCGGCCGCGACGTGGGTCGGCACCTCGCTGCCGAACCGTTCGCCGGCGCGCGGCCCGGTCTCGAGCACCCGCTCGGGCGTCGGCGTCGACGCGAAACCGGACGCCGCCTCGACCCGGCCGAGCAGCGCGACCATCGCGGTCAGGTAGTAGGGCCCGATGTCGAGCAGCGGCCCACCGCCCTGGCGATAGAAGAAGTCCGCGTTGGGATGCCAGCCCTCGGGGCCGCCGGTCAGCATCGTCGCGTCGGCGCCGATCGGCACGCCGATGTCGCCGCGCTCGATCGCCCGACGGGCGGCCTCGTACGCGGCGCCGAGGAAGGTGTCCGGCGCGCACCCGATGCGCATGCTCGACTCGCTCGCCTGCGTGAGCAGCGCTCGGCCCGCGTCCACCGAGATCGCGAGCGGCTTTTCCGTGTAGGCGTGCTTGCCCGCATCGAGCGTCGCCGCGACGAGAGAGGCATGCGCAGCGGGAGGCGTGAGGTTGAGAACGACATCGATGTCCGGGTCGGCGATGAGTGTGAGCACCGGCTCGAGCGGGAGCTTGTGCTTGTCGGCGAATGCACGCCCGGTCTGCTCGTCGACGTCGGCGCACGCGACGATGTCGAATGACGGGAAGCCCACTGCGCCTTCGACATACCGATGCGCGATGACGCCGCAGCCGAGAACGCCGACGTTCATGCAGCCAACGCCCGGTACGAGCGCTCGAGCGCCTCGACAGGTGCGCGGTCGAGCTCGTCCTGCTCGACGATCAGCCACTCGATTCCGAGCTCCTCCGCCTTCGCGACGATCCCGTCGTAGCCGACCGCGCCGTCTCCGACCGGGCAGAACTCGCGCGTTCCGCGCGCGTGCAGGTCTTTCACGTGCACGAGCGGCGTCCGTCCGCGGGCCCACTCGAGCACCTCGACCGGCGACGAGCCCGCCCACCAGATCCAGCCGAGGTCGAGCTCGAGCGCGATCCAGGGTGGTAGGCACTCGAGCAGCGAGACGCCGTCGTCGAGCCGCGGCACTTCGCTCCAATGGTTGTGGAACGCGAAGCGGAGGCCGGCACGGCGCACGCGCTCGCCGAGATCGACGATCCGTGTGACGGCCACGTCGCGTTCCGCGGGCGACGCGACCGGGTCGATCCAGGCGAGCGTCACACGGTCGCAATCGAAGACCTCGGCCTCGCGCGCGAGCTGCTCGACGTCGGCGTCCAACCCGATGTGGCGCCCGATGATCTCGAGGCCGTGGAGCGGCGCGGGCTCGACCGGCCCGAACAACTCGACGCCCTCGTAGCCGAGCGCGGCGACGGTCCGCAGCGTCCCCTCGAGATCGCGAGCGCATTCCTCGCGCACCGTGTAGAGCTGCAGGCCGATGCGTGGGCTCGAGCCGACGCTCATACCGGTTGCAGGCTCTCTATGCGCTGCCGGTACCAGTGGAAGCTGTCCTTCGGCACCCGCTCGAGCGTCGGGTAATCGACGTAGACGATGCCGAAGCGCTTCGCGTAGCCCTGCGCCCATTCGAAGTTGTCGAGGAAGCTCCAGACGAAGTAGCCGTCGACCGGGACGCCGTCGTCGCGGGCGCGCATGACGGCATCGGTGTGCGCTGCGAGGAAGTCGATCCGCTCGAGGTCGTGCACGCCGCCGTCGTGCGAACGCACATCCGCATAGGCGGCCCCGTTCTCGGTGATGTAGATCGACGCCGGCGCATACTCGTCCGCGACGCGCCGCAAGAGCTTGTACAGCGACTCCGGGTGTACCTCCCACCCCATGTCCGTGCGCGCGCCGCCGGGCACTTCGACGATCTCCGGGCCCTCGCGGACGACGAAACGGAAGTAGTTGTTGATGCCGAGAAAGTCGATCCGCGCGCCGACGGCGGCAAGGTCGCCGTCGCGCACGGGCGGCGTCAGGCCGACGTCATCCGGATACGCGCCGCGGAAGATCGGGTCGAGGAACCATCGGTTCGCGCGCCCGTCGACCTCGCGGGCGGCGGCGGCGTCCGCCTCGGAGTCCGTCGCGGGATCGACGTGCTCGAGGTTGAGCACGATGCCGACCCGGCCATCGGGGACGTCACGGCGGATGACGTCGGTCGCCCAGCCGTGCGAGAGGAGCACGTGATGCGCGGCGTCGACCGCGGCCTGCTCGCTCGCGCGCCCCGGCGCGTGCTCGCCCCAGCCGTAGCCGAGCCACGCTACGACCCACGGCTCGTTGTGCGTCGTCCAGTGCGTGACGCGGTCGCCGAGCCGGCCGACCACGGCCTCCGCATACGGCACGAACGCCTCCGCGGTCGAGCGCGCGGTCCAGCCGCCGCCGTCCTCGAGCGCCTGCGGCAGGTCCCAGTGGTAGAGCGTCGGGAACGGTTGGATGCCGGCGGCGAGCAGCTCGTCGACGAGCCGGTCGTAGAAGTCCAGCCCGGCCTCGTTGACTGCGCCGCGGCCTTCCGGAACGACGCGCGGCCAGGCGATCGAGAAGCGGAACGCGTCGAGCCCGAGCTCGCGCATCAGCGCGATGTCCTCGGGATACCGGTGGTAGAAGTCGCACGCGACCGAGCCCGTCTCGCCGGCGCGCACCTTCCCCGGGATCGCGCAGAAGCGGTCCCAGATGCTCTCGCCGCGCCCATCCTCGTCGACGGCGCCCTCGATCTGGTACGCGGCGGTCGCCGCTCCCCAGAGAAAGTCGCTCACGACGACACTCCCGGCGCGGTGACGTGGCAGCGCGCCGCCTGCCCGGAACCCGCTTCGACGAGCTGCGGCGTGATCTCGGCGCACACCGCCACCGCGAGCGGGCAGCGTTCACGGAAGCGGCAGCCCGGCTGCGGATCCAGCGACGGAGCGTTCTGGCCGGGCGCGACCGGAATCCGCACCTGCCGGCGCATGCCCGCGTCCGGAACCGCCGAGAGCAGCAGCCGCGTGTAGGGATGCAGCGGCTCGGCGAGCACGCGCTCCACCGGACCCTGCTCGACGATCTGGCCCGCGTACATGACGAGGATGTCGTCCGCGACGTACCGCGCGCTCGCGAGATCGTGCGTCACGTAGAGGAACGCGATCTGCCGCTCCTCCTTGAGACGCAGCATCAGGTTGAGGATCCCGATCCGGATCGAGACGTCGAGCATGCTCGTCGGCTCGTCCGCGAGGAGGACGACCGGCTCGACTGCGAGCGTGCGCGCAATTGCGACACGCTGCCGCTGACCGCCGGACAGCTGGTGCGGATATTTCGCGGCGATCTCCCCCGGAGGCACGAGACCGACGGTGCGCAGCAACTCGTGCACTCGTTCCTCGACCTCCGCGCGCGGCACGATCCCGTGGATCTCGAGCGGGCGCGCAATGTGGTGGCGGATCGTCTTCGCCGGGTTGAGTGAGCCGTACGGATCCTGGAAGATCATCTGCACCTGCGAGCGGTAGCGCACGAGTGCGCGCCGACGGCGATCACGTGCGACGTCGCGGTCGCCGAGCGTGATCGAGCCGGCGGTCGGCGCGTAGAGCCGTACGAGCAGGCGCGCGACGGTGCTCTTGCCGCTGCCGCTCTCGCCGACGAGCGCGGTGATCCTGCCCGGCTCGAGGGTGAAGCTGACGTCGTCGACTGCGTGCAGCTTCTTGAAGTGCTTCGTCAGCTCGCGGACTTCGAGTGTCGTCGCGCTCATGCGTCGTCTCCCGCCAGGTGGCAGGCGACCAGATGTTGCGGCGTGACTTCGCGCAGTCTCGGCCGAACGGTCGTCTGCTCGCGGTAGCGGGGGCCGTCGATCTCGCAGAGCGGGCAGCGCGGGTGGAAGCGGCAACCGGACGGCGGGTTCCCGAGATCGGGCGGGGAGCCCGGGATGCCCACGAGCCGCGTCCGAGGCCCGGTCAACGGCGGGAAGGACTCCATCAACCCGCGCGTGTACGGATGCTGCGGATCGGCATGGATCTCCTGCGCGTCGGCGAGCTCGACGAGCTCGCCCGCGTACATGATCGCGATCCGGTCTGCGAACTCGACCAGGAGGGACAGATCGTGCGTGATGAAGAGGACCGCAAAGCCGAAGTCGCGCTTCAACGCCTCGATCTGCTGCAGGATCTCGCGCTGGACGACGACGTCGAGCGCCGTCGTCGGCTCGTCGAGGATGAGCAGCTCGGGGCTGAGCGCCAATGCGATGGCGATCGTCACCCGCTGCCGCATGCCGCCGGACAACTCGTGCGGGTACGCGCGCAGCCGTCGCTTGTCGATGCCGACGGACTCGAGCAACTCGCCCGCGCGGGCGAGCGCTCGCCTGCGGTCGATGTCCTCGTGCGCCTTCATCGCATCGACGAACTGGTCGCCGACGCGCATCACCGGGTTGAGCGCATTCATGGCGCTCTGGAAGACCATCGCGACGTTGCGCCAGCGGTGACGGCGCAGCGCTTCCTTCGACTTCCCGACGAGGTTCTCGCCGCGGAAGAGCACCTCGCCGGCGACGATGTGGGCCGGCGGCCGCAGGATCTGCATGATCGCGTTCGCGACCGTGCTCTTCCCGCTGCCCGACTCGCCTGCGAGGCCGACGACTTCGCCGGTGCGGATCGCGAGGTCGACGCCGTCGACCGCGCGCACCGATCCGTACTCGACGGCCAAGCCGCGGACCTCGACGAGCGTCTGGGTCGCGACCGCGCTCACGCTTCCTTCCCGAAGAGCAGCCGCCGCCGCGATTCGCCCCGCAGCCGCGGGTTGCTGACCTCGTCGATGGCGGCGAGCAGCAGCGTCAGCCCGAGCACGGTGACGCCGATCGCGAGCCCCGGGAAGAGGAACGACCACCACTCGCCCTGCAGAACGCTCGAGTTGACCGTCGCCCAGTAGAGGGAGACGCCCCAACTCGGCTTGTCCATCTGACCGAGGCCGAGGAACTCGAGCCCCGCGTCGACGAGGATCGCGATGTAGAAGACGAGCACGAAGGCGGCCGCGATCCGGCTGATCATGTTCGGCACGAGCTCGCCGAACACGATGCGCGGCGTCGACTCGCCGGCGACCTTTGCCGCGTGGATGAAGTCGCGGTTCTTGAGCGTCAGCGCCTGCCCGCGCAGGATGCGCGCCTCGAGCGCCCACAGCGTTCCGGCGATCACGATCGTCATCACCGAGAGGCTCCGCGTGTGCAGGAACGCGGTGACGTCGACGAGCAGCGGAATCGTGGGGATGACGAAGAAGACGTTGGTGACGAGGCCGAGCAGCTCGTCGACGATCCCGCCCGCATACGCGGCGAAGATCCCGAGCACCGATGCGATCACGGTCGCGAGCGCGCCTGCGCACGCACCGAGCAGGAGCGATCGCCGCGCACCCCAGACGACGCCGGACCAGACGTCGGAGCCCTGGTCGGTCGTCCCGAAGAGATGGTGCAGCGACGGCGCCTGCCGTGTCGCGAGCGTGAAGTCCGTCGCGGCGGCGCGATCGGCGAGGAGCGGCGCAAACACCGCGAGCAGCACCATCCCGCCGAAGAAGACGAGTCCGGCACGCCCTTTCGGATTGCGCAGGAGCAGGCCGATCCAGCCGGGAAACGCAAGACGGCGAGGACGCGCCGGCGCGTTCAGCGATTCGCGCAAGAGGATGGGCTCGGCCGCCATCGCTACGCGGTCCGCACGCGCGGGTCGAGGACGAGGTTGAGCAGATCCATGATGAAGTTCGCGATGATCGGGCACAGCGCGAACACGAGCAGCAACGCCTGCGTCAGCGGATAGTCGTTGCCGAGCGCGGCCTGCTGCAACGTGTAACCGGCGCCGGGATAGCTGAAGACGAGCTCGACGAAGATGACGCCCCCGACCGCGGTCGCGAACTGCGCGGCGAAGCCGTTCAGCGGCGGCAGGATCGCGTTCCGCGCCGCATACCGGGTCATGACGCGCCGGTCGCGCAGGCCCTTCGCGTGCGCCATCGCGACGTAGTCCTCGCCGATCGTGTTGATCATGACGGTGCGCATGTTCAGCACCCACCCGCCGGCGTAGGCGAGGACGATCACGAGCGCGGGCAGGAAGCCGTGGTCGACCGCGTTCGAGATGAAGTGCCAGTTGAACCCGGGTGAGAGCCCGTTGTCGTACGCATGCTGGATGGGGAACCAGCCGAGACGCAGGCCGAGGAAGTACATGAGCAGCAGCGCGGTGAAGTAGGCGGGAAACGCCGCGAGCGCCATGAAGATCGGCACGAAGATCGAGTCGAAGCCGCCGCCGCGCCGCCACGCGGCGACCATGCCGATCGCGGTGCCGAGCAGGAACGAGAGGACGAACGCGATCCCCACGAGCACGATCGAGTACGGGAGCGTGCGCGCGATGATCTCGGACACCTTCGTCGGGTAGTTCGAGGTCGAGATGCCGAAGTCCAACGTCGCGACGCGGTGCAGATACTGGCCGTACGCCGTCCAGAGCGATTGGTGACCGCCGCCGAGCAGCTGTTCGTAGCTCGCGATGATCCCGGGGTTCGCCTGGATCTGAGCCGGGCTGAGGTGTTGGAGGATGCCGCCGATCGGGTTGCCCGGCATCAGCCGCGGCAGCGCGAACGTCAGCGTCAGCGCCGCCCAGATGGCGAAGAGATAGAAGCCGAGGCGACGTAGGAACCAGCGCATGCGTTAGGAGAGTTGGACGTTACAGCGACGGCGGGCGGGATCGAATTTCCCGCCCGCCGTCCCCTTGGAGGGTCACTGCACGTTTCCGCTACGGCCCGACCTTGCCTCCGGGCGCGATGCGGGTGAGGGTCACGCTGTTGTCGGGGTTGTTGGTGAAGATGGGCTGCGCGTAGTAGTTCTTCGGCGAGGGGAAGCCGTGGAAGTACTTCGTGCTGTACGTCGACCATTGCGGCGCGACGAAGAGCGGCACGATCGGCTGGTCCTGGAGGAACAGCTTCGCCGCCTTCTGGAAGTCGGCCTTCTGCTGGGCGGGGCTGAGGGACGCCCGCCAGTTGTTGAGGATCGGCTGGACGGCGGTGTCTGCGAAGTGCTCCCAGTCACCGGTCGTCGATGCGTCCTGGCCACTCGGGATGAACGCGTTCTGCGAGAGATTCGCGTTGAAGTACCCCCACGGATTGCCGGACGGGACGATCTGCCAGAGCAGCGAGGGGTTCTTCGTCGACGATGCGTTCGGGTACCAGGAGTTCCAGTCGGGCTCGAGCGCTTCGCTCGCGTTGATGCCGATCGCCTGGAGGTTCTTGGCGACGATCTGGTCCGTGGCGACCCAGTCCGACCAGCCCGAGATCACGTGGATGTCGAAGTTGACCGGATTGCCGTGCGGATCGAGCAGCTGGCTGCCCTTGTAGGTGAAGCCGGCGCCCGTCAGCAGCGCCTTCGCCTTCGCGGGGTCGTACGTGGCCTGCGCCTTTGCCTGCGCCTTGAGCGCCGGCGTGTACCACGTGGGGAAGATCCCGCTCAGGCCGAGCGCGTCGGTCGGCGGGGCATATCCGTACTCGCCGAGCTTCGAGACGCTGTTCCGGTCGATCGCGAGGCTCAGCGCCTTGCGGAAGGCCGGGATGCTGAACGGGTACTGCGTCGTGTCGAAGACGAGCGAGTGCGAGAACGACGTCGTCGCGTAGAACGAGTGATAGTGCTGCTTGTCCTTCGCGATGTACGCCGTCTCGACGTTCGGCACGAAGTTGTGCGTCCAGTCGACGTCGCCCTTCTGGATCAGTGCGAGCGCTGCGTCATTCGACGCCGCCTGCACGTACTCGACGCACGGGAGCTTCGGCGCGCCCGCCATCCAGTAGTGCGGGTTCTTGTCGAGGACGTAGTCCTGTGACGTGAACTTCCCGATCACGTCGAACGGGCCAGAACCGACGGGATTCGGGTTCAGGAACGTCGCCGGCTTGGCCACCTTCGACCAGATGTGCTTCGGGACGATGAACTGGCCGTTCAGCATCACCGGAATGAAGGTCGAGTCGACCGTCTTCAACCTGATCACGACCTGGTACGGGCCCTTCGCCGCGATCGACTTGATGTTCGAGTTGGGATGCGTGTAGCCGATGAGATCCATCGACGAGTCCTGCTTCCCGGCGGTGAGGCTGTAGACGACGTCGGCCGACGTGAGCGGCTGGCCGTCACTCCACTTGACGCCCTTGCGGATGTCGAGCGTGAGCGTCTTGTTGCCGCCGCTCCACTTCCAGCTCTGGGCGAGCCACGGATACTGGCGGCCGCCGCCGGCGACCGTCGTGATGATCAGCGGCTCGTAGAACGCGCCGCGCACGATCGACCCGCTCGGCGACGTGTTGCCCGTATAGGGGTTGAAGTTCTTCGTGAAGGTGGCGTCCCCCGACCCGGTCATGACGAGGCACTTGTGGCCGGCGGCGGCGCTGCCCGCCGAGCTGACGGCGGCCGGCGCCGCCGCGGTGAAGATCGCCGTGCACGCAGCCGCGAGCATTGCGAGCGTGAGGGATGCGCGGCGATGGCGAGCGATGAATCGCATCGATCCAATCCTTTCTGGCGGGGCCGGTACATTTTCCGGCAACGGTTCCGGGGCTGTCTACCACGTCAGAATCGCGTGAGTCAAGCACCGAAACGTAAAATGTTCCGGAACAAGACCGGAAGTCGTTTCGGAAGTCCGGAAAACCTGGTTCAATCTGCCAATGGCGACAGCGCCCACCTATCGGCCGCGCGTGACGATCCGCGAGATCGCCGACCTCGCGGGCGTCTCGGTCGCCACCGTGTCCCGCGTCATGAACGGCCGGGACGACGTCTCGGCCGAGACGCGCGAGCTCGTCCAGCGAATCGTCCGCGAGCGCGGCTACACCGCGAACCGCACCGCGCGCGGTCTCTCGGCCGGACGGACCGGGCTGATCGGCGGCACCGTCCCGCTCGTCCATCCGGCGTACTTCTCGTTCATCCTCTCCGGCGCCGCGGAGGCGTTGTACGAGCGCGACATGCGGCTCGTGCTCTGCCCGACGCAGCACGAGCACGAGCGCGAGGTGACGCTGCTCGAGCGGATGATGCACGGCACGACCGACGGCGGGTTGCTGATCCTGCCGCAGGAGTCGGCCGACGAGCTCGAGCATCTGCTCGAGAGCGGCTACCGCTTCGTCGTCGTCGACCCGCTGCTGCCGCTGAACGAGCGGATCCCGGCCGTGTCCGCGGCCCACTCGGCCGGCGCCGTCCTCGCGGTCGAGCACCTGCCCTCGCTCGGCCACCGGCGGATCGGCGCGATCACCGGCCCGCGCGGCTGGATCGCGACCGAGGAGCGGGTGCGCGGCTACCACGCCGCGCTCGGCGCCGCGGGCATCCTGGCCGAGCCCGAGCTCGTCGTCGAGTCGCCGTTCTTCGAGATCGAAGCCGGCCGCGCCGCGGCGCGGCGGCTGCTCGACCTCCACGCGCCGCCGACAGCGATCTTCGCGTTCAGCGACAACATCGCGATCGGCGTCATCCAGGCGGCGCGCGAGCGGCGGATCCGCGTGCCGGAGGAGCTGTCCGTCGTCGGCTTCGACGACGTCGAGGCGGCGGAGATCGTGACGCCGATGCTGACGACGATCCGCCAGCCGCTCGCCGAGATGGGGCGCATGGCGGTCAGCCTGCTCGAGCGGCTGATCGAAGGTCAGCGCATCGAGGCGCTGCACGTCGAGCTGCGCACGCAGTTGATCGTGCGAGGCTCGACCTCGCCGCTCAGAGGCTGAGCGCGGCGAGCGCCGGGGCGAGCTGCTCCGGCCGGCGCGGGCCGACGACGACTGCAGTCACGTCCGGCTGCGCGAGCAGCCATGCGTAGGCGAGCGTCGCGGGGTCGCCGCGCGCTTCCAGGTCCTCGATCAGGTCGTAGACGGCGTCCGTCTTCAGGTGCTCGTAGGGATCGGGGCGGAGCGTCATCCGCGAGCCCGCGGGCGGCGGCGCGTCGCGGCGGTACTTCCCGGTCAGCCACCCGCCTGCGAGCGGGCTGAACGGCGTGAAGCCGAGCCCGTGCTCGCGGCAGAGCGGCAGCACGTCCCGCTCGGCGTCGCGGTCGAGGAGCGAGTACGAGTTCTGCACCCACTGCGGCTTGCCGTGGGCGATCGCCTCGCGCAGCTGCGCGCCGTCGACATTGCTGACGCCGTACGCCCCGATCTTGCCGGCCGCGACGAGCTCGTCGAGCGCGCCGGCCGTCTCGGCGAACGGGACGCTCGGGTCCCAGGCGTGCGTCAGGAAGAGGTCGACGCGCTCGAGCCCGAGCCGCGCCAGGCTCGAGTCGACCTGCCGCTTGACCCGCCCCGGCGCGAGCCCCCGGTCGGCGCCGGCGTCCATCGGGTTGAACGTCTTCGTCGTGACGACGGCGCCTTCCGGCCGCCGCGCCGCGAGCCACGCGCCGAGATACGTCTCGCTCCGGCCGCCGCCGTATGCGTCGGCGGTGTCGAACGCCGTGATCCCGGCCGCCCACGCTGCGTCGAGGATCGCGAACGCCTCGTCCTCCGACTCGCCCTGCCCGAAGAGCTCCGGCGCCGAGCCGATGCCGCCGAAGTTGCCGCAGCCGAGGATGACGCGCGATACCTCGATACCCGCCAGGTAGGCTCGCTGCATGGCGACGAAAGTACTCGACGTCGAGGCCGTGCGTTCCCGTTTCTCGTCGCTGCAGGACGATTTCGTCTTCCTCGACGCACCCGGCGGGTCGCAGGTGCCGGACGAGGTCGGCGACGCGATCGCGCGCGCGCTTCGCGAGGCGAGCGCGAACATCGGGGCGAACTACGAGACGAGCAAACGCGTGGAGGGGATCCTCGCGACCGCGCGCGAGGACGGCGCCCGCTTCCTCAACTGCTCGTCGGACGACGTCATCTTCGGGACGAACATGACGTGGCTCGACTTCGCGCTGTCGCGCACGGCGGCACGCGACTGGCAGGAGGGCGACAAGCTCCTGTTCACGCGCCTCGACCACGACGGCGGCGTGGCTCCGTGGGTCGAGCTCGCAGCCGACCGCGGGTTCGAGGTCGACTGGGTCGACGTGACGCCCGAGCTGCAGCTCGACTACGACGACCTCGAGCGCAAGCTCGACGACCGGGTCCGCGTCGTCGCCTGCGTCGCCTCGTCGAACGCCGTCGGGACGATCGTCGACGTCGCACGCGTCTCCGAGCTCGCGCAC
>Ga0157369_10007666_pt1 | contig 12418 bp, 9 predicted proteins | sample C25metaG_FD_113461 | JGI IMG/M metagenome (GOLD analysis project Ga0157369, IMG submission 113461) | Corn rhizosphere microbial communities from Kellogg Biological Station, Michigan, USA - C2-5 metaG | ecosystem: Host-associated > Plants > Roots > Rhizosphere > Soil | place: USA: Michigan...
AAGTGCTGACCATGATACCGCGCCGAAAGGCAAAAAGGACGATTAATTTACTCGCTACAGAAGCGCTGGCCTCCGGGTGCTAAAGTGCTACCGTCGTCGACTCGAAGGGATCACGGAGCGTACGGTTGCTCAGTCTGGCCTACAAACGCGTCTTCGTTGTGCTTCTCGCCACAGGCATGGCGCTGAATTTCTTTTTAACGTGGAGCGATTGGGGTGAACTGAGGCGGGGTTACGCTGATTTCACGATCTTCTACTCCGCCGCGCAAATTGTGCGTTCGGCACGGGGAGAGGACCTGTATGACGTGCAAACCCAGTGGCAGGCTCAACTTGCATCCGCTCCTGACGTGAGCATCCGGCACGGTGCGCTGCCTTACAACCACCCGCCGTTTGAAGCACTCATATTTGTGCCGTTTACCTTTCTCCCGTATTTTTCGGCATATCTGGCGTGGGGAGCGGTGAATATCGCCATACTCCTGATTGTGATTTGGTTGGTCCGGCGCCGGTCAGAACGCCTGCGCAAGGTTTCGTGGCCGGTTCTTTCTTTGATAGCCTTCAGTTTTTTCCCTGTATTCATGTGCTTGTTCCAGGGACAGGACGTGATCCTGCTTCTGCTGCTGATCACCGGTGCGTACACGTTCATCAAAGACCGCTCCGATCTCAAAGCTGGGCTTGTCCTGGGAGCTGGAATGTTTCGTCCTCAACTGGTGCTGCCCCTGGCCTTGCTGGTGCTGTGCATGAAAAGAACGAAGCGCTTCGCAGCCGGTGTTGTGCTTTCAACGGCTGCCATGGCGGCGGTTTCGATTGCAGTCGTCGGTTGGCGAAGTTTCGTCGCATATCCGAAATATGTGTGGAAGATAGAGCGGGCGCTTGGGAATGGAGCGATCGTTCCCTCCAATATGCCCAACTTGCGCGGGCTTTTTTCGTTTTTGCATGAAGGCAGCTTGAGCGCCTTCGTTGTGACTGGGCTGAGCTCGATTCTGTTATTTGCGTATGCCGCGCGTCTGTTCCGGTCGTCTCAGGGGCGGCTCAACCTGGAGTCGAGTTTCATAGTGGCTGTTCTGGTTGCGTTGCTGGTGAGCTATCACTTGCTCATTTATGATCTCGCGCTCTTGTTCCTCCCCCTTCTCTTGATTTACCAGGAATGGGACGCGTTTTCGAATCGAGTTTTTTCAGCGGCAAGAAGCTGGATGGTCGTCGGGCCGATAGGTTTCTTGTTTTGTACCCCTCTGCTGATGTGGCTATGGCTACATTGGGCCCACTTCAATGTGGTTGCGATTGTTTTGCTGGCGTGGCTATTGGGAATTTGTAGTTTTTTAGCGCGAGAAAACGCGCGCCGTAGTGAGATTCTGGTGACGCGAGCTTGAGGCCTGCAGTACAACTCGCGCTCGCTGTTCTTTGCGCGGCAGGCATGTGGACATACGTGGACCACGTGCTCGTAGCGCACCAGAAGAACGAAGCGCTGATCAGCGGCAGTCCTCGCGGGAATCTTTCCGACCTTTATCCCACCTGGCTGAGTGCCCGCGAGTTGTTGTTGAATCGCCGCGATCCCTACAGCGCCGAAATCACGCGCGAAATTCAGATGGGATATTACGGACGCACGATTGACGCCTCGCGCCCTGAAGATCCGACGAACCAACAGGCGTTTGCTTATCCGCTGTATGTCGTCTTCCTGGTCGCGCCGCTGGTGAAAATTCCTTTTCCCATCGTGCGGGTGATCTGTTTCTGGCTCCTTCTCGGGCTGACCGGGCTTAGCGTCTTCCTCTGGTTGCACGTCTTGAAATGGCGTGTTTCGTGTATCGCGCTGGCCACGCTGATTGTTCTCACGCTAGGTACGTTCCCGGCGGTGCAGGGAATCAAGCTTCAGCAACTCAGTCTGCTAGTTGCTTTTTTGATCGCGGCAGCGGTCGCGCTGTTGTCTTCAGGGCGATTGACTCTTGCTGGAATTCTGTTGGCTCTGGCCATGATTAAGCCTCAGCTCACAGTTCCACTCGCCGGATGGCTAATGCTGTGGGCAATCTCGGGCTGGCAACGTCGCTGGAAAGTTGCGACCTCTTTTCTCGTCTGCCTCGCGGCCCTGGTCTGCGGTGGGGAACTTCTGCTCCATGGATGGCTTCGCGAATTCTCTTCCGCTGTGCTTGCTTATCGCGGTTATGCCGCCGGTGGAGCTTTGCTCGAACAGATGCTTCCTCGTGCTATTGCCATTCCTGTACTCGCACTGCTGCTGGCGTCCGTAGCCGCTGGTTGTTGGTACGTGCGGAAGGCCGCGGTTGAGGATGAAGGGTTCCTGTATATGACGTCGCTGGTGCTGGCGGTCACTTTGCTGGTTCCACCGATGTATCCGCCGCACTATCAGCTATTGCTGCTGCCGGGAGTGTTTCTGCTGGCGCGGGACTCACAGCCGACGAACGTTGCCTTCAGGTTCTTATATGTATTGTCGGCCGGGTTGATAGTCTGGTCGTGGCTGCTGGCCATCGTGTTGGGCGGTGCCTCGTTTTTTACGGTGCGCGCGCAGCAGTTTTGGGCAGCGCCTTTGTGGCCGACGGTGCTGTTTCCGGTGCCGGTTATCGCGTGTTTGGGGTGGATGGCATTTGAGCGGGTGCCATCTCGGTCGAGAGAAGGTGTAACTGAGTGACAAGGACTGAGCGCATCCACCGACGAAATCAACGGCCCGGCAGGTCATTTATCTGCGATCAAGGCGATCATTTACGAGGTTTGAGAGACTGCCAGCGACCCGCGACAATTCGTATGAGTTAACCGCGGCGTATTTCCTCTAACCCTCATCAGCCACTAGCACACTGACCACGCCAACTGCTATTCTGCGCTCAACTCAGGTTTCCAGGACCATTCTTGCTCGTCGAACTTCGTCTCGAGAATTACGCGGTTATTGATCACGTCGCGGTCGAATTCGCGCCCGGGCTGAATCTTCTGACGGGCGAAACCGGCGCGGGGAAATCCATTCTGATTGATGCACTCAGCTTGCTGATGGGCCAGAAGGCGTCAGCTGACGTGGTCCGTTTCGGAGCCGAGCGGGCCGTCATTTCCGCTGTGTTTGAGGTCGAGACCGGATCAGAGAAAAAGGTTGCGAGCATCCTTGGAGATAACGGTATTGATGCGGAAGAAGATAATCTAATCCTCCGCCGCGAAATCGCCGCCAAAGGCCGCGTGTTTGTAAATAATCAGCCAGCCACCGTTGCCGTCCTTAAGCAGCTTGCCCCTCATCTTTCCAGTATTCACGCGCAGAACGAGTCGCTGGTGGCGTTCGACAGTCAAGTCCGGCTAGAACTGCTGGACGCGTTCACCGGTTCGCAATTGCATAATGTCAGCGAGGCTTTTTCGGAGTGGAAGGGAATTAAAGACCGTATCGAGGAACTTGAGCACGGCGAACAGGACCGTCTGCGGCTGGTGGATTTGTGGTCGTTCCAGAAGCGCGAAATTGAAGAAGCGAAAATCCAATCCGGCGAAGATGAGCGCTTGGAAGCGGAAAAACGGGTTCTCGCGAACGCCGAGAAAATCTATAACGCCGCCATCCAGGCGTTTGACCTGCTTTACGAAGGTGCGTCATCCACTTCGGCAACTTTGCGGTCGGCTCAAAAACACGTCGAGGAATTAATTCGTTACGAGCCCAAATTTCAGGAGACTTATGCGGCGCTCGATTCGGCGCGCATCAGCGTGGAAGACGTGGGCGCCAGCCTTCGTGACTATGCCGGCGGTATTGAAGCCTCGCCCGAGCATCTGGCCGAGGTTGAGGACCGCCTGGCACTGCTGGACCGTCTGAAACGGAAGTACGGTCCGCGGCTGGATGATGTGCTCAAACTAGGCGACGAGGTCACACGCAAGCTTGCCGAAGTCGAAAATAAAGACGAAATCTTGCGAGAGTTGCAGTTAACTCTGACCGTAGCAGCCGATAAATACTTGCAGGTCGCCCGCTTGATTTCGACCAAACGTTATGACGCCGCTAAAAAACTTGAAAAAAAGGTCGAAGCTGAAATCAATGAACTGGCCATGAAGTCGCAATTCCGCATCGAAATCAGCGGCACGGACGACGAGTGTAATTGGACACCGGCCGGCTTTGATCAGGTCGAATACCTGATTTCAACAAATCCCGGTGAGCCCATGCATCCGCTCCAGCAGATCGCTTCGGGCGGCGAATTATCACGGGTAATGCTGGCGCTCAAGGCGAGCGTGGAATCGGCTACGCGCAACGCAGCCAATGCCGGCCAGCGCACATTGATTTTCGACGAAATCGACACCGGAATTGGTGGCAGAGCTGCGGAGGCGGTGGGCAAAAAATTGAAATCGCTGTCGCGTTCGAATCAGGTGCTCTGTGTCACCCATCTACCGCAGATAGCGACGTTCGCTGATCATCACTACATGATCGAAAAGAAACGCTCCGGTGATCGCACGCAAACAACCGTGAAGTCGATTTCGGGTAATGAACGCACTGCAGAGATCGCGTGTATGCTGAGCGGCGCCAAAGCCACCGAGACCTCGCTCAAGCATGCCGAGCAAATGTTGAAAGCGAACGCGTGAGAGACGGCTTTTTAGCTTAGCCACTAGCTCTTGGCTTGCCGGAGTCGAGAGCGCATAAAAACTCCAGAGTTCACAGCGCGCCCGGGAAGTGACCATGGCTTCAGCGGATCACATCATCGAAGTAGGCGGCCGCCAGCTCAAGCTGACGAACCTCGACAAAGTCCTGTATCCCGCGGCCAAGTTTACCAAGGGCCAGATCATCGATTATTACGCGCGCATTGCGCCAGTGCTGGTGCCTCACCTCGCGGGAAAGCCGCTTACGTTGAAGCGATATCCGGACGGCGTGGATGCGCAACCGTTTTTCGAAAAGAATGCGACGAAACATCGCCCCGACTGGGTGAAGACCGCCCCTATCTGGAGCGAAGGCAACCGGCGCAACGTCAACTACATTCTGTGTAATGATCTCGCGACACTGGTGTGGGTGGCGAACCTTGCCGGGATCGAACTGCATCCGTCGCTTTCATTGGCCGAGAATATTGAGTGCCCGCGAAGCATGGTTTTCGATCTTGATCCCGGACCGCCCGCGAATATCGTTCAGTGCTGCCAGGTGGCGGTCTGGCTGCGTGAAATATTCGAGCATTTCAAACTCGAAAGTTTTCCCAAGAGTTCAGGGTCTAAGGGAATGCAGATCTACGTTCCACTAAACACCAAGGCCAGTTACGAGGAAACCAAACCCTTCGCGAACGCGTTGGCGCGGCTGCTCGAAAACGAACACCGGGATCTTGTGGTATCGGACATGAAGAAGGCGATCCGGACGAATAGAGTATTCGTTGACTGGAGCCAGAACGACGAGCATAAAACCACGATCAGCGTTTACTCATTGCGCGCACGCGAGCGCCCAACAGTCTCGACGCCGGTGACGTGGGACGAAGTAGAACGTGCTTTGAAGAAAAAAGATGCCGGGCTGCTGGTGTTTGAGGCAGATGCCGTGCTGAAACGGGTGGACAAGATGGGCGACCTTTTCGCTCCGCTGCTTACGCTGAAGCAGAAGCTGCCGAAGATTGCTGGACTTGAGCAGGCCGATAGGGGCAGTGGAGTGGAAATTGCAGCCCAGGCAGAGAAGCCTCGGTCGAACAGACGCAAGATTTCCGCACAAGGGAAGAGGACTCGCCGTATGAGGCGAAAGGTATAATCCACTCGCAGATTTTTGCTAAATACTGATTGCTGAGTGCTGATTCCCCATGCCCCAGGTCTTCGTTGGCACTTCCGGATGGGCGTATCCAAGTTGGAAGCCTGCGTTCTACCCTGAGAAACTGGCTCAGACGAAATTTCTGCCTTACTACGCCAGTCAGCTGAACACGGTGGAAGTCAACCTCACCTTTCGCCAGCTTTTGAAAGATACCACCGCGCAAAAATGGATCACCCAGACCCCCGATCATTTTCGCTTCGGAATCAAAGCGCACCAGGTGATAACGCACATTAAACGACTCAAAGGCGCAGAAGAATTTGCCCAGCGCTTCTTCGGCACGATAGAACCGCTTGCGCAAGCCGGAAAGCTAGGCCCGGTACTCTTCCAGTTGCCGCCAAACATGAAAGCCGACATCGCCGGGCTCGATGCTTTTCTGGGCACCCTTCCGCGCGGAGTGCAGATCGCCTTCGAATTCCGGAACGAGTCATGGTTTGCAGACGATGTGTTCGCCTGCCTCAGAGCGCACAATCGTGCGCTCTGTATTGCCGAAACTGAAGAGCGCACGACTCCCGACGTGACCACTGCCGACTTCGCCTACTATCGTTATCGAAAGCCAGAGTACACTGCCGAAGAGCGCGCCGCCATGCTCCGCAGAATGCGTGACCACTTATCTGCCGGCCACGATGTGTTTGCTTATTTCAAGCATGAGGAAACGCCGCAGGGAGCGTTATACGCGGTGGATGTGCTGAAGCAGGCTGGCGCAGCACCCGCGTAATTACTGTTCTCAGTGTCCGATAACGGGCATACTCTTCAAGTGCCTTTCGAAGACAACTCGCGCATCGTTTCTTCGTTCGTGGATTATCTGAAGGTCGAGAAGGGATTGGCCTCTCTCACGGTTTCCGCATACACCCGCGACCTGGCGCAGTTTGCGGCGTTTTTAAATATGAGCAAACGGGGGTTGCTTAAGGCCCGTCGAGACGATGTACGCGGATTCATTCAGCAGCTCTTTTCGAACTCGGTTGATGGTCGCTCGGTCGCGCGAAAACTGTCTGCGCTGCGGCATCTCTATCGTTTCCTGTTGCTGGATAAGAGAATCGAGCGCGATCCCACGCTGAACATTCCACTTCCAAAGCAATGGAAAGTCCTGCCGAAGTCGCTGGGGCGCGATGAAGTCGGTCAGATGCTCATCGGTAGCGCGGCGGGCGGCGATTCTGTGATTGGAAGGGAAGCCCCGGCGCTTTCGTTGCGGAATCGGGCTATGCTCGAAGTTTTTTATGCGGGAGCCCTGCGAGTTTCGGAGGTAGTCGCGCTCAAGATGGAAGACGTGAAGCTCGACATGGGATACGTTCTGGTGCGCGGGAAAGGCGACAAAGAGCGCATGGTCCCGATCGGGAAGGCGGCGCAACAGGCTCTGACGGCGTATTTACGCGAGGCCCGGCCAGCACTGGCATCAGAGAGGAGTTCGCCAATTCTATTCATCTCGCGAGGGGCAAAAAGATTGACCCGCCAGCGGGTGTGGCAGATGGTCGGCGCGGCTTCAGTCGGTTCCGGACGCCACGCCAGCCCGCACATGCTGCGTCACAGTTGCGCCACTCACATGGTCGAAAATGGCGCCGATCTTAGAACAGTGCAGACGATCCTCGGCCACGCCGATATTTCAACGACACAGGTCTATACACATGTTGCGCTAGACCGTTTGAAGACTGTATATGCGAAGCACCATCCGAGGGCTAAAGCGAGATGAGTTTCAGGCTGATTCTCAGAGCTGTTGCCTTGTACGAGCGTGAAAGCCGTGCGTTCCTATACATCGTCCGCCATGATCCTTTCGCAATCATCGGCTTTCTCCTCATCGGTGCATCTGGAGCACTTTGGTTTCGCGTGTATTTAAGATTGGAGAGAGTGGGGGAGAAGGCACCTCGAAGTACCTCACTTCCGCTTGCATATCACGTTTGGCTTTCCCAGACGTATCTGCGGCTTGCGCGCGCCGGCCGCTGGTCTCCTTGGCCGGCCTACCTCATGTGGTGGTGCGCTGCGTCGGGCGCTGCGATCTTGATGCTGAGTCCAGCTTACTCATGAACCCGGCGAGGAAACAAACCGAAGCCGATATGCGAGCGGCGACCGACAAATTCCTGCGTTCGCTGCGAGAGCGTAACGTCTCGGCGCACACCATCAAAGCCTACAAACAGGACCTCGAGAACTTTTCAGCTTACGCCGGTTCGCGCAGCTGGCGCGAAATAGATCACGTCACCATTCGCGGATTTCTATCGAGCTTGTACGAAAAAGGCCTCAGCAAGAGTTCCGTCGCGCGTGCCCTCGCAGCGGTCCGTTCCCTTTATCGCTGGCTGGCGCAGGAAGGACTGGTTGAACAAAATCCGGCTGCATTGGTATCCACTCCGAAGCTCCCGAAGAAACTCCCGCGTGTTCCGACTCTGGAAGAGATGAATTCCGTGCTCGACGGCGCCATGCCCGAGATAGCAGCCTTTCCGGAGCGCGATCGCCTGATGCTTGAACTCCTTTACGGGTGCGGCATTCGCAACTCGGAACTCGTGGGCATCAACCGCGATGACATTCGTCCAGCCTCAGAGGCGCTGCTTATTCGCGGCAAAGGCAAGAAAGAACGTTACGTTCCCTTTGGCGATGCGGTCACGTCTGCGCTCGCGGCTTATGTTCCAGCCCGCCAGGCCATCCTTTTGCGGTCACGCAAGAACACGCCCGCGCTACTGATTAATACTCGCGGTGGACGCCTCACCACCCGGAGCGTTGGCCGGATCATCAAAAAGATTGCAGTTGCAAAGGGCTTGTCTCCCGACGTCCATCCGCACACCCTGCGCCACGCGTTCGGAACACACATGCTGGAAGAAGGCGCCGACCTGCGGGCGATTCAAGAGATGCTGGGTCACGAACGGCTCTCGACTACGCAGCGCTATACCCAACTCTCGATGAAGCATTTGCTGAGTGTGTACGACCAGACGCACCCAAGGGCGAAGTAGAGACCCAAACCAGGCGTCAGCAATCCGCATCAGCTGTCAGGAAAATTAAGCCGATGCTTTTGCTTTGCCCTCTCCTCGCAACGCTTCCCACATCCTTACCACTCTCTCCTTCAACTCCGCTGTGAACCTGGCGTACGCCTCTTCCGAGGCTGTGGATTCTGGAGGGGGCTTCATGGGCGTACCGATTTTTACTTTGATGGGAGCAAACCTCTGAAACGGCTTGCCTCGCGGCCATGACTCATAGGCGCCCTCGATCGCGATCGGAACAATTGGAACTTGAAGATGAATGGAAAGAATGGCTGCGCCCTTCTTGAATGCCTTGGGCGCGCCGTCAATGCTGCGCTCGCCCTCGGGGTACAAGATCAGCCCCATGTCATGGCGCAGACCATACGCTCCGGCTCGCATTGCAGGAAGCAAGTTTGCGTCAGGATCGACCACAACCACTCGGACCAGGCGGGCCACCATCGACATGAACCCAGGAGTAAAGATTTCGCTGGTGCCGACCGCAAACAGTCGACGTAAAATTCGGAATGGCAAGACCGCCAGCAGAATCACAGGATCGAGGAAGCTCTGATGATTCGAACACAGCAGATAAGCGCCTTCTCGCGGAATGTTTTCGATTCCTTCAACTTCAATGCGTGAACGCAATCGCCACAGGAGTCCGGCAAGACTGGTCACAATGAAAATCAGCCCATCGGTTACTGGCCGCGGACTGGTGATTCTCAATGCCGCCGGATTGCTGGGATCTTCGCGCAACACCGTACCCCACGCGGCGACTTGCGGCTTCGCCGCCGTTTTCCCCGAAGCCGCGCTGTTCTGCACCGCATCAACCAGTTCGCGAACGGTATAGATGGTGGAAAGTTGAGACTCCTCGACATCTCCGCCCAACTCCTGCTCCAGCGCCACCAGCAACTCGACGCGGCGCATGGAGTCGAGTCCAAGATCAAGCTCAAGATTGTCCGCTGGGCGAATGCCGTCAGGGCTCGTGGTCGCATAATCGTGAACAATTTTGATTGCCCGCTGGACCTGCGGCCGCTCCAGCCACGATTTCTCTTCCTCGGTGAGCGGTTTTTCAGAAGAAATTTCGTCCCCGGCAGTTTGTCCCTTTCCCGCCTTCACCATCTTCTGGATTTCGAATCGCTTCAGCTTGCGGGTAGTTGTTCGCGGCAAGTCTTGCTGCCAGATCTCGTATCCGCTGATTCTCTTGGTAGAGGCCAGTTTCGCCGAGAGCCCTTCCACATCGAAACGAATGACCTCTTTCGCGTTCACAACTTTGCGTTGGCGAAGCAGTTCAAAATCTGGAACGATGACGGCGTATAGCTTCTCCGTACTCGCGCCAGCCTCCAACCCCATCACACAAATTTCTTTTACGAACGGCGACTGCAGGTAATGCGCTTCAATCTCTTCCGGATAAACATTTTTTCCATTCGAAAGAATGATTACGTCTTTCTTGCGGCCGGTGATGAACAGGTTTGCGTCAGAGTCGAGGTAACCCAGATCGCCGGTGTAAAGCCAGCCGTCCTTCAGTACCTCGGCAGTCGCTTCCGGACGGTTCCAGTAACCCTTCATGATGATCGGACCGCGGATTAGAATTTCGCCGCTCGCGGGCTCCTGATCATCCGAAGCTTGAGCACCGATGATCTTCGCTTCGACGCCTTTTAGAGGCTTGCCCACCGATCCGATTACGAGATCGTTTACGGCATTCACGAATGCGCCGCCCGTGGTCTCAGTCAGCCCGTAAGCCTGCAAGACGTCAATGCCGAGAGAATAAAAGTCGCGTCCGATTTGCGGATCGAAACGCGATCCGCCGGTTACGAGATAGCGCATTCGCTTCCCGAATAGCGCATGAACCTTGCCGAAAAAAATTCCGCCAGGGTTGAAGCCTCCCCGGCGACACATCACCGTGATCTTCCGTAGCAGGCCAAAAGCCATTTTTGTTGCGGCGCCCTTCTGCGACACCTCCTTGAAGATTCTGTCGTGAATGAGATAGAAAAACTGGGGAACAACCGCGAAGGCAGTAATTTTGCGTTCGCGCAGAGCTTTCAGTAGTTCGGTTGTGTTCAGCGTCGAGAGAAAAACCGTGCGCGCGCCGGCAACCAGCGGAAGCAGCAGGTTGGCCATTTGCGACAATACGTGAAACAGCGGCAACACTCCAAGAATTGCGTCGTCTGGCCCGAGTTGCGCCCATGCAAATACCGCCTCCGCTTCGCCCAGCAGGTTGGCGTGGGTCAGCATCACGCCCTTAGGATCGGCGGTGGTGCCGGAGGTGTAGAGCAGGGAAGCGAGATCGTCTGGCGCGCGTGGGATGGGAGTGAAATTCGATTGGGTGTGAGCAAAGAGCCGGTCGAAGTCGGTCAGAGGTGTCGCAGGTAGCGAGTTCCCTACCTCAGAATTTGTGGGGACATCGGCTTCCGGCTGTCCTCCAGAATGCAGTGCAGCCGTAGTCAGCACGATCTGCATTTCCGATCCCTCTACTGCTTCCCGCGCCACCTCCCAATGTTTTACGTCACATACCAGCAGCGAAGTGCCGCTGTCCTTCAGAAGCTTCGCAACTTGATCAGCATGATATGCCGTATCGAGTGGCACGGCCGTGCCGCCGGCGGCGATAATTCCCAGGTAAGCCGCAATCCAACGGGGATGATTGTCTGCGAGAATCGCTACCCTTTCACCAGGAGGCATACTATTGGTGACCAGCCAGCCTGCAAACGACTCCGCCATGCGCCGCAATTCCGCATAGGAGTGGCTTTCGACACTTTCCGGCCGCTGAATTTCAACCGCGATATTCTGGGGCCAGCGTTCTGAGCACTCAACGAAACGGTGGTAAAAGGTGGGCATTGGAGCGGAATATACACGAAAACGAAATTCGCAGCGTGGATTACAACTCACGGCCGAGGTTCCTCGCCCGCGACTTACGGCTTCCGTCCGCATCTAATATGCTAGGCTTCTAGACAGTGGGCGTGTGCCCTCCGAAGGACTTCCAGACTTGATCAATACGCTTTTAGGCAAGGTTTTTGGCACGAGAAATGAGCGCGAAGTCAAGCGCCTGCTGCCGCGTGTGGCAGCGATCAATGCGCTCGAACCCGAGATGCAGAAGCTCTCGGACGAAGAGTTGCGTGCCAAGACCGACGAATTCCGCAAGAAGATTCAGGATCGTGTCTGCAAAATTGCCGATGAAGCCGAAGCCGATCTCGATCGCCAGCGCGAGTTGGACAAGCAGCGCCTGGAAGCTACGAACGAAGTGTTGGACGAGATTCTGGAGGAAGCCTTTGCCGTAGTACGCGAGGCCGGGCGCCGCGTCCTCAGCATGCGCCATTTCGACGTGCAGTTGATCGGCGGCATGGTACTGCACAGCGGCACGATCTCCGAAATGAAAACCGGCGAAGGCAAAACGCTGGTTGCCACTCTTCCGGTATATCTCAATGCGCTCAGCGGTCGTGGTGTTCACGTAGTCACGGTTAATGATTACCTGGCCAAACGCGACTCTGAGTGGATGGGACAGCTTTACCGCTTTCTGGGCCTCACCGTCGGGGTGATCGTGCACGACCTGGACGATCAGGAACGTCGCGAGGCTTACGCAGCGGATGTTACCTACGGCACTAACAACGAGTTCGGGTTCGACTACCTGCGCGACAACATGAAGTTCGATCTAAAGGACTGCGTGCAGCGCGGCCACAACTTCGCCATCGTTGACGAAGTTGACTCGATCCTGATCGACGAGGCCCGCACCCCCCTGATCATTTCCGGCGCGAGCGAAGAGTCCACCGACAAG
>Ga0157369_10007667_pt1 | contig 12417 bp, 10 predicted proteins | sample C25metaG_FD_113461 | JGI IMG/M metagenome (GOLD analysis project Ga0157369, IMG submission 113461) | Corn rhizosphere microbial communities from Kellogg Biological Station, Michigan, USA - C2-5 metaG | ecosystem: Host-associated > Plants > Roots > Rhizosphere > Soil | place: USA: Michigan...
CGACCAGCATGAGCGTCAGCCTTCAAGATCAGGCTCGGACGCCAAAGACGCGTCCCGTATTCATAGCTGTCATCGCAGTGGTGTTCGTTGCAATTGGGCTGGGGGATATCTGGCGTGGTGCGGGCCCACTCGCGAGCAGGCATCTACATCCGACGGGTGAGGACCTGACGATCCTGTGCATCGGGACAGCAGCGCTGCTCGGCAGCATCTTCGTGTTCAAGGGTCACAACTGGGCTCGATGGCTGCTGGCCATCTGGATGGCGCTGCATGTCGCTTTTTTCATACGCCAGCCTTACGTCCTGCTGGTGCACCTCGCGATATTCACCCTCATTCTCGGGGGACTATTTCATCCGGCGGCATCGAGATACTTCCGGCAGTCGGCCGGGTGACGGGGCTCACCGGCGACGGTCGAGTTGTTGTGGTTTGCGCTCCTCTCCTTTGCACTCGGCGATCGTTGGGAGCATACTCGCGCCCAACAACAAACCGACGCCCACTGCGAGTTGGAGGGGGAAGTCATGAGAGCGCTAACACGAGTCGCTGTCGCCTTCACTGCGCTTGCGGCCACGCTGCCACTCGTTGCCGCAGCGCAACAACAGCCAGATGCGGTTCAGGTTCGACTGCAGGAAGTGATCGTCACGGCGACGAAGCGATCGGAGAACATCCAGAACGTCCCGTTCTCCGTGTCGGCCACGAGCCAGGACCAGATCATCAACTCCGGGGCCGCCGATATCGTCGATCTCGCCCGCAACGTGGCGGGTTTCGCCGTTGCGGATCTTGGCCCCGGCCAGAGCCAGATGGCAATCCGCGGCATAAGCTCGGGCCAGGTGATTCGCGACCAGCCCGGTGTCAAGGAGCAGGTGGGCGTCTATCTCGATGAGTCGCCCATCTCCGTGGCCCTCTTCACGCCCGACCTCGAGCTCTTCGACCTCGACCGATTCGAGGTACTGCGCGGTCCGCAGGGCACGCTGTTTGGCGCCGGCTCGGAGGCCGGGACGGTCCGCTACATCACGCGCCAGCCGGTGCTCGGCAAGCTTGAAGTGGTGACCGACGCGGCCCTCGAGGACGTGAGTCATGGCAGCGAAGGGGGCTATTTCAGAAGCGCGCTCAACCTCCCGCTCAGTGATACCGTCGCCGCCCGTGTCGTCGGCTACTGGCGGCACATGGGGGGCTTCATCGATGCGATCACACCGCTTGGCCCGGAGGGAGCCGAGAAACCGAGCGGCTTCAAGGTCCAGAAGGCCGTCAACACCGGCGATCGCGGGGGCGGGCGTCTCGAGCTCCTCATCAAGCCGAACGCCGCGCTTTCAATTACCCCCCGCCTGGTATTCCAGAAGCTCCAGACCAACGGCTTTCCACGTGTCGATATTTACAACATTCTCGCGAATCAGTACACGACCACCCAGCCCGCCGTGACGATTGGCAGTCTTCAGCAGTACCGGCAGCAGCAGGAGGGTCTGACAGACGACTTCACGCTTGCCGACGTCAAAGTTGCCTACGATCTCGGCTTCGCTACCCTGACCTCGGTGACCTCCTATACGCATCGCAATGTTCTGGTATTGCGCGATGCGACACAGCTTACCGGCAGCGTGACGGTCGATGCGTTCACCGACGCATCCACACCGGCTGACCCTGCCGGAGTCCGCACCAACTCGCCCCTGTACGACCGCACGCACCTCAACGTGATATCCCAGGAGGTACGCCTGGCATCGAACGGCAGGCAAACCATTGACTGGCTGGTCGGCGGCTTCTTTCAGCATACGGGCAGGCGGTATGGACAGTCCTTGCCGACGCCCGGCTACGACGCGCTCAACGCGAAATTCGGCAATCCTCTGGGCACCGATCCGCTCGCACCCCCCGACACGCCCTTCTGGTCCGATATCAGCTACAGGCTGAAGCAGTACGCAGTGTTCGGAGAGGGCACCTGGCACGCGACCGACCAGATCTCGCTGACCGCGGGCCTGCGCTACTACAAGTATGACGAGGACCGGGTCCTCAATTTCCACGGAGTGTTCTCCTCCCCTACTCCCGCCGGCGGGATTCCAGGGAGCGTCTCCTCGAGCGGCGCTTCCCCGCGCGTGATTTTGAGCTACAAGCTGCTCCCGGACGCACAGGTCTACGCGCAGGCCTCGCGCGGGTTCCGCCTGGGAGGCATCAATGACCCCATCAACCTACCGCTATGCTCAGCGCTCGACAAGCAAGTCTTTGGCGGGTATCGCAACTGGAAAGACGAGAAGCTCTGGGATTACGAGCTGGGTCTGAAGTCGCAGTGGATGGACCGGCGCCTCACCCTCAACGTTGCCGCCTTCTACGAGGACATCACCAACCTGCAGGCGACCGCCACCGCCGGCACCTGCTCCTCGCGCCTCGTGATCAATGTGCCGACCGCTCGCAGTGAAGGCTTCGAGGCGGAGGTTTTCTTCAGGCCGGATGCGATCTGGGACTTCGGTGTGTCCGCGACGGCTCTCAATGCCAAGCTCACATCCTCGGTCATCTCCTCACTCGGCGTCGTTGGTGGCCTCCAGGACGGTAACAGGCTCCCAACTGCACCCAAATTCCAGGCGGTCGGCTACGCCGGATTTACCATACCGCTCAGAGGCTCGACCGACCTGTTCGGGAACTTCACCCTGCAATACGTCGGCTCCTCGTTCTCCCAGTTCGAGAACGAAGAGCCGGGCTGGGGCCAGATCGGCGGCACGGCGGCCGATCCAAACGCCGCGCGACTCATCGTATATGGCGGACCACTCACCACCAGCCAGATCAATTTCAACACGGAGCTGCCGTCCTACACGCTCGCCAACCTGCGGTTCGGCTTGAAGGACGATCGCTGGGAGGTCGCCGCCTACGTCAACAATATCGCCGACAAGACAGCGGTGCTGGCTCTCGACTACGAGCGCGGTCGGAGCGCGCGCGTGGGATACCTGACGAACCAGCCCCGCACGATAGGCATCTACGGCAGCCACTCGTTCTGATGGAGAACGGTATAGATAGCATCAGGGAGAGTGAGACACGCTCAGGCCCCGGGGCGAAGTCGCTGACCCGCCGGGAGTTGCTCGGCGGACTTGCAGGCGCCGCCACGGCGCTCGTTGCCTCCCAGGCGGGCGTGGCGCAACCGGGCACACCCCGGGGGGCTCGCAAATCCTGGGACGTCGTCGTGGTCGGCGCCGGGGTCTTCGGCGCGTGGTCCGCCTGGAATCTCCTTCGCAAAGGCAAGCGCGTCCTGCTCCTCGATGCCCGCGGACCTGCCAACGAGCGCGCATCCTCGGGTGGTGAATCGCGCATGACGCGCGCAGCGTAAGCCCCTGATAAGGTCTACGCGCGGATGGCGTGGGAGTCGCTCACGGATGGGAAATGGCTGTCCAATAGCGAGAAGCTGCCGATTTTCCGTCGACTCGGAGTGTTGTTTTTCTTCGAGAAGCTGGAACAGTATGCAACCCGCTCCGTAGAGATTCACCGCAAGCTGGGCATCCCCATCGAGACGCTCCATCGCGCAGAGCTGGCACGCCGCTTCCCCCAGTTCCGTTGGGATGGAATCGAGCTGGGGTTATTCGAGCCGGATTTTGGGGCACTCATGGCCCGCCGGGCGGTAGAGACGCTTGTTGCACGGTTCGCAGCGGCTGGCGGCGAGTACCGTCTGGCGCAGGTGGCTGCCCCGAGTACCGCGTCGTCGACCGCCCCTTCGCTGGATCAGCTCGTGGTGTCCGGAGGCGAGCGACTGGAGGCCTCGAACTACGTCTTTGCCTGCGGACCGTGGCTGCCCAAACTCTTTCCCGACCTGCTCGGCTCGCGCATTTTCGTTACGCGCCAGGAAGTCTTTTTCTTCGCTCCGCCGGCCGGAGACGCGCGCTTCGAGCCTGGGGCAACGCCTGGATGGGCGGATTTCAACGGCGGTGACATCTTCTATGGCTTCCCTGATCTCGAGGCGCGCGGGTTCAAGGTCGCTCACGACAGGCACGGTCCGGCGATGAACCCTGATACCGGTGACCGGCTGCCCTCTGCGGAGGCTCTGGCACAAGCGCGTGCGTACATGGCGCGCCGCTTCCCTGCGCTCGCCGGGCAGCCGCTCAACGGGTCACGGGTCTGCCAGTACGAGAATACCTCGAATGGCGACTTCCTCATTGATCGGCATCCCCGGTGGCAGAATGTCTGGCTGGTGGGCGGCGGCTCCGGGCACGGGTTCAAACACGGGCCAGCCGTCGGCCGGTATGTGGCGCAACTCGTGAATGGAGAACACTTTGCGCTCGAGCCGCGCTTCAGTCTCGCTACCAAAGGCGAGGAGCAGCATCGCGCGGTGCATTAGCGCGCATGACCGATTGAGAGCCGCAACTGGGTCCGATGGCTCCGCCGAGAATCCGACACGGAGGTCTTCGGGCCCGGCAACTCAGGTTTGCGGCGGCAAGCTAGCGCATTTGTAGTAGGCCACCTGGGCATCCTTGAAGGCGTTGACATTGAATCCGCCAATGCTCGCCTGTCCGGGCACCATGACGTATACGTAATTCGCGCCCTTTGCCGGCGCTGAATCGACGGCAGACGCCGTGAGATTCTCAGTGGCATGCGCACGGTTCATGTTGCCACTGAGGCCCCACGGCCGCGGCTCCTGCGACACCTTCTCACAGTCGTAACTGGCTTCAGGAGCAGCCTGGCCGGCCACCACCCGCTCTCCGGAGCCCGCCGTATAGCTCTTCACCGTGATTCGTCCGACAGTGGAACATCCAGCTACCGCGACAGCTGTCGCGCAAGCCATGGCAATTCTTTTGGACATGGAAGCCTCCTCGACCCCAAAATGGGCCGTTGCGGCTACCGTATGGCGTTTCGCTTCGCGAACCCATGAACGCGTTCACAATTGGAACAATCCAGGTGGGCGCTCAATGTGCGCGCGCCTCGGGCGGCGCCGGATCGTGTGGATCCGGAGCCTCCCGGTCGCGATCAACTCAGCTCGACACGCGCGGCGAATGGCATCGCGCACCGCTTCCGCTGCTCAGTGGCGCATCTCCCAGTACCGCGGCACCTTATAGTAGTCATAGGTCCGATCCCGGAACTGCCGGCCGTCGTTACGCGTGAGCTCATCGATCGAGCCGGTCGGTGCGGCCTCGAGCTGCTCCTTCGTATAAGTGACGACGTAGGCACCTGATCCCTCGTCGTAGTCGAGGGCGGCCCAGGGAATGGGATGGTATTTCTCCCCCATGCCCAGGAAGCCCCCAAAGCTGATCACCGCGAAGAGGATGCTGTTGGTCTGCTTGTCCAGGATTACGTCTTCGACTACACCAATTTTACTGCCGGAGGGATCCACGATATTGGTACCGAGCACCTTCTTGGCGCGGATGGCAGAGGTATGACCCGTTGCGGTAGGCATGGCATTCTCCTCTTACGCTGAAAAAATCAGTTTCTGCGCAACTCGCCGGGTCGCGATTGGTTCCATGGTGGAGATCGCGGCGCAGTGAGAGCCTTCTCTTTCGTCCAGCGTAATCTCAAACGTCAGGAAAACGAGCAACGCGGGCCGCTTGCGCCGCTGCAGGCCGCGCCGTGCAGAGCCCTCGCCGGCGAGCTTGCCGCGCGCGGCAGGCCTTTAGGGCCTGCGGCGTTCGAGTATGAATTTTAAACGGCCGTTTCGGCCTCGGCCCAGCGACCACGCCGCAACAGTGTACTTCCCAGTATCCCTGCCGTGGTCGTGAAGATGGCGGCGAACAGAAACGCTACGTGGTAACCGCTATTGAGCGCCATGCTGGCGCTTGCGGAGGCCCGAATCGCCTCGGTGCGCGCAGCAGCTAAACTTGCAAGCACGGCCAGGCCGAGTGCGCCGCCCATCATGAACGACGTATTGACGACGCCGGATGCGAGACCCGCGTTCTTCGGATCGACGTCGCTCATGGCCGCCAGCAGCAGAGGATTGAATACCGTGCCCGCGCCGACACCGAACAGTATCATGCCGGGCAACACGTCGATGGCGAAGTTCCCGTTCACCGGTGCCCGTGCGAACAGCACCAGGCCACACGCCGCCACGAGTAGGCCGGCGGCAAGCGGCAAGCGAAGACCGAAGCGCATGACCAAGCTTGCCGACAGGCTCAGCGAAAAGAACCCCATGATCAGGCTAGCCGGCAAAAACGCGAGCCCTACCTGCAACGGGCGATAGCCGAGCACGCGCTGCAGGTACAGCGCGGAGATGAAGAACCAGGCGAATGTCGCCGCCGCCCAAATCACGCCCACCACGTTCGCGGTCGCGACGTTACGCATGCGAAACGGACTGAGCGGCATCAACGGATGCCACGCGTGCGCTTCGATAGCGAGGAAGATTGCTAACAGCGCCAGCGCCGCGAGCAGCAGGCCCAGGGTCTGAAGCGAGGTCCAGCCCGCCTCATTACCATTCACCACCGCATATACGGCGAGCATCAGCGACGCCGTCACGGTCACCGCGCCGGCCACGTCGATCCGTTCCCCATGAGCATGGCCACCTGCCGACGGCAAGAGCGCTGCCGACAATCCATAAACGACGATCCCAATCGGCAAGTTGACGAGGAAAATCCAGTGCCAGTTCAACAGGTTTGTCAGCACACCGCCGAGCAACACTCCGATGGTGCCGCCGCCTGAAGCGACAAAGCCGTACACGCCCATCGCTTTGGCCCGCTCGCCGGTCTCGGTGAACAGATTCATGATCAGCGACAGTGAAACGGCCGAAACCACCGCGCCGCCCAGACCCTGCACGGCTCGCGCGGAAACGAGCAATATCCGCGAATTTGCCATGCCGCATCCGAGCGACGCCAGGGTGAACAGCGTAATACCACCGAGGAATAGCCTGCGGTGCCCGTAGAGATCGCCCAGCCGACCGCCGAGCAACAGGCAGCCACCGAAGGTCAGCATGTAGGCATTGACCACCCATACCAGGGAAGTCTCAGTAAAGCCGAGGTCCGCGGCAATCGAAGGCAATGCTACGTTTACGATCGTCGTATCAAGCACGATCATGAGCACGCCAAGACACACAACTATCATCGCCAGCCAGCGTTTGTCGGCGCGAACGGATTGGGTCAATCGAGCGCTCCTCTATGCGTTGCCGGCGAAAGCCGCGTTGCGGGTCTCAGACCGGTCTTCGTTGAGGCAGCTTCGGCCTAGCTGGCCGGGTCATTGAGCTCGAGAAAGCTCACAACCGCCTCCAACGTCTGCTCGCGGGTCGCACTGCGGGAAAGCCAATGGTCCTCGTGCGATAAGGTAATCAGCTGCACCGATTTGCCGGCGCGCTTCAAGGCCTTGGCCATTTCCTCGCTCTGCGTATAGGGTACGATGGTGTCGTCGCGTCCGTGGACCAGGAGGACGGGAACCGTCACCGCGTCGACGTGATCGATCGGCGAGATCTCTCGTAAGCGAGGATCCTTTGGCCCGGCGATGCCGAGGAAACGATCCCAATAGCGCGTGACTTCGTTCTCGCTCGTCATCATCTCATCGTTCGTCCAGTGGAGGAAGCTCGCAGGATCGGCCAGTCCCGCCACCGACACGGCGCAGCGATAGACGCCGCTCTGGAGGGTGACGCCGGCAAGTGCCGCATAGCCGCCATAACTTGCGCCGACGATACAGACACGCTTCGGATCGGCGATGCCGCGGTCGACGAGGTAATGCACGCCATCGGAAAGATCCGTTTGCATCTTCCGTCCCCACTCACCGAAGCCCGCGCGCAATAGCGCCGGCGTCGTGTCGGAGCCTCGATAATTGATCTGCAGCACCGCATACCCGCGCGAGGCGAGCGCCTGCGCCCACCAGTCAAAATCGCCGTCGTCGGAAGCAGCGGGGCCGCCATGGACCAGCACGACGAGACTCAGGTCCTTTGCCGGTTTGCCGGGCGGCAGTGTCAGGAAGCCGGCGAGCGGCAGGCCATCGGCGGCTTTGTACGTGACGGGCTGTACCGTGGCGAACGTCGATAATCCGCTGTAGACGTCACCGAGCCGGTAGGCGTCGGCGGCGTCGACGGTCCGCCAGTCCATGAGGAGGTAGCGGTCGCCGTCGCGCGGGCCGAATACGCGAATCACGAACTTCATGAAGTCGTCGGAATGTGAAACGAGCTCCACGCGCTCGCCGGAATATGCGGCGATCAGCGCGGACCAGCGCTCCTGAAGCTTCGGATCGAAGAACACCGGTCGCGGCTCCAAGGGGTCTTCGATTCCGCCGATGACCCGTCCGGACAACCGCTCGCGAATCACTTCGGAGAACGTCTTGCCGGCATCGAGCGGAGCACCCCAAGTCGCATCATCCAGGTGCAGCGGCTTCCAGATCACGCCCTCGGGCGTGTGGAATGCGACGAGCAGCGCCTTGTCGTCGTAGCTGAAACCGACGATGTACGGCGGATCGAGGGCATCGTGACCCGCAGCAACCTGTTCCATCTTCTCGCCGCGACGGAGTCGCAGGGTCCACTGTCCTTGTTCGGCCCCTCTCACGTGGTAGTCGAACGACGCCGCGATACCTCCCTGGGCATCCAAGGCCCAATCGGCCCCCGATGTCTTGCCACCGGCAACGAAGCTCATGCCCGTACGGTTGCCCTGCAGATCGATCTTCAACAAGGCAGGCAGGACCTCGCGATCGACGTATGCGCCCGAAACAAACAGCTCCGGTTGGTCATTCACGACGCGCACGGCCAGCGACCCGGTGACCACGTTCATCGTGTGATAGCCGGCGACACGCATATCGAGCGGCCGCATACGATTGGTCTCGATGTCCCAGGCTGTGAGCAAGACCCACTCTTGGCGGTCGCCGATCAGCTCAAACGGCGGATCCGAGGTGGTGGAATAGAGGATCAGCAGCTGATGGTCATCGTACCAGTCCAGCGCGCGGACCTTGGTCTCTCCGATGCGGGCAGTGGCAATTGCCTGCCATTTGGTCAAATCGATGATGACGACATACCGTTGATCACCTCGGCGGTCGATGTATGCGAGCCGATCGCCTGCCGGCGAAAGAGCCGGATCCTCCAGGGAGGGCAATTGTCCATAAGCCGCGAGCGGCGGCGGAGTGTACGCGGTGCCGGCAGCAGAAGCGGCGATGGAGCTTCGCCCAAACGGGATCGTAAGCAATACGATTGCGGTTGCGATCCGCAAGTGATTTGATTGCATCATGCATCATCCCTTTTTCTGGAATTATATCGCGCCGCCGTTGCAACTCTCTTGAGAGTCGGCGCACACCCCGGCCGCGAGCAACTGTATCAGCACTCTTCAGTACTTGAGTTCCACCAAAATACTCTCGACCGGATCGATCGCTTCGTCGCGATGAGTTACCGGCGGTCGAATCATCACATCGCCAGCCTTCAGCTCCGTTATCTTCTGGGTACCATCCGGTAGCGTATAGCGGACGCGCCCGCCCTTGAGCACGACCACGACCGCCTCCGGGTGGGAATGCATTGCGGACTTATCGCCCGCCGCGGGGGCATAACGCAGCACCCTGACTTTGCCATCCTCCGCGACGACCTTGAGGAATGGCAGCCGCTGCTGCATCACATCCTGCGCGAATGCCCCTGCGACGGCTCCGATCAGGAGCAGACCGAAAATCCCCGGGATTCTCGTACGTAGTGCTTTCATGGTCTCTCCCAAGGAGGGTCGGTGCCGATCCCGAAATGCAGGCGCTGAGAGTTGATATGGCGCGCCGGATTGCTTGCAGCGTCCGCCCTGCTGCTGCCGACTCCTGATGTGAGAATGCACGACGCCGCGCAGAGCAGGCAACGCCCGAAGCTCATGGACGGCAATCTCAACACCGAAGCCGTGCCCCCACTGCTGCGCTTTCTTGTACGCGAACGCGTCCGGGACTTCGAATTTGGTCGGAGCGCCGAGATTTGAACTCGGGACCCCTTGCACCCCATGCAAGTGCGCTACCAGACTGCGCCACGCTCCGACGATTTGTTGTGCAGGCCTGTCAAGTACGCGAGCGGGGATGTCTCGCGCGAGACCCAATGATACGCCGATTTGGCCGCCCTGCGGAGAGCGCTGCCGCGGCGGTCTTTCTCAGCGCCGCAGCACCTTCAGCAGCTCCTCGAGCTCGAGCCTCACCTGCTTGACGATCTGCTGGCTCTGTGAGACGTCCGTGCGCGCCTCCTCACCCGTGAGCTTGTTGCGGGCGCCGCCGATCGTGAAGCCCTGATCGTAGAGAAGACTTCTGATCTGGCGGATGACGATGACGTCCTGGCGCTGGTAGTAGCGCCGGTTGCCGCGGCGCTTCACGGGCTTCAGCTGTGGGAACTCCTGCTCCCAATAGCGCAGCACGTGCGGCTTGACGCCGCAGAGCTCGCTCACTTCGCCGATGGTGAAGTAGCGCTTGCCGGGGATCACCGGCAGCTGCGAGTTATTCTTTGGCTCCAACATAGGCTTCGACCCGCGCCTTCAGTTTCTGCCCCGGACGGAACGTCACCACCCGCCGGGCAGTGATCGGAATCTCCTGGCCAGTTTTTGGATTTCTACCGGGGCGCTGATTCTTGTCGCGCAGGTCGAAATTGCCGAAGCCGGAGAGCTTCACCTGCTCCCCCCTCGACAGCGCCGCGCGCACCTCTTCGAAGAACAGGTCGACCAGCTCCCGTGCCTCCCGCTTATTGAGCCCGAGCTGGTTGAATAGCGCTTCCGCCATCTCCGCCTTGGTCAGGGCCATCTCTTATTCTCGTATTCTTGCATTCAAGCTCACGCGCAAATCCGCGACGACCGCCGCCATGACTGCGGCGATATCCTCTTCGGTAAGCGTGCGAGAAATGTCCTGAAAAATCAAGCCCAAAGCGACGCTTTTTCGACCTGCTTCTACGCCTGGGCCGCGATACACGTCGAAAACTCGGAGATCACGCAAAAGGCTCGAAGCCGTGAAGGTTACACGCTCGGTGAGGTGACTTAAAGTCACCGATTCATCCACCACCACCGCCAGATCGCGTCGGACGTGCGGAAAGCGGGAAACCTCACGGTAGGCAGGCCGCTCGATGGCGAGCGCGGCCCCCACGTCAATCTCGAAGAGGACCGGTGCATATGTAAACTCGAGCGCCTTCACCAGTGAGGGGTGAAGCTCCCCCAGCCAGCCCACCGGCTCGCCGCGACGCAGCAGGCACGCCGCTCTCCCGGGATGCAGGCACGAGAGCGCGCGCGGCTCGAAGGTGAATTCCCGGTGTGCTCCGGTTGCGGTGAGCAATGCCTCGACATCGCCCTTCACGTCGTAGAAATCGGCGGGCTCGCGCACCTCGCGCGGCAATCCCCACTGTTCCGGCATCCGGTGGCCGCACGCAATGCCTGCGAGGGTGTCGATCTCGCGAGTCGCCCCAACAGGCTCGCCGGGTGAGCCGCCCATCAGGAAGCGCGCGCCGTGCTCGAAGAGCCGCACGCGATCCTGCTGCCGCCGCTGGTTCTCGAGCGCCACCTTGATGAGCCCCGGCCAGAGCGATACCCGCATGACCGAAAGATCGCTCGCAATCGGATTCGCGAGCGCGATTCCCCCAAGATCGGGGAAGAGCCGCGCCTGCAACTGCGGGTCGACGAAGGCATAGGTGATCGCCTCCTCATACCCCCGCAGGGCGAGCGTCTGCAGCAGATCGCGCTCCGGGGGCCGCGATCCCGGGACGGCGGGAAAGCGCTGCGCAAGGGTTGCATCCGCCTCCGGAATCGACGGGTAGCCGATGATCCGTGCCACCTCCTCGATCAGGTCCGCCTCGATGGCAATATCGAAGCGGTGCGGCGGCGGAGTGACCCGCCAGCCTGCCTCCGTCGGCTCGACCTGCATCTGCAGCCCTTCCAGGCTTGCGCGCACGCGAGCGTCCTCGAAGCCAACTCCCAGCAACCGTGCGAGCTGCCTGCGGCGCAAGGCAACCGCCGGGCGCACCGGCAAGTGCTCACCAGACTGGGTCACGCGGCTCGGCCCAGCAGCCCCGCCTCCTATCGACAGCAATAGTTCCGTCGCACGCTCCACCGCCCGCTCCTGCTGAGACGGATCCACCCCGCGCTCGAAGCGCTGACTGGCATCCGTAGTCAGGCCCCACCGAATAGCGCGTCCACTGACCGCATCCGGAGCAAAGTAGGCCGCTTCGAAGAAAACATCCGTAGTCTCGACGCTGACTGCCGTGCGCTGGCCGCCCATGATGCCGGCGATACCCACGGGCCCCGCAGCGTCCATAATCATTAGAACGTCTGGCTGCAATTCGACCGACTTACCGTCGAGCAGCGTGATCGTCTCCCCCGCACGCGCGAAGCGGACGCGGATTTCCGCGTCCAGTTTCGCCAGGTCATAGGCGTGCATGGGTTGACCCAGCTCCAGCATCACGTAGTTGGTGACGTCTACCACGGGACTGATCGAGCGCACGCCGGCACGGCGAAGGCGCTCACGCATCCAGACAGGCGTGGTCGCCTTGTTGCTCACGCCCCGAATGACTCGGCCCACAAAGCGCGGGCAACCTGCCGGCGCATCGAGATGCACCATGAATGTATCGCGCAG